>ENA-ORXM01001358-ORXM01001358.1-marine-metagenome-genome-assembly--contig:-NODE-1358-length-34557-cov-3.849768_pt1 | contig 34557 bp, 23 predicted proteins | sample MGYA00237867_ERZ511480 | MGnify/ENA primary metagenome ERZ511480 (study PRJEB26309, sample SAMN06266103) | marine metagenome | isolation source: Algal blade | place: United Kingdom:Sidmouth, United... | reverse complement strand
ACTCAAAACATCTTTAGTTTCCGGTACGTATTCATAGAGCACCGTACCGTTCTTATCTTCGATACGGGTAACCATCACTGGCTTCACATATACCCCTTGATTGGCAAAGGCACCATAGGCACCCACCATTTCGTAGACGTTAAACGTCTCAGTACCCAATGCTATCGAAGGCACCTCAAGAATCTCTCGAGTCAAACCTAGATTATTGACCATGGAAATAACAGACCTTGGCCCGACCATATCGATTAATCGAGCAGTTACTGTATTGAGTGAATTGGCCAAGGCCTCTTTTAGGGTAAACTCTCTCCCGGAATATTGGCCACCATCATTACCGGGACACCAAGCCTCTGCGTTTCCATGCTTACCTTCTTCAATACAGTATAGCACATCTGGGTATTTATCACAGGGTGACAACCGTAATTGGTCTATGGCCGCCGCATACACGAAAGGCTTAAAAGTTGACCCCACCTGCATTGATCCCTGAATAACATTATCATACTGAAAGTGCCTATAGTCAATACCACCGACCCATGCTTTCACATGCCCAGTTTGCGGTTCCATAGACATCATAGCGGCCCTTAAAAAGGTTTTGTAATAGCGAATGGAATCTAACGGCGTCATAATGGTGTCGCGCTCACGACCGTCGCTGTTCCAATCGAAAACGGTCATCTCGGCTTTTTTGGTGAACGATGCGCGTATATCTTTTTCAGATTTCCCCGCAGCATTCATCTTTTTCCAACGTGCAGAGTTTTTCATAGCCCGCTCCATTATTCTATTTATTTCAGACTTTTCAATATCCAAGAACGGAGTGGTCGGATTACGGTCGAGTGTATTTTGATTGAAGAATTCGTCTTGCAGTCTGGCCATATGTTTTCGCACCGCATCTTCTGCATTTGCCTGCATACGCGAGTCGATAGTGGTATAAATTTTCAGGCCGTCCAGCCACAGGCTCCATTTGTCTCGCGCGCCTTCTATGGCGGGTTTCGGGTTCTTTGCGATCCAACCGTTCATAAAACGCTGCAAATACATTCGAAAATAAGTAGCAAGACCTTCTCTATGGGATTCAGGATTAAAATTTATATCCATTCGCAAAGCCTGTAACGAATCTTTTTCTTTTTCGGTAATATATTCATATTTGGCCATTTGACCCAATACCGTATTTCGGCGGTTGGTAACCAGTTCTTCCCTTCGGATGGGGTTGTAATACGATGAATTTTTGAGCATCCCCACAAGAACGGCCGATTCTTCGATTTTCAGTTCTTGGGGTTCCTTGCCAAAATAGATTTTTGCCGCCGACCGGATACCATCTGCATTGTTCAGAAAGTCATATTGATTGAAATACATCGCAATAATCTCCTCTTTGGTATATTGCGTTTCCAACCGAGTGGCAAGCACCCATTCCATTGCCTTTTGCTTAAGGGTCTCGAATTTATTCTTTGACCGTACCCCTACAAAAAGCTGTCGCGCCAATTGTTGTGTAATCGTACTCGCTCCTCCATTTTTTCCTAAATAGGCTACTGCCCTCATGACACCATAAGCGTCGATGCCTGAATGCTCATAAAAACGGACATCTTCGGTAGCTACCAATGCATTTACCAAATTATTCGGAAGACTATCAAATGGTACGGGCGTTCTATTATCATCCAAATAAAATTTACCCAAGGTCTTTCCATCGGATGAGATAATCTCGGTTGCCAAATTAGTCTGCGGATTCTCTAAATACTCATATTCGGGCATTTCGCCCAAAAAGCCCCATGAAGCAAATAGAAACAATAGTGCTATGGATAGTACGCCTACCGAAAACAAAATCCAGAACCACTTGATGAATTTGAAAAAACCCGTTGGCTTTTTCTTTTTAGCGACCTTTGCCATGTTGGAATGATTACTAATTATTGATTATTAAAAATTTAAAGTTCAAGCCTGCCCGTTCCGTTCAGGCGGGCGCAAGTTCAAACTCAAAAATAGTTTATGAGTTTATCATTAATGGGAAAAAAATAATTTCATAGCTCTGAGCACATAACTCATGATTTTTACTATCGCCAACTGCTTACTGCAACTGCCCACTCTTTTCTATCTCAAACCCCACATCGGTTACGCCTTCTAAATTGACCACGCCGTTTACACTACCATTTTTGCGCATGGCGTGTGACAACCGTAAATTATATACGCCCGAGGCCGGAAAAACGATGTTTTCTTTATACCACAACTTATTTTCTTTTATACTACCATAACCTTTTCCAAGCCATGTGCCGTCGGGCATTGCCATTTGATACTCCAAGGTATCCTTTATGGTATCGCCCGATGGATATTCCAATTCCGCTATCAAGAAAAGATTGTTGTACGGAAAAGTGGCGTCGTTGCGCACCGAAATAAACATATCGTGCTTTTGAATTGTGTCAATCTCCGAAAAGGTAAACTCCAAAGTACTATCCTTGTTCCAAGCGCCGTTATCGGTAGCGCGGTATTCCGACTTTACAAGACTGTCATTGCACGAGAAGAATAGCACTATAGCACATAAGACATACCCATTTCTAACCATCTTTTTGCCGCCTTTTTCGGTTGTTCCTTCTTTTATTGTTGTTCTGAGTATTCGAATTCTTGTTACCGCTATTATTTCCACTCTTATTTTTGGCCTTGTTCCGATTGCGGTTACGGTTACGGTTTCTTGATCTCTTGGGACGGTCAAAACGGGTCAGGCTATCCTGGCCTACAACGTTCTCGAACACCTTTTCCTCTTTAACGAAATTATCGACCGTATATTCCTCTAGACTGGTAACTTTTTCTTTCTTTTTGTTTTTTTTGACAATTTCGTGAACCTGTTCTTTAGTGAGCGTATGCCAATTCGATGGATCTTCTTTATATGAAAACCAGAGCAATCCCTTGAAAATATCCGTCTTTTGGCAGAATGCGAGACCCTTTTCGGTGAAGAGCTTGGTGTCTTGTGACGGGAAATCTTTTAGTGCTTCCAAATACATATCCAACTCATAGTTGAGACAGCATTTAAGCTTTCCACATTGCCCCGCTAATTTCTGTGGATTTAAGGAAAGTTGTTGATACCGCGCCGCAGATGTAGAGACCGACCTAAAATCGGTCAACCAAGTCGAACAGCAAAGTTCGCGACCGCAAGAACCGATACCGCCCAAACGTTGTGCTTCTTGTCGATAACCGATCTGGCGCATCTCGATCCGGATGCCGAAGGCCTTGGCCATGTCCTTTATCAATTGTCGGAAATCGACACGTTCATCCGCCGTGTAGTAAAATGTAGCTTTTGATCCGTCACCCTGAAACTCAACATCGGAGATTTTCATCTGAAGTTTGAGAATAATAGCTATCTCACGGGCCCGTTTTTTTATCTCTTCTTCGCGGTCACGACATTTTTGCCATTTATCGATATCGTTTTGGGAAGCTTTTCGGTATACTTTCGGAAGGGCCTCGTCTTTGAAATCGACCTTTTTGCGCTTCATCTGCACCTTTACCAACTCACCGGCCAAGGTGACCATACCGATATCATGCCCCGAAGTGGCTTGGGTGGCTACAATCTCGCCGATGGAAAGGGATAGGTTTTCGCTATTTCTAAAAAATTCTTTTCTACTGTTCTTAAAACGTACTTCTACACAATCGAACGGCTTAGAGCCATTGGGAAGCGACATGTTGGAAAGCCAATCAAAAACCGTTAATTTATTACAACCATCGGTACCACAAGTTCCGTTGTTCTTGCATCCACGAGGTTGTCCGTCCTTGCCGGTCGAACAACTACTACAGCCCATATATTATATCTTGGTTTGGCCTAGACGGGGGTTTTGGCCAAATAAAAGGTTCGTATTAATTTTAAATGTAAAGGTAGTGAAATTTTAATGTGATGTGAAGGGAAAGTTGGCAGTAGGCAGTGGCAGTAGGCAGTAATTTTTTTGATGTTTGACAATGAATGCCCTATGCGTTGTATTTCAGATTTTATCTTTTTATTGTAGATGTATGAACGATATGGAAATTTTACTGCTTACTGCAACTGCCAACTGAACACTCATTTTTTAAATTTCAACACCTCGGAACGTCCCTTTTTAAAAATCTTGTTGCTGGCCCCTTTGCCCTTTCGTAATTTTTTCTGCTCTTCGTAAGGTAAATTATGAATCTCTTGACAGGCATCGGAACAACACTCGTCCATTTTTTGGGAGCAGTCTTCACATTGTATGAACAATAGATGACAGGCTTCATTGGCGCAGTTGACATGGGTATCGCAAGGTTTTCCGCATTGATGGCATTGTGCAATAACATCATCGGTAATGCGTTCACCACGGCGATGGTCGAAGACAAAATTTTTCCCGATGAACTTATTTTCAAGTTCATTTTTTTCGACTTGACGGGTGTAATCTATGATTCCACCTTCCAATTGGTACACTTGCGTAAAGCCCTTGTGTTTGTAGTAGGCACTGGCCTTTTCACAACGGATACCGCCCGTGCAATACATGACCAGTTTTTTGTCGGCCTTATGGTCGGCCAGATCCCTTTCGATACTGTCGAGGGAATCACGAAACGTATCGACATCGGGGGTAATCGCATTTTTAAAATGGCCGATTTCACTTTCGTAATGGTTGCGCATGTCGACCAGAACCGTGTCGGGGTCTTCCAATAGCTCATTAAATTGTTCTGCTCCAACGTGTATGCCTTTATCGGTAACGTCAAAAGTGTTGTCGTTGAGTCCGTCGGCCACGATTTTATTCCGCACTTTCACTTTAAGTTTCAAGAACGAAAGGTTGTCTTGCTCTATAGCAACATTCAATCGTACGTTCTCTAAAAAAAAAATACTCTCTAAATGTAGTTTGAAGCTTTCAAAATTTTCAGCAGGAACCGAGAGCTGTGCGTTTATGCCTTCGTTGGCCACGTAGATACGGCCAAGCACGTCGAGTTCGTTCCAATGGATAAACAGATGGTTTCTGAAAATTTCGGGGTTACCGATGTGTGCGTATTTGTAGAAAGAGATGGTTAGGCGTTCTTGCCCGGCTTCTTCAATAAGGGCCGCTCTTTCTTTTGCACTTAAGGTATTGTACAGTTGCATGCTATACGAATGGTTTAAGTTTAAAGATTATTTTCAAAAAGCGAAGTTACTAAAACCGTTTATTTGCCAAAACCATGAATTTTGATGGTTCATATTCGAATTTCAAAGTGTCCATCGTTATCGAATACGGAATAAGATAGTGCTTTTCTTCGGTACTATACAGCTTTTGAAGGCTGTCATAAAAACGGTTGCCCCATTCAGATTCGGCCACCTCGGTTGTATTTAGCTCCTTCAAAATTAAATTATTTCCCTCAGTCATAAATACGCCAAAGAATTGATTGCGTGTAGTACTCCCATTATAATTGGTTTCGTAAAATGTAATTTCAATTGGTTTTTCTTTATCGTTTTGAACAGTCTCGGCCATGGTAGAGGTGTCAGTAAACTTTACCAATTGCCAAATTCCGTATAACTCATTTTCCGAGGCATAGGCATCAATATCGCTAATTTCAAAAGGGAAGGCGCATACATCTTCCAATGGCCCCGTAGCATATTCCTTTCCACTGAATATAATGGGCTGCCCATCTGTTTCAAACGATTCAGGAAGGTTGCAGGCATCGAAGACAAATGCTCTGCCTTCTGGGTCAATTCCCGTTCTGAGTATAAACAAGGATGAAGGACATTGAGAATCAGAATTCGTAACGATTCCTTTTAAATTCTCATGATTTTCGATGACCGTTCGGTCGGGATAGCAAGAATTGTCATCATTATCGGAACAACTTAAGGTCAACAAAAATAACATCCAACAAAAAAATCGATTTTCCATAAAACAAGTGATAAATTTCCAGCCCCTTATAAAGATAAAAAAGAGCCCCGACAACCGTCAAGGCTCTTTATTGGCCATTCCATTTTTTCTTCTTCATAGCATTCTTTCAGAAATGCAAAAAGAGAAGTGGCCACCGTTGCTCCCTGACACTAAACAGGGATGTTTTTTGAGTTAGTGTTAAATTACGCCAAAATCGTCACATAGTCCAATGTGTCAGGTCGTCGTTAAAAAATGATTCCGTAGCTAAGGCTATGTAATGATTTTTTGCCTAGATCTGCCACAAAATCCACGATTGCCCTATACGCCATTTCAGCATTAACTTAACACTAATACCCGATTTCATCGGGACAGTATTTTCTAATAGATGCGGTAAACTAAAAAGGGTTGCGTCGAAATACCAACTTATTTGAAAGCAACCCTCATATTAGTTCGTAAAAAAGGGCCGACCTTACAAAAACACATCCGGAGTTTCTGTAATGGCTTCCGAAAACATCTAAATATACCGATCCCTTTATTCTTGTTCATAAATGTGGAATCCATAACTGGTTTTATGCGAAAAGAAATGCTAATTTAGCATCCCTATAAAAATTTTAGAACAAGAACATATGAGCTCGGAAAAAGACGCGAAACTGAAGGCACTTAAATTGACCTTGGATAAACTGGACAAGACCTATGGCAAAGGCGCCGTAATGAAAATGGGCGACAGTGTCGTCGAAGATGTCGAAGCGATTCCGTCGGGTTCATTGGGACTCGATATTGCTCTTGGCGTAGGCGGTTATCCTAGAGGTCGGGTCATCGAAATCTACGGCCCCGAATCTTCGGGTAAAACCACATTGACCTTACACGCCATGGCAGAAGCACAAAAAGCCGGTGGTATCGCCGCTTTTATCGACGCTGAACATGCCTTTGATCGGTTTTATGCCCAAAAATTGGGCGTTGATATCGATAATTTGATCATTTCTCAGCCCGACAATGGGGAACAAGCCTTAGAGATTACCGATAATCTGATTCGTTCAGGTGCTATTGATTTCGTGGTTATCGATTCTGTGGCAGCTTTAACACCAAAAAGTGAGATCGAGGATGAAATGGGGGATTCTAAAATGGGGCTTCACGCTCGGTTGATGTCACAAGCCCTTCGAAAATTGACAGGTTCTATTAGCAAGACGAAATGTACCGTTATATTTATCAATCAATTGCGTGAGAAAATTGGCGTTATGTTCGGTAATCCGGAAACTACTACGGGTGGAAATGCCTTAAAGTTCTATGCTTCCGTACGACTGGACATTCGTCGATCTACACAGATCAAAGATACCGACGGTGGCGTTCAAGGAAACAAGACCCGCGTAAAAGTGGTGAAGAATAAAGTAGCACCTCCCTTCCGCACTACTGAATTCGACATTATGTACGGAGCCGGAATTTCTAAAGTCGGTGAAATCGTAGATCTCGGGGTCGAATACGAAATCGTCAAAAAAAGTGGTTCGTGGTTCAGTTATGGCGATACCAAACTAGGGCAAGGGCGTGATGCGGTTAAATCGCTGATTTCAGATAATCCCGAACTTTTTGAGGAGCTGGAAGGCAAAATCAGAGCTGCTATCGACGCTTTAAAAGGTTAGAAATTTGGTAGTTGCAGTTGGTAGTAAAGGGTAATCGCACATCTTTTGTTGCCGTGGAAATAGGTGCTTACGACGCAGGTAAATTCCGACGGAGCCAGCCCATGGGCATTGAAAATCGTTATCAAACTTTAAAATTGACCAAGTAAGGCAAGCCTCCTTTTTTAAAGGATAAACAAAACGTATTTACTCAAAAAGACTTTTTTCGACCAACTTCACTACATTACACGCAACCTTTACGGTAATTTTTCATCTAATAGAAAAATTGAAGTGTTATGAAGCGATTATTTATACTATTATTTGCGGCAGTATCTGTTTTGGAATCTTGCAGTTTTGATGACGACAAGGTGAATTTTCATTATACGCCATTGGAGATTGTTAACGCCGAAGTACCCGAATCATTTGATTTCGGTAGAACTTATACGATAAGCGTTGATATTTTAAGGCCCGACGATTGTACTTTGACCGATTCGTTCGATGTACGGCGCCATACGACTGACTCTACGAACGTCAGGACCGTCTCGGCCATTGGCATTCTTCTGGATAATGACGAATGCGCCCCGGTTGACCAAGAAATTCAGGATACGTTCGAATTTGAAGTGCGATATACCAATCCATATATTTTTAGGTTTTACACAGGTAATGATGAAAATGGTGACCCTCAGTTTCTAGAAATTGAAGTGCCTGTAAATAATCCTGAACCTTGAGCATATCGTTTGATACCTTCTGAACTAGTGCAACCAATCGACATTTTTCAAGTAAGGTACTTTTTAATCTAACCAACAATTTTGAGTCACGAAGAACTCATAAATAACTGTAAGAACGGTAACAGACAGGCGCAAGAGCAATTGTATCGGGACTATTCCCAGACCTTGTTCGGTATCTGCCTCAAATATTCGCGCAATAAATCGGAGGCGGAAGACAGCCTGCACGACAGTTTCATGGTCATTTTCGAAAAAATCGGGCAGTTTCAATCTCAGGGGTCTTTTGAAGGTTGGCTAAAGCGGGTTACCGTTAACACGGTGCTGCAGAAGTACCGAAAAGAAGAATATATGAGCTTGGTTACCGAAAATACCGAAATGGAGGCCGAGGTAGAGACGGGTTACGCCGACATTAGCTTAGATACCCTTTTGAGCTACATTCAAGAGTTGCCCACCAAATACCGTTTGACCTTTAATTTGTACGTGCTTGACGGTTATACCCATAAAGAGATCGGCAAATTGCTGGGTACATCGCCCGGAACGTCGAAATCGAACTTAGCCCGTGCACGCCACATTTTAAAAGAGCGAATCGAGGCGAAAAGGAACATAGCCATCGGCCTTATACTCATCTTCTTTCTATTGGAAGCATGTGTATAGCCATCATAATATTGCATCAAAAGAGAAAGCACATGAACTTATTTTGACCCTTTACTTGATCTGACCCTAATTCATCTCGGGAAGGTTAAAGTAATAGCTACGATAAGTTCATTACCAAAGACATTGAATAATGAGCAAGAAAAATTTAGATAAGCTCTTCCAAGAGAAGTTCAAGGACTTTGAGGAGGTTCCCGACGAAAAAGTCTGGAGCGCCATTGAAGCTTCCCTGAACAAGAAGAAAAGAAAACGGGTCATTTCTATTTGGTGGAAACTTGGGGGTGTCGCTGCCGCCTTGGCATTGGCCTTAATGGTATGGAACCCTTTTTCAAGTGCTGTAGATAGTACGCCGACGATAACCGATACCAAAATTAACGATATTGAAAAATCGGATGTTAAAAAGGAAGATCAAGAGGATGTTTTACAACTTCCTAAAACCACCAATGAAGCTGTAGTTGAAAAAACTGCGGATGAAAAGGATTTGGATGCCGAAACTGATCAAAAAGTTTCTACTGATGCCATAGCGAATAGTCCTTTAGATAAACCAGCAATCGATAAAATACAAAAGAAGGAAGTATCCAACGAAAAATCGTCTGTTGTCGAGAACGATACAGATAGGCCCGATTCGAAGCAAAAAGTTGACCCGTCGCCTATTTCCAAAAACTTGAACTCAAAAAATACTCAACTTACGGCTACGGATAATACTAAGACAGCTAGTGATTCAGAAACTTACGAAAGCAATAGCCTCAAAAAAGAAGCTTTGAAGCTTTCGAACGATCAGAAAAATAATGCTATCGTTCTATTACCAAACGCCAAAACTAATGAAGCCACAACAGAAGGCTCAACGGCCCAAAAGAACACTACCAGTATTGCCCAGAAGGATAACGAATTAGAAACGCCACCGAAAAATCTAGACTTCAAAGAATTAAAACCGTTTAACACTGAAGAGAAAGTAGCACAAAATAACCGGGACAGCACCGATAAAACCGATCTAAAAAAGAAATCGATTTTAGAGGCCATCGCCGAGCAAAACGAAGAAGAAGTTCTAGCCGAAGTCTCCAACGGAAAATGGTCTGCAGGACCAAGTATAGCGCCCGTATACTTTAATGGTATCGGAGAAGGTTCACCGGTACACTCCATTTTCGCCCAAAATGTAAAATCGGGCAATACGAATCTTAGCTACGGTCTATCGGTGGCCTATGAAATCACCCCCAAACTGCGCGTGCGGTCAGGTGTTCATAAAGTAGACTATGGCTACGATACCGACAATATTGAATTCTCTTCTTCATTACAAGCTTCGGCCAGCGAACGTATCGAAAACATAGATTATGCCGCAAATTCGAAAAACTTGATAGTGACAAGCAAAGCGAAAAGCTTCGCTATTTCTGAATTGGCAAATAGCGATGCCGCTTTAGAACTTAGTGCCGCCAGCACTTCGGCCCGAAATGGAAAAATGGCGCAACAGTTGGGGTATCTCGAAATACCATTGGAACTCGACTACGCCCTTATCGACCGTAAGTTCGGTGTAAACCTTGTAGGCGGTATCAGCTCTTTATTTTTACTCGATAATTTGGTAACCCTCACTTCTGAAGACCTGACCACAGAAATCGGGGAGGCCAATAATGTGAACAATGTCAACTTTAGCACGAATATGGGTTTCGGTGTCAACTATAAGTTTACGCCGAAAATACAATTGAATATCGAACCCGTTTTTAAATATCAACTGAATACATTTTCGGATGTTTCCGGTGATTTTCGGCCTTTTTCGGTCGGGGTCTACAGTGGCCTGAATTTTAGGTTTTAATACCGATCCAATCGTAAAATTGGTAAACAAAGTTGGTTAGTGTGCCGGTGGCGAGACGTCGGCCGCTTTTCGCCCTACGGAGCTTTTCGTGGGGCGTTTCCTTTTTATAGTGTATATGCAACTTACGCTCCTTCAAGATACTGCAGTTTGAGTAGACAAGATTTTATAACAATGAAAATAAGTACGTTATCTTGATGTCACTTGACAGGTTTGTATAACTAGTTGCTACGTGCCTTTAGAATTAAACCATGGCTATTATTAGTTGTCTAAGACAATCAACGAATAAAAAATCGATGAAATACTGCATCATTTTTTTGCTAGTAAACCTTTTGAGACTTTCATCCTGTACAAAAAAGGAGGTATCGACCGATACAGATTCTTGTATTACTTCGGAATTAAATACCAATTTGAACTATAACGACCTCGTTTTCGGAATTCCTCCAGAAATAATTGCCGCTTTGGTAGAGCGCCCTGACGAAAATGGAGCATTGGGTAGAAACAAAGATGGATACTTTCACGTACGTTTTCAGTTCGACATGCCTTATTTAACAGATTATGCCATATCATTTCAAAGAAAAGATGCTTTAGAGGGATATTTAAAAAATCTCGATTATTCCTTTTCCTATCAAAACCTAGAAGGGGATTTTAAATTTATCGCCCCAGATTATTTACTGGAAAAACCTAATTATCAACCCCCATCACAGGCCGATCTGGCAAGTGGAACAGCATTTTTCGCCTATAGTTTAGGGCTAAGCTTAAACAGTCTCAACCAATCGGATTGGTACAAAAGCACAACTTCGCTCGGCACCTTAAGAAACGATATCGAATTGCTCGATCCGAATATTGAAAGTATGATGGAATATTTAAAAAGTAGTGTTAATCTACTCGAAGAGGTAGATTCAAGTGCGCCGAATAGATTACTCTTCAACGCTATTGCTTTTTATAGTCTTGGTATACATTTAAAAGACCAAGAGGCAAAAAATATAGGAATTAATTTTGCGAACAAAGCTTTATCACAAGGGGATGAAACCGAAGGTTACTTTATAGAAGGTGGTGGCTGGGACTCAAGCTACAATGGCGTTGCAATTAAATTGGGGTTTGAACTATTTACATTAATCACCATCAATTCAGAAAATTTGTCAAAGAACGAAATTGAAAAGATTGTTAGCTGCGCTACTGATTGGCAGAAGTCAAGGGTTCTTTCGACCGGGGAAATTTCAACGGCAGGAAACACTAGGGTTTTTTCAGGGGGAGAAGAATTTTTAGGTAACGAAAAAGGAGTTGATGTCATAAAAACGGTAAAGGCATTCTTTTATATGAACACATTATCGAATGAAAATCAATATGAATCATTAGCTCAAAAAATTATTGAGTATTACCAATAAGAACGATTCATTTTAATTTTAGAAAACAGAACTAATAATGGCTTTTCACAAATCCTGTTACCATAGTCAGAATATCGAGCTTAAAAAGCTTCAAAACGCCATTAGAAAGTAAACCCAACTTTAAAACCGCCCCATTTTGCGGAATTTCCTGTTTGAAATTCTCGGGTCAAAGCTGTTCTTGCATATTCAAAATAGAGGGTTCTGGTTTTTAAAATTATTCCGTAATTAAATTGTGCCGTGAAACGTTCTAACTCCCCAGCGGCTATCGTGTAAACACTCTTGTTGTTGAATAGGCCGCCTTGTAAAGTAGCATCGTAACCAATGGCACTGACCAAAGGTTGCCCGTACAAATACAGCTGAAAATTGCCTTTGCTTTTATTCTTGGCGAAGGGCGATTTTAAGATTCCCATAGAAGTGTTTACTCCGGCCGAAACGTTTGTGAAAAGCGTTCCCAATTGTAATGATGCGTTACCGCGTAAAACGATTATATTTCGATATTCGACTAGTTGCTTTTCATAACCTATTCTATAGTTGACGACTACATCGTTCTTGATTTGATTGTTCCATCCCCTAGGGATTTTATTCCCGGTCAATTTATGAATTCCGACTTGCATTTCCTTTCCGAACGCACCAGGCCCGATCAAGCCCAAACTTATAGATTGTGACAATCTAGTTGCTTTATCGGCATTAGTAGCCGTACTAAAGCTTTTAAGCATGATGGCGGCGGCGAAGGGCCTATCTCCAATTTGAATTTCGCTGCTCACAAAATTATTGGGCGTAAACCCGATATGCTCAACAGCAATACCATATTTATAAACGGTATTCTGGGGTTTAAAGAAAAGATAATTGAGCGGATTTCTTTCTAAGGCAGGGGTCACCAACTCTAGATTATACCCTTGGGTGTAATTCTCATCTGCCGCTGCAAAGAAATCGTTTTCATAATTAAACCTGAAATAACGTTCGGCATCTATATTTCGATATAAAATCTGGTGGTCTATTTTTTGTGACCAAAGCATGCTCGGGAGCAGAAACAACAACATTATTTTTACAAACGTTTTCATCGTAAGAATACCTACGTAAGTCGACCCACTTTGGTTTTATAAAAGCAGAACAAGGCCATAGAACTATTGCCTTTATTTGGATTCCGATTCACATTATTACAGAATTGTTTTCCATTATCATGCCAGTAAAGCAAAATGTAATAGCCACAACATTCCGAAGGACACCCCTAAAGTTGTGCGATCCTCTCAGTCGTACCTTCTTCGTCGGTTGCAAAAAGGGGACAATCGCTACCACAAACCAATCAAATTTCGGAACTGATAAAGTACCACGGAATCAGATTACAGAATGTACCATAAGAAACAAAAAGGGGCGGCCTAAACTGGCCACCCTCTTTTCTCAAAATCTATTTCGCTAAAACAACTTGTACTTACGCTAAATCAAAACGATCTAGGTTCATCACTTTTGTCCAAGCGGCAACAAAGTCTTTTACGAACTTCCCTTGCGAATCGTTACAACCATAGACTTCGGCATAAGCGCGTAGTTCTGTATTCGAACCGAATATAAGATCCGCGCGGGTACCTGTCCATTTGATGCTTCCCGACCTGCGGTCGGTTCCTGAGAAAACGGTTTCATCATCGGAGGCATCTTCCCATTTTACGCTCAGATCAAGAAGATTGACAAAGAAATCATTGCTCAATACTTCACGACGGTCCGTCAAGACCCCGTGTCTAGACTTATCAAAGTTCGTATCAAGTACACGCATACCTCCCATCAAAACGGTCATTTCAGGAGCGGTAAGCTTCATCAATTGCGCACGGTCAACCAACATGGCTTCGGCAGATGATTTGTAATCCGGGTTCTTGTAGTTTCTGAAGCCATCGGCTTTCGGTTCGAGCGCCATAAACGATTGTATATCCGTTTGCTCGGCAGAGGCATCGGTACGACCTGCGGTAAAAGGTACGGTGGTCTCGTGACCGCCATTTCTTGCGGCCTCTTCGATACCAGCACTTCCACCAAGGACTATTAAATCAGCCAATGAAACTTTTTTGTTTCCGGATTGTGCTGCGTTGAACTCTTTCTGTATTCCCTCAAGAACGTTAAGAACTTTAGAGAGTTCCGTAGGGTTATTTGCTTCCCAACTCTTTTGTGGTTCTAGACGGATCCGTGCACCATTGGCACCACCTCTTTTATCAGAATCGCGGTAGGTCGATGCCGAAGCCCAGGCGGTAGTCACCAATTGCGAAATCGATAGGCCGGAAGCCAATAGTCGTTTCTTCAATTCGGCGACATCGGCATCATTTATCAATTCATGGTCAACGGCCGGAACGGGATCTTGCCAAATCAGTTCTTCTTGTGGTACTTCGGGACCTAAATAGCGCGAGACAGGACCCATATCCCTATGCGTAAGTTTATACCAAGCGCGTGCAAAGGCATCTTCTAGTTCCGCAGGGTTATCACGGAATCGTTTGGATATTTCAAGATATTCCGGGTCCATTTTTAGTGCCATATCGGCATCGGTCATCATCAACTCTTGGGTTTGAGAAGCATCACCTGCACGAGGTGCTTTTCTGGCGGCCGATTCGGTAGTAGGTTTCCATTGGTTCGCACCCGCCGGGCTTTTTGTTTGTTCCCAATCATATCCTAGTAGTACCTCAAAATAATCATGGTCCCATTTGGTCGGGTTTGGTGTCCATGCACCTTCAAGTCCACTCGTAATGGCATCATCGAGCACTCCGGTCTTATAGCTGTTTTTCCATCCCATACTTTGCTCTGCCATTGTTGCGCCTGCGGGTTCAGGACCGACATATTCATCGGGGTTGGCGGCACCATGGGTTTTTCCGAACGTATGGCCACCCGCGGTCAATGCTACCGTTTCTTCATTGTTCATGGCCATACGACCGAAAGTCTCTTTCATCAATTTTGCGGTGCCAAGCGGGTTAGACTTTCCGTTAGGACCTTCTGGGTTTACGTAAATAAGTCCCATGTGAGAAGCGCCAAGATTGGCTTCCAATTCATATTCCCCATCGGAAAAACGCTCGTCATTTCCCATCCATTCTGTTTCAGAACCCCAATAGATATCTTCTTCCGGTTGCCAGATGTCTTCACGGCCACCTCCAAAACCAAACGTTTTGAAACCCATTGACTCCAGAGCGCAATTTCCTGTAAGAATCATTAAATCTGCCCAAGACAGTTTTTTACCATATTTCTTTTTAATGGGCCATAAAAGTAATCTTGCCTTATCTAAGTTGCCGTTGTCAGGCCAGCTATTGAGGGGTGCGAAACGCTGCGATCCAGAACTAGACCCTCCACGGCCATCACCGATACGGTATGTTCCGGCACTATGCCATGCCATACGAATCATAAATGGCCCATAATGACCGTAGTCGGCAGGCCACCAATCTTGCGAAGTTGTCAGTGCTTCTACAATATCTGACTTTACCTCCGCTAAATCCAAAGATTTGAATTCTTCGGCGTAGTTAAAATCCTCATCCATCGGGTTCGTCAAAGAGGAATTTTGACGAAGTACGTTCAATCGCAATTGGTTCGGCCACCAATCTTGATTATTGGTGCCGCCACCAGCGGTCTGTTTTAAGGTTCCGCCCAAATAGGGGCATTTACTTGAGTCATTGATATCCCATGCTTCTCCTTGGGAATCGCCGTTTTTACTGTTATCCATAGTATTATATATTTTCAGGTGTAAATTCTCGTAAACTTAGCAAAAATGTTGCTTGAATGGTATAGCTAAAACCTGTTTTACATTATTTCAGTATTGGTATTATCTATGGACTTTAGATTAACCGTTTCCAGTAGATAATGAAGTGATTTAAACTTTCTCCATTCGCTAAAAAATTGCTCTTTTTTGCCAGTTTTTCCTCTTTTTTTCCTTCCGTAGCGATGCTATGCAACTCAAAAAAGCCATCAAACAGATAAAAAATAGTTAATTTTCGCTTAGATGCAGAAAGTTTAAATCACTTCAATGTTCCGAATTGCGAAAATTGAAAGCTCTATTTTATCCCTTTGATAATTCATTTAAAATAACCGCCCTTACTTCCTCTCGTAATATTCCCTTATCCGCTTCCGATAGAATTTTCGTCTCAAAAAAAGAATGCACTTTGGCCCTTACTCGACCTGGGCCTCCGCTAAAAAAGGAAAATGAAAAACGTTTTTTATTATCGTGAAAAGTAATTGGTACCACCGGAATATCATGGGCGATCGCCATCTTAAAAGCTCCGTCCTTAAACGAATCGAGCAATACCTTTTCATCGTCTGGCACACCGCCTTCTGGAAAAATACATATACTCAAACCTTGGTTCAACCTGCGTTGTGCCCTGCGATAGACTCCCGTTCTGCTTCTAGTATCTTCACGGTCGACCATAATGCAAACACGTTTATAGAAAAATCCGAATACGGGAATCTTTACCAGTTCTTTCTTCCCAACAAAAACAAAAGGGTTTTTACTGATATACAACATCAGCATTATATCTAGCATACTGGTGTGGTTGGCGACCAACATATAACTCTTGCCCCCCTGTATTTTTTGTTCCCAAGTAATTTTCGGCGGACAGCCCATTCCATATAAAATAGGGGTAGCCCAAAGGTTACGCGCCAACCAAAAAAATTGGGGATACCATTTTTCGGATAGCGTCGTAATCAATAAGAAGGGAAAGAAGAGAAAAATAGGAAGTGAAACCAGAATATAAAACCAGATACGGTAAAGGGTGTAGCCGATTTTCTTGAGAAATGAGACCATAAAATCAAAAGTAACAATTTAGGCACGTTTTTTATGATTTCTTTTATCTTTGGGCTTCCTTGAAATCAAGCAAATGGCAAGAATACTTACGGGCATACAGAGTACGGGAACCCCTCATTTGGGTAACATCTTAGGAGCAATCATTCCCGCTATCGAAATGGCACAAGACCCCAAGAACGAATCCTTTCTTTTTATTGCGGATATGCATTCGCTCACCCAGATAAAAAAAGGCGAAGAACTACGAAACAACACCTACGCAACCGCCGCAGCTTGGTTAGCCTTTGGCCTTGATATTGAAAAGACCGTTTTTTATCGGCAAAGCGATGTGCCCCAAGTAACCGAACTGGCTTGGTACCTGAGTTGCTTTTTCCCCTATCAGCGTCTGACCTTGGCGCATTCCTTTAAGGATAAAGCAGATCGGTTGGAAGATGTAAACGCAGGTCTTTTTAGCTACCCGATGTTAATGGCAGCGGATATTTTGCTGTACGATGCGAATATTGTTCCCGTTGGAAAAGATCAGTTGCAGCACCTAGAAATGACCCGTGACGTAGCTTCTCGCTTTCACGCGCAAATGGGAGAAACTTTTGTGCTTCCTGAAGCCAAGGTTCAAGAAGAAACCATGTACATACCGGGAACGGACGGCGAGAAAATGAGCAAGAGCAAGGGTAACCTTATTAATCTCTTTCAGACCGATAAAAAACTGCGCAAACAAATCATGGGTATTCAAACCGACAGTACGCCCATGGAAGACCCCAAAGACCCTTCGACCGACAATGTGTTCGCACTGTATAAAATTTTGGGCACCGTGGAGCAGATAGAAGAAATGAGTGCCAACTACCTCGCAGGCAATTACGGATACGGACATGCAAAACAAGCACTTTACGAACTCTTACTGCTAAAATTCGGTGATGCACGAGAGAAATTCGATTATTATATGGCCCATTTAGAGGAAGTAGACGAAGCCCTTGCTATCGGTGCGGAAAAGGCCAAGAATGTGGCCGATGGAGTTTTGGAGAGGGTTAGAGAGATGTTGGGGTATTAATTTGGACGAAATATCAACAAAATTGTGAAATTCTTCTTGAAAGTCCTCTCCCTAGCCCTCTCCCAGGGAGAGGGAACGTCTTATTCAGAAGTTCAACCTACAGATTATTCCCGACATTTTAGTGATAAGAGAGATTTATAATAAACTCATTCGAGCGTGAATATATTACTAGCCCTAAGGCTTCTAGGTTGTAACCTATTGCTCGATGCCCAACAATTCCATTTCGAAAATCAAGGCAGCGTAGGGCGGAATTGTTCCACCACCGGCTCCTCGATGGCCATAACCGATGTCTTGGGGGACGAATATTTTCCATTTTGAACCGACGGGCATAAGCTGTAGGGCCTCTTGCCAGCCTTGTATTACCTGTGTAACACCCAATATGGCAGGTTCTCCCCTTTCTACGGAACTGTCAAAAACCTTCTCGTCAATGAGCATCCCAGTATAATGTACTTTAACTTTGTCGGAAGCCGTGGGCAGTGGCCCATCACCTTCTTTTAAAATTTCATATTGAAGTCCGCTTTCTGTGGTCACCACTTCGGGTCTTTTACCATTTTCGGTTAAAAAACGCTCTCCCTCGGCACTTTTTTCTTTGGCTTCCTTTTCTTGCATCGCTTGAATTGTGCCCTGCACCGAACTTTGGGCCTCTTCGATCGAAACCTTTTCGTTTCCTTGAATAACATCCTCTAAAGCAATTGCAAATGCGTTGTACGATAACGAATCAAAACCAATTGTCTTTAAATTAGTTCCTACGCTGACCCCAAAAGCATAGCTAAAGCTTTGTAGGCTATCTTTCAAGTCCAATTCTGTAGCTTTTTGCATGTCGCTCAATTCAGTTTGCAGTTCTGCCGCTCGTGCTTTCAATTGGGCTACTTCTTCAATCAGGTCTTTTTTCTTCTGTGCAAAACCTGAGAAACTAATTATAAATATGGCTAAAATGATAATTGGATTCTTCATTTATATATTTTTAATGGGTGCGAAATTAACTAAAATCCGAGAATTACGCTCTAATCGTTCTTTTAGAGATTGAATTTTTATGGGTAAATTGAGACTGTCAATCCAAAATGCCATGAAGCAATCCGTTAGGAATTTTTTGCTGTTTTTTATTTGTTTCTGTGCCTTACCCCAGTTTGTTGCGGCGCAAGTCGAAATTGCTGGCAAGGTAATCGACAAAACAACAGGTGAGGCTATTCCGTATTGTAATATTGCTTCCGCCACTTCGTCTTTAGGTACGGCCAGTAACGAATTGGGCGAATTCATTGTTTCCATGGACTCCCTGCCCGGTAAACTTATCTTTTCACATATTGGTTACGGGCAACAAATCGTTACCGTTTCGCAGGTTTCAGAAGTGAGCGTCTCACTACAGCCATTGGTTTCAAACTTGGACGAGGTAGTGGTGCTGGCCACCAAGAAAGACGGTTTTGCCAAAAACTTGGTAAAGAAAGCCTATGAAAAAGCCAATAATGCGTTGGGGAAACAATATTACGGTAAGGCCTTATATCGCCAGAAATCTAAAAATGGGGATGACTATTCCGAGTTTTCCGAAATTTTCTACGACCTGCGCTACAATAGTACCGGTATAGCAGATTGGAATATCGAGGAAGGCCGTTACGCCTTAAAAGACGATGCCGTTTACAACAGAAACTACACCCTATTTTCACGAATACTGAGGCCTCTACAACCCAATACCACTGAGCTTATTTTTCCCATGCACCCAAGTTTTGAGGTGTATTATGACCTGAAGGTCACCGAAATGATCCAAGATGGGTCTACCAAAATTGCGGTTGTACGGTTTAAGCCCCAAAGCACTATAAAAACTCCGATTTTCGAGGGTGCCGTTTTGATAAATACCGTCACCCACGACATTTTAAAGATTCACGGAACTATAACCCGTGACGACCTAAAGCTATCGAAACTAAACACCAAAAAGGGCTATTGGAAAGATTATACCATTTCATATGAAATAACCTATACAAAAGATGATAACGGAAGCCCGTTGCTCGATTACATAAAAGTCGATCAAGAGTTCGATTACTTCAAAGACGATACGCTACAATATCATACGACCACAACATCCAATCTTACGTTTTACGAGCATTACTCGCCCACCTCGAAAAGAAGGTTGGGCGCACGAATTATTAGAAATCAAAGCGATTGGGAAAATCTTGACGAAATCGGTTATAACGAAAGGTTTTGGGCCAACAACCCTATCATTAAAAGAACCCATGTCGAAGAAGAGGTCATCAGTTCTTTCGAAAAAGACAATGCCTTTAACTCTATCTTTCTAAATAGTGCCGAAAATATTGCCCTTTTGGAAGCGAACTTGGCAGAGGATCCCTTTATTAAAAACTTCACTTCCAGCCTTAATGATTACAACAATTACAATCCCATAGAAAAAATATACCTGCAAACGGATAGAGATCTATTTTCTGCCGGAGAGCTACTTTGGTTCAGTGCCTATGGGGTTATCGGCCCTTTTCACGAGTTTACTATGGCAAGTCGGGTACTGCATATCGATTTAGTGGCTCCTAATAATAAGGTCGTGCTATCACAAACCCATGAACTGGATAAGGGAAGGAGTGCTGGCAGTATCGAGCTTCCTAAAAATTTGTATTCGGGCAATTATCAACTGCGTGCCTATACCCAATGGATGCGCAATTTCGATACCGATTTCCTTTTCACAAAAAAAATAAAAATACTGAATACTTCAGGGAAAACCGCCCCTAATTCGGCGACAGAAAGCAAACTAGATCTTCAATTTTTTCCGGAAGGAGGTCACGCTGTAGTAGGTATCGCTTCGAAAATTGCATTTAAGGCCATCGGAAATGATGGTCTGCCCCAAAAAGTGACAGGAAAAGTACTTGATTCGGAAGATAAACCGGTCGCCATCCTAAATACCTTAGATCGCGGTGCAGGTTTTTTTCAATTAATGCCAAAAAAAGGTGTCCAATACGAAGCCGTTTTAGACGATGGTACCCGATATCCACTACCTGAAATTCTTGAAAATGGGTATACGGTTTCGGTAAATAATCTAAACGAAAAGAGTATAAAGGTCATTGTTCAGGCCAGTCCGGCTTTACGTGAAAATCCTTTTTATGCCATAGGACACATTCGGCAACGCAAATACTATCAGGGTAAATTTGAATTTGGCGAAAGTCAGATACTTACTTTTGAAATCCCTAAAAATAATATGCCCAGCGGTGTGTTGACGCTAACGCTTTTCGATGCCAATAAAAAACCGCGAAGTGAGCGAGCTGTTTTTGTAAACAATCAGGAAGAACTCGTCATATCGACAAAAATCGACAATAAGAAATTCGAGAAAAGAGCTAAAGTAAAGATGGACGTAAAGGTGACCGATACCTACGGAAGGCCTATTACAACGAATCTTTCCATCGCGGTGACCGATAACGGGCAAGTTCAAAAAGACGAAGCTTCCACAACTATTTTGAGCCATCTTTTGCTGCAATCCGATATAAAAGGAGAAGTTACCGACCCAGGGCTCCTTTTTATGGATCAGAAAAGAACGACCTTAAATCAACTGGATCTGGTTATGCTTACCCACGGGTGGCGCAAATTTCCTTGGCAAGAACTGTGGAACGGCGTAAACATCAAAAAGGATTTTGAATTTTCAAAAGGCTTACGCGTATCTGGCACTGCCGAAGGCAAGTATGGAAAACCCCTGCCCAACGCTACGCTAAATGTGGTCGCCAAATCAGGAGACCAGTTGGGCATGTACACCGCCAAAACGGCCGTGGGCGGAAAGTTTTCGATACCCGATTTTAATTTTAACGATAGCACCCAAATTGCCATTCATGCTTTTGATGCCAAAGACAGGGCCGTAGACGTTAAAGTCAATCTAGACAAACAAAAACCTATAACACCGCCCGCACCGCAGTTTAAGAGTCCGGCTTTAGCACAAACGGATGACACAAAAAACTATCTCGATATCGCGAATAGTCGTAAACGCTTTAACTCGTTGTATAACTTTGATGAAATTAATATGCTCGAAGAAGTCGTCGTCACCGAAAAAAAAATCGAAGGGCCGAGAAATACCAGAGCATCGAACTACGGTGTGACTCCTGATGCAACGGTTTACACAAAAGATTATATCGCGATGCAGACCGTGCTTCAATTGGTGAGTCTATTTGCCGGGGTATCGGTCAATGGTACCACGGTCAGTATTCGAAACCAAGGTACGCCTTTGTGGGTTCTTGATGGTATTCCGGTATATAACGACAACCCTTCTGCCTCAACGGTAGCGCGCGCAAATCAAAGAGCTTCTCGGGCCGGCGGCGGCAGCGGGGCGCTTTCACTCTCGGTCGAGCAATCATTGGCCGCTGCCCCAGCACCCACGTTTATTACGACTATGGATGCGCTGACCGTTGAACGCATAGAAATTTTGAAAGGTGCAAGAGCCGCCATCTACGGTTCCCGATCGGCCAACGGAGTAATTCTTATTTATACGAAACGAGGAGAAGGCACCCCACCTATCATTTCGGGCGATTTTACGATTATGGGCCACGCGGCAGCACGTGAATTCTACTCCCCAAAGTATGACGTGAAAATCGCGGCGCACGAAAAACCTGATTACCGCGCAACGCTGTATTGGAATCATTCTTTTACCACTGATAACGAGGGAAAGGCATCAATCGAATTTTTTAATTCGGATAGCGCCAAAAGTATTCAAGTGGCTATCGAGGGCCTATCTACTTTAGGGGTTCCTGGGGCTTACCTAGAAACCTTTGGCGATAAGGAGTAAACAAACATATAGCAGGCCATGAGATATTAAAATTCCAAAAAACAAGTGCCAAATTCCAAAAAAGGATTTGCAAAAAAATCCGTGGGAATTCATGTCCAAACCTACAAGCCAAGGATTTTGGAATTAAAACCAAAGAGATTAAGCTATTTTCCCAGGCACACGAAAAGTAAGAAAAATAGCATTTTTTTAAGAAATTCTAATTGAATGCTTTGTACCTTCAATAGGTACTTGGTTAAAATATCCATGAAATATTTCAACAAACATTTTTTCTTCCTTTTCCCGATAGTACTGTTTTTTTTTATTTCACAGGTTGCAGCACAGGAAAATAAGGTCTTCCAAAACCTATTAGGTAATCTTGCAAAATATGCCAATAGCAACGCTCCCGAAAAAGTATATGTACAGACGGACAAAGACTTCTATATCAGTGGCGAGACAGTTTGGTTGAAGGCCTATATACTGAACGGTATAACCCACGAGGCCAGTGATAAGAGTCGAATCGTTTATGTAGAACTTATCGATTCGCTAGACAATAGTATAGCTTATAGAAAACTATTTACAGAATCGGCAGGTGCTGCGGGCGATATCATTTTACCTACAACTATTAAAGAGGGTAGATACACCTTGCGGGCCTACACGAAATATATGCTGAACGAACAAAATCCTGTGCTCTTTCAAAAACAAATCACCATCGGGGAATTCGGAACGCATTTAAACTATAATAAAACATCAAAAGAAAAAACAGCGTATAAAGATGAGTTAAAAAAGGAAGCGGCTTCTTTAAAGGCAATGAAGCCTATCGTTCAATTTTTTCCCGAAGGCGGTGATCTGATAGCGGATATTAAAAGTGTTTTAGGCGTAAAAGTTACCGATGGAAAAGGAAACGGTCTTGTAACGGAGGGTAAAATTTTCGATCAAGACAGTACACTGATATCCATCTTTAGAAGTCATGATCTTGGTTTGGGGCGTGTCTCTTTTACAGCTTCGCCCAATACCGATTATTATCTGCAAATTGAAACCGATGGCGAAATGGTGAAGTACCCGATTCCCAAACCTTTTTTGAAAGGTTATGCCTTGCAGGTCACGAATATGGGGGGAAACATAAAAATCAGGGTTGCCACCAATATTGCCAACGGCCTTCAAGGTGCATTGTTGGTAGGTCATCTTCGAGGTAAACTGATTTTGAAACAATTTTTGAAAAGCAATGACGAGCGATACAATACGATAAATCTATTGACCTCAAAGTTGCAAGACGGAGTCGCCCATTTTACCCTGTTCGCACCCAGCGGCGAACCCGTAAGCGAACGCCTTATCTTTATCGAAAGCCCTGAAAACAGTTTAAAACTATCGGTGAAAACGGGTAAATCGAGCTATGGTTTCCGAAACGAGGTAAATGTTGATCTTGCCCTAGTTGACGATGAAGGGAAACCGTTCGACGGTGATTTTTCGATGAGCGTGGTCACCCAAAATGGGATTCAAAAAGACACGGAGAACTTCAAAAGTTGGTTGCTGTTGAACTCCGATTTAGGCGGAACGATTGCAGACCCTTACCTTTTTTTCCAAGAAGAATCCAAGGGCCGAAAATTTCTATTGGATCTGCTTATGCTAACGCATGGTTGGCGAAGGTTTGCTTGGCAGTCTTTTATGGATGGAGGGGTTCGGAAGGAAATGGCTTACCCGCCGGAAAAGGGCATTATGATAAATGGAATCACTACAGCATTCAACAACCGTTACCGGCCCAAAAAAGCGGTTACCACATTGAACATCATGGCAAATGAAATCGTTCAAGAAAAAAAATCGACCAATGCACAGGGCAGGTTCAGTTTTGGCCCTTTCTTTTTTCAAGATAGCCTTGAGACTATTATAAATGCGCAGAGCTTATCCCAGACAAATAAAAAAGATGACCAAATAGCTATTTATTTGGACCCTCCGGCCCCTAGTATAAAAATAACAGATCAAAAAATACCAAAGGTGAACAGAACGGCGATATCTTATTTAGAACCGTACGTTAAGGTGGCACAACAGCAAATATTGAGCGATTTTGAATATGACCCTAAAGTGACACAATTAAAAGAAGTCGTAGTAAAATCAAAATTAAAAACACGAAAAGCGGTTATCAACGAGAAGTTGAGCGCAAGAACATTATATGGAGACGCGCACACTAGGCTTGTTATGGACTCCATACCGTGGCTAGTGAAAGGCTCAAATGGCGTGATGGAAATTCTGCGAACTGTTCCCGGTGTACGTATCAACGGTAGCTTTCCAGTACAAACCGTTCAAGTCAGAAATGGGGGAGGCATTGGTGTTTTGCCCTTATTTTTAATAGATGGTGTACCATTTGAATCGGATGGTGTACAAGTACCGGACGCCATCCAATCTTTGCCCGTTGACGATATCTTGTTTATAGATGTTCTTAAGGGGCCTGAGGCGAATATATACGGTTCTCGCGCTTTTGGTGGGGTAATCGCTTTCTATACCAAGAGAGGTGAGAATTTTGATGCAGCACCAGAACGGATTCCCGGGGTCACTAATAGCAAAATCCCCGGATTTTATAAAGCGAGGGAATTCTACGAACCGAACTACGCAGTTACTTTAACCGAGCACCAAAAGCCCGACTATCGTACGACCTTATATTGGGCACCCGATATCAAGATCAAAAGTGGAGCGTCATCAAAATTGAGTTTCTACACCGGCGACAATTCAGGTAAATATGCGATACGCGTAGAAGGTATCACCTATGATGGCATACCTGTGAGCGAACTATACAATTTTAATGTTAACGAGGATTCTCCTTAAACGTTAGTCCAAAAAAATATCGATCCGTTCTTTCGCGGTTTTGACTTAGTACTTCTCATCAACTTTCAAGCTCAAAATAGATAACGATAACGTCAAAAATATTCAAGTGGAAATCTAAAGACTCGTCTACTTTAAAAATTTTAGGCTTATACTTAGAAATCTTTACTCCTAAAGATTAAACCATCTTCGCAAGCACACGAAAAGTAAGAAAAATAGCATTCTTTTAAGAAATTTGATTTCCACAATAATTGAACGCTTTGTATCTTTAAGAGATGCTTGAGCAAAATATTTATGAAAAGTTTTAGTACACACTTTTTTTTTCTTTCCCTGATAACTTTATCTTCTTGCATTTTACAGGTTTCCGCACAAGAAAATAGGGCATTCCAAAACCTATTGGGCAATCTTTCTACGTATACCAACAGCAACGCACCTGAAAAAGTATATGTGCAGACCGATAAGGATTTCTATACCAACGGCGAGACAATTTGGTTCAAGACCTATATACTGAATGGTATAACTCATACCGCTAGCGACAAAAGTCAGGTCGTCTACGTAGAACTCGTCGATTCGAGAGACACTACAATTGCACAAAGAAAACTATTCGTAAAATCTGCCGGAGCTTCTGGCGATATTATCTTACCAAAGAATATTAAAGAGGGTACTTATGTTCTGCGTGCCTATACGAAGTACATGTTGAATGATAAAGAACACGTTTTTTTTCAAAAGGAAATTTCTATTTGGGCACAGCGTAAGAATTCAAATTATGTATCGGGTAAGGCTTCCAAAGAAAAAATATCGGATAAAGCGGGTTCAAAAAAGGAGATTGCCACATCGAATACCGTAAAACCCATCGTTCAGTTTTTTCCGGAAGGTGGTGATTTGGTAACCGGTATAGAAAGCGTATTAGGTGTAAAAATTACCGATGCAGCAGGAAACGGAATTGCGACGGAGGGCAAGGTCTTCGATCAAGACAGTGTTTTGGTGTCTATCTTTAAAAGCTATGAATTTGGCCTGGGCAGGGCCTCTTTTGAGGTTAAGCCCGATACCGACTATTATCTACAAATTCAAATCGATAGTGACATAGCGAAATATCCTATTCCCGCTCCACTTTTAAAAGGCTACGCTCTGAGGGTCATGAACATGGGAGAGCATATAAAGATCCGTGTTGCAACAAATATAAAAAACGGTCTTCAAGGTGCTTTTTTAGTAGGCCATCTTCGGGGCGATCTGATTTTGAAACAGTTCTTGAGAAGTAAAGGTGAAAATGTCTACACCATAAAACTACTGACTACAAAATTGCGCGACGGAATCGCACATTTTACCTTGTTCGCCCCTAACGGAGAACCCGTAAGCGAGCGCCTTACTTTTGTTGAAAGTCCTGAAAATAATTTAAAACTATCTCTTAATACTGATAAATCGAACTATGGATTTCGAGGGAAAGTCAATGTCGATCTGGCCCTTGCCGACGATAGGGGGAAACCGCTCGACGGCAATTTTTCAATGAGTGTGGTCACCCAAAAAGGGCTTCAAAAAAATACCGACAACATCAAGAGCTGGTTGTTGTTAAATTCCGATTTAGGCGGAACCATAGCGAATCCCCACTTTTTTTTCCAAGAAGACTTGAAGGGCCGAAAATTTCTATTGGATCTGCTTATGCTAACGCATGGTTGGCGAAGGTTTGCTTGGCAGTCTTTTATGGATGGGGGAGTGCGTAAAGAATTGGCTTTTCCGCCGGAAAAGGGCATTATGATAAACGGAATCACTACAGCGTTCGACAATCGTTACCGGCCCAAAAAAGCGGTTACCACATTGAATATCTTAGGAAATGAAATCAGCCAAGAAAAAAAATCGACCAATGCTCAAGGCAAGTTTAGCTTTGGCCCTTTCTTTTTTCAAGATAGTATCGCAACAATTCTAAACGCGAACAGCGTACCCGAAACGAAGAAAAAAAAGGACGAAGTGTCTATATATTTAGACCCGCCGTTCCCCAGTATAAAAACCAAAAACCTGAAAAAACGACGAATAAATAAGGCAACGGTTATTTATGCAACCCCTTATCTTAGGCAGGCACAGCGCAAAAAATTATCCGATTTTGAATATAGTCCTAAAATAACCAAGTTAAAAGAGGTAGTCGTAAAATCAAAAGTAAAAACGCGACAGGAGCTTATCGACGAAGAGCTGAACTCGCGAACATTGTATGGAGAATCGCGAAACAGACTTTTCCCGGACTCAATCCCATGGGCACAGAATACTAATAGTCCATTTGACATGCTTAGACTTGTTCCCGGAGTGCAGGTCACTGGTGCCTTTCCAAACCAATCGGTACAGATTCGAGGGGCCGCGAACTTTAGCGGTCCGATAAACCCTCTTTTTTTGCTGGACGGTATGCCTATACAATCAAGTTTTATTCAAACCATGCCAGTTTTCGATATCTTGTTCGTAGATGTACTAAAGGGGCCTGAAGCGGCCCTTTATGGTATACGCGCTGGCGGTGGTGTAGTAGCTTTCTACACAAAAAGGGGCGGTGATCTGCAGGTGATCCCGAGAAGGTTTCCCGGTGTTGCGAATGCTACAATTCCAGGGTTTTATAAAACAAGGGAGTTCTATAAACCGAACTATGCCCTCACCATACCTGAGCACCAAAAGCCCGACTATCGCACGACCTTGCACTGGGCGCCGGATATAAAAATTAAAGGTGGAAAGTCCCCGATATTAAATTTCCATGCCGGTGATTCTGCCGGTAATTATGCTATACGTGTTGAGGGCATTACTTTTGACGGTAGAGCCGTGAACGGATTATACAGCATCAATGTTGCAGAAGATTTTCAATGAACACCTACAACAGTAGGATTAAGATTAAAAAAGGCCGATTTGATAAATCGACCTTTTTAATTTATGCCTATTATTCGTTCTCAGGCTCGGAATAGGTCACAATATCAATACCTATACCGTTTGGATCCTTTATGGCAAAATGCCGATCCCCCCAAGGTTCGTCGCGTATCGGTATTTTGATTTCCACCTTTTTCTTCTGAATCTTTTCGTAAAGAGCATCGACATCTTCTACCTCGATAGTAAAATACATGCCCTTACCGGAATATTTAGTTTGAAACAAAGGCTGTTGTGAAGGGTGGTCGGGCAACAAAAATGCAATTTCCGCCTGATAATTAGGTGTATGCATCAAAAGATAAAATTCATTTTCAAAGGTAACCCCAAAACCAAGAACCTCTTGATAAAATTTCTTGCTCTCGGCCAATTTTTCGGTAATAACACCTGCATTTAGTTTCATTTTTTTGTGGTTTTTAAGAAGTCCGTCTGCCTGTGCATTGATTTGAATAACAAAGCAAACAATACTTACTAGATTAACAATTGTTTTCATGTTCATTAATTTTATACTCCAAAAGTCCGTAGATATGCGTTGAAAACATTGTAAAAATCGGACGAAATTATACTAAAAGTTTTCCTCTTTACAAAATCAGTTTTCATCTGCAATGGTGGGGTCTGCAAGCAACGGATACTATACATCGTTGTGAATTTTCGTCAAAAAGTCCTCTCCCTAGCCCTCTCCGAAGGAGAGGGAACTCCTTTTTACAAAAATCAAACCTGATTGAATTTTACAGATAAGCAGGGCTTATTGTACTCCCAAACGAAATCATCTGCCAAAAGCCCTAGTTGGAGTAACCCCATAGTGATTTTTAAACTCCTTGATAAAATGGGCTTGATCATAATAACCTACATCAAAAAATAGTTTGCTTTTTCGAAGGCTCTGTGTAGAGGGTTTAGCTCGTAGGATATTTTGAAAACGAACGACCTTACAGAACGTCTTAGCGGTATCGCCAATGTAGAATCTGAACAACCTGCGCAGTTGTCGTTGGCTAATACCGATATCGAGCTGCTCGTTTAGGTTTACTACCCCTTTATTTTTTAGGATAATAGCGAGGGATTTATAAAGCCTACCGTCGGTATTGAAATTAACTTTGGAAACCGTATCGGTAAAATAATCGTCAAAGATGGATTTTATATGTTCAAGGATAAAACCGGGGTTTATGTTTTGGGCTATAAAAATCGCTGTTTCTTGATGTATTACCTGTAAAGCTTCAAAACGATTGCTCAACAAAGCTGCATCGACATTAAAAATCTGCGGAAACATCGTTGGCAGAAATCGAATGCCGATATAATGAATGGAAGTATCCAACGGAAATTCGGTGAACTTTTTACAAAAACCCATTACAAAACTTTCTTCAGGACGGCTCAATTCGAAAAAGATATCGATACAACCGTCCGATACCACGCGATATTCAAATTGTTCTTCTAACGGGCTTTTCGTTTTTAGTTCCCAATAGCAATAGATGATATTTCGTAACGATACATCGGGAGCGATTTCACGATAAACAACATGTTCCCCTGATTGACGAACCGTTGGTTGAACGGGCATGTATAGCTCCCTAATATGTGCAAATTGTTCCATCGAAATCGTTACTGAACCGCTTGTAATTGACATAAATATACCGCTCTAGCGGAAATATCAAAACCGACTCTTTAGTCTTTTTTATTTCCCATTTTTTATTTGTTCGGTGGAAAATAGGTGGATTACAAGTTGTATTTCGTCGATAAAGTGCTTTAAATACTATGATTCGGTCATCTAGATACTAAAAACAAACTGATAGGTCTGTAAAAGCCTTCTGAAAATACCTGAAACATTCGCCCTAAATTCCTTAAACGCAAAGGGCGCACAGGTTTCGTAAAGAGCGCAAAGGCTAAACGACTAAAATTTCTTAGCGTTCTTTGCGTTTAGACTTTTAGCTTAGATTGCCTCAAATAGTTTCCCGGGCAATGGCCGAATCACTCCTTTCATTTCCATATTCAAAAGCGTAGACGAAACTTTGAAAATTGGCAATCGGCATTCCAAAGCGATACTATCCAACAATTGCTTCCCGTCTTTTTGGAGATAGGAATAAATCGATTTTTCGGTAGCATCCAATTCTATGAACAGTTGTTTTTGAACACTCTTGATTTCCTTTTCTTCGACATCCCAGTCCAACAGATATACCAAATCGGCGGCAGATGTGAGCATGTGCGCCTTTTGTTGTTTAATGAGATTGTTGCATCCGGTACTGTATTTATCCTGCGCTCGGCCAGGTACGGCAAAAACGTCGCGATCGTAACTATGGGCAATGTCGGCGGTAACCAAACTACCTCCTTTTTCTGCGGATTCCACAACGACCGTTGCCTCGCTCATTCCGGCGATAATGCGGTTACGTTTTAGAAAATTCTCGCGGTCAGGATTGCTACTGCTCCAAAATTCCGTGAAAAACCCTCCATTCTTCTCCACGTCTTTGACGTATTTGGCGTGCACTTTCGGATAGATTTGGTTAAGACCGTGCGCCAAACAACCTATGGTCTGCAAGCCGTACTTCACGGCCGCTTTTTGAATTGCAATATCAACACCATAAGCAAATCCACTTACTATAATCGGGTTAAGGGGTGCGATATCTTGAATGAATTTATCGCAAAAAGCCGTGCCATAACTGGTAATTTTGCGCGTACCTACCACGCTGATGATTCTACGTCCCCGCAAATCGATGTTTCCCCTTTTAAAAAGAAGTATAGGGCTGTCGATACAGTGTTTGAGATATACCGGATGATCGGCATCCATAAAGTAGGAAAAGTCGATGTCGTTCTTTTGAATGAACGCGTACTCCCTTTCGGCAGCTTCGCGATGTTCGCTATGGTGTAAACCTTGAAGTGTATACGTGCCAATACCTTCGATTTTTAGTAGCCGGGCCTTTTTATCATTAAAAATAGCTTCGGGGCTTCCGCAATGTGCAATGAGCTTTTTAGCCGTAACATCGCCGATATTGGGAATATTTTGCAATCGCAAAACTGCAAGCAGTTCATCTTTAGTCATTTGGAAATCCATCAAAGTTATTCACAAAATACATAAAATATAATGTTAATAAAAAGTTGCTCCAAGGCTGTTTTAACGCTCTATTTTTTATAAAATTTGTAACACATGGGATTGGAACATTACATCAAAGATTTACTCTACCGTTATAATTGCGTAGTCGTACCTGGATTCGGGGCTTTTTTGACCCAACAGAAATCGGCCGTCATTCATGAAAGTACCCATACGTTTTACCCTCCGATAAAAACCGTTTCTTTTAACCAACAATTGGTTTCCAATGACGGACTATTAGTTTCCTATGCCGCCGAGGCCCAAAAAATTTCTTTTGAGGATATGCTGAAGCAGGTGAACGAAGAAGTTAGCGATTGGAAATCTCGCCTAGAAAAGGGCGAACACTTAAAATTAATCGATATCGGTTCGCTATGGTCAGGTGCGGAAGGTAAAATACAGTTTCAACCTTCGGGAAGCGTGAACTATTTGACCTCTTCCTTCGGAATGTCTTCTTTTGTATCCAATCCGGTTACTCGGGAAGTTCTAAAAACGGAAGTGGCCGAACTCGAAGAAAAGATTCCGTTTACCTTTACGCCCGAAAAACGGGAAGCTTTTACCTTACAGCCCTACCTAAAATATGCGGCTGTAGTACTGTTGGCATTGACAACTGGTTTTGCTGGATACCAATATTACCAGACCAATCAAAATAATCAGCAGTTAGCACGTGAAGATGCCCAAGAGCAGGTTTCAAAACGCATTCAAGAAGCTACTTTTTTCGATACCGACCCTTTAGAACTGCCTACGATTACCTTAAAGACTTCGAAGAAAGCCGTAAGCGCGAAGGCAGGCCAAAAAATACATCACATCATTGCAGGTGCTTTTCGGTACCGTAGCAATGCCGATAAAAAGATAGCCCAACTAAAAAACCGCGGTTTTAATCCGTCTTATATCGGTACGAATCCATTCGGGCTTTATCTCGTAGCCTACGACAGCTTTACCGATGCCGATAATGCGCTCGAGGCCCTCCGTGAAATCAAGCGTTCGCAGAAAGATGCTTGGTTGAAATCAGTGAGGTAAAAAAGGTACGAGGTTGGAATTACGAGATACGAAGATTGAAAAAGAATCAAGACCACTTTGCATCTAGAAGCTAGAATTTGTCTTTCTGAAACGAAGTGAGAAATCTTCTGCATTGTTGGAGGAATCCCAAAATATCTCTATATCAATTCACACCCTAAAACTTTCGTAGTTTCGATTATTCCCATTGAAAGCCTGAAACCTTCCGCAAGTTCCCTCCTACGTTGGGAAGACAATTGCCTTTTTGTCTAGGCTCCCTCCTGCGGCGGGCAGGCTTGGCTCTAGAAGCGCAGCGGTCTAACGTCTTTTTTCATAAGAAGCATCGTATCTTTGCACAAAATTTGATGTATGCAGGCCAAAAAACCTAGTGAATCTAGAACAACGATGACCGATATGGTGCTCCCAAGCGAGACCAATCCGTTAAACAACCTTTTTGGAGGTGAATTATTGGCCCGTATGGACCGCGCCGCAAGTATTGCCGCACGTCGCCATAGCAGACGTATTACCGTTACGGCATCGGTAAACCATGTTGCCTTTAATCAATCGGTGCCCGTAGGTAGCGTTTTGACCGTAGATGCTGCTGTTTCGCGTGCTTTTAAAACTTCCATGGAAGTCTATATCGATGTTTGGATGGAAGACCGGTTCAGCGGTGAACGTTCAAAGGCCAACGAGGCCATTTACACTTTTGTGGCCGTGGATGAAACCGGAAGGCCTACGGAAGTGCCTCCTTTGGAACCCGAAACCGAGCTCGAAAAGGAACGTTTTGAAGCGGCTTTGCGCAGAAAACAGTTGAGTCTGGTACTGGCAGGTAAGATGAAGCCGAACGAGGCGACGGAGTTGCGTGCCCTTTTTATGGCCCCCTAAAAATCAAAATTATCGGGGTCGGGACCACTGCGTTCGCCTCGGTCCAAACCATCTAAAAATACCATATCTTCTTTGGAAAGCTCAAAGTCAAAAACCGCTGCGTTTGATTTAATCCGTTTTTCATGAACCGACTTGGGAATGGTCACCACCCCTTTTTGTAAGTTCCATCTGAGAATGATTTGTGCCGCTGATTTGTTGTATTTCTTTGCCAACCCATTACAAAAATCCAATTCAAAGAGTTTCCCCTGCATAAAGGGTGACCATGCTTCGTATTGAATTCCTTTTGAATTACAAAAATCGATCAAACCCTGTTGCACTAAATACGGATGAAATTCCATTTGATTGACCATGGGCACGATTTCAGCGATTTCCAGCAAATCTTCCAAATGATGCTGCATAAAATTGCTCACCCCAATGGCACGGATGCGTTTTTCCTTATATAATTTTTCAAGTGCCCTCCATGTATCCTTGTATTGTCCCGAAACCGGCCAGTGAATAAGGTACAAATCGAGATAGTCTAAATTCAGTCGCTTTAAACTGTCTTCAAACGCTTTTAAAGTGCTGTCATAGCCCTGGTCGGTATTCCAGACCTTACTGACCACAAAAAGTTCGTTTCTTGAGATAGCACTTTCGGAAATACCACGGCCTACACCTTCTTCATTTTTGTAGACAGCAGCTGTGTCGATATGGCGATACCCTATTTCCAACGCATATTTGATGGCATCCACGACTTCCTGTTCGTTATCCGCTTGATAGGTGCCTAGCCCTAGATAGGGCATCTCGACGCCGTTGTGGAGTTTGAAGGTACCTTTGATGTTTGTTATTTTTTTCATTTCTATTTTTTTTTATGCTCTCATTGTCATTCCGACGTAGGAGGAATCTTCTATACTGCCAAAATAATTCAATTGCTTTATGGAAATCTAAGTAGCTTCAAGAACCTATATGGTCGGTAACAACGCAACTTTTAAACTTCAACATCCCGCAAGTTCCCTCCTTCGTCGGGATGACAATCAATGTTTTTAGTCTAGATTCTAGCATCTAACTCTCTAGGTTCACCTTCACAATTGGTACACCCACTCCTCAGGATTTAGCTTTGATGTATTCTGATGCAAATAGAACTTTAATCGCGTCTGTCCGTTAGACCGATTGGTATAAATATCGCCCAGTTCTTGTTTGGCATCGACCCGATCCCCTTTTTTGACATATAATGTCGATAGGTTATAATAGGTGCTGATATAGTTACCATGTTTGAGTTGTACCGCTTTGTTACCTCCCCGAATGGAAAGTATGGCGATTACCTCGCCCCTGAATATCGCCCGTGCCTTGGCCCCTTCGTCCGTCGTAATAATGACACCATTGCTCTGGTGTTTTAATCCCGGATAAATAGCATCGCTATATACACCGAAACCTTG
>ENA-ORXM01001357-ORXM01001357.1-marine-metagenome-genome-assembly--contig:-NODE-1357-length-34596-cov-5.994525_pt1 | contig 34596 bp, 25 predicted proteins | sample MGYA00237867_ERZ511480 | MGnify/ENA primary metagenome ERZ511480 (study PRJEB26309, sample SAMN06266103) | marine metagenome | isolation source: Algal blade | place: United Kingdom:Sidmouth, United... | reverse complement strand
CTGGGTGAATGAATTCACCCGCTTGATGTTTGAAGTACCCTTTGGGCACTGGTAAGTTCTACAAAGATGTCGTCCCGCTGGGACTCAAAACAAATAGTAGCAAAATAAAATTATATTGCTCTAGTAGTTTTGCACAAGAATACTATTTTATTAAATCAGTTTTAATCTTTTTCAAATCTTGTCTAGTATCAATATCTATATCGCCCTTTTCAAATTCTACAAATCCGACATCTCCTAAATTATTTTTGATTATTGCTTTTGCACCATCATCCCCTTTAAGCTTGATTAATTGATTGAAATAATTATTTGAAAAAAATGAAGGTATCCCCTGTCCGTTTTCATACTTAGACACAATTATCTTTTTTTTACTTTGCTCAAACCCCTTTAAAATATTTTTTAAGATACTTGTATTTAAGTACGGTTGATCACAAGTCGTGAACACCATTCCTTTGTATTTTTTATGTGCAATAGCTTGAACAGAAAATGAAATTGTATCTCCCATACCTCTTTCCCATTTGGGATTGACAAAGCATTTTACTTTTGGCATAGTGAGAAAAATCTTTTCAAACTGACTCCCCAAAATCACATAAAGATCTGTATTAGGGATTTTTTTTGCTGCATTAATACTATGATTCAGCAAAGTATCTCCTTTAAAGTCTACCAATTGTTTGGGGTTCCCCAATCGTCTTGACGCTCCTGCAGCTAAAATAATAATCGCATAATCTGAAGACATGATGAAAAGATTTGATTACAAGTTATTATATTTAGAGAACAACAAAAATTTCAGACATGGCTTCATATAATATTAAGATAAATAATGAGACACGCACTGTGCAGGCAGACCCCGATACGCCACTTCTGTGGGTGTTACGAGACGAATTAAAACTGGTGGGGACTATGTATGGTTGTGGTATTGCGCAATGTGGCGCATGTACTGTCCATGTCGACGGAAATGCAGTCCGTTCTTGCAGTTTGCCAATTTCGAAATTAGGCGAACAAAAAGTGACAACAATCGAAGGATTGGATAAAGAGGCCAAACATCCTTTGCAAGAAGCATGGAGAGCACATGATGTCCCTCAGTGTGGTTATTGTCAAGCTGGACAAATTATGAGTGCAGCTGCTTTACTTAATGAAAACAAATCACCAAGTAATTCGGATATTGATGAAGCTATGAATGGAAATATTTGCAGATGTGGAACTTATACAAGAATTAAAAAAGCAATTCAAACGGCTTCCAAAAACATGTAACAATGACAAAATTAAATAATACAAGACGGTCTTTTCTTAAAGTTTCAGCTGCTGCCGGAGGTGGCATTATTTTAGGTTTCAATTTGTCCAGCTGTAAGTCAGATCCAAAAATGCAAGAAATAGTGCGCAAAGCCATTCCATCAGAATGGTTTGACATAAACACCTATTTAAAAATTGGCGACACGGGCTTAGTCACTATTTTTTCTGCAAATCCAGAAATTGGTCAAAACATAAAAACATCTATGCCAATGATCGTTGCAGAGGAATTGGAAGTTGATTGGAATGATGTTGTTGTTGATCAAGTGGGCTTGAATACCGAATGGTATAAAAGGCAAGTGGCAGGCGGCAGTCAGTCTATCAGACAAGGATGGACAGATTTGAGAACTGCTGGTGCAACAGCTAAACAAATGCTTGTTGAAGCGGCAGCTAAGCAATGGGAAATCGAACCTTCTGACTGCACCGTAGAAAATGGCATTATTACCAACGCAACGGGTGAGACTTTAAGTTATGGCGATGTCGCTTCTGCAGCTGCTCAATTAGAAGTACCAGAGGACGTCAATCTCAAAGATCCAAAAGACTTTAAAATCATAGGTCAAAGCAAAGTGAATGTTGACATGGAAGACATCTTAACAGGCAAAGCTTTATTTGGTATTGATTACATCGAAGAAAACATGGTCTATGCTTCTGTTTTAAGACCACCAAGTTTTGGAAAAGAATTGGTTAATTATGATGACACCGAAACAAGAAAAGTTACTGGCGTTTCTGATGTCATAAAATTTGGCAATAAAGTTGCCGTTTTGGCTAGCAACACTTGGGCAGCTATGAAGGGACAGAAAGCGCTTAAAGCGGAATGGAAGGATGCAGAGAAAATTGAAGATACGACATACCATAATGAAACCATCAAATCACATCTCGCCAAAAAAACTGTTGAGCCTAGACGTGTCGATGGGGATGTTGATAAAGCGTTTGCAGATGCAGATGAGGTTTTCGAAAGAATATATGAAGCGCCATTTTTACCGCACAGCTGCTTGGAGCCTATGAACTTTTTTGCGCACGTTACTGACAAAGAGGTTTTGCTAACAGGTCCGATTCAGACGCCCGCTTGGACGCAGTCAAATATTTCAGAATTGCTTGGTAGAGATAAATCTGAAATTAAAGTGAACATGACAAGAATGGGGGGAGGATTTGGAAGACGTCTGTATGGAGATTTTGCATTAGAAGCTGCAGAAATATCCAGCTTGTCAAAAAAGCCTATCAAGTTGACTTTCTCGAGAGAAGATGATATGACCGCGGGCACTTACCGTCCAGGTTCTGCATATAAATTTAAAGCAGGAATTAAAGATGGACAAATGACAGGTTATCATTTGACAGAAGCTTTTTTTAATGGGTCTATGTTTGGACAAATGCCCAGTAATTTTCCAGCTGGTGCTGTTGACAACTATCGTGTAGACTGTCATAAAATAAAAAGCAATATTACAACAGGGGCATGGCGCGCGCCATATGCTAATTTCTTAGCGAGTGCTGAGCAATCCTTCTTTGATGAATTGGCGATGCATTTGGGTCAAGATCCAGTTCAATTCAGATTGGATTTATTTCAAAAAGCCAAGGATAATCCGGTAGGTGATGAACACAATTACGATACAGATAAATTTGTATCTGTTATAAAATTGGCTACCGAAAAGTCGAATTGGGGTTCTGGAAAAGCTGGCGTACACAAAGGATTTAGTGCTTACTATTCTCATAATACTTATGTGGCTGAAGTCGCAGATGTTATCATGGAGAAGGGTGTGCCTATTGTCAAAAAAATAACTTGTGCTGTAGATTGTGGTATTGTGATAAATCCTAAAGCCGCCCTGAATCAAATTGAAGGGGGAATTATAGATGGCATTGGTCATGCAATGTATGGCGACTTTGAATTTGTAGATGGGCGAACGCAGTCTACTAATTTCCACAACTACAGATTAATCAGAATGCCAGAAGCTCCTGAGATTGAAGTACATTTTATAGAAAGCACCAATGATCCAACGGGACTAGGCGAACCGACTTTGCCACCGGCAGGTGGAGCTATTGCCAATGCTTTTGCAGCAGCAACAGGCAAACGTTTTTATCGTCAGCCATTTATTAAATATGAAGAAGTAGCAGGATAAAATATTTTAATGACAACCTATGGGAGAACCTGGCGGCAAATCCGGAATCTCAGGCAACTTAAAACCTGCTGGATCTTCAAGAAATTTTTCAGCCATATTAGCAAGATAATATTTATGCGCGTTTACTCCAGTATTTAAAAATTTAGTTTTGATTGTGCTAATCTCAAAAATAGCTTGAGCGTTAACTTGCTTGGAGATATTGGGATTATTTGACAATTGTAACAAATGAATAAAGTATAACTTTTGAAGCATTTCTTTCAAAACAATATTATCTGCATTATTTGCAAATACTTGATCTGTGATTTTCGTAAGGTATTTGTCAATAGATAATTCTGAGTTATAATTATATGCTAATCTCGTTAATCGCTCAGGGTTTAATAGAAATTTTAAAGTATGATTTGCAGAAGCTTCTGCTGCCGCAATGGGATCAAACAAACTTCCTGTATTTCCTTTAAAAGTTTCACGATCTCTTGCATAACCAAAAGCAGGAGGTGGAATCATTTTCAATAAATCATCAGGCATTTTTAAAAATTCAATTTCCAAAGTAGCCAACAAAGCATTAGTGGCAGCCAATTGCAATTCACTTGATAGTGGCTGGACTGGCTTAGGATCTTGGTCGTTTTTCTTTACACTATAATCAAATACTACACCTGCTATCATCTTCGAAACAGCATCAACCTGATAGCGATGCATGAGATATACGGGCACCAATTTCTTTTCTAATTCTGAATAGGGTGTGCCATTTTTAATCGTACCATTTCCCAGATTACTTAGAGTAAAATCCCTTAATGTACTTATTCTATTTAGTTCTCCAATGGGGTCATTTCCATTGTCCCAAAGATGAGCAAAAGCATGCAGACCACCCGCTGGTCTTGCATCTTGATCTGTAATATAAAGCAATCCATCTTTTTTATTTATATCAATTAATCCATATAAGTAATCTGTTTCACTTTGGTTTTTTAAAGGATAACTGTACCCATAAGTAATAGCGCGTTTGTCCCATTCGCCAATACCTACACTGTAAGCTTGATTAAAATCAAAATCATCTTTTGTTTTATAAATCAATGGATGTGGATAATCCATGACACTTGCGCGGTCATTATACGATGCCGCAAAATTATGCGCCAATCCTATTGTATGTCCCACTTCATGAGCAGACAGTTGCCTTAATCGTGCTAAAGCTAATTCTAACATTCTTGGATCATCATTCCCTTCGTTAAAATTTGAAACAATACCTTGAGCAATCATAAAATCTTGTCTGACTCTCAATGAGCCCAATGAAACATGCCCCTTAATTATTTCTCCTGTACGAGGATCTCTTACTGAAGCACCATAGGACCAACCGCGTGTACTGCGGTGAACCCACTGAATCATATTATACCTAACGTCTAATGGATGCGCGTCATCTGGCAATACTTTGACTTGAAACGCATTTATAAATCCTGCGACCTCAAAAGCTTCATTCCACCAACTAGCGCCTTCTATTAATGCAGAACGAATTGGCTCTGGACAACCATTGTCTAGATAATATACTATAGGCTCAATCGCTTCACTTAATTCGCGTTCTGGAAACTTTTTTTCTAATCTATGTCGCGTAATAAATCGCTGTATTAAATCTTGATCTATAGGAACTGCGTAATCATAATAACTGTGCATATTAAATCCTGATTCTGGCATAAATTGTCTTGGACGATAATCACCATCTGGCAATTCAACAAATGAATGATGCATACGCACAGTAATCAAGTCAGGATTAGGGGCTACACTTTTGATATACTTTCCTTTGGCTTGTCCAGTGAAAGTTATTATAGCTTCGAACTCGGAATTTTTAGGGAAATTCAATAGCGCTTCTTTATAGATTGCACTTTTACTTTTGTCTAACTTATAAGTACCTTGCTTTTTAGAAGCCATTTTTTGGGTTAGTCCATGGGCATCTCTCATTAAAAAATCTGACAAATTGATACGCATTCCAGAGCTGGTCTGTTCAACTTTAAAACCCCATACAACCGATTTAGCAAATGCCTCTTCTACAGCCTTCACTTCATTTTTGTTTTCACTAATGGCTCTAAACTTCAAATTGTCCTCCATTAATAAAATCTTATTACCCGACTTATAAAAATAGACAACACGGTCATCACCCAATTGGCCACGATCCAAACCAATATCGTTAGATCCCACACCTGCGGCAAGACTATTTACATATAGAAATCTTTCGCCCAATCTCTCTTCGGAAATATCTAGCATTAATCTTCCACTAGCCTCGTCCCAAGTAAAATCAAAAAACCCAGATTGCTTTTGACCAAAAATTTGAGTGGTTAAAACAAGTAGGATAATATTTAAATATATACGCATCAAGTTACATTTGTAAAAGTTAAAAAAGAACAGAATCTCCCACACTTATTTCACCTTCTTCGAGAATAATGGCATTGGCACCAAAATATATTTTATTGGCTTTTCTACGGTATGTTGCTAATGTTTTAAGTGGCTCCTTTCCTATCTCCCCTGTTTGCTGATTTATCGTCGTAACATTACATCTTGCACAAGGTTTAATCACTTTCATTTTACTTGTCCCTATCTTGTATTCTGACCAATCGTCCTCCTCGTGAGGCTGTTGTGATGTTACAATAATATTTGCACGAAAGCGATCTATTTTAAGAGGGGAATCCAATTTCTCATTCAAGTGCACCATACTTTCTTCGCCTAAAATTAAATAAGGATAACCATCTGCAAAGCTGACATAAGTTTTAAAGGGTGGCACAAACAATCTCTTGTACCGTTTTGATATTTCGGTCATTGACACTAATGTACAATTCATATGCATGTTATCAGAAAACCAAGTGCTAAACAATGGACTGACTTCTTGGGCCTTCATTTTACTGCCCCAAACACTAACATGCTTTACCTCATGCTCATTGGTATTGAATGGAATGACAACGCTCTCATTTTCATAAGTGACATTGATCCCTTCTTCAATGCATTCTGTCTTAAACAGAGCCATCATGGCATTTTCTCTTTGCGATAAAAATTTTCCATCCTTATCTACCAACATCCATCGTCTATCATTTTCAAAACCTTCTATCTTAGCTTTAGCACTTGTCAAGGAAATACCGCCTAAACCTTTGATGGGATAAATAAATATTTGAGAAACAGAATGCATGGGCCTTATACTTTATATTAAGTTTGTACCGTTAAGTTAGTTAAACACAAACTATAAATAAATTTTACTTTTTAAGTCTGTTATATGAAAGTATTAAATATATTTTTACTCGTAGTCATGTTTTGTGTTTCAAATGTTTCTTTAATCGCCCAAGAAACCGCAGGGCTTATATTTGGTCAGTTTAATGGACTAAATGCCACCATGATCAACCCAGCTTTTGCATTTAACTCTCCAAATAAATGGGATGTAAGAGTAGCAGGTGCACATGCCTATCTACAGACAGATTATGCTTACATAAATCGATCTAATTTGATCAGAACTTTAAATAATTTAGATGAATTATCTGAGCAAATTAATCCAGAAGACAATTTGCCCAATAACGGCGACCTCGTTACTATTTATAAAACTGATAATTCTAATTCGTATGCACATTCAAAAGCAGAAGTACTTGGTCCAGGGATTATGTTTAATTTAAATCCTAAAACAAAATTTGGACTATCTATAAAAAGTCGTGCATTTGCTGCTGTTGCCAATATTCCCAACGCTTTTAATTATTATGAAATCAATGCTAATTTAGTTGGAGTGACTTATGATTCCCAAAAACTTAGTGGTGCTTCCGCCGCATGGACAGATATTGAAATTTTAGCTGCCCATCAGTTTACTAATAAAATTGCTGGTGGTTTAAAATTGAAATACAATGTTGGCGTCGGGGGTTTGTATTTTGGAACTGACCAAGACTTCAGTTATAGTTCTCCTGATTTAGAAACCATTAATGCAACTTCCTCAGGAACATTTTCTTTTTCTGAAGCAAGTTTTGACACTGATGGGATGTTTGGGAATGGTGCAGGCATGGATATTGGTCTGACTATCCGAAACATTTTTAATCAAACAAATCAATTGGGCATTTCTATTATTGACATTGGTTATACGAACTTTGACTCAAGAGATACGAAGTATGTTTTTGATCAAAACTTAAGTCTTAACAGAGCTGACTACGAATCTATAAGAAGCATCAGTGCATTATCAAATAGACTTGAAACAGACTTTACTGTCGAAGAGCGTAAAGATATTTTAAAGATTTATCACCCCTCTGCGCTATCCATTCAATACAGTCATACAATAAATGAAAAAATAAAAGTTGAGGGAGCGCTTACACAGAGAATAAAGCTGGGCGCCAACCAAATTGCGAGATCAAATAGTTTGTTATTGGCTGGTGTTTATGATACAAAACATTTTTCTGCTTTTCTACCTTTCTCAATCATAAATTACAAACGCATTAATCCGGGATTGGCTTTTAGGGTTTTCTTTTTAACTATTGGCTCTGATGACTTGCTTTCTTTATTTGGTAAGCAACGTTTTAATGGAACTGACTTATACGTCAATATAAGAGTATATCCTTTTCAAAGGAATTCTAAAAACGATAAAAGTGTTAATTGCTATAATTTTTAGAAAATCCAATTTCTTAAATAATAAATGCGGTTACTAGGAAGATGTGGTGGATTATTTATATTCTGAAATAGGGCTTTTCTCTAATCTCAATTACTTATAAAAGCCCTACCAACTGGCTGTAAATGTTTGATCAAGATATGTGAACCCAGGTTCTTGTGTAGGTTTATAATTTGGATAACTTATTAAATCATTTGGATTTTGAATTTTGACTCTAAATTGAACAGTATTATCAGCAGAAAATCTTGATTTTGATACAGAAAAATCCCAAATGACATGTTCGTCACTAAGTAATGCGCTGGATGCAAAGCTGCTATTTACAACAAATCCAGTACTGCTAAAACATGGACTCAATGTCATCTCATCAATTATAAAAGACTCGCAAGGCAATTTGTCATTCGTTAGCCCCACGATAAAATCTACAGAACTATCAATTTCATTATTGTTGTCAACGTCGAAAGCTATAGAACAATTATCAGTTAGGGGAAAAGGCGTTGCTAAATCATTAACAGTATCATTTAGCACTTCGATATGAAATGTAATATTAGATCCTTCCGAAATTGTAGAAATATTTAATTCTGCTGTATCAAATATCGTGTTAGTAATTCTTTCACCATCATCACTACTTCCACAAGAAAAGGCAAAGAATACAATAAAAATAAATGTATATCTCATTAGTGTAAAGAATATTTTATGTGTTTTTCGAAATTTCATCGATTTTCTCATCGATACGTTCTACTAACTTTTCTTTTAATACTTTTGTTGCCTCAAGCTTCTCTTTTAATCTAACTTTATCTTCATCGGTGGAAGCAGCATTAACGGCTTCTTGATCACTTTTAATTTTTAACTCAATTTCACTCAACATAGCTTTCCTTTTTTCAAGAGATTCTGCCTTTTCAGCCTTATCAAAAATTAATATTTCTGGCGACTCACTTTTGGCTTCAGAATCTGAAGTTGTTTCTACGTTAGGTATAAATACTGTCCCTGCAACTTGTCTTTGATTCATAAAGGTAGGTGAAACAATTTCTATTCCCGCACCATGCAATTCATCCATAACCGAAGCAAATAAATTTGATCTTGCACTCAAAATAGATTTAACATCTAATAATAATCCATGAATTTTATAAACAACAGAAAAATCACCTATAGACATAATATGGACAAAAGGATCTGACAAGCCAATTGTAAGTGCAGCTTGAATTAATGCTTTCTCTATTTTCTTTCGAGGCACGTCATAACCCAAAGATACTTCAGCACTGATAAACGTACCGGAAGATCTTGTGACTTTAACTGAGTTTGTAACCAATGACATATTGGGCAATGTGGTTAAATCTCTTTCTGCAGTTTGCACCTCAGTATGAAACAAACCTTGCTCAGTCACTCGTCCGAAAACATTATTGACTGTTATAAAATCTCCTGGTTTAAAGTTTTTTAAGATTTTCAGCATTATCCCCGCTAATGCATTTCCTATAAATGTTGTTGAACTTAAAGCCAATACTGCGGATAAAACAATCCCAATCAAACTTGTGATAGCGTTTTTCTGATCTCCTAAAGGCAAAGAAAGGATAACACTTATAAGACCAATTAATACTATTAAAAACAATACAATTGATTTTATGAGCCCTTTTTCTGATTTGCCTTTTGCTTGCCTTTCTAATATTATTTTAGCCAAATAGTATAAAACAATGAAAAACACACCTACAAACAATGGGGGTAAGACCTTAAACACCATTTCTGCTACATCCATATAATGTATGATTTTTAATTAAGACAGCTTTGTCAAAATTAAGTCATTATTTTGGTAAACTAAATTTTTCTAAAATGGACATTAAACAAAAAATATTTCAAGCCTGTTTGGCACAAATTGATGCGCGCATAAATACAGCCCAAGCTGCTATGAAATCTGCCGAAGAGTCTGCTCAAAGCGAAACCAAGAGCAGTGCGGGTGACAAATTCGAAACAGGCCGCGCCATGATGCAATTGGAAAAAGAAAAAAATAAAGTTCAGTTGATTAAGCTGATGGAACAAAGACAAAAGCTACAAAATATTCCGTATGCTGGCGCAAAAGATAAAGTTGTCTCAGGAAGTTTTGTAATATGTAATAATGGACACTATTTTATTTCAATTGGATTAGGTAAAATTTCTTTTGATGGCAAGTCATTTGTTGCCGTTTCTCCCGGTGCCCCATTGTTTGTAAAAATGAGAGGCATGCAAAAAGGAGATACGTTGATTTTTAATAATCAGCAAATAGAAATTATCGATATCCAATAATTTTTAAAAATGCCATTTGCTTGCAAATCATACATAAAAAAATCCCTTGCCGTTATAGCAAAGGATTTCTTCTTTTTAAATACTGCTTGTTTCTTTTTATCTTATTCCATGCATTAGTTTCTTAATTACTGGATAAAACAAGGCAGAGAATATTCCTAAGCCTACTGCTATACCTGTAAGTATCCAAAAGAAATAACTGATACCATGTTCTGCTGCCACACCCTCTGACATTTCGCCAAAAACACCAGCCAATTTCATTCCGATAGCAACGGCAATGTACCACATACCAAACATGAATGCGATCATTCTACCTGGCACCAACTTACTTACATAAGACAATGCCACTGGAGAGACACACAGTTCGCCAAGTGTATGAAATAAGTAAACAAACACCAACCAGAATATACTTACTGCTGCTGTTTTCGCACCTGGTTCAATCCCAGCGGAACCGATGGCAACTACGGCCATTCCTAATCCCAACAAGAACATTCCAATCGCATATTTCATGTTTGCATTAGGATTATATTTACTTTCCCACCATTTAGAGAAGAGCGGTGCAAATGTTATAATGAATAAAGAGTTTAAAACACCAAACCATGACGCTGGAATGTTTGTCTGTTCTTTTTGAAATTCAGTACCTAACATCCAAAGAGCTATTCCCCAAATAATCACAAAACTTATTGAAAGAAAAACATTTGACAAGCCAATTCTCTGAAAAGTCTTTTTAAATAATGTGAAAAGAACATAGGTAATAATTCCGAGAGGGATTATGGTCATTAAGGAATTAATAATCTTAAAGGTCATCCCAGCACTTCCTGTTAATCCTCTTGCAGTATAATCTTTCGCAAAAATGGTTAAAGTTGCAGGTGCTTGCTCAAATATTGCCCAAAAGAAAACTGTTATAAATGCAAAAAATATAACAGCCATCATTCTGTCCCTAACAACTTTAGCATATTTCGGAATTCTAATAACCAGTACAGCTATAAACAATATTAAAGCTGTAAGAATCATCACATTTGAGCCGCTTAAATCACCTATTACATTATCTAAGAATCCAACGATATTTGTTTCACCCCCTGATATCTTAGAGACAGGATCATTAATAATCCATGTTAACCCTAAAGTTGCCGCTAATGCGCATAATACTAATTCCAATTTTGTAAAAGGATTAAATCTATCTTCACCTTCTTCAAGCTTTCGCAATGATTTATCCTTAGCGGGTTCAGAGCCTATATCTCCAAAAAGTACTTTGGCAAACCAAAATTGCACCAATCCAAAAAACATAAAGATACCTGCAAGACCAAATCCTAAGGACCATCCCACCGTTTCACCTATGTATCCACATAGAAGAATTCCTAGAAAAGCACCTGCATTTACACCCATGTAAAAAATAGTGTATGCCCCATCTTTCTTTTCAGAGTGATCTTTATACATTTCAGAAATCATAGATGTGATACTTGGTTTAAAAAAACCACTTCCAAAAACTAAAAGACCTAGCCCAGCATATATAAAAAACGAAGTCTCCAAAGCCATACAACCGTGCCCTAAAGTCATAAGAAAAGCACCAAGAGCCACTGCTTTTCGATACCCTATTTTATTATCTGCAACATATCCACCAAGCAATGTAGACAAATAAACAAGTGAAGTATATGTACCGAAGATAGCATATGCATGTTCTCTTGGCCATCCCCATCCACCGTCCATAAGGGCAGACGTAAAAAACATAACCAAAAGTGCTCTCATTCCATAGTAGCTGAATCGCTCCCACATTTCAGTGAAAAACAAAACAAACAATTGAGAGGGGTGACCCATTACCTCAGGCCTAATCATACTTGTGTTACTCATTGTAAAAAAATTAGATTGTTATTTTATGCTAATTCGAAACCTTCCGCTTCATCGTTATCGTCTAAAACTAAGTCCTCTGCACCATGTGTCAAACGCTTGAGTGGTTTAAGCAATGCCAAAACAATAAGTCCGACGGTGACTGTAAATATTACTATTCCAGTAAAAATAGTTTTCTCACCTGCATCAGCTGCAGATTCACCGATAAGTCCAGCCACCTTATTACCTAATCCTGTTGCTGCAAAGTAAGCGCCCATCATAAATGAGGCATATTTTACTGGCGCTAGTTTTGTTATAAATGAAAGTGCTACTGGAGATGCACAAAGTTCCCCAATAGTATGCAATAAATAAGCAAGAACTAACCAATACATAGCTGATGAACCAGTAGCTTCATATTCTTGCGCAGCAAAGCGCATGAACATAAAACCAAGTCCCATAATTATTAATCCTATCGCCATCTTAAACAAAGAGGATCCTTCTCTGCCTTTCAGCTTCCACCTATACCAAAATCCAGCAACAAGAGTACCCAAAGTAATTATAAAAAATGCATTTACAGATTGAAACCAAGAGGCAGGTACTATCCAGGTCCCCAACATTCTATTTGTTTTCTTCTCAGCATATAAATTCATTAATCCACCTGCTTGCTCAAAGGCTCCCCAAAAAACAATAATCAAAAAGAAAGAGAGAAACATAACTAACATTCTATCTTTTTCAATTTTTGTTAAAGGACGAATCATCGCTTCTCGATCAGGGTTATCTTGTTGTCCTAAGTATTCACCAATTCCTTTCAAGTATTTTTGACCCCACTGATAAACTATCATTCCTAATAGCATACCTATTCCTGCTAAACCAAAACCATAGTGCCACCCAATTTTCTCACCTACGTAACCAACCAATAAACTAGACATAAAAGCACCGACATTTATTCCAATATAAAATATTGTAAATCCCTTATCCCTTCTTTCATCTCCTTGTTTATAGAGACCTCCGACCATTGTGGAAATATTTGGCTTCAACATTCCTACACCTGCGATTATCAATCCTAAACCTGTATAAAATGCCCAATCTTGCTGAATCGCCAAAATAGTATGCCCAGCAACCAAAATCCAACCTCCCCATAAAACAGCTTTCTTTTGACCAATAATTTTGTCAGCTATTAATCCTCCAGGAATCGAGGCTACATAAACTAGCATTGTATACCATCCATATAACTTTAATGCCTCTGAATCAGTCCAACCCATTCCCGGATTTTCACTAAGTGTTTTAGCAGTAATATAAAGCACTAAAATTGCTCGCATACCATAGTAACTAAAACGCTCCCACATTTCAGTAAAAAACAGAACATACAATCCTACTGGATGGCCAAACAGTTGTGGTTGGCTTTCAAAATCTTTAGTCATAATTATTATTTTCTATTAGTTTTCTAAAATAGTTTTTTTGGATCACTTTTTTCTTGTGACATCAGTATTTGTAATAGAATATGTGATGAAATAAATGATGGGTAAAAAAAGAATGCATGGTCACAGTTTAGAGTTAAAAGTTGGTTTAATACATTCGAAAATCCTAGCCTTAGATAATACTTAAATCTTTTTACTCCTAAGTTCTGCGACCATGCTATTCTGGCTTAAGAGACTTAATCTGTCTAAATTTAGTTAATCTTAGCTAATTATCGAAAGGTAAAAAACACATTAGACTTTTGTGTAATTTATTACAAAATAAATTACTGTTAACCTTAATATAAGAACAGAATGGTATAAATTTATCAAAACACCAAATTAAGCGCAGTTGGCAAGCCATATTTACGAATAACACAAAACATAATTCCCTTAGAATACAGGCTTATTTTCTATTCCTGATACAGATCTATAACAGAGGGGTATTTTAATCCTGAAGCAGATTGTAAAATAGCCTTAACTGAACCTATATTAATAGGTGATTCTATGAGAACAGGTAATTTATTTTTATCATTTGAAATGTAAACATTCATAATATCACCTTCTTGAAAAACATATCCGTCTACAAGTTGAGGCTGAAAATGAAGTGTTTTGATCTTTCCTAAGCTTTTGATTTTCTTTTCTTTTTCTCCAATGTATCTGATATTCAAATCAAAGTATTCTTTGTCAAAGAATATATGAAATGGAATTTCATCATTTGGATCTATATTATTAATTGGAAAACTACGTAAATAATAAATGGCTGAGACCATATCTAAAACCGTATTCTCTAACTGGAAATTATAGCTTTTTGCTCGCGCTTCATCTTTACCAAATTTCTCAAAAATAGTAAAGTCATTTTGATCAAAACTTAAGCTATCATAACACGTATAATTGCCTTCCAAAATATTTCTCCTAAAATTATGAGGCAATAAGCTCTCCTTCGAAACACGACTGGTGTAATAATCCCTCACCTTAAAAAAAGAATCATAAGACTCAAAAGAATAGCCCATGACATTTAATTCAAAATGGTCATTTTTTTCCCTAACATTAAAAACAACTTCACCAGCAGGTACCCAAATGAATTTCCAATTATAATAAATTTTATAAACGACCCTTTCATGGTTTTGAAAGGCCAGCTCTTCTATTGCTGTATCTTGAGAGATAAGTGAAGAAAGGTTACTCAAACATATTCCCAATATGAGGATTGCCCACTTTGTCACTCTAAGCTTTACCATATCCTACAGATTTTAAAAGATTTATTCTCATTATAAGCAACCACCCTATTAACGCTGGAATAATTAAATTTATTACCCATAATAAAGCACTTGCCATCAGCACTTGAATCATACTAAATCCTATCGGTTGAAATACAACTACAGCAATTTCTCCCCTTGCAAATAAATCCATTATGGGCGGAATAGGTATTGAAGATTGGATGAAGAAGATCGTAGCAATACTTTTGATATAGGATGGTAAAGTTGTTTCTAATTCAAACACGCGTAATGCGAAAATAAATTGCGTAACGTAAACCAAATATCTTAAACTTGAAAAAAGTAAAACCTTAGATAAAATAAAAAAATCAAGTCTCGCAAAATCAAGTTTCTCTAATTTATTTTTAAAAAAATTAATCCTCCTCAAACCTTTAATTATTGAAAATATTTTAAAGTAAACCGTCAAACCAATTATTAGAATAATCACATTCACTCCAATTAAATAATGCGTATTAATATCCAGATATGATTCGTTTATAAAAAAAAAAACTGCAGCAATACCCACCAAAATATTAATTAAATTTTGGCTAATACTGCATAAGAATGTGCTAAAATAGCTCATTGATTTTGATGCATCATAAACAATCAAGGACCTGCCAACATATTCTCCAATTCTTGCCGGTGTAATAATACCCAAAGTAATACCAGATAAAATAGAATAAAATGCTTCTTTAAACGAAATGGCTCTCTGTGTTTGCATAATTGATTTCCACTTCATCGATTCTAAAAGCCAATTAATTGGCATCAAAGCCATTAGAAAAAGTAAGTACAGAATGGATTTTTTAATGTTCCTAAATGTAAAAGTCTCAAAAGAGTTAAACAATGCATCCTTTCCAAAAATGTAATTATTAATGACGACAATGAGAACTAAACTTAATATGAGTTTAATTAAAAGATTAGCTACAGATCTGATATTGTACTTTATCGACATACTAAGAAGCATTAAATGTAAATACATTAAAATTCATATTATAATTATCCCTAATTTGTTGATCCATTTAACATTATGGCCAAGAAGAAGAATTTGAAAATCCTGGGTATTGATCCTGGAACAAATATTTTAGGTTATGCTATCCTAGACTGTGCTGATGCAAAACCTAAGGTACAAGATATAGGCGTCTTGAATTTGACCAGTTTTGATGATCATCAAACCAAGTTGAAAGAAATCTTTTTGCAACTTCAAGAGATTATAGAGACATACTTACCAAATCAAGTGGCTATTGAGGCACCATTTTATGGAAAAAACGTTCAATCCATGTTAAAGCTAGGAAGAGCGCAAGGTGTGGCTATGGCTGCGGCTATGACCATGGGTATTGATATTGTAGAGTACTCCCCAAAAAAGATAAAACAATCCATTACAGGCAATGGAAATGCATCTAAAGAACAAGTAGCGGCTCTCTTGAATCAGATGCTCAGCTTTAAAATTAAAGAACATTATTTGGATGCTACTGATGCTTTAGCAGCGGCAATGACACATTATCACCAAATTTCACATGGTGGGATTTCTAAAGGGAAAACGAACAATTGGAAAAAGTTTTTAAAGGCAAATCCAGATCGGATTAAATCTAAATAAAAGCTGCTCTAATTTTTTCAGCGACAGATTCAAATTGCTCCTTTGCCAAAGTTAATTTAGGCTTTTTAAAATTCATGTCCGATAAAGTAAAGATCGGAATGAGATGAATATGTGCATGAGGTACTTCTAAACCAATAACAGTTACTCCAATTCTTTCACATGGCATAACAGCCTCTATGGCCTTCGCCACACGTTTTGAAAACAAATGCATACCTGCTAAAGCATCATCCTCTAAATCAAAAATATAATCAATTTCCTTTTTAGGGACTACTAAGGTGTGGCCTTCAATCAACGGATTAATATCTAAAAAAGCAAAGTAGTTTTCATCCTCCGCTATTTTGTAACAAGGTATATCTCCTGAAATGATGCGTGAAAATATAGTTGCCACTAAATTGAAATTTCTAAAATTTCAAATTCTATGGTACCACCAGGTGTTTCTATCTGTGCTTTATCTCCAACCTCTTTGCCTAACAGACCTTGACCGATCGGTGAGTTGACAGATATCTTCTTTTCTTTCAAGTTGGCTTCTGTTTCTGAAACTAACCGATAAGAAATTTCTTTATCAAACTTCAGATTTTTTAATCTTACAATAGACAAAACTGTGACTCTAGAAGTATCCAACTCACTTTCATCAATAACGCGCGCTGCTGACATTGCTTTTTCAAGTTCATTAATCTTTGCTTCTAACATACCTTGAGCATCCTTAGCTGCATCATACTCAGCGTTCTCAGATAAATCGCCCTTCTCTCTCGCTTCTGCAATAGCCGCTGCTGCCTTAGCTCTTTCTGTTGTTTTAAGTTCATCTAATTCGGCTCTCAATCTATCGTAGCCTTCTTGTGTCATGTAACTGTATGCCATATATATAGAAAATTTGACTAATGAATTTACAGAATTATAAAACAAAACGTTCCCGACAAATGACGGAAACGTTTTAATTTTACTATAAAAATATAAATTTCTTTACAAAAGTGCTTAGAATGAGAATCTTACTGACAAGTTGTGTGTCCCTCTAAAAGGACTTGTCGCTCTGTAAGCATAGTCAACACCTATCTTATTTTTCCCAGATTCGTTGAATGGCACTTCAATAGATGCGCCTCCACTTAGCCCAGAATAAACATTTGGCACCTCACCTGACACATTCTTTAGATTTGTTCTGTAACCTGCTCTAAGCATAAACATATCTTTAAATGAAAACTCAGCACCCGCTCCAATTTCATCTCTTGAAAATGCATTAGAGGTAAAGTTACCCATTGTTCTTAATTTAATATTTTGTCCAAATAGGAAGTCATAGCTGATTCCGATATTTAAGACAGAAGGCATTTCAAATGATTCCGCTTGTTGCGAAACTGAGAGCAATTGATCTGTTTCACTTTCTGGATTTGGTGTTTTAAAAGTCAAACCTTGACCATTAAACTGCATTGGAGCTCCAATATTTCTGAGTGATATTCCTAAACGGAAATTATCATTTTCACCAGATACATATTGTACACCTGCATCAATTGCTAAACCAAAAGCACTTACACCAGGTGCCGACTCAGATACTCCACGCACCAACAACCCGACTGATATTTTATTATCATAAGTGTAAGAGTAGCCTAATCCCATATTAAAAAACGAAGGCGAATAAGTAGCACCTGTTCCTCCTGGTTGGCCTGTAGTGGTCACATTGATATCACCGAAATCTACAGCCATTAAACTAACACCAAAAGCACCATTCTTGCCAGACCTTTGCGTATATCCAAATGAGCTTAATCTCACATCTGAACCCTCTAAATATCTTGTACTCCCCACGACTATTTGTTTGCCAGTAATACGACCTAATCCTGCAATATTTATACGCATAGATTCTACGCCACTAACAGAAGAAGTATTTAAACTATGTAACCCTGCGCTTCTGCCCCAAGGGTTAAGTAATAATTCTGCAGCACCCGATTCACCTTGTCTATCTGGATTTCCAGCATAAGTATCAGCAGCTAAAAAGAGCAAACCTGCTAGCACTAAATATATTCTAAATTGAATTTTTTTCATGTTGGTCAAAATTTATTTATAATTTAATTTAATCCTGATGGGTCAAACTTTCTGTTAACGCCAAACCATTTGATGGTTCTTTCCTCACCCAATGCAGAAATATGAATCAAATACACACCACTCGCTATCGGTATACCTGCTTGATTTTTTAAATCCCATTCAACGTCTGGAATTGTTTGCTTGAATCGTGTACCACGATTAGCGCCAACTGTAGCACTAGGCATTTCATCTCTTCTAAATTGTTTGATAAATTTACCATCTAGAGAGTAAATCGTCACCTCAGAATTATCTGGCAAGTTTGTGATCTTAACTGTTGTTGCTAGTTCAGAAATCTCATAAGAAGAATAAGCATAATACGGATTCGGTACTACATTAACATCTGCCAATTCACCTTCATAAGGTGCTTGTGTCAAGTCAACTGCTTCCAATCCAGAAATTTCAAATTCATACAATGGAAATTCTCCATTTGTCACATTACAAGAAGCAACATTATTTACATTAAAATCAGTCTCCAAGTTATATGGATTTTCAACTCTTAACTTTACAGTTAACCCATTAGGAATAATTCCTGATTCAATAGGTAATAAAGAAGTACCTTCTTGTAAGTAGCACATACTTGACCAAGTCACAGACAATAATGCCTCCGCTTTAGCAATCAAGTTATTATTAACAGGAGCACTGTTAATTTTAGTATGCAAGGCCTCACAACGATCATACTCTTGGCTTGTCACATAAATATAATGTTGACCTCCTACGATTAAATCAGAAGGCACCAAACCGGTTGCAGCAATGTCATCATCAAACAATACATCCGTAGGGTTAAATATCATATCTGCTCCTCTCAACGAAGAGTTTTCACCAAAGAATATATTCAAACGTTTTCCTGTTTCTACATCGATTGCATATCCTGGGAAAAAACTATAACCTATAGTTCCATCATTTAATAATGATCCATTTTCATCAATAGAAGGTGATTGACGCAAGTCAAACATATCTGTACCAATTGGTCCTACAGGTGGATTTTCATTCCCATAGTCTTCAGATGCTGATTCTACAACCATACACTTAGACCATTTTGATTTATCAGATGTAAAAATAATATCTACATTATTAAGTGACTGGAGTCCTATAACATCCCCTGCCCCATTCAAACCTAAAGTTCTGACAAAACTATGCTGGCTTCCTACTCTCCAAGCTGGTGTCACATAAAATGGTGCATCAGCAGGATCAGAAGCAAGACCTGAAGCCAATGTAAATGGATAAAAATATCCATCGCCTAAACTGCTATAGCTTTGGTTTCTGTCAAACCTGTTATCAACCTCACCTTCATTTGTTTTGAGAAAATTAAATAAAGGCGTCAAGAAAGGTGCGATATTCAATCCTGCTCCATTGTCGCGTATAGCATTAAACCATTGCACTTCACTATCATCTTCATATTCTGTAAATGCAGCTAATGCTCCATTAGTCGCATCAGAATTAGTTCCTGGTTCATTGGTTTGACCTATGGAAATCGAAAATCCATATTCAGGAATCAACTGCTCATTTAATGCGTCTATACTTTCTGCTGAAGTTTCAGTAAAACTGGGATTATCACCTACTTCTCTAAGTACCCATGTAACACCAGGTTCCAATGAACAAAATGCTGCCAATTGATTATGTGTTCCTTGCAACTCCAATTCAAATTTTCCATCTCTTACTTCCAGTGGATTGTAAATTTGAACTTGAATTGGTCCTGCACCTGGTTTGTAATCTATGGAACCATCAAATGATCCATCAAGAATCTTTCCAGCCATATCGTCAGTCATATCCACCACATTGCCACCTACTCCTACGCCTGAAAGTCTCGTTATAGCAACACCTTGACCATATTCAGCATTTAAACCTTGGTAAACGATAGGTCTCGGAACAGCTTTGTACGTACGGATATTTCCTCTACCTTCTAAATAAGGTCTTTGTTGTGTTAATATTGGATTGCCTTGACTGAAAGTTTCATAATCATTATATGCATATGCGACTACCATAAAATAATAATTCTTATGATTTATCAGTCTAGGGTCAGAATCGGAAAAGGCATCAGTTGTTACACTAAATGTTCTTTTGATGCCTTCATCAGCACCATCTACCTTTCTAGTCGCCAACCATACATCATCATTAGACGCCGGATTTGGATCTTTAGTACTTGTCCAATTATAAAGATCTTCTACGCCGTTTCTGATATCAACTTGTTCAATCAAAATAGCATTTTCAATATCATCCAATTCTTGTGGAGATACAGTTGCATTTTTTAATTGATAAATTTTGTAACCTTCAAATAAATATATTCTGTCTTCTTCTGGAATATCTTCATTTGAAAGAATATCTAATTCATTATATTCTTCAAATGCATTGTTTGAATCAATTGTATCATTACTTAAAACCAAAATGATCTCTCTATCTAATTCTATAAGGTCAATATCTGGTGCATCTGGTCCATCGATAATATCAAAACAAGCATTAAATAAGTTTTGAGCTATATCATCAGCAGCTTGTAATGGAGAAATATCTGGAAAAGGATGCGCAACATTTGGCACCCAAACTGCACCAATTATTAATTCATTTCTTGCACCAGGTTTCAATAGGAATGGTCCTGAAGCCTGTAAGGTTCTTCTATCACCAAAAGGAAGATCCTCTTGCGCCATAGAAAAGCCATCCATAAGATTTGGTGGATCACTAAATGCATATCTTGTGGCATCAAGACTTCCTGGATTATACCCTGTACCTCCTGTTGTTAATGGAGTACCATCTCTCCATACTCCTGTTAAGTAATTATAAAATTCAGCAGCTTGTGCTGGATCTTGAGTTTGTTGTAGACTCTGTCCAAACTGTGGATTATTATAATACATGAATGAAGACATACCCAACTCAACGCTAATATCCGGTTCGCCTAAACTCATAGGATCGAAATTAATTGTACAAATTGTGTCACCTATCGCGTAAATGTCTTCATCATAAAAGTCATCTGCAATGGTTATAACATGCACTTCACCTATCCCTGAACCACAATCTACAATTGTTTTTGGTCCTAGTGGGCCTCTAAAATAATCCGTACCCACAAGAGGAACTGTTGCACCATAAGTAGGTGTACCACCGCATTCAGTTGTTCCTTCTGGATCACCATCTAATGCATCTTCATTATAAGTATATGCTAGCGATCTTTCAATGTCGCAACCTGAGTAATCATCTTGTGCACATCCCAAATCAGGATCAACCCACCATCCAAAATATGTATCGTTGATATCTGTTGAAGCTCTATTAATTAGCTTATACCTTTGGAAGGTCATATCATTAATCTCATCGTTAGTTGCATAAGCAAATGCTTGAACTTGTACTTCCATATTAATGGCTGTACCAAAAGATAAAGAGTGTGGTCCTCCCGCATCATTATAAATCCAAAACCACATATCATCAGGCACAAGCTCTTTAGCCTCATTTCTCGTCGTCGGTTCACAACCTCTAATGTCTATAATTGGAAAGTCACCTTTTGTAGGATCATAATCTCCGGAAAGATCTTCATCCCAAAATGAACCTAAACCTGAAGAAGTAGATGGTAAATCAAAACCATACTGTTCAAAGAAGAATGGATTACCTACACCTGGCCAGAATTTTACGCCGTCCGGAATTGTATCTTCACCGTAGTTAACTCCCTGAGATACTGCAAATTCATAATCTCTAATAGCTTTATCTGCCTCATCTCCTTTAACCATAAAAAATCTATCCCAATTGTCACAATCTTCTTTACAAGTCAGTCCAGTGTCTTCCATCAATGGTCCAGTATAAAAATCTTGTCCAGTAGTTCTGTAATCAGTAGCCGCTAATTTTAAGTTACCAGACGGATCAAATCCTCCTAGCCAAACTGCAGCATTATATAAAGCAGATACTTCTTCTAAGCCTGATCCTACAGGAACGGCAGGCACAATATACCTTCCGATAGTTGCATTAAAATCCCACCAGGAGTCTCCACCCGTCAACAATCTTGCTCTGACATTATTAATTTCAAAATCTAGTTGCTCTGTTGGTGCTGTACATTCTTCTCCTCTCAATTGAAGAGCAGTACTTAAACCTGAATTTGGCTTAACACCTTCTTTTTTATTCTTGTTAATATTTGCTTTTGTTGTGCTCACAAAAATAAAACACAACAACAAACAACTGATATATTTAATTGTATTCATATTCATAATTTGAATGTTCTTAAATTTTTGTTTTAGAAACTGAAGATGGCACCTAAAAATATTTGTCTTGGTCTAGCATAATTATTAGGTGCAAGTGTACTCCACCAATATGTTGAAACAAAGCTTTCAGAATCAAGACCTGAATTCTCGATATTTGCAATTTGGCCTAGACCTACATCATTTGTTATATATCCATCTTTGTCAGGGTCTCCAGATACTCTATAAACATTTACGACATTATTAAAATCAAATAAATTCGTTACTCTTAAATAGATATTTACACCAAGAGATCTTTTAGACTCTTCTGAAAATTTAATTTGTAAGATCTTGTCAATTTGCATATCTACATTAAACTGCCAAGGTAACCTTGCGCCGTTTATTGTTTTTCTACCCGTTGCACCTCCAGGTGTATTTACATTAGTAAAAGTAGAATAAGGTCTTCCCGAAACAGCAGTTGTTAAAAAGTTGATTCCCATATTGGCAAATAAATCTGTGTTGCCTATACGTGGACCATTATAAAATTTACCTGAGGCATATCTGTAATCTGCTACTGCTGTTATTCTATGTCTCTCATCAAATGACAAAGGCAGTAAACTTCTAATATTTCCATTTTGATTTAATCCAGCTGCAGAGTTTGCATCTGAACCAGAACCTGAAGCTGATTGCAAAGTATAAGTTGCACTCAATTCAAAGTTTCCAGTTCTTCTCATATCATAGTTGATTGAAAAACCTTTTACTGTACCAAAATCTAAGTTTCCAAATGTTTCATACTGTGTCACAACAGGAACATTCGTATAGAACCTTCTTTGAATCAAATCTCTCATCTCCTTGTAATAAGCAGAAACTTTCACAGCAGAAGAATTAGAAATCTTTTGTTGAAAACCTACTTCATAATCAATTGTTTTTTGTGGCTTCAAATCTGGATTTCCTGCTGGGCTAAAACGAGATGTTTGCTCATAATAGTAATAGTCTAAAGCAGTAGAAACTGTGTTTGAATTTGGTCTCTCAACCAAAACATCGTAGTGTGCAAAGAACCCTGCGCTTTCAGAAATAGGGAATGAAAATGCTAATCTTGGCATAACATTTAACTGTGGATCATAATCCACAAAAGAATTATCTGGATCAAAATCATCACGTTGAGGATTTCTTAAGTTTGGATCTTTGATGACATAAGATGGATTAACAATACCACCCCCAAATAAGAGATTTGAAGAAGTTGCTGTACCATCTGGTTTAAACCATGTCTCACCATCTCTATATCCTACCACTTGACTTGAACCGTCACCAGAGACATATACCTTATAATCATCTTCTACAGATCCCGGTTGTGTCAAACTTGGATTGTTTCCGTAAAAAGTAGATGCATCTTCAATCGCATGGAAAGAATATGGATCTCGCAACACTTTCGTATTGGCATCAAAATAATCAACTCTCACACCTAATCTAAAGATGATGTCTTTAAAAGTAAATTTATCTTGAATATATCCAGCACCATAAATAGGTTGCCATGGAGCCACTAAAAATGTGCGTCCACCATCAGCATCTCTGCCCGTAAAGAAATCATTAAAAGTAACGTTTGTGCCTATTTTATTACCTAAGTAATCAAAACCGTAATAAGTTAATCCAATACTCGCATCATTATTTAATTCTGCAGGAGAAAAAAGATCTAAACTTAAATCACCTGGTGACAATCCATCTACATTTACATAATCATCTTCAGATAAACCTAATTGATTTCTAATATTGCTTGCAAAACTTCCTGCAGCAATTCCACTACTTCCTGGTGCATATTGCGTAAATAATTCCCCTTGGTCTTCAAATGAGCCTACAATTCTAGTTGTATCTACACCATTCAAATGTGAATTAACTTGTGTCTGCATGATTGTCCATAAAGACCTTGGATTTAAACCCCAGTTTCTTTGTATTCTTTGTTCATACATGAAACCAAATTGGATATTATGTTTTCCTTTTTCAGAACCGCCTGGCATCAAATCAAATCCAGCAGATACATTGACTGTATATCTGTCTTCATCATATTTTGAATTTAAATTATAAACTTGACCCACATTATTAAATAGACCCCATGCCGAGTTAACTGAAGTCTCTAAAAATCCATTAATATTGTTATATCTTCCCAATACAGGATTAATATCTTCACTAATTGCAAATTCATCTGGAGACTGTTGTATTTCATATCCTTGATGTGCAAAAGGTATTTGTCCATTTATTAGTACCACTTCTCCTCCCCAGCTATCAAGATCCGTTAAAAAAGAAGCTTGCGGTGTGTATGATCTCGGCTGAATACCGTAGTAACCATAATTGAATAGATTTCCTTCATGTCTTACATCTTCTCTCGTTCTATTTATTTTTTCATATCCAACTTGGATTGAATAAGATGCATTTTTAATTAAACCATCTTTTCTTTCATCATCAGCTAAATCAATATTTTGATTGCCCAGTTTATGACGAATTCTAACGCTTCCCCTGTATCCGCTATTATAAGCAAAAGGATTATTAGTCCAGTTGTACAATTCCCAAGCTCCAGAAGGCGCAAATTGATTTTTACTGTCATAATAAGAACCAGAAACAGTAACGTCAACATTTTTGCTGATTCTCGCATCTAGATTTAAACCAAAATTGACATCTCGATCAGTTTGGTTTGGTCGAGTCTCTAAAAGATCAACTCTAGCCACATCACCTTCTTCAAAATCGTCTCTTAAAAATTCAGCTGCTGGTATTTGAGAACCTCTAAAGGTAAGCACAGGTTCAGCTTCTAACTGATTAATTAGTTCCCTATTGGCTCTATAAACACCGATCGCTGAAGGATCATCATCTTCTACATTTCTGTATTGACCAAAAACTCTGAATCCGAGAACAGATTCATCTTTTTTATTCTTTAGAATGGGTCCACTCAAATTGGCATTAACCAAATTATATCCATAAGGATCTAAATATTGGCTTGTTTCTAACTCTATGCCACCAGAGTATTTACTTGATGGCCCTTTCGTGGTAATTGAAATAATTCCACCTACTACATCACCATATCTGGCTTCCATACCACCAGTAATCACTTGCAACTGCTCAATCTGAGCTTGCGGAACCAAATTGCCCGCAGAAGCGCTACTCACCCTGATACCATCAATATAGTAGTACGTTGAACCCGTTCTAGAGCCCCTTACGGAAATATCTCCATTTTGATCTAATGAAACCCCAGCAGAAGTGGCCGCTAGTGCCCCAATATTCTTAGTAGGTAAAGCTTGGATATTTTCTGATGTAAGAGATTTACCCTGCGTCGTATTGTCAAACTCAACGAGCGGGACTTTGTACTCCACGATTTCAATAACATCAACCAATACACCTTCTTCTTTCATTACAACGTCAACAATATTGACCTTTCCTGCTTTTGCAACGACCCCAGATACACGCGTTGTCTGTAATCCCAAGAAACTTGACTCAACATCATAGGTTCCTGGATCAATGTCAGAAAAACTGAAGTTCCCGTCAAAGTCGGATTCCACTACAGTGATTAAGACGTCATTTTTATATAACGCAACATTAGCAAATAAAACAACCTCACCGTCAGCCACTTGCGTGATTTTTCCTTGGAGAGAGGTCTGACTAAATGCCACTGATGATAGTAATATAAAGAGAACAAATAGTAGATAGTTCTTTATCATTTCTTAGCTTTTGATTTCCAATTAATTAAGCTGGCTTTTTCACAGCTCACAATGTTAATAAATATTTAAATTCCCACCTAATTTTACTAATATGAAGTCTCCACATAGACAGTATCTATCCTAACATTGATACCTTTAGCAAGAGAACTTCAGCTATTTTTCGCAAAGACTCGGCTGTCCAGCCCGCAATATGAGGACTCAGGACAGTATTATCCATGCTATACAGCTCATTATACAGTTGATGTTCTTCAGAAGTGAAGTTGTGTGGTTTTTCGTTCTCAAATACATCCAAACATGCTCCTTTGATGTATTTTTCTTTTAAACCCCAAATTAAATCTGCCGTATTTACTACAGATCCTCGGGAAGTGTTGATGATGATAATGCCTTGTTTACAAGCTTTAATAAAGTCTTTGTTTACCATTCCTGACGTTTCAGGTGTGAGTGGTAAGTGCAAACTTATTATATCAGAATCTTGTAATAGTTGGTCGAGGCTTACATTACGAATATAGGCAAAGTCTTCACTAACATTCAAGACATAGGGGTCACAATAGACACAATCAAGTGTCCAACCTGACAATTTACGTGCAAAAGACTGCCCCGTATTTCCAAATCCAAGTATACCTACTGTCATTCCAGATATTTCAAAACCTCTATTTTCCTCTCTTTTCCAAATTTTCTGCCGAACCTCCCTATCTGATTTTATCAAATTATTTGATAAGCACAACAACATTCCCAGCGCATGCTCTGCCACTGCATTTCTATTGCCTTCCGGCGAATTAAAAACATGAACGGCTCTTTTCGCCGCATACTTCAGATCAATAATCTCGAGTCCCGATCCCAATCTCCCTATAAACTTTAATGTTTCAGCCAAATCAATTCTTTCGGCAGTCATCTTTATTTTACTATTTATTACGATCCCATATAATGAAGGCAAGATGTCATTTAATTCTTCAGGTTGAAAATCAGGTTCATAGCTGACATCATATCCTTTTTCATTTAATCCTTCTATCAAAATTGGATGAACATAATCTGTTATAAGTACTTTCTTTTTCATTTATGCAAGAACTTATCACAAAATAATCTAATCTCTAATACTTAAAGAAAATACTTCACCTGCATTAATAATCTTCTCACGATTGCACAACCAATAATATTTCCAGCAATAAAAAATTCCTCGAAACCAACTATGCCGGATGCATAGAAATCCGGGTATTGCGCTGGTTCCGTTTTGATCTGAAGATCAAAAACCGCAATTTTATATTTAGATCCCCGCATTCGCGAGGATGAAAATTTTATTTGACTCCGACGCAAAGCCATCGGAGAATTCTTATGAATAAATATCTCTACAGTAAAATGGTATATCTATATTTAGCCCAACACTTAATTATGTCTCGCTTAATTATTGATCTTATCGTAAAGCGCACTCAACTTAATTTGAATGCAGTGACCAACATTGTCAAGCTATTAGACGATGGAGCTACTATTCCATTTATCGCCAGATACAGAAAAGAGATGACTGGCTCTTTAAATGAAGTAGCTATTGGATTGGTAAAATCCGAACTATCGCATATTAATGATTTAATCAAAAGGAAAGAATCCATTCTTTCTACAATTGAAGGTCAGGGTTTATTAACAAAGGCGTTAAGAAAAAAAATTGATTCGTGTTGGGATGCAACTGTATTGGAAGATCTCTATTTGCCATTCAAGAAAAAAATAAAAACTAAAGCGACAATAGCAAAGGAAAATGGTCTGGAACCTTTAGCACGGCAAATAATTACTCAAAGCATTCACGATGTTAAGCAAGAGGCCAAAAAATTCTTAAATAAAAAGATTAAAAATCCAGTTGATGCGCTTGAAGGCGCGAGGCACATTATGGCAGAATGGATAAATGAAAACTCAAAGTGCAGAGATTATATCCGACATGCCTTTGCCAATCATTCCGTCATTCAATCTAAGCTTGTAAAAAGTAAAAAAGATAAAGCCGTCAAATACGAAATGTATTTTGACTATGAAGAGCATTTAAAAAAGATACCCTCTCATCGCTTGTTGGCTATTTTCAGAGGAGAGAAAGAATCCTTTTTACGTGTAAAACTCAAAATTGATGAAGACCAAGCACAATTTTCTTTATCTAAATTAATTGTCAAAAAATATCATCATCCGACAACGCCACAAATAACTGAAGCGATTAACGACTGTCTCAAAAGATTGCTTCTGCCTTCCATAGAAAATGAATTTAAAAAATCATCAAAACTAAAGGCTGACAAAGAAGCTATTGAAGTATTTGCTAAAAATTTAAAAGCACTTTTGTTGGCCGCACCATTAGGTTCAAAAAACACACTGGCTATTGATCCAGGATTTAGAACTGGTTGTAAAGTCGTTTGCTTAGATAAGAATGGAGATCTCATTCACAACGAAACTATATTTCCACATCCTCCACAATCGAAAAGTTCTGAAGCTACACATGCTATTGAATTTCTTGTTGACAAATACAACATAGAAGCTATAGCGATTGGCAATGGAACTGCCGGTAAGGAAACCTATAGCCTAGTCAAGAAAATTAAGTTTGACAAAGCTCTTGAAGTATTTTTTGTAAATGAAAGTGGCGCCTCTATATATTCTGCATCCAAAATTGCGAGAGATGAATTTCCTGATAAAGACATCACTGTCAGAGGAGCTGTTTCTATAGGCAGAAGATTAATGGATCCTCTTGCCGAGTTAGTTAAAATAGACCCGAAATCAATAGGCGTTGGTCAATACCAACATGATGTCAATCAAAGTATGCTTAAAGAAAATCTAGAATCAACCATTGAATCATGTGTCAATGCGGTTGGTATAAATATCAATACAGCGAGCCAACATTTACTAACTTTTGTGTCAGGGTTGGGTCCTGTGTTGGCTCAAAATATAGTCACTTATCGCACAGAAAACGGTTCTTACAGGTCTAGAAAAGAATTACTCAAGGTGCCGCGGATGGGTAAAAAAGCATTCGAACAATCCGCTGGTTTTCTGCGTATAAAAGACAGTAAAAATCCGCTGGACAATACGGCGGTACATCCGGAGAGATATAGCTTAGTTCAAAAAATGGCCAAAGATTTAAAAACCAAAGTGCCAGAATTAATTCAGGATGAATCTTTAATTGCTTCAATAAAAATCAATCAATACGTATCTTCAGATGTTGGCTTGCCTACCCTACAAGATATAATTACAGAGATGAAAAAACCGGGCTTGGACCCACGTGGTCATGCTGAAGCTGTTTCTTTTTCGGATAATATCAACGATATTTCTGATTTACACGAAGGTATGATTCTACCGGGCGTTGTCAATAATGTTACAAAATTTGGTGCATTTGTAAATATTGGTATTAAAGAATCTGGCTTGGTGCACATCTCAGAAATCACCAATAGATTTATAAAAGATCCTGCAGAAGTTTTACATGTTGAGAAAAAAGTAAAAGTAAAAGTTATTAAAATTGAAGCGGATAAAAAGCGGATTGCTTTATCCATTAAGCAAGCAGAGTAAAACATTCGGGTAACCGAAAAAATAAAACTTTAGATCTAAAACATTCTTCCCGGAAAGATTACCAATTGGATGAAATTAAATTCCAATTGATCAAAATTGATATTCATACCTTCTTTTATTGATAGATTTAAATTAGGGGTATATCTTAAATTAGTTCTCAGAATAAAAGATTGAATACGATTGGGTCTGATGTCCCATCCGAAAACTAAGCCAGGCTTTAAGGTATTATGCGTGGACTCATTCAATATAATTTCATTGTCCGAATCTTTCATGTTGAGATTTTCGTAACTGAGTATAATTCCCAAATACGGCACAAAACCATGATAGTCTGCGATAAACTTGTATGCCTCGATCCCTATCGAACGGCGTTGGACAGATTGTTCATAATTATAAGCATCAATTTTTTTTGAAATATTTCGATAAGCTAAACCAATATGAATATCAGGGTTGTGCAAATAATAGCCCACACCAAAATCAAAAAATAAATCTGAAAATTTATGTTGCTGCACAAATGGCACTTCGTTTTTAATATAAGACGAGGGTCGCAAAAAGGTAGCAGAAGAGGGTCCTGCAGATACAGTAAAACCGTTTAATTCCTTTCCTTGATTTTTCGCGTAAGCTTGTACTTTGCCATTATCCCAATTTTTTTTCTGCACTAATTGTTGTATCCAAAATATATTTATAGCCAATAGTAAACCAATGAGAAGGAATCTGAATACGTGCAATTTCTGTTCTAGAAATATAATAATCATGCGTACGATTAATAAATGCCCCCGCTTGCAACTCCAATTGATGATTCTTGTAAGTGTAAGATAAGCCTCCGAGAATCGGAAAATCAGATTTAACCAATGAGGGTCCACCCTCTTGTTTGTATTCATAAGGAAACCAAGATGCTCCAACAAAGGGAGACAATCTTTTATGCTTTAATTTCCATGGAAAAATCTTGAGGCCAGTTTCGGCAGAGCTTATAAAATTTTCACTACTAGAATACACTGGTATACCTACAAATAATTCTGCATGTCCCCAAAAATGTGTACCTGCAAACATTAATCTGGCTTGGTAATTTGCTGCCACTGCACTTGTAACTAACATTGAATTCTGCGCAATAAAAGAAACAGATTTTCCGCTTGCAGGAAAGTATTTAAAATCTGCACTTATGTTCATTTGCGCAAAGCGATGTCTTGTATTACCCCCTTCAACATACAACTGAGCATTTCCTAAAGAACTAATGCAAACTATAAATGCAATGGCAAGCGCAAGTTTTTTGGCAGCCTGTCGCTTTTCAAGTGCTTTGTGTTTTCTTTTCAATCTGTTAATAAAAATTGCACCAATTACACTTGGAGCAGACCATGGAATGGCAACCAAAGCACCTGTAAATATTTCACTAAAAAAAGTATAACCTCCAAATGCAAAGAAAGCAGTGTAAGCGGCAATACCTGCTGACAACATACCTTGCAAGTGATCACGATACCAATTTGCTCTTCCTTGTAATTTTTTAATACCAGGAAACACATTAAAGCCAGCAGTCATAGCCAACAAACCAAAGATCAATAATAAAACTGCATTGCCTTTCAAATTCATGTAAATAGATACTCCCACATTTAATACTCCTAGAATAAAAAGAATTAACTCAAACGCCCGTCTTTTCTTAACATAACTTAAGGGCACCTCTTTTTTATACTTGAGAATACTAATGCCATACCACAAAGGACATGCGGTTATGAGCGCAAGCATACCTAAGAAGGCCGTTAATATATAGCGTCCTTGTAAAGCATTATTGACAGATAAAATTATGGCGGTCACAACGACAACCCACATACTGTAAACATAAATCCAACCTACCTTGCGGTGAATTTTACTGCCTTTTTTTACAATAACAGGAATTAGAAAACTGAGCAAACTGGCAAAGCCGACTGCAACATGAATTGTCAATATAATTTTATCGAATAACTCCATTTTGAATATTTTAATTCAATATTAAGTCATTACATGATTACAAATCAAAATGAATGATAGCTAGCAAGCCGATGTGACGAATGACCTGAAAATGGGACTAAATACAGGGGTTTGGGATAAATGACAATTTTTAAAGCGCCTTTATAGCGGGAATATATTTACGAGAGACGGGTACTTCACCTTCATATTCTTTCAACTTTAATTGCAAACCTTGAGCATTACCAAATATATTTTCTATGCACATTGGATTAACAATATACGACCTGTGACACCTAATCAATCCATGTTCTTTCAGCTCTAACTCTAAATTGGTCAGTGTCGTACGCCACATTTGTTTTTTGACTTTTTTTTCGTCTATATAATACACAGCCGCATAGTTTTGCATGGCTTGCGCGAAAAGCACATTTGAAAGCAAGACATCTAAAGCATCGAGACTGGCATCAGGCTGTAACCGGATTGTTTTTTCATTGAGGCTATTAGGCTTCAAATCGATGTCTTTAGCTATAAGTGTGTTTTTAGCTTTGTGTTTATTTATGTTGACAGCACCTAAAAAAAGAACAGGAAAAAACGCAACCACAAAGGTATTAAAGAGTACACCCATAAAAAAGGATGCGTGCATGCCTGAGCTCCCTGTCAAAAAAAGCATGAGCAAATAATTAAAAAATGAAATACATAAAACCAGCATCATGGTTATCAGCAACCATTTGCCTAAGTTCCATTGAACTACGTCTCTCTTAATCTTTAATACATGCTCAATAAATAATTCAAATAAAACGCAAACAATAAAATTAACCAAGGCAAAACTTGACGCATATAAAAAGAGCCTATCGCCTACGGAGTCTAAACCAAAGGGCTTTATAAAGAATAAAAAGCAAAATATAAACAGACTTATAAATAAGATACTTTTCAGGTATCCATTAAATCCGCCACTAACTGGATAAGGCTGATTAAAAAAGCTTTTGATATTATTAAGCACTAAATCTTATAAATGAATTAAAATATAGTTGAAAGTATAAAATTCAATTTAGCTATTTGAATAATTAAAAGCTTAATAAGCACGTTTCTATATTACTTTAATAAAAATGCACAAAAGCAATTTTCACAAATAAGGCTTTTGTTATGGCAAGCCTATTATATTTGTGGGCATAAATATTTACTATGGATAAGAAGTTGATTATTGGAATTTTTATTGGTTTGTTCATTGGATTACTGTGTGGCGTCTCGACTATAAACGCTACTGTACATGATGAAAAGATGGTAGTGAGCAGCTTACCGCAAATTATTGAGCCTGTAAATCTGGACCAAACCTTCACATTTGCAGGTGAAGTAATGCCTGATAATTTTGACACCAAAGAAAGATTAGACAGAGAGCTTTCAGTGAATGCTTACTGGCAATCTAGTACTTTACTCAACATAAAGGCTGCACATAGACATTTTCCTATCATGGAAAGAGTCTTAGCAGAAAATGGCGTTCCTGATGATTTTAAATATTTAGCTGTGGCTGAAAGTAGTTTAAGAAACGTCACTTCTCCAGCCAATGCAAAAGGGTTCTGGCAATTTAGAAAATTAGCTGCTAAAGAAATGGGATTAGAAGTCAACGATGAAGTCGATGAAAGATATCATGTAGAAAAAGCCACTAAAGCTGCTGCAAAATATTTGAATCAATTATACAAGAGATTTGGAAACTGGACTAACGCTGCTGCAGCATATAATATAGGCCCAACTAATTTTTCTAGAATTCTCAAAAAGCAAAACGAAGACAACTTTTTTAATTTAAATCTTACTTCTGAAACAAGTCGCTATATATTTAGATTAATTGCGATTAAGGAGATCATGAAAAACCCTAATCAATTTGGTTTTTATGTTGATGATTTTGAAAAATACGCGCCTCTCAATTCCTATGAAGTGACTGTCGATACTTCAGTCAATAGCTGGGGAAAATTTGCTCAAGAACATGGTACTACTTACAGAATGCTTAAAGTTTACAACCCATGGTTAAGAGACAATAAACTTACTGTGATTAAAAACACCTATAAAGTTAAAATACCACGCAAGTAAATGGCTGGACTAATTGGAAGGGTTATATGGTTGGTTTTTATTCTGATTTTTCCATTTATTTTTCTCATTAGATTTTCAGTTTATCTACATATTAAAGAAGAGCTCATTCCCTGGGCTTGTATAATGGGTGGATGTATTTTTACAAGTGTAATTTTATTTTTCTATTTCACATTCATGTATGGTCTTTTTTTTACTGGTGAAAGGGAAAGACCTCGTTTACTCCGCAGACTTTTCATTGCCTTTGGTCTTGTAGTGCTGTATTGCCTTCATGGTTTATTTTATATGTCTGGCGATAATATGAAAACTACAGATCTTAAATCTGAAGTCAGAAAAGTTCATCCAATATTAAGACTTAGTGTCAGCACACTTATTCATCTAGACAAGGACTTAATAATCACTGATGCGGACAGATTACCTGAAGATTATAAAAAGATGGGCTTAAAAACAAAAGGTCAGTCTTTGCACTATAAACAAAGTAATGGATATGCACATGCCATAGATCTCCGAACTCAAGGCAGGAGTGAGGTAAGAAATTTCGTTACCCAATCGTTTTTTAGGTTAATGGGATTTAATACTCTTCGTCACAAAGGCACTGCGGATCATTTGCATGTTTCTATGATGAGCCATGATAGGCCAGGCGCTAAATAAATAAGGGGAGATCGCTGCGCTCACGGAGTAAGGGCGTTAGGGTGTCAGGGGTTTCAAGGGTGTCAAGGGTGTCAAGGGTTTCAAGGGTTTCAAGGGTTTCAAGGGTTTCAA
>ENA-ORXM01001355-ORXM01001355.1-marine-metagenome-genome-assembly--contig:-NODE-1355-length-34616-cov-5.557544_pt1 | contig 34616 bp, 33 predicted proteins | sample MGYA00237867_ERZ511480 | MGnify/ENA primary metagenome ERZ511480 (study PRJEB26309, sample SAMN06266103) | marine metagenome | isolation source: Algal blade | place: United Kingdom:Sidmouth, United... | reverse complement strand
AGAAGTTCAGCTCCGCAGAAATCAAAATTATCTTAAATAATCTTAGAAAATAATCAATAAAAAAGTCCACCTTTTATGATAAAAGTGGACTTTAGATTTCATATAATGGATGATATTGATTATTAGAACAATTAATCCTCTATCACATAAAGTTTTAGCTTAATGTTGATTCAAATTTATTTTACCGTAATCTCATTATGTGGCAAAGCATAAGTTTTATCTTTAGTTAGCAGTAGAATCGAATCTCCTTTTTTAACACCGCTATCGATAACATAGAGTTTATTCGACTCTGCCAAAATTTGTATTGTCATGGTTACAAGAGTATCTGCCTGTACTTTATAGACAAAAGTCTTCCCTTGTCGCTCGTAGGTCGATAAAGCAGGAACTACCGTGGCCTCGGTGTACATTTGCGGTACTTTAACGGTACCACTGCCACCGTTTCTTAGCACACCCGAGGTATTGTCGAAACGTGCACGAAAAGAGATGGTACCCGTTCGTGGGTCGACATCACCTGCAATAGTCTCAATAGTACCTGGTTTTTCGTATTCATCCCCTGTCGCTAGAATAAGTTTGACTTTGGGAAGGCTTTTGATTTTTTCTTCCATCGTTTTTCCCTCTGCCGAGTTCATGAACGTGATGAAGTTTTTTTCGCTCAGGGAGAAGTTGGCATAAATCGTTTTAATGGAAGATACTCGAGTAAGCGGAAGTGGAGCCTGGGTATTGGCAAGTGCTCCTTTTCTATAGTTGATAGAACCCACGACCCCATCAACAGGGCTTCTTACATTTGCATAATCGATGTTCGCCCCAATACTATTGTAGTTGCTCTGGGCCTGCGCCAGTTTGGCCTTTGCGGTTTCTAGCTGTACATTGCTGATGATGTTTTTGGCTACCAAGGGTTTCAGTTTTTCCACTTCCACCTGAGCGGCGTTGACGTTTGCTTTGGCGGCAGCCGCGTCTTGGTTTAATGATTGGGTCTCCAACCGAAAAAGTATTTGTCCTCTTTTGACCTGCTGACCTTCCTTTACAAGTACCTCTTGAATGTAGCCAGGAATTTTGGGCCGAACCTCACTGCTCACAGCACCCTCTAAAACGGCAGGATAACTTTTATAAGTAGTTACATTACGGTTTTCGATTGCAATTACGGGAAAGGGTAGTATGCGACTTGAAGGTGCCGCTTGGCCCGTCTTGTCATTTCCGCAGCTAAGTATCAAAAAAGAAATGAACAGTACGGAAGCAAAGCAAATGGCTCTAATCTGTGGCATTTGAAATTTGGTCAGTTTTTAATTGTGTGAAGTGTAAGTAATGGTTTAAAAGTACAATTGCTTTGTTTTGGATGCGAATTGCGTGATGTTAATTGAATGTTAAAGGGTACAACGAAATCGATTACAACTTCCTTTCCGGTATCAGATGATTTTCAATGTAGATAAATACTCTCAGGTACCATAAATAACCTAGAACACAATACCGCAAAAAGCTCTTCAATACATAGAGACTGTTGAATTTTTATTCAAAGGTCTTCAGATGGGTTCTTAACCATTCGAAGCTATCCGCAATAGTGTTGAAAAGCTGTTCCTGCGGAATTAAATCTGGAATGATATCTATAGAAGTCATCATATCAAGAGGCTGCGTTTGAAGTCCGGTAAGCAACACTTTTACCCCTTTCTTTTGAAGGTCAAGAATTGCCCCCTCTAAAGCATATAAACCTGATTGGTCGATATAGGGCACCTCGTCAAAACGTATAATGAGGGCATCTACCTCTGAGGAGATTTCTGCTAGTTGATTTTTAAAATGGGAAGTAAAACCAAAAAATAAAGGGCCGTATAAATGTTTGATAAGTACTCTGTCTTTATATTTTTCGTACAGAGGTTTTTCATCCGTCCACGGTTTTTCACCATCGAAACCCGCCAATGACCCCACTTGAATACCTTCCTCACCCAAATCACTTGCCTTTTTCATAAAAAGCAAAGAGGCCAAGATAAGACCGATACCTACAGCCTGAATCAAACTACCGAAGGTGGTCAGTAATAAGACGACGATTAAGACTACGGCATCCGCTTTCGGTACGCTCCTGAGGTGCTTCAACCCTTTGGTGTCGACAATTTTAAATCCGATAGGAATCAAGATGCCGGCCAAAACGGCAAGCGGTATATGGGCCGCCAGAGATCCAAGCCCAAGTAGAACGGCAAGCAAAAATAGGCCGTGGAACATGCCAGACAAACGGGTTCTTCCTCCTGAATTAATATTGACTACAGTACCTTTGGTAGCTCCTGCCCCGGGAATACCGCCGAACATTGCTGCAACGGCATTGCCGATTCCCTGACCTATTAACTCGCGATTACTGTTATGTTTGGTCTTCGTCATGTTATCGGCTATGACCGATGTCAACAAAGAGTCGATGGAGCCTAAAACCGCTAAAACCAGTCCGTATTCGGCAATTAAAGCATACGCGGAGCTATCCACCGATAAAATTCCGTCTAGTTGAAGATTTGGCAAACCTGATGGTATTTCACCGATAATGGGTACATCCCATTTTAAAAAGTAAGCAACCAAAGAAGCTACGATTAACGCGACCAAAGGACTTGGAACCGCTTTGGTGATTTTGGGGAACACGTAATAAATAATAACGGTCAAACCGCCCAAGGCCAATGCTTGCCAATTGAAATCCGTAAATAATCTCGGTAGGTCTTGCATTACCGCAACTGTCGATTTGGCCGAACTTAATCCGGCGAAGGGGAATAGTTGCAGAATGACGATAATCAATCCTACCCCGCTCATAAATCCCGAGACAACGGGGTAGGGGAAATATTTGATATATCCGGCGATGTTAATGAGACCAAACAAAATCTGTAGAATACCGCCAAGAAGAAAAGCTAAAACAATAATGGCCATGGCACTTTCGAGGCTTCCTGCAATATCGATTGCACTAGCGACCAGTGCGGCCGAAACTACGGTCATCGGACCGGTAGGGCCACTCGCCTGAGTTAGGGTTCCCCCAAAAAGCGCCGCCAGAATACCTACTGCAATGGCACCGTAAAGCCCAGAAATAGCACCGAGGCCCGATTGCACACCGAAAGCTAGGGCCAAAGGTAAGGCCACTACCCCGGCGACCAAGCCTCCTGTAAGGTCGCCCTTAATATTACTGAAATCAAAAATTCCCTTCAACATAACATGTGGTCTTTGATGATTGGTGTCAACTATTAAAGAATAAAGTTGATAGTCAAATTATAAGGTATTGGTTAAATATACCGTAATGACATCAAAAAAGAAAGACCACGAACTTTGCGGTCTTTCTTTTTTTAACTTTTAGCAGCTATGCACTAAAAATAATAGCTAAAGCGCACTTTTGAACTGTGCTAAAAACCGCATATCGTTTTCGCTCAACAAACGAATATCGGAAATTTGATGGAGTAGGAGCGCAATTCGGTCGATACCCATACCAAAGGCAAAGCCCGAATATTTATTCGAATCTATACCGCAGTTTTCCAAAACGTTGGGGTCTACCATACCTGTGCCCATAATTTCAAGCCACCCCGTTCCTTTAGTCATCTTATAGTCGGTCTCGGTTTCCAAGCCCCAATAAACATCGACTTCGGCACTAGGCTCCGTAAACGGGAAGTAAGACGGCCGCAAACGAATTTTAGACTTACCGAACATTTCTTGGGTAAAGAATTGTAATGTTTGCTTCAGATCAGCAAACGAAACGTCGGTATCGATATACAGCCCTTCGACCTGATGGAAAAAGCAGTGTGACCTTGCGGAAATGGCCTCGTTGCGATATACCCTGCCAGGAGAAATAGTACGTATAGGGGGTTTATTGTTTTCCATATAACGTACCTGAACCGATGAGGTATGTGTACGCAACAGTACATCGGGGTCGGTCTGAATAAAAAAAGTATCCTGCATATCACGGGCCGGATGGTGTTCGGGTAGGTTCAAGGCCGTGAAATTGTGCCAGTCGTCTTCGATTTCAGGCCCCTCGGAAACATTGAAGCCTATACGTGAGAAAATTTCGATTATCTGGTTTTTTACAATGGAAATCGGATGGCGCGAGCCGAGTTCCAAAGGTTCTCCGGGGCGGGTTAGGTCACCATAGACGCCCTTTTCTTCCGTGTTTTTTTCCAAAGATTCCTTCAGGGCGCTTACTTTTTCGGTTGCCGCTTTTTTCAACAGATTTATGGTCTGCCCAAATTCTTTCTTTTGGTCGTTAGGTATATTTTTGAACTCGGCAAAAAAGTCGTTCAATAGCCCTTTTTTGCCCAGATATTTTATGCGGAAGGCTTCAATAGCATCCTTATTGTCAGCAGAGAATTTTTCAACTTCCGCAATATGCCCCTTTAGTGTATCGATCATGACTTTAACTCAAAGGGCAAATTTAAACTATTTTATGCAACATAGAATTTTGTTTTTAGCGCTTTTCGGCAAAGCAAAAAGCCTCGATAATCATTCGAGGCCCTTACTTTGATTTGTAGAGGGAAAAGTTTTTTATTTCTTCTCCCAACTCTTGCAATGTCAAATTTCTAATCTAGAAAAGTAACCTTTCCATTGTTGATGTCATACATTGCCCCGACAATTTTTATCTCCCCATTGTCTTCCATCTCCTTCAAGACAGGGCTAAGACTTCTCGTGTTTTCGATGGTTAGCTGAACATTTTTTTTGGAAACTGCGTTAACGAAATCAATGTTTTTTGAGTTCCTCATAGAACTATCGGAAGGTTCTACAACTGCTGAGACCGCAGGTTTTATTTTATGCAGTAACGTAGTGAGATTACCCAATTTGGCATCATCGCAGGCACCCTTTACTGCACCACAGGCGGTGTGGCCCAGAATGACCACTACTTTTGTACCCGCAAGCCTACAGGCGAATTCGATACTGCCCAACAAATCTTCGTTTACGATATTACCTGCAACCCTTGCACTGAAAATATCCCCAACTCCCTGATCGAAAATTAGTTCTGCGGATACGCGTGAATCAATACAGCTCAGAATCGTCGCAAAAGGATATTGACCGGTTGCCGTATCATTGACCTGCTCCAATAAATCGCGATCTGCTTTTTGATTTTCAACAAATCGATGATTGCCTTCTTTTAAAAGGGTTATAGCTGAATCTGGCGAAAGAGCTGATTGTGTTTCTTTTGTATGTGCTTTCATAGTATTATAATTTAAAATTTAATGGGTTGCCGACCAACTTCTAATTGAAGCTTAAGTTCAGTAGGTGTATAAGAGTAATGTGAAGCTTATCAATAACTCCTTACATTACTGTTTTTAGTAGGCCTTATTTCAGACTTATGTTCGATTTAGGTCTTTTTTCAAAAAATTCTATAAAACTTAGCGGGTTTTCAACAACACCTCTTTTTGAAACCAGTTTAATGTCGATATTCCTTTCTCTCGCCCTGAAAAGAAAGTCCTCTAAAATTTCAATGATATCATTATCCAAGTACCTTGTTTTCAAAACATCGATTTCTAAATAGGTGTCTTCTGGTAGGCCATCCAATTCTTTGAGTATTGCACCTTTATTAAAAAAAGTAACCTCCTCTGCCAAGGTCATTTTTATTCTGTGCTTTCCATCACTCTTATCCTCGATATGAAGAAAATGGGAGTTTTGATAACTTTTAATTAGAATCACTACGATACCCACTGCTAGGCCTAGTCCGATACCGATCAGTAAATCCGTAAATATGATACCTAAAACCGTCACAAAGAACGGAATCGACTGTTTCCAGCCTAAATCGTACATTTTTTTAAACAAGGCTGGTTTTGCCAATTTATAGCCTACGATAAAAAGGATTGCAGCCAATACAGAAAGCGGAATCATATTGAGCAATGTCGGAATCAGTATAACCGAAATCAAGAGAAGAAAACCGTGTATGATGGCCGACATTTTTGTTCTACCTCCAGATTGAATGTTGGCAGAACTACGCACGATTACCTGGGTAATTGGAAGACCGCCGATCATCCCTGAAAGAATATTTCCAGTACCCTGCGCCAAAAGTTCCCTATTGGTAGGTGTAACGTTTTTGTGGGGGTCTAATTTATCTGTCGCTTCGACGCAAAGCAAGGTTTCCAAACTCGCAACTAGGGCAATCGTGAAACCGGTAATCCAAATTTGTGGATTTGTGATAGCTCCGAAATTTGGAAAACTGAACTGCGCCATAAAATCGGAAGCATCTTCGGGAACGGGAACGCTTACTAAATGCTCGGAAGCTATTCCCCAAAATTCGCTGTTCTTGGTTAGGTTATAGAAAACTATCCCGACTACAACTGCCACTAAAGGCCCTTGAACCAATTGAAAGATTTTCCCTTTTTTAGAGAGAACATTGCTCCAAAGTATTAAGATGGCAAGACCGATAAGGGCAATTATGGTTGCACCTGGACTTATATTATTAAAGGTATCTAGAATTTCCGAAAATGTATTTTTGCCATCCACTTGAAAAAATGCGAAATCACCTTCTGGGTCCGGGTCGTATCCAAAAAAATGGGGTATTTGCTTTAAAATTATGATGATGCCGATACCTGTCAGCATACCTTTTATTACAGAAGATGGAAAATAATACCCGATGATACCCGCTTTCAATATTCCGAAACCGATCTGTATAACTCCACCCAAGACCACGGCCAGCAAAAAATTTTCGAATCCGCCCAGGTCACCAATTGCAACCAAGACTATTGCAGCCAAGCCGGCAGCCGGACCGCTGACCCCAATTGCCGAACCACTCAGGGCACCAACAACAATACCACCGATAATACCTGCAATTAAACCAGAAAATAATGGAGCACCACTTGCTAAGGCAATACCGAGACAAAGTGGTATGGCCACAAAAAATACCACAATACTTGCAGGTAAGTCGTTCTTTAAATGTTTAAACATGTAATAAAATTATTAAGTCCTTGTAATATGAATTTAGGACGTTAGTCAATTGAAAAAACAAAAAATTAGTGAAAGGATTAGCAGATTTGTTCAGGAGGAGGCAAAAGTACTTCTGAGGCGAAATCAATATATCTTAAGGAATAAAAATCAGCTGCAAAGAATTCTTTTGATTGTGCTATAAGCGAAAAATCAAAAATTACACTGCCGATAATCTTCTCATCGACCTGTGATTTTTGACCCATTTCTTGCTCCTCCTCGTTAAGATTTAAAACGAGTACGGTATTTTCAACATCACATAAAGTAATAATGCTCGGAGCCACAACGGCAAAGAGCCATAAAAAAAGTAATGTCATTCGGGCCACGGCTTTCATATAAGAGGCAAAGAATATAAATATAAAAGTAATACTATTAAACTAATGTTAAAGAAAGTTTAAAAGTCTTTTAGCAATTTGATATCCTCTGAAGGAATCCAACCGGTGGTACCATCGGCTATCCGAATTTTTTTCCAATCGTTCAGTTCATCAAGCACGTTGACCTTTGTGCCTTCGTGAAGGGCAAAAGCTTCTTGGCTTCTTTTATTGGGTTCGGATTTCACGCTAGATTCATTGGCGAATACAATAGCCGGCCTATCGGCCTTGAATTTATTGTACTGCACGAATGCGAACACGACCGAAACAATACAAATTAATAGTGTAATAATACTGGTAATAAATGCAATTCGCTTTCGAGATGAATACCTAAAGTAGTAGAAAGCGATATAGAGAAGCACGAATAGGACCATAAAAACTACTCCGACATAAGCCCATTGATCGAAAGAAAGAAAACCAACAACGTTTTGATAGATTTTTGATAACCCTGTTTCGGGCATGGTATCGATGGCATCAAGCGTCATGTTCTGCGCATAGGCCAGATTGTTCGTAATTTCGACATCGTTTGGTTTTAAGAGTAGGGCCTTTTCGTAGTAGTAGATGCTAGGGGCGATTTGATTGAGCTTATAGTAGGTATTGCCCAAATTATAATAGAGTTCGGCAGAATGTTGGCCATCTTCTAAAATTTCTAGATAGTTATCTATCGCTTTTTGGTAATCGCCCGCATTGTAGGCTTCCGTGGCACGATTAAATAGTGCCTCGCCTTGAGCGTAACCTATTACGGTTATTAGTAGAATGCCTATGAAAAGTATTTTTTTCACCTCGTTTTTAGTTCTTTGGATGCACAGTTTCGAAACATACCGCTAATTATTCCCTTATTCGTTGAGAAGACAAATCGTCACCTTATCTTTTTTATCAATTATCTTTTTTCAAAGCTGTTTGTCCAATTGTGATATCACCTCGCTGGCCTTATCATAGTCTTGCTGCATCTGAACTTCTGAAAACGGACTGTATCTCGCCATCTCGCAGTTTTTGAGCAGAGCTATAAAGCCTTCGTTAGTCGTTTCGTCCACCTGTTTTTCGGTTAATAGCGCCGTAATTTTATCTTTGCTGAACTCTGACGTCTCGATTTTTAATTTTGCTTTTAAGTAATTGTGCAACCCTTTTTCGAGAGCGATATAAAAAGGTTCTTTGTTGCCAAGTTCTTTCCGCGCCTTCGAAAGATACTTACGGGCAAGCCTGTTCGCCCGCTTTATTCGGTTGCCAACAACATCACTGGCTATCGCCTCCCGTTTTTTGCCTACAATTATTGCAATGGGGATCAATAGCAGAGGTAATAATAACCAAAGATAGAAGCAGGTAGAACCAAAGAAATAGTGGGTTCCAATAGCCGATAGGTTCGGGTTCAATTTTATAAAATTGAACTGATCTCCCGCATTTACCAGCTGTTTATTGCCTTGGGCATTCGGAATATTGCTGGCTGCCGAATTAACCGGACCCTCTTTGACATTGATTACGATTTCTTCGGAACCCAAGGTCTTATAGGTTTCCGATTTTGGATCGAAATACGTAAAGGAAATACTGGGAATAGGGTACTTGCCCTTGAAGGAAGGAACAATCGTATAATTATTGCTCACCTTGCCCTGCGAACCCGAAAGGGTGGTGCGAACATTCTCCTCAAACTCTGGATCATATACCTCTAATGATCCCGGTAGATTAGGTTCGGGCAATTGAAAAAGTTTTAGATTGCCTTTTCCGCTAACCTCAACTTTCGCCTGTAAAGATTCTGAGGCATTGAGTACACTTTTACTCGTGCTTACGGAGAAATTGAAGTTACCAACGGCCCCGTTGAAGCTAACGGGTTTTCCTTTTTCGGGTAGTGCCTTCACATTTATAGTTCGTCTACCGGCGGAAACGGTCTTGTTCGTCTGCGAATAGATGCGGCCACCAAAAAAATCGCGCTTGGTCGTGGGCACGTCCACGGTCACTTCTAAAGAGAGCGGCTCGATTTCTAGTTTACCCGATTTTTGCGGATAAAGCACTACTCTTTTAAGTATGACATACCGATAAGGCTTTCCATTGTAACTACCGTTTTCGGCCGACAGTCGGGTTACAGGAATGTCTTGGCTCCAAAAATTATTGTATTTAGGATTGTCTAGCGGTTGATAGTTCGAAACACTTATCGAAGGAGCTACGTATAGTTTGTAAACCACACTGAGTGCCTCGTTAAGATAGGGATTGGTTTTTGAAACCTCGGCTACAAGATGCAAACTCTCATCGGCCACATCGTCTACCGTCATTTGATCGCTAGGCTTGTCTACTGCAGCGGTCACCTCAATTTTTTTAGGAAGCGATTTGTAGGTATTTCCATCGATCAATATGGTTGCCTGGCCTATGGTAATCTCTCCTCGTTTTGTTGGCGCAAGCGTATATGAATATGTTTTTGAATAAGTACGCTTACCATTTATATAGGTTGAGCGTAATTGTTGTGAAGGCCCCATAAGCACCCGAAAACCTTTAAATTCAGGAGGATTGAAATTATCACCGTCCTTATTCATTGTGAAATCGACGCGCAGGCGTTCGTTGATACCCAATTTTTCTTTACTGAGTTTCACCTCAAAAGTAATGGCGTTCTTGTCTTGCGCCTTTACAGAAAAGACGAGAAGAAAAAAGGCAAAAAATGCCATAGTATTTTTAAGCACCGCAAACATTACCAATCCTTTTCATTTTTTGTTTTTACCCCCTTGACCTTTTGGGCATCGATTTTTTCCTGTACTTTTTTCTCCTCGTTCTGCATGGCCTCCAATAGATTTTGAATCTGCTGTTTGCTCAATTGATTGGGGCGCGGCTGTTGGGGTTGCTCCTGCTCTTGTTGGTCGCCTTTGTCAGGCTGTTTCTTTTGTTCTTCTTTTTGCTCCCCGTCACCTTCTTTGTTCTCGTCTTTCTTTTCTTCGTCTTGGTCGCCCTCGTCACCTTTATCTCCTTCGTCTTTTTGGTCTTGATCTTTATTATCTTCGTTATTATCGCCCTCTTTTTTGTCCTCGTTTTCGTCTTGTTTATCTTGTTGATCCTGCTGGTCTTTGTTATCTTGGTTTTGGTCGTTCTGTTCTTGCTCCTTTTCCAGCATCTTTTTTGCTAAAGCCAAGTTATACCGGGTCTCTTCATCTGTAGGGTCATTACGCAGGGCTTCTTTATAAGCTTCTACTGCTTTTTGGTATTCCTTTCTTTTCATGAACACGTTGCCCATATTATGATAGGCCCGATGCTTGTCGGTTTTTTCGGTGGCCAGTTCCCCGGCCTGTTTGAAACGACCGAAAGCTTCGCTGTAGGTTTCTTCGTTATAATAGGCATTTCCCAGATTGTAGGGCGCCGCCGCGTTTTCATCACTTTTTGCAATCGCTTTTCGATAATCTACTTCGGCCTCGACAAAATTTTCTTCGGAAAGCTCTTTGTTGGCTTCCCAAGTCAAGTTTTTCGATTCGCTTAGGGCCTCCTGTCTTTCCTTTTCCTCATTTTCTTGTGCAAAAGTGAGGCTCGACAATAACAGAAATACAAATGATAGCTTCAATTTCATAGTTTTAATTAGGTAGCCGGTAGACAGTGCTCTTGCCGCATGTGAATTTTTAGTGCTCATTTACAAGTACAATTACCGCCAATTGCTACTGCTTACTTTTTTTACTCTTCTACCTTTTCGTTAAATAAATTCAATCTTTTCAACCATCTGGTTTTTTTGTCCAGAACAAAAACGTCTAAAAACAAAAACAAAAGACCTATGCCCAAAAACCACTGGAACTGGTCTTTGAATTCTGCAAATTGTTTGGCCTCGAATTCTTTTTTATCCATTTGCAACAATTGTTCCTTGATGAATTCTACGGCTTCTTCTGTATTGGTGCCGTCGATGTATTCACCGTTTCCATCATCGGCAATATCAATGAGTACATCTTCGTTCAACCGGGTAATGACCACTTCGCCTTTGGCATCTTTTTTAAGGCTTTCGACTACGCCTTTACGTTTTATTGGAATAGGTGCGCCCTTCGATTTGCCAACTCCTATGGTGAATACCCGAATACCCTCTTCGACCGCTTTTTCAACGGCATCTAAAGCTGAACCCTCGGAATGGTCTTCCCCATCGGAAATGATAAAAAGTACTCGGTTCGTCTGCTCTGCATCATTGTAATAGGTAGTGGCCAGTTCTATGGCCTCGTTGATTGCAGTACCCTGCGAGGTAAGCATATCGGTATTCATGCTCTGTAAGAACATTTTTGCCGCACCATAGTCGGTGGTAATCGGTAATTGCGGAAAGGCCTGCCCGGCATAGGCAATAATACCGATACGGTCACTGGCCAATTGGTTGATAATTTCTGATACCAATCGCTTGGCCTTTTCCAGCCGATTGGGCGCAATATCTTCTGCCAACATGCTTTTGGAGACATCGACGGCAAAAACGATATCAACTCCTTCGCGCTTAACGGTTTCCAATTTTGTTCCGATTTTCGGATTAACCAGCCCGAGGGTCAAAAACGTGATTCCGAGTAAAAAGAACAGTAATTTCAAGGTCGATTTGAAGTTCGAGCGGTCGGGTGTTAGGCGTTTGAGTAAAGGCAGCTCTGCAAATCTTCGCTGTGTACGTTTTTTCCAGACTTGAACAAAAACGAATAAAATGACGATAACCGGAAGTATTCCCAGCAAATAGAAATATATTTTTTCGTCTAATTGAATCATTCTTTTTTGTGTTGCTTAGCCCTGTCAGGTTTTCAAAACCTGACAGGGCTACAGTTCAAATAAAACTCCGAAATAGGGTATGCCGTAAGAGCCACTCGAATAAAAGCAAACCTCCTGCCAGAAACACCCATGAACGGAATTTTTCTTCGTACCTATAATATTTAAATTCTTCTATTTCGGTTTTTTCGAGCTTGTTGATCTCATCGTAAATGGCCTCAAGTTTCTCGTTATCCGTCGCCCTAAAATATTTTCCACCGGTGACTTTTGCAATATCCTTGAGCAATTCTTCATCAATTTCTACCTGTCTCATTCCGTAGCGAAACGAACCATCTGAATTATAGGCGATGGGCGAAAGTGCATTGCCATTGGTACCTAGGCCAATAGTATATGTTTTGATTCCGAATTCGATGGCAAGATCGGCTGCAGTCTGGGGTTCTATAAAACCCGAATTGTTGACCCCATCGGTAAGCAATATGATAATCTTGCTCGCTGCCTTACTTTCCTTCAAACGATTGACCGAAGTGGCAAGGCCCATGCCTATTGCGGTTCCGTCGTTGAGTTGGCCATAGGTAATTTCCCGTAGCGCACTGAGTACAATCGACTTATCGCTCGTAATCGGTGTTTTGGTATATCCCTCGCCGGCATAGGCTACCAGGCCAATGCGATCGTTAGGTCGTTCCCTTATGAATTTTGCGGCAACTTCTTTAAGGGCGGCCAATCGGTTCGGTTTAAGGTCACGTGCCAACATACTTGAAGATACGTCAATGGCCATAACGATATCGATACCTTTTGTGGTTTTTGTTCTTGTGGAAATATCTTCGGTCTGCGGTCTCGCCATGGCGACAATAATGGCCGAAATCGCCAATAGGCGCATCACGAATAAAAAGGGTTTTAATTTGGGTAGCAAGCCTTGTTTTGTAAAGCCCTTTATGGTCGGAAGCCTTAATGATGCGACCTGTTCACGCCGCTTGTAGAAATACCACAGCACCGCCAATGGTAGCACGAATAGCAACCAAAAGAATTCCGGGTTTGCGAATGATATGTTCTCCAACATCTATACTTCCGTTTTTACCTCTACTGTTCTCAAAATACGATCAATAATTTCTTCGGCATAGGTATCTCCATCTTGCCATGTTAAAATAATTTGTTGCTGAAATCCTTTTCCGCCGAAGAGCAGCACGCTGTATTTTCCTCTTACGAGCTCCTTCGATTCGGGTACTGCAAACTGTCCGCTGCCAAATACCTTGATACCTTTCACGCCGCTGATGGTCGTAAACTCCTCTTGTTTGGTGATAATATTTTTGGCCCCCTTTTCCTCGAGATTCTTAATGAACATTTCGATGGATTGCTCAAAGTTGGGTTCGGCCTCTTGCGCCAAAGTAGTCGAGGTCGTGCCCACCGTAAAGAGACCGGCAGCGTTTCTGTACATGAAAATCTGCAGGTCTTGGATATCAGCCTTCATTTCGGGGGGAAGTTTGACCTCTTGGCGTTTTAGTACGGTAGGTGTTTCGATGCTAATGGGCGGGTAACCGTAGGTGCTGGCGATCCAATCGCCCTCCAAGAGTTCTTTTGTCGGATGGCCCAGCACCGTATCTTTTACATAGCTAAAGCCATAATAGGCGACTGCAATTCCCGTAGATAAAAGTAGAACGCCCAAAGCTGCGATACCGGAATAGATTATTTTTTTCTTTTGTTTTTTGCGGGCCAGTTCTTCTTGGTATTCGGCCTGTTCCATCAATTCTTCGAGGGTCGGTTCAGGAATGGCATCGTGGGTCTTTATAACGATTTGCTCTATTGACTTACGGTCTTGTTCTGCAACCGAGGTCTCGGGTTTTGACTTGGCAAACTTCACCAGATCCGCGGTCTGTAGAATGCGCTTGAACTGTTGCAAGGTGTCTTCGTCTATCTCTAGCTCGCCCGCATCTCGAAGCATTTCCAGTTTGTAGATCAGTTCGTCGGTCGTACTCTCCAGGGCGGTAACATGAACATCTTCCTCTAAATAAGAACGTACAATGTCTGTCAGCTCCGAGTAATATTGCTTGTACTCGTCTTGAATGAGGTATTTCGAATTTTCGAGCTTTCTAAGCTCTAGAAGAGCGCGGTCATAGGGTGGTAATAAAGCTTCTTTCTCTTCTTCCGTCAGCGGCTTTTTTCGAAACAGAAACCAATAGACAAGTCCACCGATTAAGGCAAGCCCCAGAAGTATGCCCAAAAGCATCTTCCAAAATTTGGAATTACTTTTTTCGACTTCCATCAAGGGTTTGATATCGTACATTTTTTGGGTGAGGGTATCGACGGGTATGTTTGCGACATTCACTTGGGCAGAATCGGTAAAGTAACCTTGTCCGTTGATTTCGATACGCTGGGCGGGCAATTTATAAGACCCCGAATCGAACTGTGTCAGCGCATAGATTTTTTGAAGGGTCATCCGATTTCTCTCACGAGTAGTATCGGTCGCGAAAGCTTCGACGGTTTCCAAAGGTGAAAAGGTTTGCCCTTCCGGAAAAATAACTTGGGCCGTAGTATCGGCCTCAACGGTTACCGTAAAATTGATTTGCTCCCCAATTTTAATGGATGTCGTATCGACCTTGGAGCTTACAGACGGGTTCTTTTGTGAAAAGACTTGAAATCCTGAGAAGAAAAAAAACACAAGCATATATCGCCATAGTAGCGATGCCCATCTTGTACTTCGTATTTCGTATTTCGTACTTTGCATTAATCTTTTCGTTTAAAAATGAATTGCACTGTCATTTTTAAATTCAATTTATCCTCTTCGCTTAAAATAGCCTAATAATTTTTTCACGTAGCTTTCATCTACTCGACAACTGAGCACACCACAGCCAGACTTGGTAAACGTTTCCTTGAAATATGCAATGCGCTGGCGGTAGTATTCCCCATAGGCATTGCGGACACTTTTTGACTGCGTGTTTATCAATCGAAGCGTTCCGGTTTCGGCATCCTGCATTTGTACCATGCCTAAATTGGGAATGGTCTCTTCGCGTTCGTCATAGACCCGAATGCCTGTCAAATCGTGTTTGTTTCCCGAAATTTTCAGCGTTTTTTCATAGTTTTCGGCAATGAAGTCAGAGAGTACAAAAACAATGGCTTTCTTCTTCATAACACTACTAAGAAACTTCAATGCCTCGGCAATATCGGTACGATTACTTTTTGGCCTGAACTCCAACAATTCGCGAATTATTCGCAGCACATGACTCTTTCCTTTTTTTGGGGGAATATACAGTTCCACCTCATCGGAAAATAGGATCAGCCCTGCCTTATCGTTATTTTGAAGGGCCGAGAATGCCAATGTGGCCGATATTTCGGTAATGATATCTTTTTTAAACTGGTTGGTCGTACCGAACATTTCAGAGCCGCTTACATCGACCATCAACATCATGGTCAATTCACGCTCCTCTTCGAAAACCTTTACATAGGGTTCGTTGTAACGGGCGGTGACGTTCCAATCGATGCTACGTACGTCGTCTCCGAACTGGTATTGCCTTACTTCGCTAAAGGTCATACCGCGCCCTTTGAAGGTGGAGTGGTACTCACCACCAAAAATATGATCGGAAAGACGCCGCGTCTTAATCTCGATCTTGCGTACTTTCTTAAGTAGCTCTTTGGTATCCATTTTTTCAGTGAGCAGTTTTCAGTAGCAGTGGGCAGTCGCTATTATGGTAGTTTAAAATACTGCCAACTGCAACTGCATACTGCTGACCAGCCTAAGGTACTTCGATCTCGTTTACGATTTTGTTGATGATTTCTTCGGAAGTGATGTTCTCGGCCTCGGCTTCATAGGTGATGCCGATTCGGTGCCGAAGTACATCGTGAACAACTGCCCTAACATCTTCGGGTACCACATACCCACGACGTTTGATAAAGGCAAAACACTTGGCGGCATTGCCCAAATTGATACTACCCCTTGGGGAAGCTCCAAAACTGATAAGTGGTTTTAATTGTTCAAGATTATATTTTTCGGGATATCGGGTAGCGAACACGAGATCTAGTATGTATTTCTCGATTTTTTCGTCCATATAAACTTCGCGTACCGCTTTTTGGGCACTTAAAATCTGCTTTAACGATACGACTGGTTTCACCTCTTCATAGGCACCCAAAAGATTTTGGCGCATAATCAACTGCTCTTCGTTCATCTTGGGATAATCGATAACGGTCTTTAACATAAAACGGTCTACCTGTGCTTCCGGTAGCGGGTAAGTGCCTTCTTGTTCTACAGGGTTTTGGGTAGCCATGACCAGAAAAGGTTTATCGAGAATAAAAGTCTCATCCCCGATGGTGACCTGTTTCTCTTGCATGGCTTCCAAAAGTGCCGATTGTACCTTGGCCGGGGCCCGGTTGATTTCATCCGCTAGTACGAAATTCGCAAAGATGGGACCCTTTTTTATAGAGAAATCGTTCAATTTCATATTGTAGATCAGCGTACCTACAACATCGGCCGGTAATAGATCGGGTGTAAATTGAATTCGGCTAAAACTTCCCTTAACCGCTTTGGCCAAAGTATTTATGGCTAAAGTCTTTGCCAGGCCGGGAACACCTTCCAATAAAATATGTCCTTGGCCAAGAAGTCCGATCAGCAATCGCTCGACCATATGTTTTTGGCCCACGATCACTTTGTTCATTTCCAACATTAGCATATCGATAAACGCACTCTCTTGTGCAATTTTTTCATTTACCGCAGCAATGTCGACAGTAGTATTTTCTTCCATATTTTACAATACAATTTTGGTTGAGGTCGGTTTAAATTCTAACAGGAATGCAAATTGAAAATTTATTCACGGCTTCGCTGTTAACGATTGGTTAAAAAATTTGGCAAGCCCCTATTTTTATGAAGTTTTTAAGGGATTTATTTTTAATTTCACCTGCCTATGCAAAGGAACACTTTTTATTCTAAAGTTATTGCGGGAACGATGACTTGGGGAAGTTGGGGAAAACAATTTTCCAAATCTGAAATGAGCGCAATGATGAACCATTGTCTTGCTATCGGTATTACGACTTTCGACCATGCCGATATCTATGGTGACTATACCACTGAGGCAGATTTTGGGAAAGCTTTTTCAGAAGCTAAAATTCCGAGGGAGGATATTCAGTTGATTAGTAAATGCGGAATTCAATTCGATGCAAAAGACAGAAAAAACCGCGTAAAGCATTATAACTATTCCAAAAAACACATCATTTGGTCGGTAGAGCAGTCTTTAAGAAATCTAAATACGGATTATTTAGATATGCTCTTACTGCACAGGCCGAGTCCGTTAATGCAACCACAGGAAATCGGTGAGGCTATCGAAAAACTCCAAAAAGAAGGAAAGATAAAAGATTTCGGTGTTTCTAATTTTACGCCTTCTCAAATTGCCTTGCTCGAAACGGTTGTTCCCGTAGTCGGTAATCAGGTTGAATTTTCATTGACGCAAAGTGTGGTAATGAACGATGGTACCTTAGACGATTGCTTGGCGAATACAAGAATGGCGATGTCGTGGAGCCCGCTCGGCAGTTATTTTCGCGAAAACAATAGCACCACCGAGCGTATAAAACAATGCATTGCCCCAATGCTTGAAAAATACAATGCGACCCCTGACCAACTGCTTTTGGCTTGGGTCTTAAAACATCCATGTGGCATGTATCCTGTAGTCGGTACGACCACAAAATCTCGGCTGGAGGCTGCCTTTAATGCAACCAAAATCGATTTAGAACTTCAAGATTGGTTTCTTATGTTGGAGGCTGCTAACGGTGCGGAAGTACCTTAACTTAAACTTAAAAATAACAACCATGAACAAAACAGTATTGATTACAGGAGCGACAAGCGGTATCGGTCGTGCGACGGCCATTCTTTTTGCGGTCAAGGGGTTTGACCTTATTCTTTGCGGAAGGCGCCAAGAGCGTCTTGACGCCCTAAAAAAGGAACTTGGTAAAAAGACCGATGTTCATACCCTAAATTTTGACGTACGCGATAAAGCGGCCGTTTTTGAGGCCATTGGCTCATTGCCCAACAGTTTTTCGAACATTGATATTTTAATCAATAATGCTGGAAATGCCCATGGTCTCGACCCCATTGATGAGGGAGATTCAGACGATTGGGATGCCATGTTGGATATTAACGTAAAGGGATTACTATACGTGTCAAAAGCCGTAATCGAAAAAATGAAGGAACGAAAGTCGGGCCAAATCATCAACATCGGTTCAACGGCGGGAAAGGAAGTATACCCAAAAGGCAATGTTTATTGCGCCAGCAAACATGCGGTAGATGCACTTACTACAGGCATGCGAATGGATTTAACCGCATACGGCATTCGTGTTGGAGCAGTCAATCCGGGAGCGGCGGAAACCGAGTTCAGCAACGTGCGTTTTAAGGGGGATGATGAGCGCGCAGATTCGGTTTACGATGGTTTTACACCTTTGGTTGCAGAAGATATTGCCGAGACCCTTCTTTTTGTGGTTACACGACCACCCCATGTAAACATTGCCGATTTAACGATCACGCCTACAGCGCAGGCGTCCGCAATGGTATGGAATAAAGAATAATGATCAATAAACGCCTTCTCGTAAAAAACCTGCTCGCCCACAACGATGAGAACAGTTTTTATGACAAAAAGCGTTTTATAGCTATCGGGCAAAAAGAAGGAAAGGCAAAATTCTTGAAGCATGTCTGTGCCCTTGCCAACAGTAATCCCAAGAACAACTCCTTCATCGTTGTCGGGGTAGAAGATGAGGACAATAAAATCGTTGGGGTCGACTTTTTTGACGATAGCAAAATACAGAACTTGGTCAACGCCTATTTAGATAATCCTCCTCTTATATCGTACGAGAATATACCGTTTCCGCATTTGCCGGAGGGTAAGGTAGTCGGTCTGGTTACCATAAAATCGAATGGAAAGGTCTGTGCCCTTCGCAAGAACATCTGGAAATATTATGGCGGCATGGTCTTTTTTCGCGAAGGCAGTATTAGTATGCCCAAGGCCTATGATATCGAGTTAAAGGATATAAATTCGGAGGCGGTGGCTACCATCGAACAGCATGCGAGAAACAACATTGAACTGACGCTGGATGGTGTTATCGACTTCATTAACAACCGCCATAGAAATCTTGAAAGCAGCTACAAGGTTTTTAAAGAACAGTTCATCGTCTGTTGGGCAGGAAATACAAAAAAAGTGAAAGACAAAACCTACTACTCCCGCGTCGATATTGAATTGATCAATGAGCAGGTCAAACTTTTTTATTCCGCCTTGGATGAAATTACCATTGCCTACGATGAACATTCCTTTTCAACTATCGAATACGTTCAGTTAGGACTTGGGGGAAAGCAAACTTATTATCCGTTGGAAAAAATGGTTATCACTTTTGAGGACAACGGAACGTACCAAATACTGAGCAATCTTCTTTTTGAGCCACCCCGGTACGACAAGAAAACACTCTATCATATTTTCAATGCTAACAATGCCCTGCTCCAGAAATTAGAAAAAGACATTCCCTTGAATACCTCGGAGAAGAAGGATGTAAAACATTTGGCCGATACCTATTTGATATGTTACCTAAACGGATTTGAAGAAGCTAAGGATCAGATGGAAACCGCGAGGCGTGTACTAAAAAAATACGATGAAAAAATTTACCTCTCCCTTAAGGAAGCGCTCCGAATTTTAAGGAAAGTCAAGTATAATTAAAAGTCACTATTTTTTCAAAATGAAAAAACCACCTTTCCGAAAAAATCTCATTTATCTACTTCGTTACAGGGCGTTCAAAACCATGAATAATTTTCAAATGGCAAAAGAAGCGTTAGGGGTCGGTGCTTAGGGCCTAATCTTTCCAAATAGCCCTCCGCCCGAAATTTATCAATATTTTCTTCAATCGCATCAAAAGCTCCCCGAATTCAGCAATAAACGATTTGAATTTGTCATAATGCGCTAAATACTAGTTCTAATTTTGTTTAAGCAGACCTTGAGAAGATGTTTGTACAAAACGAAAAACAGAGATGAAAAATTTGAAAAAATTTAGTCCCCTCGTCTGTGTCGATGATGATGAGGATGATAGAATGCTGTTTGAAGATGCAATTCAAGAATTGTTTCCCAATCTCGATTTGAGATTATACGAAAACGGCATTAATTTGGTCGATCGATTAATCAACGACATTTCGGATCTGCCAAGATTGATTTTTCTTGATTTAAATATGCCCGTTAAGAACGGTTTTGAATGTCTAGAGGAGATTCGTAAAAACAATGCACTAAGACACATCCCAGTGGTAGTTTTTTCGACCTCTTCCAGTACAAAAGATAGGGAGCGCAGCTTACAGCTGGGAGCCAATCATTTTCTGACAAAGACCAATTCGTTCGGGGCTATGAGGACCCAACTATCGGAAACTATAAAAAACTATCTGGATTAAAAAATAGTAGAGTTTCATTTATTTAATATGGAACTCAAATAAAAAATAGGGGTATGTTTAAAAAAATATTTGAGAAACTTAGGGCCAGGCCCTTGTCGTTTCAACCTACCGAAAGAACAAGATTGCCACTTTTGCTTTCCGCTTTTTTCTATATGGTCTCGTTACTCGTAATAACCATGGTGGTCTTTAATTATTTTATAGAGATTATTTAAATCTCTAAGCAGAAACTGATTTTGAAGTTCGTAATCTATTTCTAATCTGTTGCCAAAACATGCTCGTGGTAGCGGTAGACTTTTTACCATCGGCCAACATCGCTTTCATGTCGATGCCTAAGTCGCGAGTTGCCGAACTGCGCTCAGTCATTCTATCAGAAATCAGAATCAATCCCCATTCGTCGAAAATTCGATTTTTCCGGGCTCCTTTCCATAGTAGTTCTACATCGTGGTGCCTAGAATCTTCCTTGATTTTTCCATATAATCGGAGTACTTGTTGTTTCGGCCCTTCCAGCAATTGAAAGAATTCGTCCTTAAACTGAATCAGGCAGCCCGTAACGGTCACATCCCTATTATTCATATCGGAGATTTTGACAATATTTTTTACTTCGGCTTCCCCGATATAGAATTCCGCCTTCGAGCGGTAGCTCAGCTCGAAGTTTTGATCGGCCCTTAAAAAGGAATCCCGGTAGTCGCGGGGAACCATACCGAATTTTTCCTTAAAAATTTTCGAAAAATAGCTTTTGCTCTGAATTCCGATTTCGTGAACAACTTCTGAAATATTTAGTTCTGTGGTTTGTATCAATTCTCTTGCCCGCTCCAGTTTCAAGTTTTTAACAAATACTGCAACACTTTCCCCGAAAAGAAAGCGAAAGCCTTCTTGTAACTTTTTAGGCGAGAGCCCCGTTTCCTTCGAAATATCGTCTGTGGTATAGGCTTGGTTCAGATTCTTACTTATCGTATCACTGATAATTACAATACGCTCCAGTTCATCTCTTGAAAGTGTGCTGCTGATGTTCTCTTGCCCAACATTCCTGTCGTGTTGGTCCAGCTGTGCCGCTAGCGTGTTCAAGGCCGCGCCCTCTGTAAGTAGTTTACCGACAACATCGGTACGTTTATTTTCTATTAAGACTTTAGCGAATTTTTCAATCTCGTTACTGATACCCCCGAAATATCTGTAGGGATCATCATCGCCCATTTTGGCAAAAACATCCTCTAAGATGTTCGATAAGTTGGCCCTTTGCAGAATAGGTTGACTCTTCAAATGCTCTTTACGAAGAATAATTACACTTAGTTTTAGTTCAATATTATCAGGTAAGATAACGACGTTTGGGTTTTCATCCGTTGCCGATAAGATAACATTTTGTCCCCTTGAAATCCGTTCTGCGGTATCTTCTTCATTTTTGAACCTATGAAAATAATGACCGTGTAGGCAATATAATAAATAAAGGGGGTTATTTACGTATCCGCTGATTTCGAATTCAAGCTCATTGGCCAATTCAATATTGTAAGTACGTACCGAAAGGCCGGGTAGCAGATCATAGGTATAAATAAACCCATTTCCGTTCTTGTTGTTCAATTGGAGCCTAGCGGCGCCGATACCCTCGTAAAAGTCGGCCCCAAGATAGACCGACATTATGCGCAACTGTTCGATTGCGCTCTTTTCTTCGATTTTTAGCATAGCATTACATCTACTAAAATGCAAAAAAATAATAATTTTGGGTAAAATAATAACATATTTCGGACAATGATTGACTCAAATGGTTTTTTTTGAATCATTAATTAGCTCTAAAAAAAGGATTTAGGGGTACTATTCAGTTGTCTAAAACTCTGTTCTGATTACACTGAAGGATGGGATATTTTCTTCTGAAAGCTATCGTCGATAAGTTTGGTGTTGTAAGTAACTCCCAAATTCGAGATCTTAATTTTTAGCGAGTCATTTTCGAAAAAAGTTGAGGTTACAGGTATACCAGTGGCCCCTTGATCAGGGATATCGAGTGTTGAAGAAAAGTCGTTTTCGTTTTCGTAGATATGAAAGACTACACGCAGTCCGATTTGCTTTAGTAGTCCGTTCCATTTACCGGTAATGTCTTGGCCGTAACCTGAGAAAATGGTTGATAAGGCGAGCAAGGCGAATAATACATTTTTCATTCTTCCATCACTTTAATAAGTTCAGTAATTTTTTCAACTTTCTGCTTAATTTTTTAATCACAGTATGTTCCTTTAGCTGGGATATTGTGCATAAAACAGGAACCACATAATCCATATCGCATAAAAAATCAACGGACAGAGTAGTGCATTTGCAAAAAATAAAACAGAGAACGGTTTTTTAATAAAATAAAATAAAATAGAAGTCCCAAAACCAGATTAATTCCTAGTAAGAGAAGTACGATTGATAAAATATTTAGGGCAACGTCTGATTCGGGTTTCTTTACGTAAAACCAAGCCCCCATAAGAATAGATTCTATGATCAAAATTCCGATTCCGTATAGAACTATTTTTCGGTGTTTCATAATCCTAATACTTGCTTTCCATCACTTCGATAAGTTCGTCAATTTTTTGCAGTCTCGGGGCATAATACTTTTTAGCTGCCCATTTGTTTAGATAATGAGCGCCAATGGTCATTGCAATTAAAAGTGAAAATGTAAAGAGAATGATGTTGGTCTTCTCAGGAATATGAACAAAGCCCAACAGAAATAGAATGAAACCAGGATATACAGGCAACACATACCAAAATACGACATTGTCAAGTGCCTTTTTCTGAATACCGAGAACTTCTCGGGTGCTATATAAATAATCTAAGTAGTTTTCTGAATTGTTGTTGGGCTCCTGTCTTTTAAATCTAAAAAGACGAAAAACTATGTAGACTACTGTTAAGACAATCAAACCCGACCCAATTCTAGTTAGGGTAAAAGGGTGCATGAATGCCTGATAGGTAAATATTGGAATACAAATTGCTGAAGCCAAGGTCTCCCGAATAATCATGTTCTTCCAGATTCGATTTATACGACTGAGACTGTTTTCCATATCCAACATCAGGCGCGATTTCTCGAATTTAATCTTCTCTGTCTGTGGAGAGGACTGCCAAATTTTTATGAGTTCATCTTCCATCATGAAGTTTGATTTAGGCAGTTCGACAACTTGGTTTTAATTCGTTTTATTTTCACGGCGATATTATTTTCGGTCAAACCGGTAATACTTGAAATCTCTTTATAGGGCAGTTCTTCCAAATACAGTGCAATGACCGCTCTATCGGCTTCGTTAAGTTTTTTAATACAATTTCGTAATTGTAGTAGCTGTTCTAGTTGACCATCTTCTGAAGTATCTGTTTTATAGATGTTTATGGCATGGCTATCCATGCGCAACAGTTTCTTTTGCTTTTTGATTTCTTTGGTTTTCAGACGGAGGCAAATATTCAAGGTAATCTTGTACATCCACGTACCTATATTCGAAGTGCCCTTGAACGAAGGCATCGATTTCCAAATATTGACCAGTACTTCCTGAAAAAGGTCTTTGGTATCGTCGTCGTCTTTAGCATAGACCGTACAGATGCGCAGCAATTTATGCTGGTGCTCTTCCAACGCATTTAAAAAAGTACTTTCGAGGTCTTTCCCCATAGTTTTGGCCGGTCTCTATTATTTTAGTGACACAACTTTTAAAAATATGACACTTTTAGGAAGTTATTTTTGGAGAGGGCCCAGTTTTTAGGAAAATCCAAATGGTCTTGAAGAAGTTAGCTCAGTATGAATCGATGCGTCTTTAGTGCAATAGGGCAAAAAACCTTCATACCTCGATCTACCTGCAAGTGATTAATGACAAGCAGGAGTTTTTTCTATTCTGCAGCCAGAAGTTCTTCTTGGTCGGGCAATGATGGGATTGCACCATAACCAGTTGTAGTTATGGCCCCGGCGATGTTGGCCTTTGTTACCATTTTTAGCAACAGATCGGTGTCTTCCAAAACCTGATCCGGATTCTTTAAGGTTGAAATCTGATAGAGAAGGCATCCGATAAAGGCATCACCCGCTCCGGTGGTGTCGATTGGTTTTACCTTGATACTAGTTACTTTAGTTTTTTGGGTAGACGTACTGACCAACGTGCCGTCTCCACCAAGGGTAACCGTAATTAACGGTGTTCCGATTTCGTGAAGTACGTTACAGGCACTTTCTAAATCGTTTTCCCCGGAAAGTAATTGCGCTTCTTCCAAGCTAAATTTGCACAAATGTGCCTTTTCAATAAAAGTCTTGCATTTTTTGATGAAGATTTCTTCCTCCCCTTTCCAAAGATCGCTCCTGAAATTTGGGTCGAAACTAATAAAGGAATTTTGGGTCAGGGCATCGAAAAAATAGCGACTGTAGGCTTCTTCGAGACCTCCGCCCAATAATGCGGTCGCCGCTCCTAGGTGCACAATATTACTATTGAAGCTTTTCCTCAGCGCAGCGTCGTATTTCAATTTTTTATCGGCGCCCCTGCTGAATACAAAATCGCGTTCCCCATCTTCGGCCAAAGAAACAAAGGCCAAGGTCGTAAAGGTTTTTGAGCGTTGGGCTAGAGAGATATCTACATTGTTTTGTTCAAGCACATCGAGAAGAAACGTTCCGAAGGGATCATTGCCCACCGCACCGATAAATTTACTGGAACCACCAAGTTTAGCAATGGCGCAGGCTACATTTGCGGGGGCACCACCTGGTTTTTTTGTGAATTTGTTGGCTTTAGACAAGTCGTTGCCCTGATTTTCAGCTACGAAATCTATAAGTAACTCCCCAATACAGAATACCGTTTTCATATGCTTGTTTGCTTTTCGTTTCGAATGTAATCACAATAATGGCCTTTTCCCAAGAAATAGCAGTGCTTTTATAATCAAGTCGTTGTATCAAATTGAATCTTTGACTTAGGCACCGAGATAATAATTAACATTTTGAACCTCGAAGTCACCTCCCCTAAATCCCCTCCCGAAAGGGGGATGGGACTTGTCTCCCCTCCCTCTGGAGGGGCGGGGGAGGACTTGATAGGCGAAACACTTATAGATTGTCCAATTTTAAGGGCGTGGCCATTATTGATTATGTGCCTAAGTTAATTAGATCTTTATCGGAATTACCTTCCTTCCGTTTTGAACGCTTTATAGAAATCCCTACCTTTTTGGAAAATTTAAAACTACCTGAAAATGGACATATTCAACGAAATAAAGAAAAAACTGAGCCATGAATTTATCGATATTATCGAATGGCTCGATAATACCGACGACACCATTGTACACCGTTTTGAACGCTATCAAAATGAAATCAAAAACAATGCGAAACTTATCGTACGCGAGGGTCAGACCGCTGTTTTTATAAACGAAGGTCAGTTGGCCGATGTCTTCAAGCCGGGCACCTATACCTTGAATACTAAAAACCTACCGATCTTGACTACCCTTAAGGGATGGAAATACGGTTTTGACAGTCCGTTTAAAGCAGAGGTTTATTTTGTGAATACTCGTCTTTTCACCGATGAGAAATGGGGAACTAAAAATCCTTTTATGTTGAGCGACGAACGCTTTGGGCTTGTCGAGATAAGGGCTTTCGGCACCTATAGTTTTCGCATAAGCGACCCCGGTAAATTTGTGGTTGACGTTGTAGGCACTGATGGTAATTTTACCAACTACGAAGTGAACGAGCACTTAAAAAGCTTGATTGTTACCCGCTTTACCGATACCGTTGGTGAGGCCAATCTACCCGTCGAGTTGTATGCTGCGAATACCACTGAACTCTCCGAAACCTGCCAAGAAGTAATGCAACCCGAATTTGGAAGGGTGGGTATCGAACTGGAAAAATTCTACATCGAAAACGTCTCGATGCCCGAAGAACTCAAAAAGGAAATTTTCGAATACAGCCGACTCGATAAGCTTGATATGGCGAAGTTGTCACAGTTCAAGGCTGCAAAAGCGATGGAGGCTGCCGCCAAGAACGAAGGCGGTACGGCCGGTGCTGGTATGGGTATGGGTATGGGCTTTGTTTTGGCGCAGCAAATGGGTAATATGATGAACCCCCAGAATTCACAGCAGGTCTTTGGCGGGCAACCGCAACAGGCCGCAGTTCCTCCACCGATGCCTGTTCAGGTACTTTACCATTATGCGGTGAACGGCCAACAGAACGGTCCCGTTTCGTTCGATAAGCTGAAGGAACTATTTGCCAATCGCACCATAAATAGAGATTCCCTTGTCTGGAAACAGGGCATGCAAAACTGGGCGGCCTTAAAGGAAGTTGACGAATTAAAATCATTTCTCGGAGGGAACACGCCACCGCCGTTGCCAACCGAGTAGTAATTGGGTTGAAGTAGGCGGCTTGGCCATCTTTAGGTGTATAATCTATTGATTGCCCCTAGCCTATATTAATGACCTACGCGATAATCTGGACATTCCAATTGAAAAGATTCCTGTCTTCACGGGAACAAAAAAATGCAAGACACTAAAAACTCCGAATATAAAAAAGCCTGTGCCAACTGCGGGGCAGAGTTAAAGTTCAAGCCGGGTTCGCACCAGCTCAAGTGCGAATACTGCGGTTATGAAGAATTTATAGAACAGGCAAAAAGTAGCTTTGAAGAACTTGAACTGCAACACTACTTAAAAGTAGTAGGCGAAAATGCCTATACGGAGACCATCGATCTTTTACATTGTAAAAATTGCGGGGCCAATCAACATGTTGAGGAAAATTACAAGTCTTTGAACTGTGTCTATTGTAGCGAACCACTGATCAAGGAGGATGTTGAAAAGGAAGGGTGGATTTTACCCGGTGCCCTGATCCCGTTTCAACTTAACGCGACGAAGGCAAAATCCATTTTTAAGAATTGGGTTAGCGGTATTTGGTTTGCACCAAATAATTTGAAGCGGGCAGCTTTAGATCCGGAAGGCCTTCATGGACTTTATTTGCCCTATTGGACGTTCGATGCCAATCTGTACGCCCAATATCAAGGGCAAAGAGGCGATTATTATTACGAGACGCAACAGGTACGCACAAAAAAAGGAACCCGTTCACGGCAAGTGCGCAAAACACGGTGGTCATCTGCATCGGGGTCCGTGAACGGTTTTGTCGATGATATCTTAATCAATGCTTCCCAAAAAAAACGGAGGGACATTCCACAAAAAATTGCTTTTTGGAATATAAAGGAGCTAGTGCCCTTCAATTCAAAATACCTTTCAGGCTTTGTTACCGAAAAGTATACGGTTTCCCTAAAGGAAGGTCATCATTGGTCGTTTCAAGAAGCAAAGGAAATTGCGAATAGCTGGATCCGCAGAGACATCGGTGGCGATACACAGCGTATACATCATGCCGACATTAAACTGTCCGATGAGACCTTCAAGCATATTTTACTTCCCGTGTATATTAGTTCTTATCGCTACAACAGCAAGGAATATCATTTTTATATCAATGGGCAGACCGGCACATTAAGCGGTACCCGACCCTATTCGTTCTGGAAAATTTTCTTTTTGATACTTTTTGTTCTTGTCGTCATTGCTATAATCGCCATTTTTGCAAAATGAACGTAAAAAGAACACTGGTCATTGGCGATATACATTCCGGCCTAAAGGCATTGCAACAGGTTTTGAAAAGGGCAGCAGTGACACCCAAAGAAAAATTGATTTTTTTGGGAGACTATGTCGATGGTTGGAGCGAGGCCGTAGAAACTGTCAATTTTCTGATACAATTAAAGAAGACCCATAACTGCGTGTTTATTCGTGGCAACCATGATGAACTCTGTTTAGAATGGCTTCGCGAGGGAAAAGATAACCCACTTTGGCTACAACATGGGGGCGGAGCTACATTGGCCTCGTATGACAAAGCGGATAATGCGACCAAGAACGCACATATTGTTTTTTACGAAAACCTCCAAAATTACCATCTTGATTCCGAAAACCGTTTGTTCCTTCACGCCGGTTTTACAAATTTAAAGGGGGTAGACTACGAATATTTTTCCCAAAGCTTTTATTGGGACCGTACCCTTTGGGAACTGGCACGTTCGTTGAATCCTGATTTGGATAAGAATAGTCCAAATTATCCGAAGCGATTATTACATTATAAAGAAATTTTCATCGGCCATACCCCAATCTCCAAAACTGCCGTAGTCGAACCGAAAAGGGCTGCCAATGTTTGGAATATTGATACGGGCGCGGCGTTCAAGGGTGCATTGTCGATGCTTGATGTCGCAAACAAGAAGTTTTGGCAAAGTGATTCTGTACAAACGTTTTATCCCGATGAGCGAGGAAGAAATTGAACTGATTTGAACTTTTTGCCTTCTAGCGAAAATTGGATATTTTTTGGACCTTTGAAGACTTTTTTGAGTTTCACAGCAGGGCTACGGAACGAAAAAATAACAAAAAAGGGGGCGAAAAAGAGAAATTTTTTAGCGAATCGAAAGAGTTCAAATCAGTTCATTAAATTTAGCCTCTCTTTTTATTCAATTTCAGTAGATTATTGACGATCTTTGTAGAAAATTATATTATGCCCGAAAAGAATATACGATTAGAGGTGATGCAGGCCATAGAGCCTCAGGTAGAAGGGTTTATGGATTCTTTTCTTATTCCCATCGAAGATATTTGGCAGCCTTCCGATTTTTTGCCTGATTCTGAAAAAGAAGGTTTTTTGGAAGATGTTAGAGAACTACGGGGCGATTCAAAAGAACTAGGCTACGATTTTTGGGTAACCATGGTCGCCGATACGATTACGGAGGAGGCACTTCCGACATACGAATCTTGGCTGATGGATGTAGAGGGCATCAACCAACACGACGGTAAGAAGAACGGCTGGTCAAAATGGGTGAGGGCTTGGACTGCTGAGGAGAACAGGCATGGTGATGTACTTAATAAATACCTATACCTTTCGGGGAGGGTCAATATGCGGGAAGTCGAGATTACTACGCAACATTTAATTTCCGATGGATTCGATATCGGTACCGATCGAGATCCCTATAAAAATTTTATTTATACCACTTTTCAAGAGTTGGCCACCAACATATCGCATAAAAGGGTAGGGCAAATGGCCAAAAAGAAGGGGAATGCACTTTTAGGAAAAATGTGTACCATCATTGCGGGAGACGAGATGCGACACCATTTGGCTTATAGGGAGTTTGTAAAGACCATTTTCGGTGAAGATCCGTCTGGCATGATGTTGGCCTTTGCAGATATGATGAAAAAGAAAATTGTAATGCCGGCCCATTTTTTAAGGGAATCGGGAGGTACCATTGGTACGGCCTTTGAAAATTTCTCGAATTGCGCGCAACGTCTGGGAGTGTATACCGCTCAAGACTATGTAGATATTCTTCGAAAGTTAAATACGTATTGGGAATTGGACAAAGTCAGGAGCCTTACGGACGAGGCCCAAAAAGCCCGGGATTATCTGATAAAACTTCCCGAAAGGTTGGAGCGCATTTCAGAGCGCATGAAATTTCCAGAGGACCAATACCGTTTCAAATGGGTGGAAGCCAACGGAATGGTTTAAAAAACACAAGTTCAGACTCAAGTATCAAGTTCAAAAAACCTGATTTGGACTCAGTGTCCAGAGATCGTGGTTCAGTAGGCCCAGAAATGCCATGTAAAAAAGAATACGACTGAACAAATAAAGATTTTCCCGATAAAAAAAGGTCACTTTATAGGTTTTCCAGTGCGGAATACCAAAACAAACAATTACATCTATAAGGAAATCCACCGAAAGAGTTGTACAATTAGCGATAGGTCAAAACAAAAAAATCCGATTCAAACTTGAATCGGATTTTTTTGTTGAACTTGACACTTCTACTTATGATTGGACTTTAAAGTTTGCCATGATCATGTTCCTCTTGCCATTTGTACAGTTCTGCCCATTTGCCCTCGTAGCACATTTTGGCCTGCATCGGCCATGATGCGGGATCGTGCACCTTGTAACGGTCACCGCCACCGTCCAAGACCTCTTGACAACTTGCTACTGAAGTTTCCGACAGGGCTTTCCAAGTTTTTATGCCAGACGCCTTGAACATTTCTTCTATTTTGGGCCCGATACCCTCTACTACTTTCAGGTCATCTTGTTTTATGTTCTTGCCAAAGGCCGCTTTGGCCGCTGCGGCATCGAAGGGAATCAGTATTGGTGCAGCTGCCGCCGTCGCACCTAATGAAGAAGAAACATTCGGCGTTTTTGGAACGGCAGTTAGTTTTTTATTACAGGCATCGAGATCGGCCTGTAGCTTTGCGTTCTTGTCTTCCAGTAGTTTCAGGTTCGCCGAATTGTCGATTGTCGTGTTTTTCCCCTTACCTAAATAGTATCCGAAAATTGCACCGAGCAACGTACACAATAGCGGTATCAACCAGCACCAAATATTCATATTTTCAAAATTCATGTTGTCTTATTTTTATAGTTAATCTTTTATTTAATCGAAATTACAGTTCTTCTGTTCTTGGCCCGGCCTTCTTCGGTATCGTTGCTTGCGATCGGATCTCTTTGTCCTTTGGAATCGGTTTTGATCCGGTCTTCTGCAATTCCGTTTTTAACCAAATAGGCCTTTGCAAATTCCGCCCTTTCTTGGCCAAGCTTTCTATTGGTGCTTCGTTTACCTTCACTATCTGTATAACCTACAGCTTCGCATTTCGCCTTCGGAACCTTATCAAGATACCTTACGATATCGGCAAACTTTTGCCGTTGTTCCTTTGAGGGATTAATGGAAGCCTCGGCAGTATCGAAATAAAGAACCAATGGGTCACCTTCGATTTTTTCGTAAAGTGCTTTGATTTCATCCTCTGCGTTAGCGGCCACTTCGTCGATACCATATGTTATGGGCCCCAGGTATACATCTCCCTTGGGTACCATATCGTCCTTAAGTTCGCTCATTGTATTGATTTGCGAGGATGGAATTTCTTGTGAAACAAAGTAATTCTTGACCGCATTGGCCCGGGCTAACCCGAGATTCGGAAACGCCGAATTATTGGTCTCCTCACTGTTATAGTAGCCGGTTATGTTGATGACCTTGTTCGCATTCTCGGTCATGTAATTTTTGAGGCCGGGAATGATTCCGTCGCTAACTTTTTGGGAAAGAGGTTCTAAATAGTCGGAAGACGACACATTAAAATTGAAATTGTCGTTTGCCGAATACGAAAAATCACCATCGCTCAATGCAAAGGGATAAGATGTAGGTGCTTTTTCTACCGGAGCTACTGTCTCCATTTTGGTGGGTTCTTCTTGTACCGTCACGCCACAACTGCTGCAGCACGTAATGTAAAAGTAAGTACCCACTAAAATGGTAACAATAATACCGAGCAGGTTCATTATTGTTTTTGTCATAAGTGAGAAATGTTTTAGTGTTATACATACAATGTATTAAAAAAAACCAAACAAATGTTAAATAATAGGTATTAAATCCTAATAATCAACGAGGTAAGGACTACAAATTGGTATAATATTACTTCAAAATTTACCTTAAACAGATAAATTTCAGAATACCTGAAAGATTTGATTAGTAATTTAAATATGTATTACTCGTAACAATAACCAATCATACACGTTTTCCCACCGTTCATAAAATACTTGTTGTTCTTTAAGCGGGCATTTTAGATATTGCCCCAAGATTTAAAAAATAAACCTATCCCTCCCGACAAAGTTCCGGCATTGGGATAGGTTTTTTAAAATAAGTTTGATTTGTAAACCCGCTGACCGTTTGAGCCAGTCACAACTCAAGATTGTGATGAAGGAGCTGGACGGTCAGCGGATTCTTTTTTTGAATACACCTCTTCCTTTGGCAAGTATTTAAGATATGCTTTTTGAATCCGATAACAAGCAGCCACCCAAAAAGTAATTTGTTGCCTTTCTTCTTTTTTTCCTTTACGGATGTTAACCTCCAGCAGTCTATCGGCACTAAAGATAAACATAGCGATGCGTTTGTAGAGGAATGCGAGAAGTATAGAAATGATAAGTTTACCGATTATACAGGAATGTACTTGATTTATACATCATTACTAGGCAAGAATACAAATACACTTTTATTAAGCGCTTTCGGATAGTACTTTTAATCTAGAATAAATCAAGAACTAAAAATGAAAACCAGAATGATACATATTTTAACTTTTTGCTGCATGGTGGTAATTTTAGGAACACAGTCGTTACTTCGCGGTAGCTGGAGGGTACGACAGACCGAACCCGTTCGCGGGCAGGATAGAAAAAATGGGCTTGGATAAGTTTTAGGGATTTTATCCTTAAAATAAAAAGATAGTTGTTTGAGTTAGTTTAGTGTTAGAGACCCGCTGTATTTTTTGCTTGTCTATTCGGGGGAAGGACAAGTAATAAAAAGATAGCGGGTTTTTTAGTAGGCGTTAACCTTCGTCCGACAATGACATCAATAAGAAAAGAGTAAGCTCGATATTAGAAATAAAAAACAGGCCAACCGATAATTTTAGCATCCGGAACTAAAATCAGATGGGAACGAATTGGCAGTAAAAAACCCCTTGATCGTTTGAGCCAGTACCGATTTCAAAAATCGGTATGAAGGAGCTAAGCGATCAAAGGGTTTTTACTTCGCGGTAACACTGAAAAAAAAGCGCAATTAATGTAGAACATCATATTTTTTGCGATTAGTAGGTTAACCTCTTTCTGAAAAAATCATAAAGCGATATATAAAACTCTAAAAATATCGATTATGAGAAATTCAATTACGCTTTTACTACGGGTCGTTCTAGTATCTATTCTAGTAATATCATGTACCAAGGAGGGCCTTGAAGGGCCTACAGGGCCCCGTGGAGAACAGGGAATTCAAGGGGAAAAAGGAGATGCTGGCGAAGCAATAGGCGTGGCCGGTCGAAAAGGAGAGCAGGGTGAGCCCGGTGAAGACGGTTCGAATGGCCAAGATGGCGCAGATGGCAATGCAAATGTGATTACGGAGACAATGGTGCTGACTAATGATGATTGGTTGTGGGGTGGGCAATGGAATTCATTCCAGAATGGTCAGGTAATTTTGATTTCTACTACGCGGTACGTTGATCTTAATGTACCTGAGCTTACAAAAGACATCGAGGATAACGGTATGGTCTTACTTTTTGTAAAGCCAAGCGCAAATTCATCTTGGCAGCCAATGCCATATCGCAACGAACTTGGTGATTTTTCTGAGAATATTCTTTATGAGACAAGTTCAAAAAAAATTCGTATTCATTTTACCTGGCTTGGCAGCGGTAGACCACCATCAAATGTTCTAGAATCACTTGTTTTGGTAGATTACCCTATTAAATATGTACTTGTTGAGGGGGCAGACATTGAAAATAACAACCTATCCATAAATCAGCTAAAATATATGTCTTACGACGATATAAGCAACTATCTAGATTTAAAAGAATAGAACTGAAGAAGAATTCATAGTGTTAAAGTCTATTTCTATACTGATAAACCTGACTATTACAATTCCTATAGATCAAACTGAATTCCTTGGGCAAGGGGCAGTTCTGTAGTATAGTTTATGGTATTCGTTTGACGTCTCATATACACCTTCCACGCATCTGAGCCGCTCTCACGCCCCCCTCCGGTTTCCTTTTCACCCCCAAAGGCACCCCCGATTTCGGCACCGGAAGTTCCAATGTTCACATTGGCAATTCCACAATCGCTGCCGGAAACGGAAAGAAATCGTTCGGCTTCCCGTAGATTGTTGGTCATTATGGCCGAAGAAAGCCCTTGAACGACCCCGTTCTGTATTTCAATGGCGTTTTCGACATCCCCCGAATATTTTAGTAGATAAAGCACAGGGGCGAAGGTTTCGTGCTGTACGATTTCAAAGTCGGGCTTAGCCTCTGCAATCGCCGGTTTTACATAGCAACCGCTTTCGTAACCTTCACCATCGAGTACTCCTCCTTCGACAATTAAGTTACCTCCCTCTCCAATTACTTTTTCCAGGGCCTTTTTATATAAAGCGACGGCTTCGTTATCGATGAGCGGGCCGACATGATTGTTCTCGTCCAACGGATTCCCGATACGCAATTGTTTATAGGCATCCACAACGGCATTTTTTACCTGATCATAAATCGATTCGTGAATAATCAATCGACGTGTCGAGGTACACCGCTGGCCGGCCGTACCCACCGCTCCGAAAACTGCCCCGATTACGGTCATTTTTATATCGGCATCAGGGGTTACGATGATGGCGTTGTTGCCGCCAAGTTCCAAAAGGGACTTTCCCAAACGAGTCGCAACGGCCTGTGCTACGATTTTCCCCATACGAATAGATCCGGTAGCGGAAACTAGGGGAATACGAGGGTCTTTCGTCATCATTTCCCCAACTTTATAATCCCCATTGATTAAACAGGAAATA
>ENA-ORXM01001354-ORXM01001354.1-marine-metagenome-genome-assembly--contig:-NODE-1354-length-34629-cov-4.566972_pt1 | contig 34629 bp, 40 predicted proteins | sample MGYA00237867_ERZ511480 | MGnify/ENA primary metagenome ERZ511480 (study PRJEB26309, sample SAMN06266103) | marine metagenome | isolation source: Algal blade | place: United Kingdom:Sidmouth, United... | reverse complement strand
TTAAATCGTGCTCCGTCACCTCCTCCAAAAAGAAGAATTAAAGAAACATCGATAACATCGTCTTGCAAAGTTCTACCGGTAAGACCAACTGCGCCGTCGTAATTCGGTGCACCTGAACCTGGATTAAAATAGGTGGTAGGAAGATCGGGCGCGATTTCAAGAACATCTTGCGCCAAAACTGTAGTCAAAACCTCAGCTGTAACCGGATTATCGGTAAAGCCATCTTTTTCCGGACCGTTAAGAATATCTCCTAGAATGTTAGGTTCGTAATTAACATCTTCCGGGTTAAGACCCAAAAGTTCGGCATAAACATCATGAAGCCCCTCTAAACGGTTTTCAAAATCTTCTCGGTAGAACTCTACTATTCGGTGCGGCATTGCTCCGTTATAGAAATCCTTGATATCCGTTGTGTTCAGAACCGTATTGATTCCCGGGCGACCCATGAAATCGACTTGGGCATATGTTCCTGAAAAATCAGGTGCTTCTGGCTCCATCGGGTCGGGATTCATAGCATCTTCACAAGGTTGGCACGAAGTACCGCCGCAATCAACACCGGTTTCGGTACCGTTCATTATTCCGTCGCTACACGTTGCCTGCACAACTGTAGTATCATCGTCATTGCTGCATGCAACAAACATAAGAGCCGTGCAAAGCGATAAAATCAAATATTTAAAATTATATAGTTTCATTATATCTTGTTTTTTAGATTAGTTCTTATTGCTTTCTATTAGTGGTTACCCAAGTTTTATAGACAGTTAGCCCCAACACATTGGTCGATGTAGTTTCTCCCAAAATACTATTCGGAATCTCCAAGACTAACGCCATAGTGTTGGCACCATCGAATGTATCGACAGCTTCCCCTTCAGGCAAGAAACCCTCTGGTGCTTCGCCACCTATAACTTTATTAAACTGACCGAAGTCGAAATAAAATGCATCTTGCCTTGGGCCTGCAAATAATGATACTCCGTCTGCCGTAGTAGTTGTCATAGCCTCGTTACCAGAGATTACAACTTGCCCCAGAGGAGCATCTACCATAACTTCACTTTCGCGACCTAACATAGCAGGTTCTACGGGGCCGAAGAAATACATGGTGTCACCTCTTGGTAACGCTTGAATAACAAGATCTTCCATTAAATCGTTGTCCGTATCTATATTGATTTCGGTCAACACATCCTCATCAAAAGTTCCATAAGCCAAATCTGGCAGAACATTAGTCTGTAAGTCAACAATAAATACGGTGTTGTCAGGATTCGAGGGAGATTCGAAGCCATAAAAATCAGCAATGTCTGCAGTGTTGTTCGTAACGCCCGGCGCATCGATATGATCCGCTGCAACTAAAACAACACCGATTACGGCCATAATTCCTAGACCGAGTAAAAGCTTTGTCTTTTTCATTTGTAAAATATTAAAAGGTTAAAGATTAATTAATTCACCCCTACTTACGAGACTTTGTTTCTAGGGTTTGGTTTTAAATGTTAAGGTTTAGTTAATGCCCTGAAGAATGCCCCGTAATATCAGATGGTTCCGTATTCAACGTAGTATCATTCTTACATATTGTCTGAGGATTTGAAAAAAAGTTAATTTTTAGATACCATCCTTACCATATTCTATATATGAACTGCTTTTTTTTGAATAAATCGCATCCGACTAGGCTTCAAATATTTCTTTGAAGCGTATTACATAAAAAAGGGACCTGATTTGAAAAGTAATCTTTATAAAATCTCAGTTTAAATAGAAAAATTCCTGAAACCGACTATCCCCAAGGCAAAACAGTTCAAATTATTGCCATTCAATAGTTTTTGCCCAAATTTCTAGCATAAATCATTAATCCTCTTTTCTGGGCCAGTGTAAGGTTTTATGGTCATTTTATCCTAATTTGGCAGCACGAAACCACAGACGCTATGAACCCGTCCGCAGCCGGTTGGATCGATAAATTCGGTTCACTTGTCGAAAACGAAAAAGGTATATATGGTGATTTTAGCTCGCTTTATTCAGGGCTAAAAAAAACCGGGTTTGTTTATGGCATAAATATTAAGACCCCCAGGTTCATTGTTACCGAACATCGTCTGTCTGAGGATGAAAAGGCTAAAATCAATTTGCTAATCGCTTTGTATGATACATTTCGGATTGAATCAAAAGAAAATGACTTCACGATTTTTTTGGAAAGGATATTCAAATTCTACAAAGATCTAAAAGTGGGCCACAACTCATTACTGAACAAAATTCTTACCGGAAAGAAGACTTCGGCCCAACTTGAAAAACTAATCGACTCGCGGGTCTACCTGGAGGATAACCTAATCAGCAAAACGTTCAATAGCATTATTACGAATTCATTGTTGTTCATCGATGTGTTGCTATTCAAGCGTTATCTTCAAAATACCGATGCCATTCGCGAACACGCCAAGTTGTTAGAATATATTACCATCAATGTTACTTACCACGCCCTCAATTCGAAAGAAATCAATAAAAATGATGAAAGGTTAGCGCAGTTATTCGCCTCTTCTTTAACATTTATTGACAGCACTGCCAAGAATTTTGATGGACTTTATCGTGAAAAATTGCTCGATCACCATTCCGTTTGGGAAAATCGATTTTTTTTGGACGTGGCCTGTTTGACCGTTTGGGAAGACAAATCATTAGAATACCAAGAATCGGAATTCATTTTTGGTTTGGGCAAGGATTTGGGGCTTAAAGAACGACAGATCAGCAAATCGTTGGTCGAAATTAAAGCATTTTTTAAAAGCAACTCCAAAAATATTCCTTTTTTGAGGGAAAGCAACCTTGCTGTACAGTTCTATGAAAGTATGTCGAAAGTGGTCAACAAACTGATTTTACGAAATAGCAAACGGCTGCAAAAAGAACTTTCGGAAAGTAAGGAACTTGTCTTTTTAATTTCAAAATCCACAACGAAAGACCTTACCGCTGAAGAACGAAAAAAAGTGCAAAATCAGCTTATTGATATCTTCAAAAGCATTCCCTCACTCGCCATTTTTATGTTGCCCGGAGGTGCCGTACTCTTACCAATTTTTATTAAATTAATTCCGAAGTTATTACCATCGTCTTTTGATGAAAATCGAGTAGAAAAATAGACTTTTCCTATGAAATCTGCACTATAAGAAAAATCTATTGATATATTTAAACTATTTTAAATCAGATTTTTAATTCTTTTTACTCTAACCATAACTTGAAATCTCGAACGCGCTCCCTACTTACAATGATTTCTTGCTCTTGAAAGCGGTTCAGCTTGATTTGAAGCCTAGAATTCGTATAAGAGACGATGTCTTTTATATGTTCGATATTGATGTAGAATTTTCGACTGACCCGAAAGAATGTTTTGGGCCGCAACTCGCCTTCAAGGTTTTCTAAAGTGGTATCCAAAAGGTAATTTCTGCCATCGGAAGTCGCAGCGTAAGTTCCCTTATTTTCACTGTAGAAACACTCGACCTCATCGGCATTGATAATTTTCAGGTGCTGCCCTACCCTAGCCGTAAAACGTTTTTTGTATTCCCGCTCAAACGGATTGACCAATAATTTTTTGATGTCATCGAAGTCAAGTGCCAATTTTTGGAGTTTTGGCTTAAATGCACGATATTTTTTTACAGCAGCCTCCAGTTCTTCATCATCTATAGGCTTTAACAGGTAGTCGATACTGTTCAATTTGAAAGCCTGTAATGCATATTCATCATAGGCCGTAGTAAATATGATGGCGCTTTTAATTTCTATGACATCAAAGATTTCGAAGGATAAACCATCAGACAGTTGAATATCAAGAAAAATAAGATCAGGGTGTTCATTTTTTTGAAACCACAAAATGGCCTCTTCAACGGAATGCAACATGGTCGATACTTTTACATCCATTTCTGCCAGTAAACGCCCTAACCTTCTTGCAGAGGGCTTCTCGTCTTCAATGATAATTACGTTCATTTTCCGTTCTGTATATCGTTCCGTTTTTCTTCGCGAAGAAACTCTTCCATTTTTTTCATTTCCCAATTCTTTACAAACCTTGGTCTGAAGTCTTTTAACGGTCTTGAATTCATACGAAACACATAGATACCGTGCAAAAGCAAGCCAATACCCCATACCACAGGGGTTCCAATAATATTCCAATTCAGCCAATCGTAGAAACCTTGGTCTTGCACACCTTGTTGTGTAAAAAAGTCAAATAGCTTGAACTTGGCTATTAAAAGGACACTATTGATTACGATGAAAACTGTCAAATGTTTATAGAATTTCTTTATGTTGTTGACCCTTTTTCGTGCTTTGACGAACTGGGGCGATTGCTTGTACTTGTTCATATTATTTGAATTTTTCAGCTTCCCTTTTGTCGTTTTCGATGTATTTTTGAATTTGTCTTTCTTCCCATCGTTTGGAAAAAATCGGGTTTACCGAAAAAACTTTCATTCCATGAAAAAACAACCCGATTCCCCAAAAAAACCATACCGCGAAGCTACCAAAGTCCAGAACATCGAAAAAATGTTCCCCGCCATTCATTCTGCCCGCAATAGTACTAATCGTAATGAATGTATTTACGCCAATAAATGCCGCTAAATGCCAGTAAAAGCCTTTTAATTCTTCAAGGCGTTTCTTTGCGCGTTCCAACTTTTGCTTCTCATTTTCCATCATTTCCACTTTTTTAGTTCTTCGTCTTTTCGCATTAGTTCCTTGATTTTTCTATCCTCCCAATCTTTCCCAAAAAAAGGATTGAACCTGAAAGCCTTTATTGCCTGAAAGACCAAACCGATGCCCCAGCCAAAGGCAGCCCATAGAAACCAGGGGTACCGCCATTCATCGATCCAATAGTTAAGTGCCCCCAGCAAGGTGATAAACACAATGTATGATATAAGACTGGAGTAAAATTTTCTTATGCAGGCAACGCGCTCTTTTGCCCTAAAATATTTATCCTCTCTATTTGAATTTTTCATGTTCAGGTTTTTTGGCGGATTGTATTTTTAAAGATAATGATTGTTTAAAATTCACTACGGTTCATGAATTCCTTAATTTTTCGTTCTTCCCATTCTTTGCCTAAAATAGGATTGTATCCAAAAGTATTGGCCCAATGGCCCAAAAGACCTATTCCCCATCCCAACGCAGGAAATATGGCCCATGGGAAACTGGTTGTCTGATAATTCAACCATGCTAAAAAAGGGATTACAATACAATAGGCCAAGAGGTTGTTATAAAAAGATTTGATTGCATCCACTTTGCGTCTCGCTTTTCGGTACTTGTATTCATTTTCGTTTTCCATGATTTTGTTTTTATGCCCCGGTCTAGCGGATGGCTGTTATTACTTACACGTCAAATATCACGAACAGAGTATGAAAACTAAAAACTACCTGACCGAACTGTAGTTTTTTGGGGATGGAATGTATGGGTTGGGTAGTCTTTGGTCTCCAGTTGCTAGTCGGTAGTTAAGTATGGTTTATGGTTTATGGTTTATGGTTTATGGTTTATGGTTTATGGTTTATGGTTTATGGTTTAAAGAAAAAAGAGTATTTAATGGAAAGAAGAGACAAGTGTGAAATAATAATAAATGCTTCTGACTGAGATATCAAAAATCATCCTTATTCATAAGTTCGCGAAGTTTCTTTTCTTCCCAACGTTTTCCCCAGATAGGATTATAGCCGAACGCTTCCATCCCGTGGGTGAGCACCCCGAAACCCCAGCCTAGAGCTGGAAATATTATCCAAGGGAAACTAGTAGTATTATAATTCAAGAACGCAAGGCAGGGTATTACAATACAGTAGGCAATAAGGTTACTGTAAAAACCTTTAACAGCTTCTACGCGCTCCTTCGCTTTTTCATATCGCTTGTCATCTATGAAGGTCTGCGAGGTCTCCATAACGGATACTTGACTTGTGAGGATGGGCAGGTGAACTGTAAAATCGATGTCAGTTCTCTCGATTGCTACTTTCCTATCTGTCAAAATACCGTAGCGCTGTTGAATATTTTGAAGTCCCACCCCACTACTCTTCTTCACCACTTGCTTCTCTTGCAGATTATTGGTGACCTTTAGCATTCCAGATTCTTCGATGATATGAATATGTAGGGGTTTTGAAGCGGTTACGACGTTGTGCTTTACTGCATTTTCAAGCAAGAGCTGTAATGATAACGGTACGATTTTGGCTTCTGGGTCTTTACTTTTCTCCGGAATATCTAAAACGATACTGTCTTCGAAACGCATTTTTAAAAGCCGCACATAGGTTTTGGCAAATTGTAATTCCTCCTCAACAGAGACCAAATCCTTATTTTTCTGCTCCAGCACATAGCGGTAGACCTTTGAGAGCGAAGTCGTGAATTTTTGTGCCTGGTACGGGTCTTCTTCTATAAGACTGGTCAATACATTAAGGCTATTGAATAGAAAGTGTGGGTCTAGCTGATTTTTTAGGGCGTCGAATTTGGCTGAGGCCGTACCTGCAATTATTTTCTGCTCCTTGACCTTTGTCTCCTGCCTATACTTAAAGTAAAAAAAAGCATAAAATATAAGGGCAACTACTATGGATATTACAAGGGATACCCAAAAGTACTGAATACGCTGCCGGGCCAAAAACTCTTGAAACCCAATGCCTTCTACCAAAACATAATGTACAAATCGCGCAAAAAACAATGCAACAAGGGAAACTACCACAGTACCGAAAATCGATATCAAGAAACGCTTTACTCCAAAAATATTGTTGTCGAAACGCTTTAAAAGGAATATGAACAGAAACGCGTTCGCCATGTAAATGGTTACCGAATAGGTGAGCGTAGTCAAGAAATTTCTAAGCAGATCCTGATAATCTATACCCTTATCAAAATCCCCTTGGAAATAATAAATAAGTAGGAACACTGCAAAAATACAGGTTCCTACAAATATCGCCTTAAGCAGTTCTCTAGAAAATCTCAACATCGCGCTCCTTTATTTTCCGCAGTTTTCAAAAGTGGCTTGCGCCCGGTCTTTTCCCCAATTGGGGTGAAACTCGCTCTTCGGTTTAAAGTTAGCAAAAAGTTGTAACGCACGTTCGACATCCTCGCAATACGGGGCGATATCCTGTCCGAAGTACTTTGCCGATCCCATATCCCATTCGGCTTTTGAGAATACGACCCGCGGGTTATCGGGGGCTAGTTGCAATGCTTTTTGGTAAAGGGCCACGACTTTTCCCGAGAGGGTCATTGCGTATTTCGCACCGTCGAAAGCTACCCACGCCGTGTGAATCATAGCTTGCTGTACCAGGATTTCCGGATTATTTGGTGAGATAGCCTTCGCCAAATCAATATATTCCTGTGCCTTTTCCAACTGACGGGTCAACTTTTCTTCATTACGTTCGCCAAACGCACTTACCGTATTTACCTGGGCAACATAATAATATGGAAGCCAATTTTCAGTTTCGGCAGAGGCGATACGTTCAAAAAGATTCGAAGCTTCATGGGTGTTGCCTTCACCCCAAAATTGAAATGCCTTTTGCATACCTTTTACATATTGGTCTTGGGCCAATGAGGTCAATGTTGTTAGTAGTACAGTAATTAGGAATAGATTTTTCATAATTGTTTTTGTTTTATTGAACACATCTTGAGTTTATTGATTCTGCGACCAAAATTGAGAAGACGGTGTAAAAGAAGAAAAGAAGAAGTACCGAAATGTATAATTTCAAGGATGGACTGTAGATTTAAAGGAGAAAAGCTAAAAAACTCATAAATCTTGTCCTTATATAATAGGAACCAAACCACTTTGTACACAAAGCGCAGGGGTTTGGGTGCACAATAAAATTGCTTCCATAATGACTATTCACGAAAGTCCAACGACTAACATCCCCTCTTCCATTGCTCCGAATCACATTACATAGCCAACTTCCGTTTTCATACCCCAAATAACCGTATCTTCGCCGCTTATTTACTAACCATGACATTTAAAGAGCTCGGCCTGGCCGAACCTATCCTCAAAGCCGTCGAGGCCGAAGGCTATAGTACCCCTACACCCATACAGGAGCAAGCGATTCCTATACTCTTAAAAGGCAAAGACCTTTTGGGCGTCGCACAGACCGGAACCGGAAAAACCGCCGCTTTTGGAATTCCGATCCTACATCACCTTTTCAACTCTAAAAACGGGCAACACGGTAAACGAAGAATAAAAGCTTTGGTCGTGACACCGACCCGTGAACTGGCCATTCAAATCGGAGAAAGCCTCACAGCTTATGGCAAGCATACGGGACTTCGCAACACGGTAATCTTTGGCGGAGTGAAACAAGGAAAACAAGTGAATGCCTTAAAAAGTGGAGTTGATATTCTTATCGCTACGCCGGGCCGTTTGTTAGATCTCATGGGCCAGGGTTTTATAACCTTTCGAGATTTAGAGTTCGTAGTGCTCGATGAGGCAGATCAAATGTTGGATATGGGTTTTATTCACGACATCAAGAAAATCATCGCGAAACTACCGGCCAAAAGACAATCCTTATTTTTTTCTGCAACCATGCCGAAAACTATTGTCGAACTTTCTCGAAAAATGCTGGGGGATTTTGAACGTGTAACCATAAAACCAGAACAGGCAACGGCCGAAAAAGTTGAGCAGGGTGTTTATTTTGTGAGCAAAAAGAATAAGCCCAAATTGCTCGCGCATCTTTTGAATGAAAGACAGAAAGATTCGGCTTTGGTTTTTTCCCGTACCAAGCACGGAGCCAATAAGATTGTAAAAAAATTGGGGCAAGCCGATATTAGGTCAGCGGCTATTCACGGGAACAAATCCCAAACGGCACGCCAAAAAGCATTAGGTGATTTCAAGGATGGAAAACTACGCGTTCTCATAGCCACCGATATTGCCGCAAGGGGAATCGATGTCGAAGAACTTAACTTGGTCATCAACTACGACCTGCCCAATGTCTCCGAGACCTACGTACACCGTATCGGAAGAACGGGCCGCGCTGATGCCAGTGGAATCGCGCTTTCGTTCTGTGACAAAGACGAGCGTCCCTATCTTAGGGATATCGAAAAGCTAATCAAACAAGAGGTTCCCCGTATGCCCGAACATCAATTTGTCGATGCCGACGAAGATGTGTCGGAAACCGAACAAAAAGAGAAACCGCGAAACCCAAATCCTTCCCGCAACCGAAATCGAAATCGCAATCGAAACCGTTCGGGAAACTCCTCCTACAGGGGCAAAAACAATAAAAGCCGTAATCGGAACAACAGTAACAGATCCCGAGGAAGAGATTGATAGCTTAAAGCTTTATTTTTAAAATCTTCAACTATCTGAGGATAGGTGTCCTAAAAGCCCGGTAAAGAACTTAAGCCGGCATGAAACTCAAACACCCATGTCGCAGGGCAACCGTTTTTGTTATATACGATACACTTCCGGCGATTTTTATTGATTTTTAGTGCAATGCATCTTTTTAATGTATTTTTAGCTTGCTTTCTTTTATTTTCAAATCTAGTCTACTAAAAAATACATCTTTAATGGAAAAAGTTTACAAAATAGCTGTCGTGAATGGCGATGGTATCGGTTCGGAAATCGTACCGGCCGGGGTTTCGGTACTACAATCGGTAGCCGAAAAACATAACTTCAAACTTGAGTTAACCAATTTTTCCTGGGGTGCAGGCCACTTTTTAAAGCACGGCGAGTTCATGCCTGCCGATGGAATAGCCCAATTAAAAGCTTTTGATGCCATTTATTTTGGAGCTGTCGGTCTTCCCGAAGTGGATGATACATTGCCTGCGAAAGACTACACATTTCGAGTGCGTACCGAACTAAAACAATACGTAAACTACCGTCCAGTAAAGCTTTTTTCGGGGGTTAAAAGTCCGTTACGTGAAAAATCGGAGGAAGATATCGACTTCGTTATCCTTCGGGAAAACAATGAGGGTGAATTCGTCCAAAACGGAAAAATATTATATCCTGATACTCCTAACGGTGTCGCTGTAGATACGAGTATGGTAACCCGCCTTGGTGTAGAGCGTATTGCGCATTATGCGTTTAAATTGGCCCGAAAACGAAGAAAGCACGTGACCAACGTGACAAAGTCGAATACCCTAATCTACACTTTGGGCTTTTGGGACCAAGTTATCGGGGAGGTCGCTGAACAGTATCCCGACGTCGCATACCAAAAAATGTACGTCGACAACGCAGCAGCGAGTTTTGTATTGAAGCCGGAAGTTTTCGATGTTATTGTAACCACAAATATGATCGGGGATATTCTTTCCGACCTTGGTGGGGCCATTATGGGGAGTTTGGGTCTTGGCGGAAGCGGTAACATAAACCCTGAAAAAGATTTCCCTTCCATGTTCGAACCCATACACGGTTCCGCGCCAGATATTGCCGGACAGGATATTGCCAACCCCATCGGCCAAATTTGGTCGGCAGCGATTATGCTCGAACACCTTGGTGAACCTGAAGCCGCAGAAGATATCGTAAACGGTATCGAACATACAACCTCAAAAGGAAATCTTACGCGAGATTTGAAAGGTACTGCATCAACGAGCGAAGTCGCGAATAGCGTAATCTCCTATATTCAGTCTGCAAAAATGGCTACTACCTGAGGCGAAGATGACGCATAGAAAAATTACGGACCTAACTTTGCCCATCAGCGAAAAAATAGCTGGCGTTTCTATAGAGACGGCCAAAACTCTTGAGAATGACGGGTGGAACGCTACTATGCTACACCTATATTCACATAGTGGCACACATATGGACGCACCCTTGCATTTCGAGGTAAACGAACAGACTATCGATACTTTACCCGTGAATCGACTGATTTCAGAAGCCTGGGTCGTCGACCTTCGGCATATACAACCTGCAGAGCTCATCGAAATCGAGCACCTCGGTGCAATTGACGACACGTTTGAAAGGGGACAAAGCCTATTGCTCCATACCGGCTGGAGCAAAAAATTGGGAACAGACGATTACCGTAACGCACTACCGAGAATAAGTAAAAGCCTAGCAGAATGGATGGGCCAGATCGGAGTCAATATGCTTGGGGTGGAGCCACCTTCCGTAGCAGATGTCAATAACTTGGCCGAAGTCACCGAAATCCATCATATTCTTATGGAAAACGATATCATTATCGTTGAGGGACTCACCAATTTAGATGCACTTTCCAACGAAAAAGTTACACTTATCGCATTGCCTATCAAAGTGGAAAATGGTGATGGTGCACCGGCGAGAATCATAGCTTTGGAAGATTAGTAGCTAATGTTAAACGAAATCATTACAAAATCCATTACCGAAGGTGCGAACCTGAAAGGATACCGCGAGGAAATACGCGCCCAACTTTCAGAGAATCCGAGGTCGATTATCATTTTGGACGATGACCCAACGGGTACCCAGACCGTTCACGATATTCCTGTAATTACGGAATGGACGGAGGAAACCCTCGAAAAAGAATTGTTGGAAAGTCCGGTTTTTTTTATTCTTACCAACTCAAGAAGTTTACAGCCGAAAGATGCCGATGCGCTGGCAAGAATCATTGGGCAACGCTTAAAAAAACTGTCCGACCGGCACATGAAAAATTTGTTGGTCATAAGCCGTAGCGATTCTACATTGCGGGGCCACTACCCTAACGAAGTCAATGCCCTTGTGCAAGGTTTGGAACTCAAAAATGCAAAGCACTTATTGACTCCCGCTTTTTTCGAAGGTGGAAGATATACTTTCAATGATATACACTATATTCAAGAAGGTGAATCTTTTATACCTGTTTCTGAAACTCCCTTTGCCCAAGATAATACCTTCGGATATAATGCTTCGAACCTAAAAGATTGGATTAAAGAAAAAACAGAAATCCCCTCGGATCAAATTGCGAGCCTTTCCATTGAGACACTGAGAAATGATGCCACAGAAAGTATAATATCCATTCTTGAAAGTAAAGGGATGTCGCATATAGCGATCAACGCGACAAGCACGGCCGATCTAGAATCGGTAGCACTTGCAAGTCTTAGGTGCAAAACACCTCTGGTATTCAGAACGGCGGCATCTTTTGTAAATGCCATTTCAGGGATTGCACCAGCCCCCCTTCTAAACGGAGCAGAAATAATAGCAGGGCAGAATACGTTAGGGGCGCTCGTTGTTGTGGGCTCATATGTCCCGAAAACAACAGAGCAGCTCGAGCACCTCAAAAAAAATGGAAAAGCCGTCTTTCTAGAGTTAGATGTTTTCAACATATTGGAAATAGCGGATTTTCAAAAGGAGGTCAAAAGGCTCTCCCGAGAAATCGATGAACTGTTGCGCTTAAACAAGGATGTGGTATTCTATACAAGCAGAACGGTAATCAAAGGCGAAACCAAAGCGGAAAGCCTAGAAATTGTAAATCGGGTCTCAGAGGCTCTTATTGCGATTGTCAAAGCACTTTCTGTACGACCACGCTATATTTTAGCTAAGGGAGGTATAACATCCAGCGACGTGGCGACCAAGGCACTTTCTGTAAAACGCGCCCTAATCGCAGGTCAGGTCATCAAAGGCGTGCCCGTCTGGCAATTGGGTGAAGAAGCCAAATATGCGAATATGCCCTATATTGTGTTTCCCGGTAATGTGGGCGATAAAAGGGCACTTCACGATTTGATACAAAAACTGGAATGAAAAAAAGCAGCTATTTTCCCAGACGTTATTTTATGGTCATCGGAACGTTTCTTTTGGCCCTGTTGCTCTATGTCGACCGCATCTGTATCTCCGTGGCTAAAGACCCTATTTCCGAAAGTCTGGGCCTAAGCGACAAACAAATGGGGTGGGTATTGGCCGCTTTTTCCCTAGGCTATGCTTTCTTTCAGACCCCCTCGGGCATTCTGGCCGACCGTTTCGGGCCACGCAAAGTCTTGGCTACTATCGTTACCCTTTGGTCCACTTTTACGGCCCTTACTGGCGCAGCATGGAATTTCATATCCCTATTAACAGTACGCTTTCTGTTCGGTGCCGGCGAGGCCGGTGCCTTCCCCGGAATGTCACGTGCCATTTACAGTTGGATTCCCTTAAAGGAAAGAGGTCTGGTAACCGGTATAAATTTTTCGGGGTCACGATTGGGAGCAGCTTTTGCACTTCCGGTAGTTGCTTGGTTGATAAATGATTACGGGTGGCAATTTACATTTTTTCTTTTAGGAGGAATCGGTGTGCTTTGGGCACTGGCATGGTATCTTTTTTTTAGGGATACGCCCGAAGAGCATCAGGGTATTTCAGAGGAAGAGAAAGAATTGATACTTTCCACCAGACAAGAAAGGGAGGCCTCCACTACTAAAGAAAAAATTCATTTTGGCACCTTGCTCAAATCAAAAAATATGTGGTTGGCTATGGGGCAATATTTCTGCAGTAATTTCACGTTCTTTTTCGCGCTTACCTGGCTCTTTCCACATATTAAAAGCGAATATCAACTAGAAACTGTTGAGGCTGGTTTCTACACAGCCGTACCATTAATTTTCGGTGCCTTTGGAAATTGGTTCTCCGGATGGCTTATCGACCGCATCTTTAAAAACGGCAACTGGGACAAATCGCGAGTTTTTCCAGCGGCCCTTGGTTTTATACTTGCTGCAGTAGGTCTGCTGGGAAGTATTTATATGGATTCGGCCTTAGGGGCCACCCTATTTTTAAGTCTCGCCATCTTTGGAGCCGATATGACCCTGCCGCCTTCATGGGCGTTTTGCGTCGATATCGGGAAAGAACATTCCGGTGCAGTTTCAGGCACCATGAACATGGCTGGCAATATTGGTGCTTTCATCACTGCCCTACTCTTTCCGTATTTACTAGATTGGACCGGTTCTACAACACTGTTTTTTATTGTAGGGGCGCTCTTGAACGGTCTTGCCGTACTGCTATGGCACAACATGAAACCACAAAAACATTTCTCTTTGTATTAAGATGAATTCATACCAATGAAAAAACTAAAAGGTGTTTGCGTAGGTGCAGGATATTTCAGTCAGTTTCACTTTGATGCCTGGCAACGATTGGAGCATGTCGAAATCACCGCAGTTTGCGATGTGGATAAACATAAAGCAGCTGGCGTTTGTACCAAATATGGTTTCAAAAACGCCTACGAAGACGTTGCCGAGATGTTGCAAATCGAAAATCCGGACTTTATCGATATCATTACGCCCCCTGAAACCCATTTAAGCCTTTGCCAATTGGCTATTACAAACAATGCGCATATTATTTGTCAGAAGCCGTTAGCTCCGAGTTATGCGGAATCGGTCGAAATCGCCAAGATTGCAAAAGATGCCACCGTGCGCATGATGGTACATGAAAACTTTCGGTTTATGCCTTGGTACCGTGAGATCAAAAAGCTCTTGGACCAAAAGGTCGTCGGCGAAAAACTACACACCATTAACCTGCGCATGCGCATGGGCGATGGATGGCAAGAAGATGCGTATATGAACCGCCAACCCTATTTCAGGGAGATGGAGCGTTTGTTGATATACGAAACGGGAGTTCATTTTATAGATGTATTCCGCTATCTGGGTGGTGAAATTTCGCAGGTATATGCAAAACTCAGAACGCTCAACAAAAATATCAAAGGCGAAGATTTTGCCTGGGTACAGCTTGATTTTGCTCAGGGGGCACTTGGCTTTATCGATGCCAATCGTTATAATGAAAACACGGCCGAAGACCCAAGATTGACTTTTGGCAGTATATTAATAGAAGGCAACAAAGGTAGTTTGCGCTCGTATGACGACGGCAAAATCACCGTACAATTGTTGGGTCAAGAGGAAGTAGAACATAAGTACAACTTCAAAAGAATCAATTTTGCGGGTGATTGTGTGTTTGCTACGCAACAACATTTCGTAAACTGCCTACTTTCGGGGCAACCCTTTGAAAATGAAGTAACCGATTATCTTAAAAATCTTGAAGTGCAAGATGCAGTCTACGCGTCCAACGAGCGAGGGATAGCCGTCGAAATAGCGTAAAATTGGTGGTTACATAAAGTTTTATAAAGGTAAACCTCAGGCCCACGTTCCAGAGGTTTTGCAATTTCCATTTAGAACGCAAGAAACACTAACGTGCTTTTCTAATGAGTTCGGCCATATACACATATTTCATATCCCCAGTGGCCATGCCTTCTTGCATCATTTTGGTTATGGCCGGCGTGTTACCTTCACCCCAGTTAATATTTTGGTTCAAGGCCTGCCTATAGCCGTCGAATATACTCACGGTCATGTGAGAGGCGTAGGTATCACTTCCAATAGGGTCATAAATCTAATCAGGCCCCAATTCATCTTTTCTCCTGCATCGACCGCTTTTTGATGTAAGGGCATGAATACTTCTTCTTCGGCTTTTTCGTATGTAGCGTAATTCATCATATCCACTTTCATCATGTCTATCTGTGCCACCGTACCCAAAGGCATATCTGCTCCCGGTTTGCTTTTGGTCGCAAGAATTTCCTGTGTATAGATCCGTACGGCCAAGTCTCTGGTTTTTGCAGTCGCATTCATAATTTTCTCTTCTTCTGCTGATATATTTGGAAAAGCAGCGTCAAAAGCTTCCTGAAAACTGCCGCCTTCCATCATCTTGACTGGATCGTTAAATAGTGTCACCGTGAGGTACTGAAAGCTTTGATCCTCTCCTCCGGGGCGCAAGGCCCAAAAATCCCAACCTATAATATCTCCCCTTTCAACTCGTGCTTCATGCAGTTTCTGCCATAAACCTTCCGTTTCGGCATAGGCCTTTTCTTGTTCGTTATCCACTTTCATGAATTCAAAAACCAAATACAAATTTTCCTGTGCATTGGCCATTACACCAAATAGCATCAACGCAGCAATTAGCACTACTTTTTTCATGTTCTTTTATTTTATTGGTTAAAGGATTTACTGGTTCGCCGGTATATATTACTAAACAGGCAACCCAACAAAATCCAAATTTAGCTCCCCCAAGCTATAGTATTAAATTAGGTATTCGATGCTAGATGGTATAACCGACCCGGATGAAGAGACGGTTCGATTGTCCCAAACTATAGTTTTATTAATCGAATGAAATGATCCGGTTGCCGACCTAGATGGTCTGAATTCGAGAAAGAAGCGGTTCTTTGTGCGATTTACTCAAGGGAATGACCTTGCGTTCAATTTCAAGATGATGGTCGCCGATCACATCCAGTCTAGATAAGTTCACAATGTAGGAGCGATGTACTCGTATAAAGTGCTCCTGAGGAAGACGTTCCTCCATATTTTTAAGGGTACTAGTCAAAATGTAGTCGCCACTATCGGTAACGACCGTACAATAATTTCGATCTGCCTCTACATATCGGATAGCATCGAACATTAACTTTTGCATTTGGCCGTGGTGTCTCACAAAGATACGGTCAGAAAGCACCTCGATTTCGGTTCCTGCCTGTCTCTTCTCTTTTCTTTGCCTTATGCGGTCACCTGCCAATTCAATGGTACGCTGCAAATCTTGTTTGTTGAACGGTTTGGTAATAAATGCCTGCGGGTGGGTTTCTTTGGCTCTGGCAAATGTCACTTCATCGGAATTTGCCGTTAGATAGATTATTGGAATATGTTTACTTCGTTGAATGCTCTTAGCCGTATCAATACCATCAAGATTACCTTTCAGATTGATATCAAGCAACAAAATATCCGGCGTATTTTCCTTTGCATGTAAAATAGCCTCCTCTCCCCTCGATTCAATACCGGTAACCTCGTAGCCCAAGTTACTGAGTTGAAGCGAAATATTGGCCGCGATGATCATATCATCTTCAACAATCAATATACGTAGTGGTGTTTCTTCATTCATGCCGCTGTGTGTAGTTGAAACTGTATAGACACCGCGGTGCCCTTAGTGGTGTTCAAAACCATTTTACCGTCCAATTGTTTGGTCAGTAATTCAATGAGTTGGGTTCCGAAACCTGTACCCTTCACCTTACTTTCCCCTGTTTTTCCCACTCCGTTATCGATAACATCAAGCTGAAGTATTTCTTTCGTTTCTTTCAATGAAATCTCGATTTCTCCTTTTCTTCCATCAGGAAATCCATATTTAATCGAGTTTGTCAATAACTCATTAACTATTAATCCGATAGGTATTGCGAAATCAACATTTAATTCAAGCTTATTCATGGCAATATCGGCCACAATCCGTCCTTCCGCTGCATAAGCATCGATGATGTAATTTGATAAGTTTACGAAATAATCTTTCATTTCTATTGCTGCCAGATTTTGACCCATATACAACTTTTGATGGATCATGCCCATGCTATGAACTCGCGATTGACTTTTTTTCATAGCATCCAAGACATCTTGATTTTGAATTTGTGCCGACTGAAGTGACAAAAGGCTTGACACTATCTCAAGGTTATTTTTCACCCGATGATGGATTTCCTTTAACAGAAATTCTTTCTCTTCATTTTGCTTTTGTAACAACTTATTAGTTCTGCGCTTGTTCTTTATGGCATTATAAGCCAATACCAAGAGTAAGGAAAGTAAAATGGCAATTACGGTAATTAAAGTTTGGCGTGTTTTTTGTTTTTTTATCTGGTCTTCCTGCATTAGAATCGTGCCCTCTTTGTCGGCAACATTAAATTCAGTGTGTAATTGAGAAATTCTATAATCGGCCTCAGCGGTAAAAATGTTACTTTTTAGCCTGTCGTACTCAGCAAGGGCTTTATACGCTTTTTGGTATTCGTGATTTCCGGCATAGGCCCTACCTATGTTACCGTAGGCCTGACTCAAGTAGAATTCGTCACCAAAATCTTCGGTCGCTATTGCGATACACCGGTTCAAACTTTCTATCGCATGGCCAAACTTACCTTGTAGCTGTTGCAGTTTGCCGATAGAGAGCCATGAGCGCATGATCATGAAATTATTCTTAAGTAGTTCGGCATATTTCAAAGCATTTATACCCGCTTCTTCAGCTTTCTCGAATTCGTTCAAATAGGCATATAAATCGACCAATGAAATGTACACATCGCTTAGATTATTATAAAAACCGTAGCGTTCGCCAATAACTATTGAATGTTCGTAATAGCGCTTCGCCTTCTGATATTCCTTTAACGACAAATAATTGTTTCCTACTACGTAAAGCGTAAAGCCATAATCTAGGTCGGTAATGCCCCTTTCCTCAAAAATTTGAAGGGATTTAAGCCCATATTCAACCCCCGTTTCGAATTTGGATTGCTTCCAGAATAAATTGCTCAAATCGCTATAAGCAAGTGCTATGGCTTTTTTGTCATCACACTTTTTCCCCAATCGAAGCGACTCCAGGGCATAGTCGGCCGCCTTGTCCAATTCGCCCCTTCTTTCAAAAACATAGCCCAATTGGGTATTCAAAAATGCCAAATCGGTTTCCGGAACCTTTTCTTTGGCTGCATTTAAAATGGTCTGGGCGCTATCTAACTTTTCCATTCTTAATAATATGGCCCCCTGCGTGATCTGGAACCTTCCATTCCAAACCGTACTGTTTTTTTTCAAAGTGACTTCCAATCCCTCACGGGTGAAATTCATGGCCCTTTGTAAATCGCGAGTATGCCAGTAGTAGGCCAAATCGTTCAGCATTGAAAATTGAAGGGTGTCGGTAGGGGCTTCCAGATAAGATCCCTGAAGCGTATCGAGATAGGAACTTCCAAAATTATCGGAGTCTATAAAAACTTTTTTGTAAGGGTTTTCGCTGTTGAAGTCGATAATTTGGGCAACAGACATCCCACAATTCAGAAGAGAAAAGAAAAAAAGGCATACAGCTTCTTTAGAAAAGCTTCCCATATTTGGTTCGGTTGTCTACGGGGCGTATTTTGAAATATACAACATTTTTACCAATTCTCGTTCGATAATCGAAAGTGCGTCTTCGGACAGTCAAATCGTCTATTCGTCCTCACTGATTTTCAAAACCCCTTTAAAAACAATTGTTTTGAATTAAGTCAAGTGAAATTCATGAAAGCGTACCGCCTATTAGTAGTAATATTTTTTGTCTGTGCCCTTTCATGCATCAAAAAGAAAGAAAGAAAAGCATCTCTCTTGGCCTTAAATACCCACGATAGTTTGATTCTAAACAATCTATTAACCTATATCGATTCGTGTTGGAATAAAAACGATACGACTTTCTTAAGCGACATCTCTACCGAAAACTTTACTAGAAACCTGAATGGAGTATTAGTGGCCAGTACCAAAAGGGAGATGCAAGCTCACATGAACGTTTTCTTTAACGCGTTTCCTGATATGGAGGTAAAACTCGAAGAGCCTCACATAAAGAACAATACCGCGTTTTTCCAATGGACTTCTTCGGGAACCCATACGGGCACATTCGGACAGGTTCGCGCAACCGGAAAAAAAGTGAAGATCAACGGGCTTTCAAGTTTGCACTTTAATAGCGACGGAAAATTATACCAGGAGGATGTTGCCTATAACGAGCTTGGCCTTTTACAACAGCTTGGGTACACCCTGAATCCGCCAATTCTAGATTGACATACATTAACTACAAACAACCCTTAAAACCATAAATTATGAAATTAGTAAAAGTTACAATGTTATTAGTGGCTTTGGCATTCATCTCTTTTGAATGCCGAGCCCAAGATCCTAGCGTAACCCTCGAATTCGAAAATGCATCATCTGCGACGGAAATTGTACAGAAATACGTTCAGGCCCTTCAAAATGGGGATGTTGCTACTATGAACGCCCAACTAGCCGACAATGCGATGGTCTATGGGCTAGGTGGAGGTTTAGACTCCCTGACTGTTTCCCAACATACCGAGTATTTCACGAATAGTACTGCCACTTACGAGCACAGCATTACCCAAGACCTCTATTTGCCGGTAAAAGTTGAGAATAACTGGAACGAGGGGGAATGGCTCTTATCGTGGGGTACAAATACTGTGACCCATAAAAAAACAGGACAGACCACGGTTGTGCCCTATCACACAGCTAGTTTGATAACAGATGGTAAAATTATCGCGCTGCGCTATTTCTACGATATGTTGAACATTCTTGAATCACAAGGTTTTACCATAACACCCCCAACAGAATAATTCGAATGGACAAAAACTAACCTAACTAGGCAATTCACCCAATATTCAGGGGGAACTACGGGTGAATTCCGGTTAGGTTTATAAAATCAGAAAAATGAAAGCACAAATTGAAAATCTCTACAACGCCTTTGCAACAGGTGATATTCCCACTGTTTTGGCGGGCTTGGATGAGAAAGTTGTCTGGAACGAGGCCGAAGGTAATGCCTATGCCGACGGCAATCCATACGTAGGTCCAGAAGCAGTTCTCAACGGGGTTTTTGCCCGTATTGGAGAAGAACATGAGTATTTCAATCTTAAAAATATTGAATTGCATGAAATGAGTAACGACCAAATACTGGCCACCCTGCGATATGATGCAAAATACAAGCATAATGGTAGCGCGTACGACGCCCAGGCAGCACATCTTTGGACATTAAAAGACGGCAAGGTCACTGCGTTCCAACAGTATGTCGACACCAAGAAGCTTGCGGATGCGAAAGCGGAGTAACACATAACGAGAAGTGAACCGATATCAAAACTGTAGTAACAACCGAAATAACTATTGAAGCATTAGTTCAAGATTTGAACCGGCATTACTTCGAAGGGGGTACTAACCCAAAAAAATTTAGGAAAACCGAATATTAACCAACTAAATATAGAACCAATGAAACAATTACTTTGTACACTATTGATGATGCCGCTACTATTAGTAGCACAAACCAATGAAAGCCCAATTATCGAAAATGTGATGCTTTCGGTCAACCCTGAGAAAATGGCTGAATTCGAGGCGGGTATCGCAGCGCACAACAAAAAATTCCACACCGACGGCCCTTATGGAGCAAGGGTCTACAGCGTTTTGAACGGTAAAAATGCCGGAAAGTATATGCTCATCATGGGGCCGTTCACATGGAGTACCATCGATAATAGACCTAGCGGGCAAGACCATACCGATGACAACATCAAGAATGTTAACCCGTATATCATGGCAGATGTCGAAGTAAACTATATGAAAATGCACCCAGAACTCTCTAATTTTTCCAAAGACTTTGATATCAACAAGGTTTCCGTTTTTATGGTGGATGTCAAACGCTTTAAGCAGCAAGAATTTTTAGAGAATGTGGTCAGTAAGGTGGTGAAGGTCTATAAGGAAAAAATGCCCGAACAAATCTATGGCGTATACACCAATGAAATGAATAATATGGACGGAATGGATTTCGGTTGGGTAGATTTCTTTGACAGTTCGTCGTGGTTGGGAAAAGAGGATAAATTTCCGCAATACTTTGAAGAAGTACATGGGGCAGGAAGTTTTCCAAAATTCTTGGCCGATGTCGAGGCCACAACAGATGGAGACAGAACCGAAATATGGTCGTTGAGAAAAGACCTTAGTGGTTCAAGTGCCACCGTAAAGGCAATTACTCGTCAGTAAAAGTTTGAATTAGCTACTTACCAAAACTGACCAATGCTCTTAAGACCCGGAATTCACTTCCGGGTTTTATACAAAGCGTATCCTCTATATCTGAAATACCTGCCAATAACCGTAAAAGAAGGTCATATTGGAAAAGAAAAATTGCAAGCCCTTGACCAATGCGTTTATACTCAAAAGCATTCTTATCCTAGCTTTGATCGCTTTTGTACTCTGGCTGAATATGGACACTATTCTGCAATAGATCGTAATATGGTGTAAAACCGGGCGATGGGCAGTCTAACGTCTATGCCCTGCCAAAACAAACTATGGCTTAAAGTAAAAACGATTTATTGATTTAATACGGCACTCTAACAATTAAAACAGAAACGGAACTCTACAAATGTTCTTTCTCAGCATCGACACTTTTCCCATATTCCTGTTTGTAAATCCGCACAATAATCAAGAAAAGACTGATTAATAAAGGTCCGAATATCAAACCAATGAAGCCAAATAAGGGAACGCCCACTACGACACCGATCAATGTAATCAACGGGTGTACATCGTCCATTCGTTTGAGAATATAAAGACGGATAAAGTTATCGGTAGAGCCGACCACGAGTATTCCATAGAGTAGAATACCCCAGGCCTGAAAACTATTTCCATTGGACAGAGCCAATATAAAGACCGGCAGAATACCCAATGCAGTACCCACAAATGGTATCATGGAGCCAACCGCCACGATTACAAACCAAAAAAGGGGGTTTTCGACGCCGAATATGAAAAACCCCAAAAGGGCTACAAAGCCTTGGGCCAAGGCGACCAAGGGTATACCTAATGCATTGGCTTTTACCATCGATTGAATTTCGTTGCCGATAATCTTCAGATTTTCCGTTCCCATCGGGCTATATTCGAAAAACGATTTTTGCAAACGATTGCGGTTCGTAAGCATATAAAACAACAAAAAATACATAATCGCTATCGAAATGAGCACATTGAAAGTTCCGCCTGCAAAGCTCTGAAGGTTTTCAGCTAGCCATGAAGACACTCCGGCCGGATCAATTTTAGAGGTGATATCGTAATCGACGTATTTTTCAATTACGAACAATTGCTGCTTTATAGCTTCTATAACACTTTCCGATTTATCTACTACGCCCTCTATTTTGCTACCCATCATGAACAAAATCCCTGCAACAGGTAAAAGTATTCCGAACAAGGACACAATTATGATTAAAAGGGCTGCGAAAACGGGGTTCCAACCTTTTTCCAAAAGTTTTGACATCCATCTTCTAAAAATAACGTAAATCGTTATCGCGCCAAGTATTCCTGACAGATAAGGTATCATTTTCCACATAATCAACCCACCTGTTAAAAGTGTAAGGAGAAGTATGAAAATTTGACGAATTATCTTTGGATCTATAGCCTTCATAAAACTAGATTTTTCAGCTCTTTATTGGTATATACTAGGTGTACAAGGTAATAGCGATGTGCACTTCACATTACCTCTTATAAATTCTTTTTCAATCTATTCGACCGAGATGTACTTTCACAAGAGGGCGATAGAAACGGCGAAATTACAAAATTACATCTCGATAAAAGGTCAATCCGTTTTTGAACGGGTCATAAAAGCAAACTCTTTTGTACCCCAGGCCGTTTCTCGTAAAAGGGTATGGGCGTGAAAAACATCCGATCCCGCATATTCATCGAACAAAGCCTCTATATTTTGTGCCACTATTCGAAGCATCGGCCTATCGACGGTAGTTTCCCACTCGGCCACATCGTGCCATTGCAGGTGTATTTCGATATCGTCTCGAAGAATTCCGGCGTACTTGGGGTTTTTACTATCGTCGGCAAAGGCAATTTTAAACCCCAAACGATTGACATAAAAATCGAGTGCCTCTACAACGTCCCAAACCGGAAGCACCGGATGTATCTGATGCAGATATCCTTTGTTTTCCATGGTTCAAATGTAGCGGTAAATGACTAAATTGACAATCCATTTGAAATCATCATTCCTATGAGCCGAGTACATTTTTTTATCCTACTTACCTGGTTTTCCGTTAACCTCAGCCAAAGTCAAGAGATGAAGTTAATGACCTATAATATCAAGTACGACAACAAGAAAGACACCGTTAATAATTGGAACGACCGTAAAACCGATATGGTAGAGCTTATCAAGCACTACGGTGCTGGGTTTGTCGGTATGCAAGAAGTGCTTTTTGACCAACTGAACTATCTCGACGATGCCCTGGATAATTTTGAATATGTTGGCGTCGGTCGGGACGATGGCGAACGACAAGGCGAGTTTTCACCCATTCTATACAACACCGATAAATATAAAGTCTTGGAATCAAGTACCTTCTGGCTGTCAGATACTCCTGAAAAAGTTTCGGTGGGCTGGGATGCCGCCATGGAGCGTATATGCACTTACGGTCTTTTTGAGGAGAAAGGTACAAAGCTGAAATTTTTGGTGTTCAACACCCATTTTGACCATATCGGTAAAACGGCACGGAAAAAATCTGCAGCATTGATCGTCTCAAAAATTCAAGAAATCAATAGCGAAAATATTCCTGTGGTTTTGATGGGTGATCTCAACCTAACTCCCGATTCCGCGCCGATAAAATATCTTCAAAATGAAATGGTCGATGGTCAAGGAGCTTCGATAACCCCTTTTTACGGACCTACAGGAACCTTTAACGGATTTAATCAGAACCAAATCCTTGACAGGCGCATCGATTATATTTTTGTGAAGGGCTTTGAAGTGAGCGGCTATGTGCATATTGACGACCGTATGGAGAACAACAAGCATATCTCAGACCATTTACCGGTTTTAATAACGGTAGCGTTTGATTAAGAAAAATGCCGAACGGTTAGTTCGGCATTGTGAACTCGTCTTGAGTTTTTCTTTTATCTGCGAATTATGCTTTTTGCACCCTAATTTTGCCATTTTTTAGTTCCGTAGCTATGGCTATGCAACTAAAAACTAACTTCATTACGGCACAAAAGCCGATCTCGATAACCATCGGGACGGTTCCAAACAAAAACTCAAGACGAGTTCTGTAACACAAAAGGCTTCTTTTCTAGCGCTTCAAAAATTTTATCAAAATACTATTCAACGCATCGGCATGGGTGATATTCAAGCCGTGAGGAGCACCTTTTATAATTTCAAGGGTACTATCGGCAATTCCTTCAGCTGCCTGCTCGGCAGAAGTTGCCATTGGTACGGTCTCATCGGCATCCCCGTGAACGATTAAAGTCGGCACGCTAACGTTATTAAGTTCCGGCCTAAAATCGGTATGCATCCAGGCTAGGGCCGCTTGTATCGTAGCTCGGGGCGATGCATGGGATGCGATGCTAAAATCATAGTCTAATTGTGCCTCGCTGACCTTATCCTTATTTTGGTCGTAATTGTAAAATCCCTTGTGAAAGTTTTTTAGAAAACCGACACGGTCTTTTTGCAGGGCGTTCTTAATGTCGTTAAGCGCACCTTCGGGCACCCCATCAGGATTATCGTCCTTCTTTTTCACGAGAGGAATAATCGAGCTGATTAAGGCAGCCTTTGCAATTTTATCCGATCCGTAATCCGTAAAATAGCGTACGACTTCACCTCCACCCATAGAGAACCCTACGATAATTGCCTCCTTGAGATCCAGTCCTTTGATTATTGTATCAAGATCACTGGCCAAGGTCGAGTAATCATATTCGCCCCAAGGCTGTGATGAAATTCCAAAACCTCTACGGTCGTAAGAAATACATCGAAAACCTTCTTCGACGATTTTCCAGACCTGCTGTTCCCATGATTTTCGGCTCAGTGGCCAACCGTGAATCAGAATTACTGGCTGCCCCTTTCCGTAGTCCTCATAGAAGATGTCTACATTTTCATTTCCTTTTTTGTTCGTTATAAATGGCATATATTTAATTTTTGAATTTATAAAAGATAGCATTGTTACCTTCTTCACTTTAGCTCGTTCCGATAGAATGTTTGCCGTAATAAAATTTGACGACGAGTTTTTGGCACAGTCGATTCCACGATTAAAACATAAGTACGATGTACATACCTGATGATCAGAAAAACGAAAATCTATACGAAATTAAATCGTTTCTTCGCGAGAACAGTTTCGGTATTCTGGTCAGCCAATTGAACGGTAAGCCTTGGGCTACCCATATTCCGTTAGAATTGGAGGTAGATTCCGATGGAAACGATGTGCTTACGGCTCATATCGCAAAGGCCAACCCACAATGGAAGGAATTCGACCAAAATGAAGAAGTTCTTTGTATTTTTAATGGCCCCCATGCATACGTATCTTCATCTTGGTATAAAGAAGAGGAAGTACCAACGTGAAACTATATCGCCGTTCATGTCTATGGAAAACTGAAAATTTTATCGGAGGAAGAAGTTATGGCCTCCCTCCATCGGTTGGTCGACACCTATGAAGCCGATTCTAAAGACCCGGTTTCCCTGAAGAGAATGTCCCCCAGAACACTTCGACAAATAAAAGGCGTAGTTGGATTTCAAATCGTCATAACCGATATTCAGGCCAAATACAAACTTTCTCAAAACCGGCACGAAGACCATTCAAAAATTATCGAAGAATTACGGAGGCGTGAAGATTCAGATAGTAAGGCGACCGCAGAAGCAACAGAACAATTTTTGATATCAGCGGAATGTATATTACCGAATTACGATGCCATACCGAACACGTTTCGAGAGCAAAACGGAATTAAAATATAAATGTGACTTATTAAAACAGATGAAAACGAGAAGAACCTTTATTAAGAAAACAGTTTTGGCCGCTGCAGCCGTTTCAGCTTCCCCTGCCCTACTGGCAAGAAAAAGTTTTAACAACAAAACACGCCCTCCTAAAATCTCGTTGGCGCAATGGTCTTTGCACCGAGCTTTAGAAAAGGGGGATGTAAAAGCGGTAGATTTTGCCAAAATTGCTAAAAATACCTACGATATTTCGGCGATAGAATATGTAAACCAATTCTACACCGATATGGCCAAAAGCGAAAAATTCTGGTCACAAATGAAAGAACGGGCCCTTAATGAGGGTGTAAAAAGTCTATTGATTATGGTCGATAATGAGGGAGATTTAGGGAATCCGGATTCAAACGCCCGTAAAAAAGCAGTGGAAAATCATTTTAAATGGATCAATGCGGCCAAGATCTTGGGTTGCCATTCCATACGGGTCAACGCTTTTGGTGATGGGGATAGGCCCAGCTTGAAAAATAGTTTGGTCGATGGGCTAGGCCATCTAGCTTCCTATGGAGCGAAAGAGGAAATTAACGTATTGGTGGAAAATCACGGCCTGCATACTTCCGATGGTGCTTTTATGGCCGATATTATCAAAGAAGTAAACAATACCCATTTAGGCACCTTACCTGATTTTGGAAACTGGTGCCTAAATGCCAAATGGGGCAGCACCCAGAACAACCGTTGTGATGAAGTTTATGATCGGTATCAAGGCGTTACCGATTTTCTACCCTTCGCCAAGGGGGTGAGCGCGAAATCGTACGCTTTTGATCCCGAGGGTTATGAAACCATCATCGATTATTCTAAAATACTGAAGATCGTAAAGGATTCCGGATTCGATGGGTACATCGGCGTAGAGTTCGAGGGTGAAAACATGTCGGAGCCCGACGGAATAAAGGCGACGAAGAATTTAATCGAAAAGGTCTGGTCAAAACTCTAAAACCCTATCTTTTTTGAATCAAAAATCACGCTGAACAGCTTAATGGGAGCAGTTTTACCACGAAGGATCAATTTCCCAATGGGATCGAAGGCAATAGGGTCTTCTTTTTGTAATTCGTTTAAAAGTGTTCCAGAAATCAGGGCTTTTGCGCCATAGGTATTGCATTCTGCCTGAATACGGGCAGCCGTGTTCAAAACGTCTCCCGTGTAGATAATATCTTTTTTAATAATCCCGATTTCGCCGACCGTAACTTCCCCGATATGATAACCTGCCTTAAATTCGGGAACCAACCCGAATCGGTCTAAATATTTTGCTCTATTGGCCTCAAAAATCCTTACATTTTTTTCAAAACACCGTATACAGTTATTTTGATATATACCCTCTTTCTTTGTCCAAGACACTACAATTTCATCACCGACATATTGATAGATTTGCCCTGCCGTTTCTAAAATTGCATTGGTCATATCAGCATAATATTCCCTTAAAAGATTAAAATATTTTTCATGCCCCAGTCGTTCTGCAATCGCCGTTGAGCCTTTCATATCCAAGAACATAAAAATTCGGGTTTCCCGTTTGGGCTTGTGGTAGGTTCCAAAGGAATAGTTGTACAAAACCCCACTGCCGATATACTCGCTAATCTCTAAATAGAATAACGATAGATCAAGTATAAGTCCACCATAAATTATGATGCTCCAAAAAGCAAAACTTTTCATGAATTGCTCTAGGCTTTCCCATACTTTGGGGTCGAATATCGAAGTATCTAGATATGAGGAATTAACGAACAAAGTGAGTAATGCAAAAAACAATATCAGAAACGAGATGTAAAAAGTGCTTTTGACTAGAATTTTTTTCCAAAAAGGCATGTGCGTAAACCGTCTTTTGAAAAAAACACCTCGAAACAACCCTGAAGCAGCCCTAACATGAAGCTACCTATTGTTGTATAAATCAAAGAATTCTGAAAAACGTACTTGTTTCCGGTACTGGGGTATTCGGTAGAACCGCCCAAAAGCCCTACTTCTAAAAAGACATACATGAGACTGAATACGAACCATATGATCCCAATGGCCAATATTTGCCTGAACTGTCTTTTAACTCTAGGATGTAATCGCATCGGTTCAAATGTAGGAATTCTTCATTGTTTCGGATAAAAAACTGTTTCAAAATCATTGCCTTTTGTCGCCAAAGTTATTCGTTATATTGCATTACAAATTCAGACTAAACTTCTTTATGTTCAAAATACATAGCATTGTAAAGAAGCCCTCCCTGATGGGATTCAAAAATTATGTATACCACAAAAAGAGACATCCCAGTACGGCAAACATGCCCTGTGAAAGAATCGTCGCGAAATTATTTAATGATGGGTGTCCTGTTTAACGAAAACCGATCGTCACAATCATATAACCCATAAAATTTTAAAAATTATGAAAGAATTTATGATGATTTTCAGAACCGAGAAAATGGATAACTCGGGACAGACTCCTGAACAAATGCAGGAAATCTTACAAATTTGGCAGGATTGGATCGGCGGTATCGCCGCTCAAGGAAAATTCATAAGTACCAATGCTTTAGGCTCTCAAGGAAGGACGGTAACGACCGAGGGGGTAATTACCGATGGCCCCTACGCCGAGCTGAAAGAAATTGTCGGCGGTTATATTCTAGTAAAGGCAGATGACCTTGATGATGCCATAAAACTGTCCGACGGTTGCCCGATTCTATCGATTCCCGGCGGAAAGGTGGAAGTACGGAACGTACAGGTTTTTGATAATTAGAGTTTAACTTTTAAGAGAGGAGGGTATCTGAAAAGTTTCCATTAGTGTCATTGCAAGCGGAGCGGAGCAATCTACCTATTGACCTATGCTAAGATATAGATTGCTTCGAGCCTCTCAATGACGGCCAGAAGTACTTTTCAAACACCCGCTTCTAACCTATGGAAAACAAAGAACTAATTCCTAATCTCTTTCGCAGCGAATTCAGCAAAATCGTTTCCGTACTGTGCAAAACATTCGGACTATCGAACATGCAACTCGCTGAAGATTTGGTCAGTGATACCTTTTTAGTAGCTTCGGAGACCTGGGGACTCAAAGGCATTCCTGATAATCCGACCGCTTGGTTGTACACGGTTGCCAAAAATAAGGCTAGAGATACGTTCAGAAGGGAAAAGGTGTTTCGGGACAAGGTGAAACCGGAGCTCGTTCATCGACCGAATTCAATGGAATCGGTTAATATTGACCTATCCGAAGATAGTATAAAAGACAGTCAACTCAAGATGCTGTTTGCCGTTTGCGACCCATTAATCTCGTCAGAGTCACAGATTGCCCTTGCGTTACGGATTTTGTGCAGTTTTACGGTGCAAGAAATCGCCACCGCTTTTTTGAGCAGTAAAGAGACTATCAATAAACGGCTTTATCGTGCCAAGGAAAAGCTCAGGGAAAATAAGGTCGAACTGGTTATTCCTCCATCAAAGAAATTGAACGAGCGATTACAGAACGTACTTTTGGTTTTGTACCTGCTTTTTAATGAGGGTTATTATACATCCAACTCAGAAAAACGAATCCGTAAAGAATTATGCTTCGAGGCCATGCGGCTAAATTATCTATTACTGAATTCACCGTCGACAAACACACCGAAGGTCAATGCGCTAATGGCACTTTTCTGTTTTCATGCCTCTCGCTTCGAAGCAAGAACTGATGACGGCGGGGGACAAATCGTCTACGCCGATCAAAAAGAAACGGAATGGGACCAAGAACTCATCGAAAAAGGAGAACATTTTCTGAACCGATCGGGAACAGGTAAAGAGGTCACCAAATACCATCTAGAGGCAATCATTGCGTTCTGGCACACAAGAACCACAATCGAACCGAAGGAAAAATGGGAGCACATTTTACAGATGTACAATCGTTTATTACAGATAGAATATTCACCAATGGCGGCATTGAACCGTACGTACGCCTTGGCGATGGCGAGAAACAAAAAGGAAGCTCTCGAAGAAGCTTTAAAGATTCGCTTGGAAAAGAACCATTTGTATCATTTATTGCTTGCCGAATTATATGAGGGCTCGAACAGCGTTAAACAAAAAGAACATTTGAATAAGGCGGCAAAATTGACAACAACTGAAAATGAACGTCTATGGATATCAAAAAAATTGGCGAAATTGACCTGAAATACAGCATTCAATTTATAATATTGGGAACCTATGGCCTATGATGAATTTTTAGCCGACCGGGCTAGACAAATTTTGAGGCAACAATCGGTAACTTTCGAAGAAAAGAAAATGATGGGCGGCCTCTGCTTTATGGTCGACGGCAAAATGTGCTTCGGAATGCATTTTGACAAAAGTAGCAGCAACTCCATTTTGATGGCCAGAATTGGTCCAGACCGTTATGAAAAAGCACTGGAAAAAGAGCATTGCATGGAGATGCGTTTTACCGGAAGACCCATGAAAGGATATGTTCACGTCACTGAAGAGGGTCTCGACACAGATGAAGCATTAACCTATTGGATTCAATTATGCCTTGATTTTAATCCTTTGGCCAAAAGCAGTAAGAAAAAAAAGTGAAATTACTGCACCGGTATCAGCTCGTCTAACGTTATGGCCGCATCGCTCTGCATCATTTGAATGGTATTCTCATTATCTTTGATGGCAACTTTTGCCCCGTTCCAACTGTGCCATTGGAGAAAATAGGCCGCTTTGCCTTTTAAAGTATTTACCAGTTGCATCATATTCCAATTTCCATAACCTTCGTCCCGCGGACCGGATTCTGACATCACTATAGTCTTCCCGAGGGATTTTAAGGCTTCATAATTTGGAAATTCAGGGCTTGCGCCGTAATAATCCATCCCGACCAAATCTACATAATCAGATCCGGGATAATACGAAGTCACATCGGCACTCCACCCTTCGTCGGGAACAACGGAGTAGGTCCAAATCAAATTGTCAAGCCCGTAGTCGTAGGTCAATACATAATGAAGGTCTTTCCAGAGTCTTTTGAAATCTTCCTGATTGGTCTGTTGATTGTTGTAGGCGTCGATACCCCACCAGAAAAAATCGCCGTTCATTTCATGAAACGGTCGCCAAATCACAGTTATCCCGGCATCCCGAAGTTTTTGCAGGCCTCCCGCAACATTATCAAGTTCGGTACGATAGCTGGTCCAAATGGAAGTTTTCTCGGCATCTCGTAACAAGGCCTTTAAATCGATTTTATCCTTATTTTCCACTGTGTTCCAGTACACATCGACACCATCGGCAAAGGGGTTATCGGCGTGCCAGTTTACAGTGACCAACCCACCCTTTCTCGCATGGTCGATTAATGCTTCAACAGGAAAGTGGTCGCCGGTAAACCAGCCAAAATCAGCACCTACAATACCGACGTGCCGACCGGTATCGTCCGCGAGCATATCGACATAAAGGTCGTAATACGATGCTGTGGCTTTCGGCCCATCGCCACAATGTTGCCCTACGATGACCTGTTCATTTGCAATAAGTTCATCGAAATAGGCGAGGATATCTTCCTTTGATTGAAAACTTATCGAACTCGTGTTTCCGCTATCCGAATTTTTGGGGTCATTGTTTTCTATCGCCCCCTGGCCTTCGCCATTGGAAATATCTTCAAGGGAACTGTTCGGGCTGCAGGCAAAAACCAAGAGCAGCCCCAAAAAAGGAAGTATCTTTTGCATCTTGATGGGAATTTATGGTCTGTTTCCACAAATACAACAATCGTTCCGAAAAATTTAGGATAACGGCTTTAGATACTAAAATGCGAAAATATGAAACCACAATACTTATACAACTTCAATAACATCATTCAAAGTGCGCCTTGATTTCGGTTTCTTACTGGGTTGGTTAAAATCATCGGGGTCCCTATGCCCTATGGCCACGGCAACTAGGGTAGCATGGTCGGTATTTCCCAAAATCTTATCGTAGTTTTCAGGTTCGATGCCCTCCATAGGTGTAGCATCAATACCCATTTCGGCACAGGCACTTAACAAAACGCCCACGGACAAATAGACTTGACGGTCAAACCATGATTTAATTTTGGCCTCTGGCACTGGTTTTATGAACTCCTTGTAATAATCAACGGCTCCTTTCGGAAGTTCTTTTTTAATTTGGGCCTCGAATGCGGCCAAACTATCTAGGCGGCTAAAAACGACTACACTATCACAGTCCAAAATTTTTTCGGTATTCACCCAGGATACTTTTGACAATTTCTTCTTCACCTCGGCATCGGAGATAAAAGTAAATTTCCAAGGTTGGCTATTGATAGAAGACGGACTCAACCGCAAAATCTCCTTTAACTCCTCGATTTTTTGATTCGCTATTTTTTTAGTGGAGTCGTATTTTTTAGTGGTATAACGCTGCTGCATTTTTTGTAAAAAACTCATATCTATGTTTTACTATAATTATTATAGTTGCAAAACTAAGTATAGTAATTTACCTTTGCAATAACGGTCGAAAAGGATAGTATCATTTTGAAAAATTAGGTAGATAACGGATAAGCGTTGTCAGTGCCGAAAATCTTATTTCCCTGGCCCTGGAGGGAAAAGATTTTCTTTCATTTCAGAAATTAATCAGAATTTTTCAGCCCATTCAGGGCCGGGGAAAAGAAAAATTTCCTCTTCTTTACTTATCCATTATTCAGGTTAAAATTGTAAACATTATGTTCAAAGTAAATGGAAATGAATACCCGTGTTGTTTAAGTGTGACCATGGGATTGATCGGCGGAAAATGGAAAACGGTCATTCTCTTTTATTTAATCGAAAAACCGTTACGCTATAACGAATTGCGAAAATTAATGCCGACGGTAACCGAACGCACACTAAGTTTGCAATTGAAGGCTTTGGAACAAGACGGAATCATCAATCGAAAGGTATATACCACCAAACCTCCGCTAAAAGTGGAGTATTCGTTTACCGATTTCGGCAAAACACTGATTCCGCTACTACAATCGATTTCCCAATGGGGGGAAGAGGCTGTTGACCACTACCCGGATTAATCGTCAGCCTTAGATCCATAAATCGTAGTCTGCATCCCGGCAATTTTCCATTGGCCGTCTACTTTTTCCATAAGACGGGTTTCACGTTTAAGGCCACGGAGGGCGTCTTGTTGTTCATAGATGACCCAAGCACCGGTGCCGTATAGCCGAACATCAATATCATCGACCAGTTCGGGTACGGGCTCGGGTTCGGGGTGTGCCATAAAATAGTCTTTCACGAATTGGCTGATACCGTCCCAGCCTATGGACTCCGAAAAGGTACTATCGGCAAAATTGATATAAACTTTGGTAATTTTGGGGTCGTGAACCCACTTGTCTTGCCAAGCCTCGTAATCACGGCTAAAAGCAGCCTCGGTTTCACTGTTTAAGGTGTTTAGGATAGCGGTTTTTTCTTGTTCGAAAACCTCTGTTTTTGTAATCGCTTCTTCAGTTTTTTCCTGGGGTTGTTGTTTGCAAGCCAGTGAAAGAATTATGGTTAGGAGGAATAGTGTTAATCTTTTTATAATCATATTATTTTTCGTAGTAGTTGGAAAAGTTCTCGATTCATATCTAGTTGTTTGGTTTGGCATTTAACTTTGAAAGTACACGCCCAACGGAAATCTTCGAGGATTTTCAGAATTAGGCGAGAACCAGCAACTACTTATGGCAAATTTAATGGCAGTTTTTTATACTATATCCTTCATCATAAAATAATCCCTGCTAAAATTCATTTCTTCAAACATTGATTTCAATCCGTTCATAATTTCGATTTCAGCTAATTTCTTTTCAGATACTCCTTTTTTAATCATCGAACTTTTATAATTCTGAATTAAAGACTTTTTATCAATTGTCTTTCTTTCCAAATTCACAACTTGATCAAAAAAGTACTCACTATAAAGCATTATTAATTTATCATCATCACTGTCAATAACCGAATTATACTTTTCCAGCGATTCTTTTGAGTCGAATGAAAAGAAAAAATGCTCGTAGAATTCCACAAACCCTTTCACAAAATGTCCATTGTAAATTTTCTTTTCGGAAGAAATTAAAACTCTAAAAGGTGCTCTCTCATTTAGTCTGATACTTTCTAATAAAGAAGCACCATAGCAAACTGCTAAATAAATTGTTAGTGAATTTTTATAATGAATATTTATCTCACGAAAATAAGGAAGTAGATAGGACCAATTAACCTGTTCGCCGTCCTTTAATTCTATTCCCCCTTGATATCCGTGAATTTCAAAGTGCAACAGAAAATACTCATTATTTTTGGTTACTCTCTTTACCAATTCACTCAGCAACTCAAACAACTCAATTCGGTTATTAATATCATAAAATTCCGCATTGATTTCCGGTTCTTGAAAGACTTTTTTTCTCATAACAGATGAAAACAAATCATAGCCGGTTTTATCATTTTCCTCAAGCGATTCAATTATGACTAGTCCGAAACTTTTTAAATCTTTACTGTTCATTTTCTCGAATTGCAATTAACCTGTTTATAGGCGTAAAATACATCCATATACTGCCAATTGAGCATAAAATCATTACAACTTGAACAAATTTTATTCACAATGAAGAAAGGCCCTCCAATTACCCGCACTATGGGAAGGGAAACAATCACTCCAAAGCTTATAAACTGTACGAAATAGAGCATCCCTCCTCCGGAGGGACGGGAGGGAGGACTACGCCACTTCATAGCTTTACTTACG
>ENA-ORXM01001352-ORXM01001352.1-marine-metagenome-genome-assembly--contig:-NODE-1352-length-34665-cov-3.669278_pt1 | contig 34665 bp, 19 predicted proteins | sample MGYA00237867_ERZ511480 | MGnify/ENA primary metagenome ERZ511480 (study PRJEB26309, sample SAMN06266103) | marine metagenome | isolation source: Algal blade | place: United Kingdom:Sidmouth, United... | reverse complement strand
ATAGGGGCTAATTTTACACACATTCTTATTCTAAAAAAAGTTGCCCTAGAAACCATATGTTATCCTTATTTACATATCTGTATCCCAAAATCAATAATTTCAAAAATATATTTGCCATACAACATACAAGTTGTTTAACTAACTTAAACTCGAAATGCTTATGAAATTAGTAAAGTTCATTAAAAACAAATGCCAACCGCGCACTTTTCTACTTGCGATGTTTTGGATTGCAAGTTCCTCATTGGGGCTTGCACAAGATGCTACTATAACTGGTGTAGTAAATGATAACACAGGACAGCCTTTACCCGGTGCTAATGTTGTTGTTAAAGGCACAACCAATGGTACACAAACAGATTTTGATGGTAATTTTACCCTTAACGCTCCTAGTAATGGAACAATATCTGTAAGTTACTTAGGTTTTGTGACTCAAGAAGTTGCAATTAGCAACAAATCCACTTTTACAATAATCCTAGCGGAAGATGCTAGCCAGTTAGATGAAGTTGTTGTAATTGGTTATGGTTCTCAAAAAAAATCTGATTTAACTGGAGCTGTTGCAAGTGTAAGTAGTAAAGATATTGAAAACTTAACCTTTAATGACCCTGCACAAGCACTACAAGGCAGAATGGCAGGCGTTAGTGTACAATCTCAAGGAGGTGCTCCAGGAGCAAACTCTGTGATAGCGATTAGAGGTACAGGAACACTCTCTGATCAAGGTCCTCTTTTTGTGATTGATGGGGTCATCACTGGAAACATGAATTCCATAAACCCACAGGACATTGAAAATATTTCTGTTCTTAAAGATGCTTCTTCAACTGCTATTTATGGTTCTAGAGCTGCAAACGGAGTTGTAATTGTAACTACAAAAAAAGGGAGAAAAGGAGAATTAAGTATCGATTTTGATACAAGTTATGGTGTTAATCAAATTATAAAAGAACTTGATTGGGCTAATGCAAGACAATATGCTGACATTGTAAATAGAGCAGATGACAATGATGGAAATAGTAGACAGCCTGCTAACGATACTGAATTTAACCCTAACAATACTAGCAACCTTTATAAGGAGTCTATAAGAACTTCCAGTGTTAAGAACATAGGATTTAGAATTTCTGGTGGTGGAAAAAATACTTTGTTTAACCTTTCTTTAAATCGCTTTGAAAACGAGGGTATTATTAAATATTCCGATTTTGAAAGAACAACAGCTCGTATAAATGCTTCGTTCACAAAAGGTAAATTTAAATTAGATAACACCATTGGACTTACAAGAACTATTAATAACCCTAACCCATATTTTAATAAAGAAAGAAATTTATTACCAACGATTAGATTAAAAGATGATAATGGAGATTGGAATTCTTCTGACTTGCCAGATGGGGATGCATTGGGCGCTTTCTATGGCCCAGGTACAATTATTAATGAACTAGGGGCTGCTGCCCTTGAAGACAGAACACGAACAAGAAATTCTGTTTTAGGTAATATTGCTGCATCTTACGAAATAACTGAAGGGTTAACTTATAAGTTGAATCTAGGTTTGGATTTTTTTCAAGATAACAACTATACATTCACACCTGATGACCAATTATTTAAAGATGGTGGATTAAAGAATTTTTCTGAATTAAGAGAAACAAATACCAATTTTATTAGTACATTATTAGAGCACACTCTAAATTACAAAAAGGTATTTAACAAACATAGTGTTGACTTACTTGGAGGTTATACACAACAAGAAAATAACACTAGATTTTTAGGAGCAATAGCAAGAAGGCTTCCTTCGAATGAGGTACGCGTTGCATCTGCAGCAGGTGAGATTGAAAACACACCATCAAGAGATTTAACATCTACAATTCAATCTTATTTTGGAAGGCTAAACTATACTTTTGATAATAGATACCTTTTAACAGCAACAATTCGTAGAGATGGGTCTTCTCTTTTTAAAGATGATTTAAGATGGGGAACTTTCCCTTCAATGGCTTTGGGTTGGAATATTAGCAATGAAAAATTCATGGAAAATGTTACTGCTATAACGAATATAAAGTTCAGAGCTAGTTATGGAGAAATAGGATCAAACAATGTCGATATTTATTCTTTTAATCCTGAATTAAATTTATTTAGCGAATATGTTTTAGGCGTTAATCAAACTAGAGTACCTGGAGTATCCATTACCAAAGGAGTTAACCCATCTATTTTCTGGGAAACTACAAAAACTACAGATATAGGTTTAGATTTTAGTGCGTTAAACAATAAACTTAACATTACTGTTGATTATTTTATAAAGAAATCAGAAGATGTTATAATTCCTATTAGGCTACCTATTTATACAGGCTTTGATAATGAAATTCCTTTCAACTTAGCTGGTATTGAAAATAAAGGTTTTGAATTTTTAGCCTCTTATGCTGACCAAATCGGAGATGTTTCTTTTAACGTATCAGCAAATTTCTCAACGTTAAATAATGTTGTGACGGATTTAGGAGGTCGTTCACCAATTAAACAAGGTAGTTTTACTTCTAATTCTTTAAATTCTACTCAAACAGATGTAGGTCAACCAATTGGGTCATTTTTTGGCTATGTTGTTGACGGAATATACATATCAGATGCTGAAGCAATTGCAGCTAATGATGGACCTGGCAACCCAACCGCTGGAGATTTAAAATTTAAAGATATTGCAGGGCCAAATGGTAGTGGTCCTGATGGAGTTATAGATGTAAACGACCAAACTTATCTAGGTAGCCCAATACCTGATTTTGAATATGGATTTAATTTAGGAGCTAATTACAATGGTTTTGATTTAAGTTTGTTTTTTAATGGTGTGTCTGGGAATTCAATATTAAATGGTACAAAATATAGAGGCTATTTTGATACTGATGGTAATTATTTCGCAGACGCTTTAAATGCTTGGACTCCTACTAATACAAATACTTCAATTCCTAAAAACACAAAAGCTGATAATGGAAATAACAGAAGAATGTCTAGCTTTTATATAGAAAATGGGGCTTATTTTAGATTAAGAAATGCGCAAATAGGATATTCTATTCCAAACAATATTTTGGAAAAAATAAAATTTGATAAAATAAGATTGTATGTAAGTGCTACTAATCTTTTTACAATTACTAAGTATACAGGATATTATCCTGAAGTTGGCCGAAACGGTAGAGGCGGAACAAATGGCGGAGCAGGTACTGTTGGTACAAAAATATTTAACACTGGTGTAGATGAAGGCAGTTATCCAACGCCAAAAACTTTTCAACTTGGTTTACAAGTTTCTTTTTAATCAATAAAAATAAAACAAAATGAAAAATATAAAAACTTCATTAAAAATTAGTCTAGCGCTGTTGACTATTTTTATATTCAATGTAGCTTGTGATGATGATGCATTGAACCAAGAAAATCCGAATGACGTTACACCAGAATCTTTTTGGAAAACGGGTGAGGATGCTAAAAAAGGGATTATAGGAGCATATAGCCCTTTTACTAATATACTTTATTATTCTAGATTTGAAATTTTCCTATCTGATTATAGAGATGATGTTATTAATGGTTTTGGTACTTCTGATAGAACCCAAATTAGTTATTTTAATACGGATCCTGCAGGAAATCCAGTAAAATGGGTTTGGCAAGCAATGTACCAAGGTGTTACAAGATCGAATGAAGTATTATTTAGAGTTCCTAATATAGAAGATCCAGAATTTAGCCAACAAGAAAAAGAGAATATTTTAGGAGAGGCTCATTTTATTAGAGCCTTCAACTATTTTAATCTTTTAAATAATTGGAGAAATATTCCTTTAATAACAATTCCTTTTACAGAAATAGAAGATCCTTTATCCATTACTCAGGCTACTCCAGAAGAAGTATGGAAACTTTTAGAAGAAGATTTACAAAACGCGCAACAGAAACTTCCAAGTTCTTGGCCTACTAATCAAATAGGTCGAGCTACAAGTGGCGCAGCAACAGCGTATTTAGGTAAAGTATATTTGTATCAAGGTAAATATGCGGAAGCAAAAACTGAATTTGCTAAAATTATGAATGGCAGCTATCAATTAATGGATAATTATGCACATAATTTTACTGAAGAATTTGAAAACAATTCAGAATCTATTTTTGAAATTCAACTTATTGCAGATGGTAATACTGGCTGGGGTGGTGATGGTCCTGGAAAAGGAAAAGGATCTGGTTTCCAACCCGATTTAGCTCCTGCAGGATTTACAAATCAAGACGGTATGGTTGTTAACCAATGGGCTCTAGATTTATTTTTAGATGAACGTACTGTTAATGGTGAAATAGACCCAAGAACTTATACAACATTCTTCTTTAATACTACAGAAACCACAACATATAACGGTGAAACGTTAAGTCCTAAAACTTACGGAGACCAAAGCTATACGGATGTATTTACTCCAACAGGAGACGATATTTATGGAAATAAATATACCGATTGGAAATTTAATGGTTTATCACAATCTTTAGCAGAAGGATGGCATGGAGCCGGAAACAATTTAAGAATGATGCGTTATTCAGATGTTCTTTTAATGTTTACTGAAGCTGAATTTATGTTAAATGGTTCTACAACAGATGCGCTTAAGGCTATTAATGAAGTCCGTGATAGAGCAGATATGCCTGCACATTTAAATATCACAATGCAAGATATAGAGGATGAAAGAGTCAAAGAATTAACTTTTGAACGTACTCGTTATTTTGATTTATTACGCTGGGGTAAAGTTGTGGATAGAATAGTAAATAATTCAGATTTTAAATCTAATAGTGCTGGAACAGGAGCTTTTAAGCCAGGTAGAGAGTATATTGCTATACCTCAAAATGAATTAGATCAAAATCCAAATTTAGTTCAAAATCCAGGTTACTAATAATCGAGAGTTAGTAATTATAATGGGAACCGTTTAACAGCGGTTCCTTTTTTTATATTAATTATATTTAACTATGAAAAAGATAATTATACCTTTTATTATTTTATTTATAGTTTTCTCTTGCACCAAAGAAGGTACTATAAATAAGCAATTTATAGCACTAGACAACACTAAATCTGGTGTAAATTTTTCTAATAATATTATCGAGAATGACACTTTAAACTATTTCTCATTTCCTTATTTATACCTTGGAGCTGGAGTATCTGTGGGAGATATTAATAATGACGGACTATCTGATATTTATTTTACAGGTAACCTTACCCCAAATAAATTATACCTTAATAAGGGTAATTTACAATTTGAGGACATTACAGAAAAAGCTGGTATTACAGGAGACAATAGATGGTATTCTGGAACTACAATGGCCGATGTAAATAATGATGGTTTTTTAGATATTTATTTAAGCGTTTCTGGTAAATTTAACACCACCGCAAACCAACTGTTTATTAATAACGGGGACAATACTTTTACTGAAAAAGCAGCTTCTTATGGAATTGCAGATGAAAGTATTTCTATACAATCTACATTCTTTGATTATGATAATGACGGATTTTTAGACTTATTTGTTGCTAATTACCCCAATGTTTTAGTAAGCATGGGCAATCATTATTATAAAAATAAAATGGACCTTAATGCTCATGAGGATTCTGGGCACTTATATAAAAACAACGGAGACGGAACATTCTCTGATATCACTGAAAAATCTGGAGTACAAAATTTTGGATTAACACTAGGCGTAGTTACTTCAGACTTTAATAATGATGGTCATAAGGATTTATATTTAAGTAATGATTTTAATGTCCCAGACTATTTATATCAAAACAATGGCGATGGCACTTTTACAGAAATCTCTAAAAAAGCAGCAAAGCATACCTCAATGTTTGGTATGGGGTTAGATGTTAATGATTTTAATAATGATGGTTTAGCAGATATTCTTCAAGTAGATATGACAGCGGCAGACTATAAGCGCTCAAAAACTAATATGGCCAGTATGAGCCCAGAAACTTTTTACGAGTCAGTAGACTTAGGTTTCAACTACCAGTACATGCAAAACTCTTTACAGTTGAATAACGGTATCTCTCATGATAATAAACCCGTTTTTAGTGAGATATCAAGATTTTCGAACATGTCTACTACAGATTGGAGCTGGGGAGCACAATTTGCAGATTTTAATAATGACGGATGGAAAGATGCATTTATATCAAATGGTGTAAAAAGAGATGTAAACAATAATGATGTAAATGCAAAATACAAATCTGAAAATTTCTTTGGAGAAAATAAAGATAAAGATTACAGATTAATGCCTAGTACGCCAATTTCAAATTATGCCTTTGCGAACAACCAAGACCTTTCTTTTTCTAACGTAAGCAAAGAGTGGGGGTTGGATAAAGCTGGTTTTTCCAATGGGTTTGCATATGCCGATTTGGATTTGGACGGTGATTTAGATTTAGTGATTAATAATTTAGATTCACCGGCATCAATTTATGAAAACAAAAACAAAGAAAATAATAACTACCTGAGAGTAAAACTTCAAGGAGAAAAAAACAATCCTTTTGCCTTAGGTGCTAAGGTTGTTATTAACGAGAAGACCAACAAACAAACTCAGGAGCTAACATTAACCAGAGGATACCAGTCTAGTGTAGAACCAATTGTTCATTTTGGGCTAGGACAAGCTGAAACAGATAATTCCGTAAAAGTAATTTGGCCAAATGGGCAGATGCAGCAGATAGAGGATGTAAGTTCAAATCAGCTTCTTATCGTAAAGTACGATGCTTTAAAAACAACTAGCAATCATATAGATGAGACAGATTATGGCTTTACAGAAGTTTCAAATATAATTAAGCCAACCTTTAAGCACACAGAGGACGTTTATGACGATTTTGAGATAGAACCTTTATTACCGCATAGATATTCTCAATTAGGGGCTAAAGTAGCAACAGGTGATATTAATTCAGATGGATTGGAAGACTTTTTTATAGGTAATGCAAAGGGGAGTTCCGGTGCTATGTATATTCAAGATAAAGATGGAGAATTTACATTAAAAACGGGTCCTTGGGAGAAAGATTTACAGTATGAAGACACAGGTGTTTTACTTTTTGATGCGGATAACGATAAAGATTTAGATTTGTACGTAGTAAATGGTGGTAACCATACCTCGGTACACAAAGATTATTATCAAGATAGATTATATATAAATACGCCACAAGGTTTTATGAAAAGTGCAAAAGCACTTCCTGAAATTACGGCTAGCGGACAGGAAGTTGCCACTGCGGATTATGATAATGATGGTGATTTAGATTTGTTTGTTGGTGGTAGAATAGTTCCCGGAAAATACCCGTTCCCCGCTCAAAGTTATATTCTAAGAAACGATGGCGGAAAAGATTTAGATTTAAAATTTACTAATGTAACGGAAAAAATAGCTCCCGAACTGTCTAAAGCGGGTATGGTGACTTCTGCTGTTTGGGATGATTTTGATAATGATAACAAAATGGACTTGATAGTCACAGGCGAATGGATGCCTATTAGCTTCTTTAAGAATAACGGTCAAAAATTTACCGATGTAACAGATGATTTGGGATTCACGAATTCCATAGGATGGTGGTATTCTTTAGAAAAAGCAGATGTTGACGCAGATGGTGATATGGATTATCTTGTAGGAAACTTAGGCCTCAATTATAAGTATAAAGCTAGCGAAGAAACCCCGTTTGAAGTATATGCCAATGATTTTGATGAAAATGGCAGTATGGATATAGTACTTAGTTACAAAAAAAAGGGAACGATACTGCCTTTACGCGGCAGAGAATGTTCATCTCAGCAGGTACCCGCAATAAAGAAAAGATTTGAAACTTTTGAATCTTTTGCTAACGCAGATTTAAATGATATTTACGGCGAAAAAATGTTGAAAAAAGCATTGCATTATAAAGCTAATACATTTGCTAATTCTTGGGTCGAAAACAATAACGGAGAATTTATTGTTCATAAGTTACCTACACGGGCCCAGTTTACGTCAATAAATAAATTTGAAATTTTTGATTATAACGGAGATAATTTTCCGGATATACTTATTGGTGGCAATCTATACGAAGCAGAGGTTGAAACACCTCGTAATGATTCGGGAATAGGCTTGGTCTTGGTCGGAAATTCAAAGGGCCATTTTAAGGTTTTGGATATGAATGAAAGTGGTTTCTACGTACCAGGTGAAATAAGGGATATAAAGTCAATAAAAATAGGTAATCAACAAAAACCCGCATTTATTTTTGCTCGAAACAATGACTCTCTTTTATTGATTGAACAGAAAAAGTGATTTTTTTTTAATAGTACACTTATGTATAGTATCTTTTATGCTCATTAAAATAATAGATGAAATTATTATTAGAAAATAGACTGATTTTAAAAACGATATGGCTGCTTTCAGTCGTTTTAGTTCCTTTTGTATTTTGTAATGCCCAAGATAACATCAACTTCAAACATATTACCACGAGTGACGGTCTCTCCCAAAGTGACATCAATACTATTTATCAAGATAAACAGGGGTTCATGTGGTTTGGTACTTTTGATGGGCTAAATAAATATGATGGTTATAAATTTACGATTCATAATCCAAGTGTTAACGAGCCAAATCGGATAAGTAGCAATCTTATTTCCGCCATAACGGGTGATGACCAAGGTAATCTTTGGGTGGGGTCAACCGGTAAGGGCCTTAATTTTTATGATGCGTCTACGGGTAGTTTCAAAACATTTGTTCATAATGAAGAAAATCCATCCAGTATCATAGGAGACCACATTACGGCCCTATTTAAAGATAGTAAGAATAGATTGTGGATCGGTGAGCGAGATGGTCTTGATATGGTAGACCTGTCAGCATCTCAGCAAAATATTGAATTCCAGCATATAAATTCAGAACAAGATATTTTTGTTATGGGTTGGGAAGGCAGTTCTATTTATACTATTTATGAAGATAAAAACGGCCAACTTCTGGTTGGTGGCGCAACGGGCTTATTTATATTAAAAAAAGACCCTAAAGGGAATAATTATTTTGGTAATATCAACAAATCCCTGGGCCTGCCAGATTGTATTGTTAGAAGTATTGCAGAAGATAATTTGGGTAGATTGGTGGTAGCTACAAATGTTGGTCTTTTTTGCCAAATTAAAGGAAAAGGACGGAAACTCGTTAATATTTACGAAAGTAATGTGAATAAATTGCTGGTAGATCATAACAATAGGCTATGGGTGGGTTCTAATGACGGGCTTCTTTATTTTGAAAACACTTCTACAGAGAAACCTCCAAAACTTGCCAAGCGTTTTACTTATGACTCTAGAGACGCAAGTAGCATCAGCAAGAATATTATCAAATCTTTATACTTGGATAAAACGGGTATTATTTGGGTAGGTACAAATGGTGGCGGGTTAAACACTTTTGATCCAGGTAGAAAACAATTTACCCACATAAGAAACACACCAAGCCCTAGCAGTTTAAGTTATGACAAGATTAGGGCTATGTACGAAGATAGCAATGGTACGTTATGGATTGGTACAGAAGGGGGAGGCCTAAACATGTTACTCAAAGAGGATGACGACGGTAATTATGATAAGTTCAAACGCTTTAATTCAATATCAAAAACATTTGCAATTACAGAAACAACACTGAACAATAAAAAAACTCTATTAATTGGAGCGGAAAGTACTCCCGGTTTTTATCTATTGGATATTGATGATCCTGAAAGTATAAAAGAATCTAATTTCATTCCGCAAAAGCTTATGAATGGTGTGTTTAGCCTTATGAGCGATTCTAATGATAACCTGTGGATAGGAACATATATATCAGGCGTACATAGGTGGACTAAAAATAAAGACGGTGATGGGTATGACAAAATGAATTTTAAGAGCTATCCCAAGCAGTCTAATGCATTAGCAAGTAATATCGTAAGAAATATTCTTGAGGATAAAGATGGTAATGTTTGGTTTGCAACGGGTGACGGGCTTTCTAAATTGGATAAGATAGAGCGATATAAAAAAAATCCTAAGTTCCAGACTTTTAAAAATGACCCCAACGACCCAAAATCTATTAGCCATGATTACATTCTTTCGTTGTACCAAAGTACATCGGGAGTTTTATGGGTGGGTACCTTTGGCGGCGGACTAAATAAATTCGTACCCGGTAAAGACGGCGCGGAAGATAGTTTCGTTTCTTATTCTGGCAGTGATGGGCTTCCCAATAATGTCATTAAAGGTATTTTAGAAGATAGTAAGAGCAATTTATGGCTATCTACCAATATGGGTTTATCAAAATTTAACCCCAAGAAGGAGACCTTTAAAAACTACAATGAGAACGATGGTCTTCAGGATAATGAATTCCAAGAATTAGCATGTGTAAAACGTGCGGATGGTGAAATGCTATTTGGAGGAATAAACGGGTTTAATGCCTTCTACCCTGAAGAAATTAGAGATAATGAGGAGGTACCGGAAACGGTAATAACTGATATGCTCATTTCAAATAAATCGGTACAAGTTGGATCTGAGGTTAATGGTAAAGTAGTCCTCAATAAAAGTGTAGATAAAACCAAGAATATTGAGCTGGGTTATAAACAGAACAATTTTTCTTTTGAATTTGCGGCCCTACACTATGCCGCACCTTCTAAAAATCAGTTTGCTTACATGCTTAAAGGTTTTGATAATGACTGGATACAAACGAATTCTACAAAACGTTTTGCTACTTACACTAATTTAAGTCCGGGAAAATATGTATTCAAAGTAAAAGCTTCTAATAATGATGGCTTATGGGATGAATCTCCAACGGAAATAAATATAAAAATCACTCCACCAATTTGGCAGACTTCCGCAGCTTATTTGTTTTATGGTCTATTGGTAATGGGGGTTTTATGGCTGTTTTGGAGATATACCTTTATTAGAACGAGTGAAAAACATCAATTAGAACTAGATCATCTAGAAAAGAAGAAGTCAGAAGAAATGCAACGTGTTAAATTGGAATTTTTCACGAACATTTCACATGAGTTCAGAACACCGCTTACTTTGATTAAAGGTCCCTTGGAGTATTTACGAAAAGATGGTTCAAAAGTAAGCCAGACCAAGGTTCAGGAACAGTACAACATCATGTACAAGAATACCAACTATCTACTTAAATTGGTAAATCAGTTATTGGATTTCAGAAAGATAGATCAAGGTAAAATGCACTTGGTAGTACGGAACAGTAATATAGTAGACTTTATTAAAGAAGTTGGCCAACCTTTTCAGTTTTTAGCTCATAAACAGAATGTAGATTTCAATATTTCCGCAACGGAAGATGCAATAATCTCTTGGTTTGACCATGATGCTTTGGAAAAGGTCATGAATAATCTTTTATCAAACGCATTTAAATATACGCCAGATGGGGGTCACATAACCATAGAAATCTCGGTGGGTAAAAAAGCTAGTTCTGATAATATACCGAAGAATGTAATTATAAAAGTTAGGGATTCAGGATTTGGAATCGCAAAGAATAGAGTGAGTACTATTTTTGAGAGATTCAATACTCAAGATAAAAAAGACACAAGAAATCTACAAGGTGCAGGTATAGGCTTGTCCTTTACTAAGAACTTAATTGAATTACACCAGGGTTCCATTATAGTTAAAAGCAAACCTAATAAAGGAACTGATTTTATTGTGACGTTGCCTATGGAGAAAGAGTCGTTCATGAACATTCCGGAGGTAAGCATTAAAGAGGTCTCCGAGAGTGATTTTCTAGTCCGCTCATCGGAAACGGAATCCTTCGCAATAGGTATAAATGATGAAATCCTTGATGAGGATGTTTCAAAATCACGGCCCAAACTGCCTATTTTGTTAATTGTAGATGATAATACGGATATCCGTACTTTGGTAAAGCAGGCTTTGGACAGTGAGTATGTGATTTATGAAGCTGAAAATGGTAAACAGGCATTGCAGATGGCAAAAAGCTTGATGCCCAATATTATCTTAACAGACATTTTGATGCCTGTAATGAACGGTACTGAATTCTGTGAAAAGCTGAAGGCGAATAAAGAAACAAGTCATATTCCCGTGGTCATGTTAACGGCGAAGGCTTCTGAAGAAAGTGAGATAGAAAACTTAAAGCTAGGTGTGGAAGGCTACATCAGAAAACCTTTTGAAATGGAACTTCTTCAGCTCACCTTAGCAAATATATTGAAACAAAGAGACGAACTGCGTAAGCAGTTTACACGTAACATAACGCTACAGCCAACAGAAATAGCGGTAACATCCGTAGATGAATCTTTTCTGCAAACAGCAATTGAAATTGTGGAAAAACATATGATGAATACTGATTTTAATGTGGAGATGTTGGTAAAAGAAATGGGGTATAGTCGCAGTAATCTATACATGAAATTTAAAGAGATTACCGGGCTTTCGTCAAGTGAATTCATTAGAAATATTCGACTTAAAAGAGCTGTTCAGCTTTTTGAGCAAAGTGATCTTTCCGTAAAGGAGATTATGTACAAAACAGGATTCAATACGGCATCTTATTTTTCTAAATGTTTTAAAAAACAATTTGGGGTAATTCCTAGTGAATATGTTGCTAAACTTAAAGTAAAAAAGACAACCTCATAGATTATTATCATGAAAGTATATCTGCATATCAAATTTTGTTTGCTAGTCTGTTTTATAGTATTCGTCTCATGTGGACAGCAAAAAAAAACAGAAACAGAGAAAGTGCCAGTGCTAATACCGGACGATAAAAAACCAAATATTATCATTGTTTTTACGGATGATCAAGGGTATGGAGATTTGGCTTCCCATGGCAATAAATACATTAAAACGCCCAACTTAACTTCCTTTAGTAAAGAAGCTTTGGAGCTTACCAATTTTCATGTGGGTACCACTTGTGCTCCAAGTCGTGCTGGTCTTATGACCGGGCGTAATGGTAATAGAAATAACACTTGGCATACGATTGCCGGTTGTTCCATTTTGTTGGAGGATGAAAGGACAATGGCACAGGTCTTTAATGAAAATGGTTATAGTACGGCTATGTTTGGAAAATGGCATTTAGGGGATAATTATCCATATAGGCCTTTTGATAGAGGGTTTAAAGAAACCTTGTATCATGGTGGTGGCGGGGCACAACAAACACCTGATTATTGGAACAATACTTATTTTAACGACACCTATTTTAGAAACGGAGAGCCGGAAAAAGTTGAGGGTTATGCTACGGATGTCTGGTTTAATGAAGCTATTAAGTACGTTCAAGGAACAAAAGAGCAGCCATTTTTCTTGTATTTGCCGTTGAATGCAGCACACAGTCCATTTAATGTGCCGGAATCATACGCTAAGATGTATGAGGATGCTCCGTTGACCGATGTACAGAAACGTTTTTATGGCATGATTACCAATATTGATGAGAACTTTGGAAAGTTGGTGACTTTTTTAAAGGACGAAAAGTTATTTGATAATACTATAATCATCTTCACCACAGATAACGGAACTGCTGCTGGTATATCCAAAGGAAAAGATGGAAGTATTTTAGGTTATAATGCGGGTTTGAGAGGTACAAAGGGAAGTCACTATGATGGGGGACATAAAGTACCTTTTTTCATCAGTTGGCCAGATGGAAAAATTGAAAAAGGTTCAAAAAGTAATGAACTGGTGGCAAATGTAGATTTACTTCCAACATTGAGCAAAATGGCAGGAATTGAATTCAATTCTGAAAAACCTTTGGATGGAAGTGATATGACATCCGTTTTATTGGAGGAGGCAATAGACAGTACACGTATGTTGGTCATTGATACGCAACGAGGCCAATGGCCCGAAAAAGGCAAAAATAGCTGTGTAATGACTACGGAATGGCGGCTTATAGATGGTAAAGAGTTGTATAATATAGTTGATGACCCTGGACAAAAAAATGATGTTGCTGAACAACACTCGGATAAGGTAAAAAAAATGCAACAGTTTTATGATCAGTGGTGGTCCAGTATAGAACCGGAAATGAGATATGCGGAAATTCCTCTAGGCCACGAGAAGGCTAATCCGGTGACGATAACAGTTCATGATTTGCATACAGATGAAAGTATTCCATGGAACCAAGTGCAAATCCGCCAAGGAAAATCTTCTCCAACTGGTTATTATAGTATTAATGTTGTTGAAGATGGTAATTATCAATTCAAATTATATAGGTATCCTCCAGAGTCTGGTTTGGCCCTCAACGCTGCCGCGGACCAAATTACGGGTACATCAACCATTGATGCATTGCCGGTGGGCAGGAGTATTGACTACAACAGTGCAGAAGTAGAATTAGGTGATACTTTGATTAAAGCAAGTGTTGACCCTGCTAAACCATATGCCCTTTTAGAAGGTAAATTGAAGAAAGGAAGTTATAAACTTCGTACCGACTTTTTTACGGTAGACGGAGCAAAAATACCTGCATATTATATTGTTATTGATAAAAAGGACAACGTATGAAAAAGACCAAAATAACTGTAGCCAAAAATTTAAATCAAAAAGTTGTACTATCCCGAAGATCGTTTATTTCCAAGACAGCGCTTGCAGCGGGTGCAATCAGTATAGTTCCGAGACACGTTTTGGGAAAAGGTTTCATTGCACCAAGTGATAAAGTAAACCTAGGTTATATCGGTTTGGGTAAGCAGAGTATTACCCTTTCCAATGCCTTTTTGGCGAATACGGATGAAGCTCAAATTGTTGCGGGATCTGATGTGTGGACTACCAAAAACGAATGGTTTAAGGCACATGTAAACAAACTATATGCGGATAAAAGAAATCAAAAAGAGTATAATGGTTTAACCGTTACGGGCAATTATCTTGAAATTTTAGATAGGGATGATATTGATGCTGTTATTGTTGCCACACCTGACCATTGGCATGCCATTCAGGCTATTGGAGCAATGGAAGCGGGTAAACACGTGTATTGTGAAAAACCTTTGACTCTCAAAATTCAAGAGGGAATTGATATGGTGAAGACCGTTAAAAAAACGGGTAAGGTTCTTCAGACCGGAAGCATGCAACGTTCGTGGGCAACTTTTCAAAAGGCTACCGCAATGGTGCGGAACGGACATTTAGGCGATATCAAAAAAGTGCTTGTTAATGTAGGTGATCCTGCAGTTCCATTTAATATGAAATCGGAACCTGTGCCGTCTCAGGTAGATTGGGATCAATGGTGTGGTCCAGCTCCTTTGTTACCTTATAATGAAAGATTATCACCACCTAACAGTGCAGCATTTTTTCCTGACTGGAGACTTTTTAGCGAAACTGGAGGAGGTATTCTGACTGACTGGGGTGCCCACATGTTCGATATTGCGCAATGGGGGCTAGGCATGGACCGTTCTGGTCCTGTGAAGTTTGTACCTCCCACAGATAAGAATGCTGTACGCGGAATGCAAATGTTTTATGAAAACGGAATTGAAATGGTCCATGAAGATTTTGGTAGGGGATGGGGTGTTCGCTTTATCGGAACTAAAGGTAATCTTGATATCAGTAGAAGCTATCTTGAAACAGACCCACCTGGTATTTTAAAATCTCAGGTAACGGATAAAGAGGGCCTAAAATCTAGAGGTAATCATTATCAGAATTGGATAGATGCCATTAAGAACGATACTCCGCTTATCTCAGATGTAGAAATTGGTCATCGTTCTGCTACGGTCGGTAATATTTGTAATATAGGCTATCAATTAGGACGTACTTTAGAGTGGGATCCTAAAAAAGAAAAATTTATTGGTGACAGTGAAGCTAATAAAATGAAAAGTAGAAAAAATAGAAAATACTAAAAATTATCCTCCGGGCCTTCTTTTCCTGAAGGTACCGGGGGTTACTCCATTTTTTAATTTAAACATTCGAGAAAGATAGGAAACTGTGCCCATACCGGTTTTCCCCGCTATTTGTGCCAAAGTATTATTAGTAGTAAGCAGTAAGGTTTCTGATCTTTCCAAACGAACGGTCTGTATGTATTTACTGGGGCGTATGCCAAATTTTTGTTGAAACACCCTCGAAAAATGGTCTGAACTTAAGTTACTATGTGCAGCCAAATCGGCTACCGTCAGGGGCTCATGTAAATGCTCTTTTATGTAATTGAGCACTTCATGAAAACCATTTCTAATATTTAATTTAAAGCTCTTGCTGTTCTGTACAAATGGAGAGAAAAGAAGTTGTAACAGGGCATGGGTCTTAATATAAGATTTAGCAGATAAAAGTTCATTTTTCTTTTCGGTCTCTACCATAAATTTTCGGTTATCATATATACTCGGGTCCTTTTCCATTAAGTTGCGGGTGGGGTGTAGATGTATAAGCTGTTTAAAATATTCAAAAACTTGCACATCCGCTTTTAGGTCGTAATTAAAATCTTTCATGTCGTAAATGGAAAGGCGGTCACCAACTTCTTCGGAAAAGTGAATATAGTAGAGCTCTAAATGGTCTTGACATTGATAACGGCTATAGGTAAAGCTAGGAATGAGGTAAAGATGCCCCGGTTCTAGATCAAATTGTTCGTAGCTATGATAAATCCGTGCGGTTCCCTTGGTTACTAGATATAGTCGCGAGTATGGGCTAATTACATTGTCATAATCCCAAGAGGAGTCCAGTTTAGAATAGCCGCAATGCAAAAAAGTTAGCTTTAATGACTGAAGTACCTTGTTCATGCAAAGAGTTCGTTTATCGGATTTTAAATACTTTTTATCGTTTGGTAAATATATAAATAAAGCTTGTGTTTACTTGTTAATTGGCCATTTATAGATAGATTATTTCATTCTGTTCCAAGAATTACCGTTTTTAAAAATATCGGATTTGTACAACTCATAGCCTGATTTCTGCAAGAAATCGACAAAACAAATGATTTAATTTTGTGGAAAACATAAATTTTCTCATAAATAATGTTCAAATTATCAAACTATTTCCTTTTTTCTTTCGCATTAGTGTTGTTTTCATGTGGTGGTCCAGACCTTCCTGAAGACGTGGAAATCGCCTATGGGAAACTTCCGGAAAAAGTAGATTTCAATCAGCATGTAAAACCTATTTTATCCGATAAATGTTTTATTTGTCACGGACCTGATAAAGCGAAAATCAAAGGTGGGCTTCAGTTGCATGACCCGGAATTGGCCTATGCAGAATCTCCAAATACACCTGGCCTATATTCCATAGATCCTGGTAATCCAGGTAATAGTGAAGTAGTAAAAAGAATCTTGACGGATAACCCGGATATTATTATGCCTGCACCGTCATCGCATTTAACTCTATCGCCAACTGAAAAGGCTATGTTGATCAAATGGATAGACCAAGGAGCGGAATATAAGGATCACTGGGCTTTTTTAAAACCCGTAAAACATGAGGTTCCAAAAGTAAAACAGGCGGAATTTATCCAGAGCCCGATAGATAATTTTGTTTTGGCCACTTTGGAAGAGAAAGGGTTCAAACCATCAAAAAGAGCAGAAAAGGAATTGTTGTTAAGAAGAGCTTCCATAGATTTAACAGGACTTCCTCCAACTTTAGAAGAAATGGATGCCTTTGTGAACGACACATCCGAAAATGCTTTTGAGAAGCAAATAGACCGGTTATTGACGTCCACTCATTATGGCGAACAAATGACTTTAGACTGGATGGATGTTTCTCGTTATGCAGACACCCATGGTTACAGTAATGATAGATATAGAGACACATCACCATGGAGAGATTGGGTCATAAAGTCTTTCAATAAAAATATGCCTTATGATGAATTTATTACATGGCAATTGGCGGGAGACCTTTTTGAAAATGCAACAAAAGAACAAGTTTTAGCAACCACTTTTAATAGATTGCATCCTCAAAACTTAGAAGGTGGTATTATAGATGAAGAATTTAGATCGGAATATGTAGCAGATAGAACGGCAACGGTTAGTCAAGGTATGTTAGGTTTATCCTATGCTTGTGCCAAATGCCATGATCATAAGTATGACCCTATATCTCAGAAAAACTATTTTGAGATGTATGGCTTTTTTAATAACGTGGATGAGACCGGACTGATTCCTTGGGACTTGGCAACTCCTGTTCCCGCAATGTTATTGCCAACTAAAGAGCAAGAAGATGTATTGGCCTATTTAGAAAAGATTGTAGATGAATCTGAAGAGAAGTTAGAAACTACCGCCAAGACAGAGCACGATAATTTTGAAAAATGGATCGCTAGTAATTCGTTTAAAGATATTCCGGTAAAAACACGTCCTAAAGGGTTGATCGCATCTTTTGATTTTGATAATCAAAACCTGGTGAACACTGTTGGTGGAAACGGAAAAAATAACATCAGGATGCGTCAGCATTTTGTTGATAATGAAAAAGCCGTTTATAAAGAAGGAGCTAGCGGTAAAGGCCTTTATATGGACGGGGATACATGGTTAGATCTGGACAAAATTGGTATTTATAAGCGTAATGAACCCTTTAGTATTTCTATTAAAGTTTTTATTCCTAAAGACTTAGAAGATGGGGTAATTTACCATAAGATGCAAGGACCTGAACTTCATAGCTTTAGGGGGTATCACTTAAAAGTAAAGGAGAATAGGCTAGAAGCCTTATTTGCGCATGTATGGCCAGATAATTCAATGGTAGTAGAGTCTTTAAAAGAAATTCCAAAAGAGAAGTGGTTTCAAGTAACTCTTACCTATGATGGTTCTAGTAAAGCAAACGGTATAGGCATCTATTTGGATGGAGAAAAGCTGCGGACCAAAACCACTTTTGACAACCTGTATAAAGATATTGTCTTTAATAATATGAGCAATTATATTTATAAAGGAACCGTAGAACCTGGTCTTAGAATAGGGGCTATTTGGAGAGGAAAAGGTATAGGAAAGGCAACGGTAGATGACCTTATGGTTTTTGATAGAGAGATAGGTGATGTTGAAGTAATGCAAATAAGCACTACGGATAAACTAAACAACTTGGTTGCAAAATCCAGTGATGCACTCAATGAAAAAGAGAAGGCGCAACTGGCCCAGTATTATTTGTTCAATAACTCACCAAAATATAAGGAAGCAATTGCTACGTTAAAGAAAGACCGGGAGGTTTTGGTAGATAGAATAGAACCGGTAAAGCAAATTATGGTTATGAAAGAGCGTAGCACACCCAGACAGACCTATATCTTAGATAGGGGTAATTATGACTCTCCAACCGATTCTGTGTTTCCGAATGTTCCAAAAGAAATCTTTCCTATGGCAGATAGCCTTCCAAAAAATAGGTTAGGTTTGGCTAAATGGATAACGAACAAAGACAATCCATTAACGGCAAGAGTAGCGGTAAATCGGTATTGGCAAAATCTTTTTGGAAGAGGGTTGGTTAAGACCTCAGAAGATTTCGGTAATCAAGGAGAGCTACCCAGTCATCCAAAATTACTGGATTGGTTGGCAATTCAATTCGTAGAATCTGGTTGGGATGTAAAGGCCTTACATAAAACCATCATGATGTCTAGCACCTATCAACAAAGTTCTGTTATAAGTGAAGAGCTTCTTCAAAAGGATCTCGAAAACAAATGGTTGGCCAGGGGCCCGTCTACTAGACTGTCCGGTGAGATGTTACGTGATAATGCCCTGTTCGCATCAGGTTTATTGAATGAAACGGTAGGTGGTAAGAGTGTGAAACCCTATCAACCGGATGGATTGTGGAAAGTAAATGGGGATACTTATGTTCAGGATGGAGAAGAAGGTTTGTATAGACGTAGTATGTATACTATCTGGAAGCGTACCGTGCCTAATCCAACGATTTCAACTTTTGATGCGCCTACAAGGGATTTATGTACCAGTAGAAGACAAAAAACAAATACGCCGTTACAGGCACTGGTAGTATTGAACGATCCTACTTATATAGAGGCCTCTAGAGTTTTAGGGAAACAAATGACGGAGGCAGAGGACGTACGGACAGGTATAGCACAAACCTTCAAAAAGCTTGCAGGTAGAAATATTACCGATCAAGAATTGGATGTTTTGGCCAAGCTTCAAAATAAGGAATACAAAAAGTTCAGTACTAATTTGGATAAAGCAAAAGGTTGGTTACAAACCGGGGCTTTTAAAGTTTCAGAAACGGATGATAAAGCATCTATAGCTGCCAATGCAGTGGTAGCAAGTACCATTATGAACGCAGATGCCACTATCACCAAAAGATAATAGTTAACAGCTAACAAAAGAAAGTATGTGTAACAATCACCACCATAGCAAATTGACTTCTAACAATAACGATTTTAAAAAAATAGAGAAACAGTTAGATAGAAGACATTTCTTAAAACAGACCTCGCTTGGTATTGGAGCCATGGCACTGGGCAGTTTATTAGGTGCTGAAAAGGCATTTGCCGGTATCGGCAAGAACAGTACGGAAGAAGAGATTTTAAAGGTCTACAATAAGAACCGATTAGGTTTACCGCACCATGCACCAAAGGCTAAAAGAATAATCTATCTTTTTCAGAGTGGCGGACCTTCCCAAATGGATTTGTTCGATTATAAGCCTAAGCTATCGGATATGTTTGGTCAAGAATTACCGGATTCGGTCATAAGTGGTCAAAGACTTACGGGAATGAGCGGTAGTCAAAGTACGTTGCCCATAGCACCATCAACCTTTAAATTTAAACAATACGGAGAATCACGGGCATGGGTAAGTGATGCTATGCCGTATTTGTCCGAGGTTGTAGATGATTTATGTTTCATTAAAAGTATGCAAACAGATCAAATCAATCATACGCCTGCCATTACGTTTATGCAAACGGGAAATCAATTGCCTGGAAGACCCGCAATAGGCTCATGGTTAAGTTATGGTTTAGGTTCGGATAATGAAAACCTGCCTACATTCATTGCTTTGGTTTCAAAAAATGGAAAAGGACAACCTCTAAAAGCTAGTTTATGGGGTAACGGATTTTTACCAACAGAACATCAAGGAGTGCAATTTAGATCGGGAAAAGACCCGGTACTTTATTTGAGCGACCCTGAAAATTACGATGGTAATGATAGAAGGGATATGTTGGATTATTTAAAACATTTGAATGAATTACAGACGGATGCTTACGGTGATCCAGAAATTCAATCGCGTATGTCTCAGTACGAAATGGCTTTTAAAATGCAGACCTCCATTCCGGAAGTAACTGATTTGACCAATGAGCCTGAATATATCTTTGATATGTACGGAGAAGATAGTCGTGACCCTGGTACTTACGCTGCAAACTGTTTAATGGCAAGAAAACTGCTAGAAAAAGGAGTGAAGTTTGTGCAATTATATCACCAAGGATGGGATCAACATAATTACTGCCCAGGAGGAGTAAAAAGTCAATCTAAAAAGACTGATCAAGCTACCGCTGCTTTGATTAAAGATTTAAAACAACGTGGCATGTTTGAAGATACGCTTGTTGTTTGGGGTGGAGAATTTGGTCGTACGGTGTATTCTCAAGGTCAACTAACAAGTGAAAATTATGGACGTGACCACCATCCAAAAGCATTTACCATGTGGATGGCCGGAGCAGGGGTGAAACCTGGGTTTTCATATGGTGCTACAGATGATTTTAGTTACAATGTAACCAAAGACCCGGTACATGTACACGATTTTCATGCTACGCTAATGCATTTATTCGGTATTGATCATGAACGGTTAACATTTAAACATCAGGGTAGAAGATACCGTCTCACGGATGTACACGGTCATGTAGTAAAGGATTTATTGACCTAGATTTACCTGCTTTTAGTTAACTTTCATAGTAAATTACCACCACAATAAAACCACTAGTATTATATGAGCAATAGAAGAAGCTTTCTTAAGAAATCGGCATTGGGCGCCACCGCTTTAACTACCACAACATCTTTTGGATTTAATATCTTAAAGAAAACCGCATTGGAAGATCAAATCATAGGTCACGGTGATTATAAGTACAAAGTAGTTAAAGATTGGGCACAAATGTCTGTTGCTCACAACCCGATACTGAACTGTCATGAAATGCAAATGGACAGTAAGGGAAGGCTTATCATGTTAGGAGACCATACGGATAATAATATTTTGATTTTCGATAAATCGGGAAAGCTTCTGGATTATTGGGGAACACGTTACCCTGGCGGACACGGGCTTACACTTCATGATGAAGGAGGTGAGGACATGTTGTACATTGTGGATTGTGGGTGGTTTGTTGACCGAACCGGTAAATGGAGTAAACAGGCTGGAACTGTAAGTAAAACTACTGTTGATGGCCGTCTTTTGTTTAATCTTCCTGATCCACATACCATTGGTGTCTATACGCAAGAACAAGAATATTTGCCTACGGAGACCGCTATAGGTCCAAATGGGGATATTTACGTAGCGGATGGTTACGGCTCTGACTTTATTCTTCAGTTTAGCGGTAAAGGTGAATTCATCCGCAAATGGGGTGGTCATGATAATAGCGATAAAAATTATAATCTTCATAACGCTCACGGTGTTGCCATAGATTATAGGGACAAGCAAAATCCAGTGCTTGTGGTTACTTCTCGCTCTGATAAAAGTTTTAAGTTTTTCACTTTAGAAGGAAAATTTATTAAAACAGTTGAGTTACCGGGAGCGTATGTCTGTCGTCCCGTTCTTGATGATGAAAATATCTACGCTGGTGTATGTTGGTCCGAAAATAAACAAGGGCATAGGTTTAGCAATTCTGGTTTTGTAACCATTATGGATGGTGAAAACAAGGTAGTTTCCAATCCTGGAGGCGATGCACCTGAATATAAAAATGGCAAACTGCAACAAATGTATCAATCGGAAAAAGCGGTTTTTAATCATGGACACGATGTTTTTGTAGATGAAGACAAGAACCTTTACGTATGTCAATGGAACGCCAACAGAACGCCTCCGGTTAAATTAGAACGGGTATAGGGTCTGGTCAGCTTACTAACGTTTAATTACAAATAAGTTATACAAAGACATTTGTGGCTAATAATTGATCATTTCTTTTATTGCTCTGTCTCAAATATGCGTAATTTTCGGGTTAAGGTCTCAGGACTTTAATCAAACTCATATTAACAAAATTTCAAATTTAAATGCGCTGCAAAAAGAACAATCTACTGTATGCTCTTTTGTTGCTTATTGTATTTTCTTCTTGTAAAGAAGAAAAGGCTGTAATCACAGAAAAAAAACCGAATATTATCTACATTATGGCTGATGACCATACTACCCAGGGTTTTGGGATTTATGGTAGCCGGTTGGCAAAATTAAACCCTACACCAACATTGGATAAGATTGCCAAGGAAGGTATCATCTTTGATAATTGCTTCGTAAGTAATTCAATCTGTACGCCAAGTCGTGCAGCCATTATTACGGGTCAGAACTCTCAGTTAAACGGAGTTTTAGATTTGGATGGTCGTATTGAACCAGCTCGCCAGTTTCTTCCAATTGAAATGAAAAAATTAGGTTACCAAACCGCTGTTGTTGGTAAATGGCACTTAAAAGAAGAGCCTGCAGCGTTTGACTATTATAAGGTTTTACCTGGTCAAGGTAAATATTTTGATCCTGAGTTCAGGGTTCGTGGTGATAAGCCGTGGCCTAAAAATACTGTTCAGACTAAGGGGCATTCTTCTGACATGGTTACCGATATTTCTTTGGATTGGTTAAAGAACGAAAGAGACCCTAACAAACCTTTCTTTTTAGTGCATCAGTTTAAAGCACCTCATGATGATTTTGAAAATGCTCCTCGTTACGAAGAGTATTTGGCGGATACCTTTATTCCAGAGCCTGAAAGCCTGTACGAAAGAGGAAATAACGGTTCTATTGCTACACGTGGTAAGAATGATTCGTTGACTAGAATTATTGGATCTTCTGTATCGCATAGAAACTTGATTCGTAACCAGGCTATGAACATTTATGTAGATAGCTCTATTCACCGTTCATATCGTGATGCGGATAAAATCCGTCCAGAAGAATATGTAAAATGGGAAATGGATGATGAAGAGAAGAAATATACGAGTAAGGTTTATCAAGACTACGTAAAAAAGTATTTGCGTTGCGTAAAAGGTGTTGATGATAACGTAAAACGTTTGATGGATTATTTAGAGGCTGAAGGGCTTTTGGACAACACTATAATCGTTTACACCGGTGATCAAGGTTTTATGTTAGGCGAGCATGATTTTATTGATAAAAGATGGATGTATGAAGAATCTATGCGAATGCCTTTCTTTGTGCGTTACCCTGAAAAAATAAAAGCAGGAACTCGCACGGATGCAATTATCAATAATACAGATTTTGCACCTACGATTATTGAACTGGCTGGCGGAAGCACACCTGATTATATGCAAGGAAAAAGCTTTAAAACAATCCTAGAAACAGGCGAGGAGCCTGAAGATTGGCAAAAGTCTACATATTACAGGTATTGGATGCATATGGCACACCGTCACCAAAACCCCGCACATTTTGGCGTTCGTACCAAGGATCATAAATTGATATTTTTCTACGGAAAATATTATGTGGATACCAGCGACCCAAATGCAGAATGGGACAAAGAGAATTGGGGTAACGATTTTTCTACGGATACACCTGCAGCGTGGGAGTTTTATGATTTAAAGGAAGACCCTAAGGAAATGAACAATGCCTATGACGACCCTGCGTATGCAGAAACTATAGCAGATTTAAAGAAAGAATTGTTGAGGCTTCGTAAAGACTTGAATGAAACCGATGAGAAATATCCCCACATTCAAAAAGTTATAGACGCTCACTGGAACGATTAAATAACTAGCGTTTAAAGCAAAAACAGTGCGTAGTTAAACCGAAATATTCGGTTTAACTACGCACTGTTAATTTTGTAGAAGGGTTATTAAAGTTTAAAAATTTGCTCTAACTCAATCCATTTTTCACCATTTTTGGCCCAAGGCAAGCCTTGTTGATATTTCCACATCAATTGTTCCCATTCCTGTACGGCAGGGTTATTGGCATCCATTTCAGCCTTTCTCTTGGCATCAAAAGTTTCATCGACCTCCATAATCATAAACATGCGGTTTCCGGTTAGGAAAATCTGCATGTCTAAAATACCCGCATCTTTAATACTTTTTGTTATTGCGGGACGGGCGTTACCAGGAGCATGATATTCTTTGTATTCTGCAATGAGTTTTGGGTCATCTTTAAGATCACAGGAATAGCAGTATCTTTTCGTTTTCATGTTAAGCTGTTTTCAATTTGGTTACTTTATAGGCGTACATACCGTAGAATGCAACAAATAAAAGACAAATCATAGGTAATAGGAAAGAAAAGTGAATTTCAGTTATGTTTCCAGCTATCTTATCACCAAATACTTCTTGTCCGTTTACGGTATCGCCAAAATCCATTATACTTGCTTGCAACTTCGGTAAAAATGCACCACCTACAATCGCCATAATAAGTCCAGATGAAGCCAGTTTTGCTTCTTCACCCATATCTTTAAGAGCGAGGCCATAAATGGTCGGGAACATAATAGACATAAATACGGAAACAAATACCAAAAATACCAGGCTTAGAATGCCTGAGGTCATTATGATACCAGCACACATGAGTGCAGCCGCTAAACCAAAATAAGCTAACATTTTAGCAGGATTTATTTTTTTCATCAATGCCGTTCCAATAAAGCGGGTGACAACAAATGATACCATGGCGGTAATATTCCACCATGTAGCATCAACACCTAAGTTTTGAGATTCGTTTAAATATTCTACCAACTGAAAAATAGCTGTCCAGCACATAATCTGGGCACCTACGTAGAACATTTGGGCAACAACACCCAAGAGAAAGGTCTTACTCTTAAAAATACGGTCAACAGATTCTTTTATAGATAGATGATCACCCATTACCATTGCAGGAATTTTTGTCCTCCAAATTACCAGAAAAACCAAAGCGACAAATATGCCAACAGCAATGTACGGACCACTGATAATATTCAGGTCAAAAGCTTTGATTTCAGCAGCTTTTTCAGCTCCTTGGGCTATAATTTCAGAGCTATCTGCATAATCGGCAGATAGAATTCTATCTAATACCACAAACTTGGCAATCAACATACCTGTTAGCGAACCAATAGGGTTAAAGGATTGTGCCAAGTTCAATCTTTGCGTAGCCGTTTCTTTATCCCCCATGGAAAGAATCAATGGGTTAGAGGTGGTTTCCAAGAATCCTAATCCGCAAGTAATTACAAAGAGCGAAATCAAGAAATAGGTATAAGAACCATTTTCGGCTGCAGGATAAAAGAGAATGGCACCTAAAGCATAAAGCGCCAAACCGAGTAATAACCCTGATTTATAACTGAATTTACGTATGAATAAAGCGGCAGGAATAGCCATAACACCATAACCAAAATAGAATGCAAATTGCACATTGTATGCTTCTTCATTAGAAAGAATCATTACTTTTTTAAAGGCAGCAACCATAGGGTTTGTCAAATCGTTGGCAAATCCCCAAAGGGCAAAAATAGACGTCGCCGCAATAAATGGAACGAGCAAATGCTTAGGTACTACAGGTATTTTGGTGTTTTTTGTCATGGGTTTGAATTTAAGTTGGTTGAGATTAATCTTCGGTCAGTAACGAACGGTCTAAATGTACATAGCCGCCGTCCACAAAAATAAATTGACCGGTAGTGTGCGATGACCTGTTTGAGATAGTGAATAAACAGGTATCCGCTATTTCATCGGTACTTGTCATTCTATTTTCTAAAGGAATTTTCTTTACAATGGATTTTAATTTTTGTTCCCCATCAGGTAATGTTCTGATCCAAGTATCATATGATGGAGTCCAGCTTTCTGCAATAATAATCGCATTGGAACGGATGTCGTGCTTTATTAAATCAACGGCCCATTCTCGAGTCAGGCCAAGAACACCACCTTTGGAAGCAGCATAGCCCGAAGTTCTTCCTTGCCCTGTCAAAGCCACTTTAGAACCAATGTTCAAAATGTTGCCCTTTGATTCAATGAGAAAGGGAAGCGCATGTTTTACGATAAGAAAATAGCTCACCATGTTCAGCTTAAGCGAATCCATAAACTCTTCATAACTGGCATCTAGACCAACTCCGTCATTTACACCAACGTTATTGATGACCACATCAATACGACCGTATTTTTTGGTAATTGTATTTACGGCATTTTCAATCTGAACGGGGTCAGTTACATCAGTTTGACAGAAAATAGCATCTATTCCTTTCTCTTGAATTTTCTCAACATACCCAAAACCCCGGGCATTACGATCAATGACAGCAGGTATAGCACCTTCTTCCGCCAAACGCTGTAAAATAGTTTCTCCAATGCTGCCTTCTTTTCCTGCCGCGCCGCTAATAACGACTACTTTTCCTTTTAAGTTTAAATCCATTGCGTTCTGTTATTTTGGTGTTGTCCTTTTTTCCAGGAGAGCAACTATTGCTCAAATGAGATGGACAATCGTAATTATAAATTATAGAATTCTTGTGCGTTTCCGCCCATGATCATTTCTTGGTCTTGACTACTAAGCGTTGCAATAAAATGGGTTACAATGCTTTTAACCTGACCGTAATTGCCTGCTACGAGACAAACGGGCCAATCAGAACCGAACATAATCCGTTCACTGCCAAAAGCTTCTAGAACCAAGTGCATGTACGGTTGTAGTTGCTCTGCTGTCCATGTATTGTAATCCGCTTCGGTAATCATACCGGAGAGCTTACAATACACATTTTCATGTTTGCCTATTTCTTTCATCAATGCGGCCCAGCCTTCATAAAAACCATCTTTTATATAAGGTTTTGCGATATGGTCTATGACAAATTTTTGATTAGGAAACTTCTTGACAAACTCCAAAACAGCTCCCAGCTGATGCGGGAAAACTAAAATATCATAGGTGTGATTGTATTTTTCAAGTAAACCTATTCCCCTTAAAAAGTTAGGGCGAAGTAAAAAGTTATGATCATCCTCGCCTTGCACCACATGACGCCAGCCTTTTAAGTTTTTATCCGTGCTGTACTTTTCTAAAACCGATTCAATATTTTCAGCTCTTAAATCGGCCCAGCCCACAACGCCTTTTATGAAATTGTGCTCCTTTGCCAAATTCAATAAAAAATCGGTTTCCTCTAGAGTTTGGTCTGCTTGCACGGCAATACAACCATCAACTTGATTTTCTTGATAGACCTTCTTCAAATCTGCGGGAAGAAAATCTCTCCGGATAACTGACATGCTATCATCGATCCAAGAATGTTTTACCGGTTCGTATTTCCAAAAATGTTGGTGACTATCTATCGTCATTTTTCAATTTTTAAAGATTGAATATGGATTATAAGTTTTTTAAACAGGAAGTGATTCCGTTGGCTTCAATGTTTTCGATATTCTTAGCTACGGTTTCCGAAAGACCTTCTATTTGAGTTAAATCTTCGCCCCAAATAGCAGTGTTGCTCAATACATTTTTTGTAAAATCCTGTAAGCTTGAACCATTGTCTACTTTCTCCCATTCCGATTTAAAGAAACTTAAAACAGCCTTATCATCATTAAGAGCAATGTTCTCACCGTTAAACTCGCCCTTATAAAACCGGAGCATAGCTGAAAGTCCAAAAACAATGCGTTTTGGTAACTTGTCTTGAGCATTGTAATAATCTTTTAGGGTAGGCAATAAACGAGCAACGAACTTAGAAGTACTATTTAAGGAGATGCTTATAAGTTGATGTTTTAAAAGTGGGTTGCGAAAACGGTCAAGAACGTCTGCAACGAATTTGTTTTTTACATCATCTGGAAAATCAAGTGTAGTTGCGGATTCCTCCAAAAGAAGACTTTCTACAAAGTTGCTTACCGTTTCATTTTCCATAGCTTCTTTTACAAAGCGGATGCCGGCCAAATAACCAACGGGAACCATAGAGGTATGTGCGCCGTTCAGAATGCGGACTTTCATTTCGCGATAGGGGGCAAGATCATTTACGAATTCTACGTTTAGGTCAGTTTCTGAAAAAGGAAGTTCTTTTTGAACTGTTTCATTCGCTTGGATTACCCAGCTGTGGTAATATTCACCAGCAACTAAAAGTTCATCTTTGTACTCTAATTTTTGTTCTATTTCTTCCGCACGGTCGGATGGGTAACCAGAAACGATACGATCTACCAAGGTGCTGCAAAAGTGATTTGCAGTATCTACCCAATCTTTAAATTCAGCCTCTAAGCTCCAGTGATCGGCGTATTGCAAAACCGTTTTTTTGAGAGCGTCGCCATTATCCTCGATCAATTCGCAGGGAAGTAAAATACATCCTTTTGAAGCATCTGCATTAAAGTGTTTAAAACGGTGGTACAGCCAAATCGTTAATTTAGCGGGGAATTCTTTTGGAGGTACTCCATTAAATTCATCTTTCTCATTAAATTTAATTCCGGCCTCAGTTGTATTTGATACGATAAAACGTAGGTCTTCATTTTCGGCCAGTTTTAGATAAGCAGCCCATTCATTATAGGAGTGAATTATTTGCTGAACCTCGGTAACCAATGTTTTTTCGGCAACCAGTTCTCCGTTTTTAATTCCGTCAAGAACAACCGTAAAAAGTCCGTCTTGAGCTTTCAATTCCGCATAATCTCCTCCCGCAGTGGGTTTGATTATGGCAATATCTCCATTAAAATCGGTTTTCTGGTTGAGTACGTGAACCATCCAGTCCACAAAAGCGCGTAAAAAATTCCCGCCACCAAACTGCATTACCTTTATTGGTCGTTGTGTTATATTGGTTACGTTAGTATGATTTAAAATTTGCATTAATTAGCTGTTTGTCAAGTTAAAATTCAGTTGAGATACTTAAAGCGATATGCCTCTTTTCCAAGGAATAAAGTCTTCTTGCCCTAAGCGTACTGCTGCGGGAATCACCTCACCACTGGCGACTTTAATAATATATTCCAATAGCTCTTCACCTTTTGTTTCAATGGTATCTTCTCCCGTAATTACCGTTCCGGTATTAAAATCTATAATGTCTTTCATACGAGAACTAAGCGCGTTGTTACTTGATAATTTTATGACCGGAGCAATAGGGTTTCCCGTAGGTGTACCTAATCCAGTAGTAAAACAGATTACGTTACAACCGGATCCTGCAAGACCTGTAGTGCTTTCTACATCATTACCAGGTGTACACAAAAGATTCAGGCCTTTTTTTCTAATGGGCTCCGTGTAATCCAGTACATCGGTAACGGGACTTGTTCCCCCTTTTTTGGCTGCACCGGCAGACTTCATGGCGTCTGTAATGAGCCCGTCTTTTATGTTTCCCGGGGATGGATTATTCTCAAACCCAGACCCCACGGATACGGCCTTATCCGAATAAGCACGCATCAGTTTTGCAAATTTTTCGGCATTTTCTTCTGTTTCACAACGGTTGATGAGTTCTTGTTCCACACCGTTCAATTCAGGGAATTCCGAAAGTACGGTTGTAGCTTCTAAGCCTACCAATAGATCCGAGGCATAACCCAAAGAAGGGTTTGCAGATATTCCTGAAAAACCATCAGAACCTCCGCATTCCAAACCTAAAACGAGTTTGGTTAGCGGTGCTGGTTTTCTTTCCGTTTTATTGGCTTCAATTAAACCTAAGAATGTTTTTTTGACCGCTTCTTCTATAAATTGACGCTCTCCGGCACTTTTCTGTTGTTCTAGAACATACAGTGGTTTTTCAAAACTGGGATCGAGTTTAGCAATGGCTGCCTCCAACAATTTGAATTGCGCATTCTGACAACCTAAACTTAGAATGGTAGCACCTGCCGTATTGGGGTGGGTAATGTATCCCGCTAAAAGGTTACATAGTGTTTCCGAATCTTGGCGAATACCCCCACAACCGCCGTCATGGTTAAAGAACTTAATCCCGTCTACATTCGGGAAGGTCCTATTTTGCTTTATGTCTTCTGGAGTTTTAATGATATCCGAAGAAAGAAGGTCGTTCTCAGACGCTCCATTTTTATATTGGTTCACAAGCACCTCGGTGTCCACTACAAAATCAGTAGTGGTATGGTAGCCCAATGATTTTAGTAATGCCGATTTCATTACATCAACATTTCTATTCTCACAGAATACCAAAGGAATCACTAGCCAATGATTGGCCGTACCTACTTTACCGTCTGCTCTGTGATATCCATTGAAAGTAATATCTTTCCATTTACTGACATCAGGAGCGGTCCAGCTCAGTTTTTCTTGACCAACGGCATATTCAGAAGAAGCATGCACAACATTTTCAGTTGTTATGGTCTCACCTTTGGCAATAGGTTTTGTAGCCTTGCCTACTAGAGAACCGTACATGATAATGGAATCACCAATATTAAGATTTGTGATTGTAAACTTATGCTTGGCTTTCACGTCTGCCGTTAACTGAAAACGGTCGTTGTTATGAAAAATCTCAGAACCTTTAGAAATATCTGTAAGGGCTGCCAGAACATTATCTTCAGGATGTATTTGTAAAAATTGCTTTGACATAGTGTTCTTTACTTTTGTCTGTGCTTAATTGTAGGGTTGATGAACGCTTATTTACTCAAAATCAACAGTAGCCTTAATAACTCCGTTTGCTGGATCTAACCAACCATCAAAATTGGCTATCATTTCAGTATAGGGAACATTATGTGTGATGAAAGAATCTATTGGAAAACCGCCTTTTTCCAAAACGGAAATCACATGTTCAAAATCTTCCAAGGTCGCATTTCTACTGCACATAATAGTTGTTTCCTTAGCGTGAATTTTTGGATGTGTAAATACCAATTCTCCTTTGGAAAGACCAACCAATACGTATCTTCCACCATGTGACATATAATCAGGACCTGCTTCAAGTGCTCCTTTATGACCGGTTGCATCAAAAACAGCAGTAGCTAAATCTCCATTGGTGATTTTTTCAACTTGCGCTACGGCATCTTTTCCACCTAAAACCACATAGTCAACACCGATATCATTTTTGGCATAATCCAAACGCTGTTGGTTCATATCAATAGCTATTACTTTAGCTCCTGCAATCTGGGCCAATTTCATAATGCCAATTCCAATGGGGCCACAGCCAACTACAACAATAGTTTCACCCGGTTTTATATCTGCACGGCGAATAGCGTGTGCACCAATGGCCAAAGGTTCAACAACCGCCATTTGGTCATCCGTTAATTGTTGTGCTGGGATAAGTAAATTGGTCGGAACCGTAATTTTTTCTTGCATTCCACCATCTGTGTGAACACCTAAAACTTTAATGTTCGTACAACAGTTGGTTTTCCCATTTCTACAGGCTATACAAGTACCACAGCTTACATAAGGCATAACTACCACATTATCTCCTGGTTTAATACCTTGAGGGTTCTCGTCTATTTCAACTACTTGGGTAGCTAATTCGTGACCGAGAATTCTAGGGTAGGTAAAAAAAGCCTGGTTACCCGCATAAGCGTGTAAATCCGTACCGCAAATACCTACTTTTTTTACTTTTAATATGGCTTCGCCGGATTTTCTTGTGGGTTCTTCCCTTTCTTTAAGAATGAACTCTCCCGGTTTTTCGCATACAATATATTTCATGTGTTTCATCTGTTTTTAGTCACATTCATATTAAAACGAGCTGTTTCTTTTAACACTATCAGGGACTGAGTTAACACTCCTATAGCTAGTAGTGCAGTACTGAAAAAGAGCGCACCTTAACGGTGCGCTCCTAAATTAAAAAAAACTAACTCAACTAACTTCTTTAATAGGGTTCTATAATGATATCTCAAGCACATGTGCAAAATCTCCAGACTTGTTGCCCAAGTCAGAAATTGAAAGCGCATCGTCTTTTACATCAAATGTAATTTTAGCATTGCTGCCTAATAATGTTACACTTTTGATATTTAGGTCTTTACCATATTCACTGGCTTTTCCTAAAGATTTAATATCTACTTTGTTTCCTTCTGGCCATTCCATCATAATGGCATAAAGTTTATCGCCTTTTTTAGTAAAGCGAATATCTTGACCGGTAAAGCCTTTGTTCTGACCTTCACTATGATGTCCTTTTTTAACTTCTGTAGGGCCTTCGCCAAAAGTGCTCCAGTATTCGGTATCATAAATAGCTTCACCATTGGTGTTAAGCCAATCACCGATTTGAAATAAAATTTCTTTTTGGTCTTCTGGAATTGTTCCATCTGCCTTTGGACCTACATTTAGTAAAAGGTTTCCGTTTTTAGATACAATATCAACTAAATCATCAACCAAACTATTAGCAGTTCTGGATTCCCAGTTGGTAACATAGCACCATGAATTTTTTCCGATAGAAGTATCCGTTTGCCAAGGCAGTTTGCGAATTCCAGGAAGCTTACCACGTTCCAAATCATAAATAACAGTGCCTTCCGGGAAAGCCTCGTGGTCAAAATTCTTATCGTTTATAACCACTTCTTTACCCCATTCTATACCTTTATTATAGTAGTAAGCGGCAATTTTAGGACGGTACTCTTTATAATCTGGAATATCTAGATAGAAATCAAACCAAAGGATATCCGGTTGATAGTTATCAATTAAATCAACTGTTCTATCCCACCACATTTTTTTAAATTCTTCGGAAACAGGCTCCGTTAGGTCTTTTCCTTTTGGGGAGTATAAATCTGCATACTCAGGGTCTGTGGTGTCAAATTTTTCTTTTTTATTGTAGAAAGACCAGTTAAAAGCATAGTGGGAGGACGCCCCCATAATCATACCTTGTGCGCGACCTTCTTTAAAAAGTTCACCTAAAACATCACGTTTAGGCCCCATATCTACAGAGTTCCAACGTGTGGTGTTGGACTTGTACATGGCAAAACCATCATGGTGATCCGCAACGGGAATTACATATTTTGCACCTGATTTCTTAAAAATGTCTATCCATTCTTTGGCATCAAATTTTTCGGCCTTGAACATAGGAATGAAATCTTTGTATCCAAATTTCTTTTGGTCTCCATATGTTTTTTTATGATGAAGGTACGTGGCGTTCGGCCCTTTTTGACCTGGTTTTAGCTGAGCGCTAAAAGTGGCCGTATCCATATACATTTGGCGTGGATACCACTCAGAACCAAAAGCAGGAACAGCATATGCACCCCAATGAATGAAAATACCAAACTTACTATCGTTAAACCATTCTGGATCTTTATAATTTTCTTTTATGGATTCCCAATTCGCCTCGTATTTCACTACAGTTTCTTTGACGGTAGTTTCTTCTTTTTTATCCGTTTTTGAGCCGCAAGAAGCAAGGACTGCACCGGTCAGTAAAAGTGTTAAAACTCTATTAGTTAAAATCATTTAAAAAGGATTGGTTAGTAAGGCCAATAAGAGGCGCTATTAATGAGTTGCTAAGATGCAATATAATAAGACAAGCGAAAGTGTGAATTGTTCAAATAACTATAACAAATGGTTAATTATTTGCTTTGTACAGTTTTTGAGGAGTTTGTAAAGTGCAGTTTTTTAGGCTTTTGCGTATTTTTTTTGATAAGTAAGAGGAGAAGAACCCATGAATTTCTTGAATTGCCTGTGAAAAAAAGGGAGCGATTCATAACCACAAGAAAATGCAATATGAGAGACGGAATCATGTGTATCAAGAAGCATTCTTGCCGAGATATTTATACGGAATTCATTCAAAAAAGTAAAGAAAGGACGACCCATCATTTTGGTAAAAAACCTTGAAAAGGATTGCTCGGACATATTAACCAAATCGGCTACTTCTTTAAGGTAAATTTTACGACCATAATTCAATCCTACAAAATCATGAATTTGCGCCATTCTACTCCCATATTCAGAAGGTAGGTCTTCCGTAAAGCTAGCTCCGGATAGCGTTTTACAACTACAGCTGGATAATTTCACTAAAATGGTAAGTAATTCAATATATAAGTCGTGCGCTTCTAATTCCGGGCATTTTTTTAAACGTAACAAAAGAGGAGTG
>ENA-ORXM01001346-ORXM01001346.1-marine-metagenome-genome-assembly--contig:-NODE-1346-length-34774-cov-6.456293_pt1 | contig 34774 bp, 28 predicted proteins | sample MGYA00237867_ERZ511480 | MGnify/ENA primary metagenome ERZ511480 (study PRJEB26309, sample SAMN06266103) | marine metagenome | isolation source: Algal blade | place: United Kingdom:Sidmouth, United... | reverse complement strand
GCATCCAGCCCTGGAGCACCTACGAACTCGCCAAACAGGTCGACCGCAGCCTCGGCTGGTTCTGGCCCCGCACCGAACGCAAGATCTACGACGAAGCCAAGAAGCTCGTTGAACGCGGCAACGCCACATCCGCATCAGAGACCACTGGCTCCAGGCCCCGGACCGTCTACAAGATCACCGCCAAGGGACGACGGACGCTCCAGGCCTGGCTCGATGAAGCCTCGACACCGCCCAAGCTCGAGGCCGAAGCCCTCGTGCGGGTCTTCTTCGCCGACGCCGGCACCCGCGACCAGCTCCACGCCACCATCGACGATCTTGCCGCCAAGGCCCAAGCGAACCTGGACGAACTCCGAGCGCTCATCGCCACAGCCGACCACGCCGACTACCCCTTCGCCGAACGCCGCCACATCAACGCCATCGCCATCCGGTTCCAGCTCGACTACAACCGGATGATTTCCGACTGGGCCGAGTGGGCAACCGTTCAAACCGACAGCTGGAACGACATCACCGACCCCAACGACTGGGACTGGCACGCCGCACTCACGTAGCCGGGGCTTCCAAGAGGACCACCGGACTCAGATCGAACACCTGTTCGTGTCGGAGGGGGGACTTGAACCCCCACGTCCTTACGGACACTGGCTCCTTAAGCCAGCGCGTCTGCCAATTCCGCCACTCCGACAGGGGTGAGCTGAGAGAGCTTACTTGCTCTCCCGGAAGATCAAACCGGTTTCACCCGAGGAAGAACGCAAGTCCGACCGTCATGAAGGTGAAAAGCAGTGACGCCACGACCGTGAGACGGTCGAGGTTGCGCTCGACTTGAGTCGAACCAGCTGCTGAAGCTCCGAGACCGCCACCGAACATGTCGGAAAGGCCTCCGCCCTTGCCGCTGTGAAGCAGCACAAGGAAAACGGTGCCAGCTCCGACGATGACGTAGAGAATGCTGAGTGCGAGTTCCATGTACCGATGAGCTCCGAGGACGGGGTTGCGACGCGCAAGACTACCAGCGCCACTCCCCCGCTTGGTGTCATTCGGCGAAGGTCACGTACCGGGCAACTCCGCCACTGTCAGCGATGCCACGATCTCGAACCCGAGTGCAGCGGACAACCGATGAGAGCCAACGTTCGCCGGGTCACACCGATACAGCGGATCGATCCCGCGAGGCATCAACACATCGCGAACAAGCGCTGAGACAGCCAAGCTCCCCCAGCCCCTGTTGCGCTGTCGTGGTGAGGTGAGAATCCCGATGTCGCCGAATGGCAATTCGTCCTCGAAGGGGCGAGAGGAAGCGTACGCTCCGATCGCGCCATCGTCAGTGAGCAGAGCAATCGCTGCATCGTCGAGGTCGTCCATGTCGACTTCGGCTTCATCGAGGTCAGATGCCTCGCAAGTGTCGACGAATGCCTGCATCAGTTCGAGATCGGCCTTTGCCGACCAATCCAAGAGGTGCACTCCTGCAACAGGGGGAACGAGTTGCAGCCCGGCCGCACCGGCGACCATCATGACGGCTTGGCCCACGACCGAACCACCATTGCCGTCAACCCACAGCCGGAAGTCTGTGTCGCTGAGCAAAACGCTTGCGTGGCTGAGTCCCTCGACTGACTGCAGAACGTCTGGATCGCACGGCAGCAGTGTGTGCCCCTGGATCTGATACCAACCGACACGCCGAGTACCGGCCCGACTGACATCAGCCACAGCGGTGGTGCCCGAGCGTTCGACTACGCCTGCGTCTGCCCCCATCGCTGCGACCAGTCCCTCGATGAACTTCGCAGCGCTCATCGCCAATCGACCATTCCGACGATGTGATCCCTGCGCCGCTTGTACAGCCACGTCGGCGGCGTGCCCTCCACAGGCTTGCTTGCCCGCCATGCAAGGCCCGGCGACCAGGTTCTCAGTCCAGACTCGATTGCTTCATGCTCTGCAGGACTTTCGATCCGGTCGGCAAGCAGGTACGGACGTCGCTGCACTTCAGCCACCAATCCGGCACGACCGACGGCGCTCGCGGTCTGGTCGGCCTGACGAGGAGCGGAACCGAAACGTCGCTGTCGCGCACCTGGCCGAGCAATCGTGCTGATGTCTTCCCACACAAGGGTCTCGGTCCGAAGGACGCATCGACGAACGATGCCGTCGGGACCAAGTGTCGACCAGAGGGGATAGTCGAGAAATGCCACCGCGGCGAGGCCGAGGCCAACGACAAGGATGATCCCATTGAACCACTGCAGCCCTCCGGCGAAGACGCCGTAACCGCCCCACGCCAGCAAAACCAACGGGCCAGCCATGGCACTGATTCGGCCACGCCATGACGTGTGAAGAACCACCGATCTCGGTCCGTCAGCCACCATCGGAACACCTCACTCAGTGCGCGAGATCGACGGATCCGATTCGGTCCAGGAGGGTCTCGCCAGCTTTCAGGGGGAAGTGGCACGCCACTTCTTGACCAGGGCTGAAGGTCACCAGCGGGGGAACCTCCGCTGCACACTTCTCCTGAACGATCGGGCAACGGGTGCGGAAGCGACAGCCAGAAGGTGGATTGGCAGGACTTGGGATGTCGCCCTGCAGAACAATGCGGCGCCTCGAGCGTTCAATGTCAGGATCGGGCACCGGCACAGCAGAAAGCAAAGACTGGGTGTACGGGTGCGACGGTGCCTCGTACAGCGTGGCCGAGTCAGCAACTTCACAGACTCGGCCGAGATACATGACCACCACTCGGTCCGAGATGTGGCGAACAACCGAAAGATCGTGAGCAATGAAGAGATACGCCAGGTCGAATTCGTTCTGCAGATCCTCGAGCAGGTTGATGACCTGCGCCTGAACCGAGACATCGAGGGCCGAGACGGGCTCATCGAGAACGATGAGACTCGGGTTGAGCGCAAGAGCACGGGCGATTCCAATGCGTTGCCGCTGACCACCGGAGAACTCGTGGGGATAGCGGTTGCCATGCTCGGGCAACAAGCCCACCGCAGCGAGGAGCTCGCCTGCTCGTTTCACCGCTTCGCCCTTGCTCGTGCCATGAATCCGCAAGGGCTCTGACACGATGTCGCTGATCGGCATCCGAGGATTCAACGAAGCGTACGGGTCCTGGAACACGATCTGCATCTGGGCCCGCAGCTCGCGCATCCGGTCCTTGTTTGCACCGATCACGTCCTCGCCTCGGAACCGGACACCACCCGATGTCGGCTCGATCAATCGCAACAACGAACGGCCGAATGTTGTCTTGCCACACCCGGACTCGCCGACGACGCCAACAGTTTCCCGCTCGTTGACGGTGAGCGACACGCCATCAACAGCGTGCACATGGCCGACCGTGCGCTTGAAGAGTCCTGCACGAATCGGGAAGTGCGTGACGAGATCATCGACTTCGAGCAGTGCACTCATTTCTTGGTTCCTTCACGAACGTAATCCGGTAACTGCGCAGTCAGGTGACAGCGCGTCATGTGGAGATCAGACACCAGTTCCAGATCAGCGGAGCGTTCATCGCAGACGTCCTGCCGGAAGCGACACCTCGGAGCGAAGGCACAGCCTTCGGGCATGTTCATGATGCTGGGAGGCGACCCGTGAATGGGGATCAGCCGTTCGCCAACAGCATCGAGCCTGGGCATCGACGACATGAGCCCCTGTGTGTACGGGTTGCGTGGGTTGTAGAACACCTCGTTCGTCGGGCCTCGTTCGAAGATCTTGCCGCCGTACATCACTTGCACACGGTCTGCTGAGCCGGCGACGAGACCAAGATCGTGGGTGATCAAGATCATCGCCGCACCGCTCTCTTCGCGAATGTCGGCCAGCACTTCCATCACCTGGGCTTGCACGGTCACGTCGAGAGCGGTGGTCGGTTCATCAGCGATCAAGAGATCTGGCGAGTTGGAGATCGCCATGGCAATCATTGCTCGTTGACGCATACCACCGGAGAACTCATGTGGATACTGATGCACTCGCTGTCCGGGCTCGGGGACGCCAACCATCTCGAGAAGCTCGGCGGCTCGGCTCATTGCGGCCTTGCCCTCGGCCGTGCCGTGCTCTTCCATGGCTTCGACGATCTGGTCGCCGATGGTGTAGACGGGATTGAACGCTGTCATCGGATCCTGGAAGATCATCGAGATCTTCTTTCCACGGATCGCTCGCATCTTGGAGGACTCGAGCCCGACCAGTTCTTCACCGTTGAACTTGGCCGAACCGGTGATCTTGGCCGACTTCGGGAGCAGACCGAGCAGACCGAGCGCTGTCACGGACTTGCCCGAACCCGATTCGCCGACGACGGCAACAGACTCACCTCGTTCAACACTGAAGCTGACGCCACGCACCGCTGCTGCCATGCCGCGCTTGCTCTTGAACGAGATGCCGAGTTCGTTGAGCTCGAGCAGAGGGCCGCTGCTCATTCCGAATCCGACTTCGGGTCGAGTGCGTCGCGCAATGCGTCTCCGATGAAGTTGAAGCTCAAGATGATCAGCGTCACGATCGCCCCGGGGATCAACACTTCCCAGGGAGCGGTGTCGATGTTGCCGGCCGACTCGTCGATCAGGGTTCCGAGCGTCGTGGCCGGGGCCTGAACACCAAGACCAAGGAACGACAGCGTGCTTTCGAGAATGATCGCAGTGCCGGCCAACAGGGTGATCTCGACCAGCAACGTGCCCACCAAGTTCGGCAACAAGTGGCGGAAGATGATTCGACCAGGCCCGGCCCCAGCGGCCCGCGCCGCCTGAACGAATTCGCTCTCCTTGAGCTGGAGCACCTGAGCTCGAACGAGGCGACCGGCCCGGGTCCACGAGATGGCGGCGATCAAAAACGCGATGGCAGTCGGGCTCGCTCCGTACTCACGGCCGAAGATGATCAGCACCAAGATCAAAGGAACCGACAACAACACGTTGATCACGAAGTTGGAGACGGCATCGACCCAACCGGCGAAGTACCCAGAGACAGCACCGACCAGGGTTCCCAATGTGGTGGCCAGCACAGCGGTGAGCAGCGCGATCCGAATGGAGAACTGCCCCCCGTACATGGCTCGCACGAAGTAGTCACGACCGAGCGCATCGGTACCGAACGGATGCGACAACGACGGGCCCTGCTTACGGTCGATGACGTTGGTCTCACCGATCTCATACGGCGACAGGAACTCGCCGATCCAGAAACTGGCGACCAAGAACAGCAGCATGGCTGACCCGACGATGGCCAACTTGTGGCGTCGGAATCGGTTCCATGCTTGGCGGCCAAGGCTCTCTGGCTTGTCAGCCAACCCGAGCAGTTCGTTCAGATCTGCCGCATCGGCGACAACCGGCGAAGGTGCGATCTTGTCGGTCATTTGGAAACCTCGACCATCAGTCGTACCTCACGCGAGGATCCAAGAACCCGTAGGCAATGTCAGCAAGCAAGTTCATGATCACGACAAGCAAGGCAATCGTCACGGTCACGATCATCACCACATCGAGGTCAGCTGCATTGATGCCGTCGATGATCAAGCGTCCAAATCCGGGCCAGGAAAAAACGGTCTCGGTGATCAGCGATCCGCCGAACAACGCTGAGGCGTTCAATGACCAAACCGTCACGGCGGGAATCATGGCGTTACGGAAGATGTGACGTCGGATCACTTTGCTCTCCGAGAGGCCCTTGGCCCGTGCGGTGCGAATGTGATCAGCAGACTTGATGTCGAGGACTGCAGCTCGAATGAAGCGGCTGTCGCCTGCAAGCAGGACGAACATCAAGGTGAGCACCGGAAGCGTCACGCTCGATAGGTACTGGCCGAACGATTCGAGGTGCATCCCGGAGGACCAGAAAGGTTTCCATCCCGTCCATCTGGGGAACCAGATCGCCATGACAACTTGCAGGAGGAGCCCGAAGAAGAAGGTGGGCATGGCGAGCCCGAAGTACGACATGCTCGTGACGGCGTAGTCACCCGCCGAGTACTGGCGAAGCGCCGAATAGGTTCCGGCAGCCACGCCGAACACCATCAGCAAGGCAAATGCGGGGAGGGCCAGCAACATCGTGTTGCGGCCGCGCTCCCAGAAGATCTCAGACACGGGGCGTTCGCCCTGCGAAGTAGCGGTACCGAAATCGCCAGTGGCGACGTCGCCCAACCAACTCAGGTACCGCGTGGGGATGGGCTTGTCGAGCTCGTAGAGGTCGATGATTCGGTCGTAGGCGGTTTGGTCGCAGGTATTGCAAGTGGCGAGGGCATCGAGCGGATTGGTGACCGATGCTGTTGCCCAGAACACGCCGAAGGTCGCGACGAAGAGAATAGGGATGCTGGCCAAGAGGCGGCGAAGAGCGAAGGCGAACATGGTGCGGGATCGTAGAGCAGTTGGGGGTGGGTGCGAAGACCCACCCCCAACAAATGCTCAGAGGATCAGCTGCTGAACTGGAAGTCCACAACGTTGGTCAAAGGACCAGCGTCGTTGGCATCCGGGGCAACGCCAGCTCCGGAGAGCTGGCTGCTGAGGTAACCGTAGAACGACGGCTTCTGCGTCAACGGGATCATGAACAGACCGTCGTCGCCGAAGTTCAGCGTCGTGACGTACTGGTCGAGCTCGTTGTAGCAGGCGGCACGCTCGGCATCATCGACGGTTGCATCGCACACAGGTGCTTTGGCGTCGAAGTCAGCATTGTTGAAGCCGTACGGGTTGTTGCCGTTGCCACCGAGGTAGCTGGCAGCCTGGCCGCCAGGCCACGGACCGCCGACCCATGCGAACTGGGTGATGTCCCAGATCGTCGGATCGCCTTCGGCGCCCTGGGTGGTAGCTGCTGCAATGGCTTCCTCAGCGAACGGACGCTCGCTGAAGTAGGCGCCACCATCGACGTTGTCGATGACGATTTCGAAGCCAGATTCGGCCATCTGCGCCTGGATGAGCTCTTGCTGGAGTTCACGGAGGCCGTTGCCGCCGGTGGTGCCGACCCGAAGGGTGAGGCGTCCACGATCAGCATGCTCGAAGATGCCGTCGCCGGAGTCGGCGTAACCCGCCTCTTCCAACTTGGCAATGGCTTCAGTGGTGTTCTTGCCTTCGTACTCGGTCTGATGGTTCTCGTACGGGCCCTGGTTGGACATCCAGAACGTGTTACCGAGTCCTTCAGCCGGAAGGCTGTCACCGAACAACGGCGTGTACAGGCCAGCCATGACTTCGCTCTTGTCGATGCCGTAGGCAAGTGCTTCACGAACCAATGGATCGCTGAGGTGCACGTTGAGCAGGTTCAGACCCCAGTGTTCGAAGACCGGGCCAGCGGTGGATGCAACCGTGAAGTTCTCATCGGTGGCAAGACGCTCGGCAAATGCGAGCTGAGGTTGGGTCATGATGATCTGAGCTTCGCCAGCCTTGAGCGCATTGATCTGCGCATCAGTGTCGGCAACGAAGTTGATCTGAACACCCTCGACGAAGGCAACGCCATCGTTGCGAGCGTCGGGACTGGCCGATCCGTGGTAGCTGTCGTTTCGCACCATGCTCATGGAGACACCACGGTCCCACTCGCCGAAGACCATCGGTCCAGCCGAGACGAGAACGCCATCAGCGTTGCTCCACTCGGGAAGGTTGGCGTTGACCTCAGCAGCGTCAGCACCGAACGACGGGTGGTAGATCTCATCGAAGAGAGCCTTCCAACCGGCGAAGAACTGAACGAACGTCATGCTGATCTCGGTGTCGCTGGTGACAGTGACATCGCTGATCAGGTCGATACCGGTGCGGTCGCCGGAAAGGTAGACACAACCGGTGCCGTCACCGATGGTGCCGTCGTCTTCCAGATCGCAGCCTTCGGCCCAGATGTTGTAGGTGTATGCCACGTCGGCAGTGGTCAACGGATCACCGTTGGACCAGGTGAGGCCATCGCGCAGCACGAAGTTGATCGTGACGGTCTCATCGTCGTTGACGACGATTTCGCCTTCCTGAGCGAGAAGCTCAGGGTAGAACTCGGTGGCACCGCTGACGCCGTAGAAGCCCTCGAGAAGGCCACGACGGATCCACGAGGTGATCGAGAGATTGTTGGCAGGATCGTCGAGGTGCATGTCAGGTGGTTCCTGCTCATGGGCCCAGATCAGCGTGCCACCGGTGTCGCTATCCTCTTCAGGCGCTGGTGGTGCGGTGGTTTCGGTGACTTCTGGTTCTTCGTCCTCGGCGTCTGCCGTGGTGTCGTCGGAACCTTCTTCTTCAGCTGCACCCTCACTGTCGCTACCGCAAGCGGCGGCTACGAGCGTGAAAGCAAGCAGGAGCGCGAGTAAACGCGCAAGTTTGTTCTCCCCTAGCACAGGAACACTCCTCATTGATTGGCGTCGACGGCGGTGCCGTCGCTCAAGTGGCGAAACCTTAACCCACTGCCGCAAAAAGTGAGCGCCTTGCGCCCATTTGTTGACCTGGCGGTAACAAGGTCGTCATGTGCCGACCAGCGTCGGCGGGGACGATCAGTCGCCGCTTTCAGGGGTCAACCGGAACTGAGCGATGCGGGCAAAGGACTCGGCTTCGAGGCTTGCTCCGCCAACCAGCGCGCCGTCGATGTCCGGCTGAGTCAACAGCTCGTGGGCGTTGGTCGGCTTGACCGAGCCGCCGTATTGCACACGCAGTGCATCGGCAGCTTCGTCGCTGACGAGGTCGCGCACGGTGGCTCTCACGAAGGCACACATTGCCTGGGCGTCATCAGCAGAAGCTGTCTTGCCTGTGCCGATGGCCCAGATGGGTTCGTAGGCAATGACGAGCGCAGCAACGTTCTCGGCGCTGACACCCCCGAGACCAGCCTTGACCTGCGCGGCGACTTTCGTCTCGGCGTCGCCCGCTTCGCGCTCTTCGAGAGTTTCGCCCACGCAGAGAATCGGCACCATCTCGTTGGCCAGGATCGCCTTGACCTTGGCATTCACCATTTCGTCGGTCTCGCCGAACACCTCGCGACGTTCGGAGTGGCCGGCAATGACGTAGCTGACGTTCATCTTGGCGAGCATGGCCGGAGAGACCTCGCCGGTGAAGGCGCCGCTGGCCTCGAAGTGGCAGTGCTGCGCTCCGAGATGGAACGGCAGTCGGTCGGCTTCGAGCACGGTCTGCACGGTGCGGAGATCGGTGAACGGTGGATGCAGGGAGATGTCGACCACGTCGACGTCGTCGGTGGTCACCTGATAGCTCAACTCCTGTACGAGCTTGAGCGCCTCGAAGTGGTTGAGGTTCATTTTCCAGTTGCCACTGATGAGGGGGGTACGGGCCATGAGATTCAGCTCCTGAGTGCGGTAAGACCAGGGAGATCGCCCTGTTCGATGAGTTCCAGAGATGCGCCACCGCCGGTCGACACATGGTCGACGCTGCGATCGACACCGAATTGCTTGGCCGCGGCGGCTGAGTCACCACCGCCGACAACGGTGAAGGCACGGGTCTCGGCCATTGCCTCGGCAACAGCCCGAGTGCCAGCTTGGAATCTTGGGTCTTCGAACACGCCCATGGGACCGTTCCACAACACCGTGCCGGCATCGAGGATCACGTCGGTGAACAACGCTGCGGAGTACGGACCGATGTCGACGCCCATCCAACCGGCGCTCAGGTTGACACCAGCTTGGCGAACCTCTCCCCCGGCCTCAGGATCGAACAACTTGCCACCGCCACCCAACGCAGTGATGTCTTGTGGCAGATGAATCGTGGCGCCGCTGTCAAGCAACCGAGCACAGGTGTCGACCATGTCGACTTCGAGCAGCGAATCACCGACATCGTGACCCTTGGCCTTCAAGAAGGTGAAGGCCATACCACCACCAACGATGATGCTGTCGACCTTGGTGAGCAGCGATTCGATGACGCTCAGCTTGTCTGACACTTTGGCGCCACCCATGATCGCCACGAACGGACGACGAGCCTGGTCACGAACGCCGAGGATGACATCGACTTCCTTGGCAAGTAGGCGGCCCGCTGCCGAGGGCAGCGTCGCCGGCGGGCCAACGATCGACGCGTGTTCGCGATGCGAGGCACCAAAGGCATCGTTGACGTAGCCGTCGTGCCCCTCGACCAACGAGGCGACAAACGCCGGGTCATTGCTGGTTTCGCCTGGATTGAAGCGAAGGTTCTCGAGCAAGGCCACGCCGGGCGCGAGTGTCGCCAGATGGGCCCGAACCGGGTCCATCGAGAATTCGGGATTGGGCTCGCCTTTGGGGCGACCCCGGTGTGAGCACGCCGTGACCTTGGCGCCCCGTTCCTGGAGCCATTGCAGCGTGGGCAGCGCCGCCTGCATGCGCAGATCATCGGTGATCTCGCCACCCGACATCGGCACGTTGAAGTCGACTCTGACAAGGATCGACTTGCCCTCGAGACCGCCAAGCGCAGTCTCGAGATCTTCCAGTTCCGGGACACCAAAGACGGTCATTGGTTGTTGGTACTCAAGCCTTGTTGGCGGCGCCAACGATGACGGACATGTCGACAAGACGGTTGGAGTAGCCCCACTCGTTGTCGTACCAGCCGCAGACCTTCACGAGGGTGCCTTGCGCCATGGTCATCCCGCCATCGATCGTGCAGGAGGCCGGCGACGTCACGATGTCTGATGAGACGATCGGGGCCTCGGTGTACTCGAGGACACCAGCGAGCTTGCCGTCAGACGCAGCAGCGGCGTACGCAGCGTTGATCTCTTCGACGCTGGGTGATCCCTTCAGCACAGCAGTGAAGTCAGTGATCGATCCCGTTGGGACCGGCACTCGAAGTGACGTGCCGTCGAGCTTGCCCTGCATCGACTGCAAGACCAAGCCGGTGGCGCGAGCGGCGCCGGTCGAGGTGGGAATGATGTTGATCGCAGCAGCGCGTGCACGTCGGAGATCTTTGTGTGGACCATCGACGATGGCCTGATCACCGGTGTAGGCGTGGATCGTGGTCATCAAGCCCTGCTCGACGCCGAAAACGTCGTCGAGGACCTTCACCATCGGCACGAAGCAGTTCGTGGTGCACGACGCGTTCGACACCACCTTGTCGGTGGCCGGGTCAAAGGTGTCGTCGTTGACGCCGACGACGAAGGTGTTGTCAGCCTCGGAGCAGGGAGCGGACACGATGACGAACGGAGCGCCCGCATCGAGGTGAGCCGCTGCGGTGTCACGAGAAGTAAAGATGCCGGTCGATTCGATGACGACGTCGACGCCAAGGTCGCCCCACGGAAGATCGGCGGGGTTGCGCTCGGACAGGACTTTCAAGACGTCGCCGTCGACGCTGATGCCACCCTCGGTGGCTGCGATCTCATTCGGGAGAATGCCGAGGACCGAGTCGTACTTGAGAAGATGGGCCATGGTGTCGAGCGAACCGAGGTCGTTCACTGCAACGAAGTCGATGTCTGCGCCTGAAGCCTTGGCAGCACGAAAGAAGTTGCGTCCGATGCGGCCGAAGCCGTTGATTCCCACACGAATGGTCATGGATGAATTGCCTCCTGGAAGGCGCGTTCGTCGGTCGAACACGTCTGTCCGACCATAGTCGGCCGAGTTGGTTGATTAGCGCTCTGAGTCAATCTGTGAGTAGAGAGAGCCAAGTGACCTACCCAGGCGGTCGGGCCGGTGCCCCCAGCCGTCATCAGCCGCCATCGGCGTGTGCACCAACTGCCGACCACCAATGCGCTGAACCGCTGCATCCGGGTCGGTCGCGAGCCCATCGGCGAGCACCACGTCGATCGGAATGCCGTAGCTGTTCAACGTGTCGACGTGAGCCTCCAGGTCGAAGCCGCGGGCCTCAGCGCGATCGTTTGCCACGTTGGCCACGAACACTCGCTGGCCAGAGGCTGCTTGGAGCGCCGCCAGGATGTCCGGCACCAACGCACACGCCAGCACGCTGGTGAAGAGTGAGCCGGGGCCGATGATGATCTGGTCTGCACCCAAGATGGCGTCGACAGCAGCAGCAGGAGCGCTGGGCTCTGGCGGGTCGAAACGTAGATTGCTGATGTCGGAAGACTCTTCGATCGTGACCTGGCCACGGATCGAGCCGTCGGGCGTGGTGGCCACGAGGGTGACCGGCCCGTTGGTCGCTGGGTAGATCGTGCCCACGGCTCCGACCAAGCGAGCGACCTCGGAGATTGCCTGCTGGAAGTCGCCGCCAGCTTCAGCGAGCCCAGCAAGCAGAAGGTTGCCGAGCGGATGGCCTTCGAGCGAGCCAGATTCGAACCGATGCTCGAGCGAGCGGGCGATCAGGCTGTCGTCGCTGGCCAGGGCAGACAGGCAACGGCGAAGATCGCCGGGAGCTGGCAGACCCAGCTCGCGCCGGATGCGTCCAGAAGAGCCACCGTCGTCGGCGACCGAGACCACACCGACGATGTTCGACGCGAACGTCTGTGCAGCTTGCAGCGACGCAGCAAGGCCATGCCCGCCGCCAAGGGCAACGACGCGGGGAGCCAGCGCTCGGAATCGCTTCGAGCGTTCAGTGGTCACTGTCGTTCACCGATCAATGTCTCGATGGGAAACTCTCGGCACCCACCCGCCAGAGGTCAAGTGCTGAGCAACGGCCTCGGCGACCGCAACCGAGCGATGTCGACCTCCAGTGCAGCCGAACGCAACGGTGAAGTACGACTTGCCTTCTTCGGCGTAGGCCGGCAACAAATCGTCGAGCAGCGGGTGGAGGCGCTCCAGGAATCGTTCGGTCACCTCACGCTCGAGCACGTACGCTCGGACGGGGTCATCTTTGCCGGAGAACGGCCGCAGCTCGGGAATCCAGTGAGGATTCGGAAGGAAACGGCAGTCGATCACCATGTCGACATCGAGTGGCAAGCCGTGCTTGAAACCGAAGCTGCTCACCCCGATGCGCATGGCGTGCTCGTCGGTGGCAACGGCGAACGACGACGCCAAGACGTCCCGCAACTGATGCGGGTTGAGGTCTGACGTGTCGATCACGAGGTCGGCGGATTCTCGAGCGCGCAACAAGCGGCGACGTTCTTCAGCAATCGATTCCGACACTGGCGACGAGCCGTCTGCCAGCGGGTGACGCCGTTTGGTGCTCTTGTACCGCCGGAGGAGCACATCGTCGGACGACTCGAGGAACACCACTGACAGATGCTCGAGCTCGGAACGAAGCGCTTCGACCTGCGAGGCCATCTCCTCGTCGTAACCGTGCATCACCAACGCGACTCGCTCGTAGTCGCTGGTCGACCCAGCCAACTCGGCGATCTTCGGTACCAGGGACACCGGCAGGTTGTCGATCACGAACCAGCCCAGATCCTCGAACATGCCAGCGGCGACCGAACGGCCGGCGCCAGACATGCCGGACACGACCACCACCTGTTTTGCCTGCGGCTTCGGCTCTGCGATCTCCATGTCGGTCATCCTTGCACGTCGCCGGCGCGGACAGAGCTGCCTGCCTTGACAAGACGCAGTACCAGCAATCGAGGAACCGTTCCGGCGTCTCGGAACTGGGGCGCCTGGGCCAGAAAGCCCTCGGGCGGAGCTGGTTCGATCATCTCGTGGAGCAGTAGACCGTTCTTCGAAAGGGTGTTGAGGTAGCGAGAAAGCGGCCGGTGGATGAAGCGGATGAAGACGTCCTTCTGCACTTCTTCGACCGTTGCCTGCTCGATCAGATAAGGCCCGATGCGCCAGTACTGCTCGGGTGGTTCGATGATCTGGTCGTCGATCCAGCCGCTGTCGGGAGTCTGCAGCAACGGGTGGTTCAGCAGGAACAAGAAGGTGCCGCCCGGCTTGAGCACTCTGGCCACGTCGGCAATTGCTTCATCGACATCGTCGATGTGTTCGAACACCAAACACGCCACGGCCTTGTCGAATGACTCGTCGGCAAACGGCAGTGCACCACCGCCCGCTTGAGCTACTGCCATCGCCGGATCGCGATTTCCTGCCTCGTGGATCATCGCCGAGATCGGATCGATACCAATGACCTCCGCGCCAGCAGACCGCAGCGCCCGCGCCACCTGGCCTTCACCGGTACCGATGTCGAGCACGCGCATCGGCAACTGAGCAGTCCCGCTCGACGAATTGCCTGTGACCTGCTCGACGATGATCGGGATGATCTGTTCGGTGTACTCAGGGTCAACGCCGTCGGTGAACTCGCGTTGCCACCAGTCTGCGGTGTCGGCAGCCCACCCGCCGACCGGCACGTCGCTACCGCTCATCAGCCCAACCCATGGGTCTTGGCGTACACCGCATCAGCAACGGCATCTGGCAGCCATGACAAGTCCTTGAGCGTTTCGAGCTCTGCCTTCTTCACCTTGTTGATGCCTCCCAGCTCTTTCACGAGCCGCTTTTGTCTGGTTGGGCCGAGGCCCTTGATGTTGTCGAGCACGGACTCGGTCATGCGCTTGTCCCGCAGTTTGCGGTGATACGTGATGGCGAATCGGTGGCTCTCGTCCCTGATGCGTTGCATCAAGTACAGGGCTTCGGACTGACGCGGCAACCGAACAGGTTCGGCTTTGTGGGGCAGGTAGATCTCTTCGAACTGCTTGGCCAGTGAACAGACCGGGATCTTGTCGGCGAGGCCGAGCTCCTCGACGACCTTGATGGCCCGGCTGAGCTGCCCCTTGCCGCCATCGACAACGAGCAGCTGCGGTGGGTATTGGAATTTGCCTCGCTCGGCCACCGGCTTCTTGGTCTCTTCGATGTAGTTGGTGAGGCGGCGCCGGAGCACCTCTTCCATTGCGGCGAAGTCGTCGTTGCCATCAACGGTGCGGATCTTGAAGCGTCGGTATTCGTTGCGATTCGCCGCACCGTCTTCAACCACCACCATCGAACCGACGTAGTCGGTGCCTTGCAGGTGGCTCATGTCGTAGCACTCGATACGCAGTGGTGACTCGGGTAGCTCGAGATACTCCTGCAGCTCGTTGAGCGCACGAGACCTTGCGTTGTGATCCGAGGCACGCTTCATCCGGTGTCTGGTGAACTCTTCGGTGGCGTTCTTGGTGACGGTCTCGAGCAGCTGACGCTTGTCGCCCCGCATCGGCACTCGGATCTCGACGTTCGACCCACGCAGCTCGCTGAGCCATGCCTGGTAGAGCTCGGGGTCGGTCGAGGCTTCCGGAACGAGAACGGTCTTGGGCATGCCCATGACGGGGTCTTCGTCGTAGAGCCCTTCGAGAATCTTGTCGGTGAGATCGCTGGAGGTGAGCTCTTCGACTTTGTCGAGGACGAAACTGCGGCGGCCAACCACTCGGCCACGGCGAACCATGAACACGAAGACCAACGCTTCGAGTTCATCGTCGGCGATGCCGACAGCATCGATGTCCTCGTGGCTGTCGGCCACCATCTGCTGTTTGGCGACCGCTTTGTTCACCGTTGAGATGCGGTCTCGAACGCGAGCCGCTTGTTCGAATTCGAGTGCTTCGGCCGCAGCGTGCATCTCCGTGTCGAGCTTTTCGAGCACAAAGTCTGTGTCGCCATCGAGGAATCGGCAGAGATCATCGACCATCACGTCGTAATCGGCCTTCGACACCTCGCCGACGCAGGGCCCAGAGCACTTCTCGATGTGGAACAGCAGGCATGGCTTGCCGAGCTTCTCGTGACGATTGAACTTGTTGTTCGTGCAGGTGCGAACGGGAAAGGTTCGCAGCAGTTGATCGAGTGTGTCTCGAATGGCATAGGCGTGTGCGTAGGGACCGAAGTAACGGGTGCCCTTGCGCTTCTTGCCTCGCATCACCTGCGGGCGGGGCCACTCGTCGCCGAGTGTGACCGCCAAGTAGGGGTAGCTCTTGTCGTCGATCAATCGGACGTTGAACCGGGGGCGATGCTCCTTGATCAGGTTGTATTCGAGCATCAAGGCTTCGACGTCGTTGCGAACTTGTATCCACTCGACCGAGGTCGCCGTCGCCACCATTTGGGCGGTGCGCGGGTGCATGTTCCGCGGGTTCTGGAAGTAGTTCGACAGCCGGGAGCGCAATGACTTCGCCTTGCCGACATAGATCACACGCCCGTCAACGTCTTTGAACTGATACGAGCCGGGTGCGTCGGGGATCGTTCCCGCTGGGGGTCGTTGCACCATCGACGCAAGGCTACGCCCTGAGGCGTTCTTCCCGATCCGTCAAGTCCCCACTTGGCATGCCGATGATGAGGGTGAGGATCTCATGGACATTTGCGGGCACTGCCACAACGTTCTCCCCAGAACGGTCGATCGATGCACCGTATGTGGGACCGTTCGCGTCGATCCGGCCGCTGCTGACGTGCGAAGGCGCGACGATGGCGCCCAGCCCTCGCATGCTCCCGGCTGGGCAGCCCCGTCAGTGCCAGACACCGGTATCCACCCTGATGATTTCCTCCGCGAACTCGCTGGCGAGAGCTCCACGACCTCACCACCGCCCGACGAGTTTCCATCCGCCCAGGCGCTCGATCGGGCGCTGCCGCCTCGAGCGATTCCGGCAATGCCTCCGCCAGGTGCGCTGGCTGGCTACCTCGGCACCACCGTGGACCGAAGCACTGCATCGACCAATGCCCCCTCGGACACACGAGCCGAGGCTGCGACCCCAGACCAGGCACCACCACACGACCCCCCGAATGTGGCATCTCTGGAGGGCCAGACTGCCGCCGAAGAGACGGCTCAGTTCGCTCAGCATCTCTCCACCGCTACTCGCGTAGCTCCCGACGGCGTGGCGGCTCGAACCACCCGACTCGATGGCACCGTCAAGCTCGGATCGACGCCTTCGCACCGGGCCCTGACCATCGGAGCACCGATCGTTGCTGGCTTGTTCTTGGTCCTCGGTGTCATGGGGTCATACAACATCCGGACTTCTCAGGCCGAAGAGGTCGAAGCTGCCGAAGCGGCCTCGGCAACCGACATGACGGCGATCGAAGAGGCTGCCAACACTGTTGTTCGTCTCGACCTCGACGGCTGCGGCATCATCGGCCGCACGACCGGATTCCTGTTCAGCAACAACACGGTCCTGGTTCCGCAGTCAAGCATCCTCACCGACCATCGGCCGACCGTCGTCGCCGCCGATGGCACGACCTGGTCTGCCGAGGTCCAAGGCTGGGACTCCAACACGAACCTGGCCGTTGTACGACCGACCGACCGAATGAGCGGCGGGCTCGAGTGGGGCGTTTCGTCTCGGATTCGACAAGGCGACACCGTGAGTGTCTTGACCGCCACTGAGCCCGGCGTTGCTTCTTCGGTCCTCGCAACCATCGCAACGACCAACACGCTGAACGGCCGCAACACGTCATTCGAACTCGACATCAATGCCGTTGAGGGCTCGATTCTGCTGAACACCGATGGCTTCGTGATCGGCGTCTTCGATGACCAGAACCTCGCACAGGTCAGTGACGACCTGGCGCCGGCCATCAGTCGAGTCGTGCTCGAGGACGAACGGCCACAGGCGGTGTGTCCGGTTCCAACGACGGTCGCGCCACCAACCACGTTGACCCCTGACGCTGACGGAACAACCGAGACCGAGGACACCGGGCTCGACGAGTAGTGTGGGGAGATGCTGCGCCTTCAGCGACCTCTCCCCGACCGCTACACCCGCCTCGATGACGACGAACTGAAGTCGATCATCACTGCGGCAAAAGCCGAACTCGGCGACCGACTGTTCATGCTCGGCCACCACTATCAGCGAGACGACGTGCTGGAGTTCGCCGATGCATTCGGCGACTCGTTCAAGCTGTCGCTCTTGGCCCAAGAACGCCCTGATGCCGAGTTCATCATCTTCTGCGGTGTCCACTTCATGGCGGAGTCGGCCGACATCTTGACCTCAGATGCACAGCACGTGATTCTCCCCGACCTCAACGCTGGCTGCTCCATGGCCGACATGGCTGATCTCGACCAGGTCGAGGAAATGTGGGAAACCATCGGCGAGACGATCGAACCCGATCGCATGCAGCCGGTCACCTACATGAACTCGTCAGCAGCCATCAAGAGCTTCGTCGGCAAGAACGGCGGCGCTGTCTGTACCTCGTCGAATGCTCGAGCAGTCCTCGAGTGGAGCCTCGAACGTGGCGACAAAGTCCTCTTCTTCCCTGACCAACACCTGGGCCGCAACACTGCCCTCGCCATGGGGTACTCCCATGACGACATGCGCCTCTGGGATCCTCGCAAGCCGGGTGGAGGCCTCACCCCCGAGGACTACGAAGCCGCCACGTTCTTCCTCTGGAAGGGTCACTGCACGATCCACCAGCGGTTCAGCCCCGAGCAAGTCGATGCCTTCAGGGCCGAGCATCCCGATGGCGTGGTGTTGATTCATCCCGAAGCCCCTCACGATGCGTGCGAGAAAGCCGACGAACTCGGCTCGACCAGCTACATCCTGCGCCGGGTGCGAGAACTCCCCGCCGGCACCGCCATCGGCATCGGCACCGAGGTGCACCTGGTGAATCGACTGGCAAAGATGTTCCCGGAAAAGACCATCAAGAATCTCGACCCCTTGATCTGTCCGTGCAGCACCATGTTTCGCATCGACCTCCCCCACCTTGCGTGGGTGCTCGAAGAACTGCTCGCCGGCAAGGTGGTCAATCAGATCTCGGTCGACGCCGACACAACCGAATGGTCAAAGGTCGCGCTCGACCGCATGCTCTCCATTACCTGAGCGCGAACGCCTCGAAACCGACTGTTCTGCGGAGGATTGCCCTCAGTTCTGAGGGCTGAGTGCCGCAGAATGGAGGTCAGCGGCCGAGGCCGCCCACGACTTCACGCACGGTTCGACCGATGATCCGAAGGTCGAAGCCGATGCTCTGGCGCCGCAGATAGTAAAAGTCGTACTGCAGCTTTTCGAGAGCGTCTCCGTCGGTGGCGGTGTAGCCGAGTTTCACCTGGGCCCAGCCCGTCAAGCCGGGACGAACGATGTGTCGTTCGTCGTAGAACGGGATCTTGGTTCGCAGTTCTTCTACGTAGTGGACTTGCTCAGGTCGTGGTCCGACGATCGACAGCTCACCGCGAACAATGTTCACCATCTGCGGGAGCTCATCGAGATGAAGCTTGCGTAGGAGCTGACCGAACGGAGTGATCCGCATATCGCCATCGGCGGTCCACGTGGAGTGGTCAGCCTCGGTCTCGGTCATCGTGCGGAACTTGTACATCCGGAAGGGCACACCGTCTTTGCCGACACGTTCCTGGTTGAAGAACAACGGACCGCGATTCGCGACGAGGTTCGCCAAGAAGATCGGCAAGAGCAGGACTCCACACACAACCGAACCGACCGAGCCGATGACGATGTCGAAGACGCGCTTGGAACGGATGTAGTTGGCGCGATGCACCTCACCGATGTCGAACAGCATCGACACCTGTGCGAGCTCCGCAACCGGCAGCTTCCCGAGCCAACCCTCGTAGAAGAGCGCAAGCGTACGAACTCGGACACCTGAGCGGTGGATCTGACTGATCTGGCTGACGACGGTGTCATCGTTCTGCGCAGCGCGGTCGATGACGATGACGGTCGGATCGGTCTCGGCAACTCGTTCGATCAGCGGCTCGTGGCCGTTCTTGGAGACTCGAGCCTCGGCGATACTCAGGACATCGACGAGCGTGGCGCTCACTTCGTCTCGGGTGTCGAGGTCCGCGACGAGAGCAGCAACATCGTCAGGCCGATCGGTGATCAACATGATCCGATCCCGCTGTGTCGACCATGAACGAAGGTCTGCAGCGAGGTTCCATGTCAGTACCGACCACAGCGGAACGATGGACGCAACCAGGAACGTCGACGATCGTGGGAAGACTGTTGCGGCTCCGACGAGTTGCACGAGGGAAACGGCGCCGAGGCTCACCAACACTGCGCCCAAGCCACGGGCCAGTGCTTCGCCACGGCGACGAGGCATCTCTGGCAGACCCAGGCCATAGCTGGAGCCGATCAGCAGCAATGTCAGGGCAACCCACCAGGCTGCAGACGAGGTGTTGCCGTTGCCATAGCGGGCAGGCCCGAATATCTCGGTGTACGCGAAGCGTGAACCACCGACAACGCCGGCGATTCCAATCGCGTGGAGGAAGCGAATCCAGTTACGCCTCATGCGGTTGCAGGTGTTCTGTGGTGAGCGAGGGCGGGAACGCCGAGGCGTTCGAGGATCATCGGAGCGAAGTCGAGGGCATCGATCTCATCTGGCCACAGCTCTTTTTGGCTCGACATCACGATCCCCCTCGGACAATGGCGACCGGAACGGTGGTCGGTCACTGCCTCGACAGTCATACCGACCGACGCTGGATCAACCCAGTGACCGCCGACGAGCACTTCACCATCTCGTGCTGCGGGCTTGTACGTGAATGTCATGACGTGGTCGGCACCCTCGTGAGCAACCATCAACTCGTCGAGCCCCTCACCGAGGAAGGTGTCGAGCACCGATTGGATGTGGTCGGCGTCTGACGCCGTCGTGGCGACAAGTGTCAACTGCGGCACCATGGCGCCCCGCACTTCATGGCCAGGGGCGAGACCAGCCGCAGCCAGGAACTGGTCCGGCTTGCGGATGACCGCTTGGTATGCACGGTCGGTGTCCACCGTGTTGTCGGCCTTCTGACCCATCGAGGACACGACAAGAAGCTCTCGCCCCGTCGCCGATGCAAGCGCCATCAACTGGTCGAGAATCCGATCGAAAGCCTGCATCGCATAGGGCAGTTCACCGGCGTTCTTCTCGACCCAATCAGCCGAATAACCAGATCCTTCTGCCCAGTCCTCGGGGAACGTCGCCGCCCAATAGCGGTGCATGAAAGAGGCAACGTGGTTGGAGAAGACCACAGCAAGGTCCGGGTCGGTTTCGATGACCTGCCGTTCGAACACGTCTGCTGCCAACAACGACTGGGCAACACGAAGACGCTCTTTGTTCCAAGCTCCACGAGCGACTTGAGCAGCCAGCATCGTCACTTCGGCCCATGTCGATGGTTTGACGCCGTTACGTACGAACGACGCTGCTCCCCCGATGTCGGCAAGACCCGGACGAACGCTCGCCACTCGAGCCGATTGCTTGGTCATCCGCAGGTTGAGTTCCTGAATCGGTTGGAGCTTCGCCGGAAGTGTCGAAGCGTCATCACCGAAGAGATCAGGAACCACGAAGGCGTAGTTCGGGCCAGAGGCTTGCTCAGCACGGGGAGATGAGTGCAACACACCGAACAGACCGACCGACCTACCTGCATCAGCGGCGGCCTGCCAGTAGAACGGATGCGAGTCAGGCTTCGGGTCGCCGTACCAGAACACGCCGTGTTCAGAGTACGGGGCTCCCATGCCGACCGAGGCCCAGCTCTGGGACGGATACAGGTCACGAGGCAAGTCGTCGTCGAGAACGGTTTCGGTCATCGAACCAGAGGCGAGAAGCCGTGCTGTTGCTGATTCGGGTGAGCGAACCGCCCACCAGTCGAGGACCCGCTTCGGGACCTCGTTCACTTCGAGCACGATGATTCTCTCCATGGGTACCCATCGGCACTCAGCGCCCTCTGAATGAGGGGACGTTGCCCGTCTTTTGTCGAACATCGCGACCCCTCTCTGACCATCACATCGCAGCTGGAACTGCCGATGGGAACAGATGACGCTGACCACGGTCGTGATTCCGGCCAGAAATGAAGAAGCTGATCTGCCGGCGGCACTTGCATCGGTGCTCGAACAGACCGTGGCGCCTGACACGATCGAGATCGTTGTCGTAGACGGCGCGTCGTTGGACCAAACAGCAATCGTGGCCAAACAGATCCTCTCTGCAGCACCGATCCATCGCTGGGCGGTGCTCACCAACCACAAAGCGACAACCCCCACGAACCTCAACATGGGTCTCGATTGGGCTCAGGGCGACGTCGTCGTGCGGGTCGACGCTCGTTCCATTCTCCCCGCCGACTACATCGAACGAACTCGCAAGGTCCTGACCGACCCAGCGGTGGCCACCGTCGGCGGCCGCCAGGCAGCTCGTCCAGCAACGTCAGGGCTCGAAGCGCGCTCGATCTCACGGGCGCTCAACAACCCGTTCGCCAACGGCGGCGCCTGCTACCGCGACCACCGAGCATCGAGCGGGCCCTGCGACACCGCCTACCTCGGGGTGTTCCGAACCGAACAGCTTCGATCCGTCGACGGTTGGGCGGAAGACTTCACCAGCAATCAGGACTTCGAGCTGAGCCGACGCATGGCGGAACTCGGAACCGTTTGGTACGAGGCAGGCCTCCCGGTGACCTACACACCCCGAGCAACCTTCCGAGCCCTGCTCCAGCAGTACCGGCGATTCGGTCGCTGGAAGTCGATCTACTGGCGATCCACTGGCGATCGCCCCCGCCCCCGACAGCTCGTCCTCCTCGCAGTTCCTGCGCTCGGCGTCACTGCGGCAGGCGTGATCATCATCACCTCGCCCGCGAGAGCGCTTCGAACCGCAATCGCTGGTGTGGCCGCACTCGGCCTCATCGACCACGTCGGTTCCGAGCAATCTGCGTCCCTCGCCGAACGCACGGGCAGCTGTGCCGCCATGGCGACCATCGGCGTTGGTTGGTGGACCGGAGCAGTCCAAGAAATCTTCTCTAAAGGAAACCCTGAATCATGAGCGTTGAACGTGCCTTCTACGAGCAAAAGGATCTTTGGGGAACAGAAAACGATCTCGATCAAGAACGGACGCTGATCCGCGCCACCGAGATGGCCAAGCTCATGCCCTCAGATGTGGCATCGGTCTTGGACGTCGGCACTGGTGATGGTCGTTTGCTGCACCCGCTCGTCAGCATGTTGCCGGGAGACCCGTTCGTTGTCGGCCTCGACCGCAGTGCAATGGCGCTCTCCCATCTCGGTCAGCAGAGCACGCAGGGGTCAGCTGACGCACTGCCGTTCGCCGACGAGTCGTTCGACGTGGTCATTGCCTGCGAAATCCTCGAGCACCTTCCCGAACCGATCTATCGGGAGGCTCGCGCCGAACTTGCTCGAGTCGCACGACGGTCGGTCATCATCACGGTCCCGAACCGAGAGAAGCTCTCACGAGCGACGCTTCGATGTGAGGTCTGCAACTGTCGCTACAACCGCCGGCGTCACCTTCGCCGCTTCGAGCGCGAAACCTTCGACGGCTTACTCGATGGCTTCACGGTGGCTGCAGCAGAGGAATTCGGTCACCACACTCGCATCTACCCGCCTCGGATTCGCCAAGAGCTCGAGCGCCGCGGCGTCCTGTCGGTGCACGACGCACCGGAGTGCCCGCAATGTGGCCAAGCCCACGGTCGCCGAGCAAGCGATGCACAACACGTCGAGGCCTCCCACGGCGACAACGCTCAATCGATCGAGAAGTCGAGCTACTTCCGTGTGCGGTCGCTCGTACCCGCCGAGCGTCGTCCGTACTGGCTCGGTGTTCGTCTCGACCGGGCCTGAGCGCCCTACCAGAAGCTGACGAGCAACACCGACGACGCAGCGAAGCACACCGCCGTGACGAGCAAACTGATCGAAGGCTTCACCTTCGCCTCAGTGACCGCTCGGTGGTAGGCCCAGACAACCGACAGAATCGTTGCGGCGGAGACTGCGCTGGCTACACCGTTCAGCGATCCCGAACCAACAACGATGGCGGCGACAAGCGCCGCCATTCGCACGAGTTCCCATCCAACGACTCGATACGCCCGGCCGGTGGTCAAACCGAGTGCAACCACAGGGCCGAGCAAGAGCCGCCACGGTAGGGCCAGACCCAGAAGCAACGTCACCGCCCGGGTTGCTTCCCAATCGGTCCCCAGAACCGTTGGCAGCAACAGTGCGACGAGGGCGGTTCCGGCTATTCCGCAGGCGCCGAACACGCCGATCTGCTTGACGAGCTGATTATGTTGGCGTTGAGCATCCGAAGTGTTCGCAAAGTCGACGAAGGCGGTACGAGTGAGCGGAGCAGCCACGACAGAGGAGAAGGCCGATGCAAGACGGAATCCGATCGCATAGATGCTGAGTGCCTCAGCACCGAGGAGCGCTCCGACCAGCAGGTAGTCGACGTTCGCCACGGCGTAGGTGACGACTTGGCTCGCCCACAGACCACTTGCTCTGACGGGGTCGCCTGTCGCGCTGAAAGCTCCACTCTTGGTTCGCTGGAAGCCGAGCTCGACCAGGTGTTTACCAATGCACAGCAGGCCGAACAGCAGCAGGTCGTCGATGTCGTGGATCACGGCGACAACACCAGCGAAGAACGCGACTGCTGCAACCCCCTCCGCGATCGACAGGCGTCTGGTTTCGCCCGAACGTTGTAATGATGCCCGACCCACATAGACCGCTGGCCCGGTGACGAACGTCAGGCCGCCGATGGCCACGACTGTCCCGGCAACCCCTCCGATCGATAGACCGGCGACGACACCGATGAGCGCAAGTACCACCGACGCGATGCGGCGATTGTCCCGGGCGCTCAGAGCAATGGGAGAGCCCGTGGGCTGGCGCAGTAGGGCGAAGGCCAGCCCGCCGTCTCCGACCTGGGCTGCCAGCGCGTAGAGAATGAACACCGTTGCAAATGGCGAGAAGTCTTCGGTACCTGTCCGCCGAGCGATCAGGAGCGAAGCTCCCCCGAGCGCGAGCTGGTCGAGCCCGCGGGTCCCGATCATCAACAGCAGTCGGCGAAGTGGCGAAGAGGACTGACCGACGTCAGGCAACGACGTCTCTGTGGCAGTCATGGGGTTCCATTCGGTCAGTGTGACTCAACGTTGAGTCAACGCCTGGTCACTGGCTGCTGTGAGCGAGTTCTTCGCTTTCGACCGGTGACGGCGAAGCTGGTGCTCTGCGAACCATCGAGCCGATCAGGTCTGCAGCGGTCGAGACCGCCCACGTCGCAAGGGCGAAAACGCCAAGCACCTTGGCGCCATCCTCGGCTACGAGCGTCCAGTCACCTCCGACGGGGAAACGATCGAAGACCAGCGAGGCGCCAAACCCGGCCGCTGCTGCCAACAGCAGTTCCCAGCGCGTTCGGATGATCTCGCTCTTCCATCGAATCGACCAGACCAAGATGGCAATTGCCTCGAGCCCGATGAGCAACCACTTCGACCCGCCGAGCACCTTCGGCACGACATTGGTGTGGAGCAAGAACAGGTCGTCGAAGAGCAAGAGCGTGACGATGAGCCCGATCGAACCCGTGGCGAGCGCTGCGTTCTGCCGACCGGACATTCGAGAAGCCAGACAACAGAAACCAAGGGAAACCGCCGCGATCGTCCAGCCCATGACCGCAAACGATGTCACGAGGCCGGCGTACCAGTGTCCTCCGCCGACAACCGACGCATCCAGGAACAGATCTTCGACCGGAACCGTCTCCTGGGCAGCAACGGTTGCGAGTCCGAGCAGACCCAGCGACCAGACAAACGCCAAACGGCGCAGGGTCGACGCGCGCTGAGAAACAGAGCGTCCAGATCGACGCTCACTCGAAGCGATCTCCCGACTGTTGTCGAGGTCTTGTTGAGCAGTGGTCACCCATCGATGATCGACCCCTTGAGGCCGTTGCTTGACCTGTGCGATCGAATAGGTCCCGAAGGACCAGTGATCAGCTTCGTCCACCTTCGAGCAACGGCTTCAGGAAGCGCCCGGTGTGGCTGGCCTTGACACTGGCCACGTGTTCCGGGGTGCCAGCAGCCACGAGCGTGCCACCGCCGGTACCGCCCTCTGGCCCGAGATCGATCAACCAGTCGGCAGTCTTGATGACGTCGAGATTGTGCTCGATCACCAGGATCGTGTTGCCTTGGTCGACCAAGCGAGTGAGGACCGTGAGCAATCGACGGATGTCCTCGAAATGCAGGCCGGTGGTCGGCTCGTCGAGCAGATAGATCGTGTGGCCCGTCGATCGCTTGGCCAATTCAGATGCGAGCTTCACACGCTGCGCTTCGCCACCAGACAACGTGGGCGCCGGTTGCCCGAGCCGCACATAGCCGAGGCCGACATCGACCAGCGTCTGCATGTGGCGAGCGATCGGCGGCTGGTTGGAGAAGAACTCGAGCGCTTCAGCGATCGGCATGTTCAAGATGTCAGATATCGACTTGCCCTTGAACATGATCTCGAGCGTGTCGCGGTTGTATCTGGCGCCCTTGCAGATCTCGCACGGCACGTAGACGTCCGGCAAGAAGTGCATCTCGATCTTGATGGTTCCGTCACCGGAACACGCTTCACAGCGCCCGCCCGACACGTTGAACGAGAACCGTCCCGGCTGGTAACCGCGAACTTTCGCTTCGTTGGTCTGAGCGAAGAGTTTGCGAACGTGATCGAAGACCCCGGTGTAGGTCGCCGGATTCGATCGTGGCGTGCGACCGATCGGTGACTGATCGATGTTGATGACCTTGTCGAGGTGATCGAGCCCTTCGAGCGACTTGTGAAGCCCGGGCGGCGTCTTGGAGCGGTAGATGCGCTGCATCAACGACTTCAGCAGGATCTCGTTGACCAGCGTCGACTTGCCCGAGCCAGACACGCCGGTGACCGCCACGAAACAGCCGAGCGGAATCTCGACATCGATGTTTCCGAGGTTGTGTTCTCGTGCCCCCCGGATGATGAGCTGGTTCTCACCAGGCTTGCGACGAGTCTCGGGTACAGGAATCGACTTCTTGCCCGCCAGGTAGCTACCTGTGATCGAGCCGCGTCGCTTCTTGAGACCAGCGACGTTGCCGCTGTACACGACCTCTCCCCCGTGCTCACCAGCACCAGGGCCGATGTCGACCACGTGGTCGGCGATCGCAATCGTGTCCTCGTCGTGCTCGACAACGATGACGGTGTTGCCGATGTCGCGCAGTCGCTTCAGCGTGCCGATCAGCTTGGCGTTGTCACGTTGGTGCAGACCGATCGACGGTTCGTCGAGCACGTACAGCACACCGGTGAGACCAGAGCCGATTTGGCTGGCGAGCCGAATGCGCTGTGCTTCGCCGCCGCTGAGGGTGGCGGCAGATCGGCCGAGGCTGAGGTATTCGAGGCCGACGTCGAGCAGGAACCCAACACGAGCGTTGATCTCTTTGACCACACGCTCGGCGATCAGCAGATCTCGTTCGGAAAGCTGGAGTCCAGCGAGGGTCTTTGCCGCCTCGCCAATGGACATACGGCAGAGCTCGGCGATCGAATGGCCGTCGACCAGGCAGGCAAGCGAGAGGGGGCTCAGACGAGCACCGTCACAAACCGGGCAGTCGACCTCGCGCATGTAGCCCTCGATCTGCTCCCGCTGGGAGTCAGACTCGGCTTCGGTGTGACGCCGACGAAGATACGACACGACACCTTCGAAGGTCGCGTTGTAGGTGCGCTGACGCCCGTAGCGGTTCTTGTACTGGACCGTGACTTTCTTGGCGCTGCCGCCCTCGAGCAAGAGCTTCTTCTGCTTCGTGCCGAGATCCGACCACGGCTCGTCAGCGGGAATGTCGTGCTCGAAACAGACGGCTTCGACGAGACGGCCGAAGTAGCGGCTGCGGTTGCCAGACCACGGGTGGATCGCCCCGTCGTTGATCGACAGCTCGGGGTTGGGAACAACCAGCTCGGCATCGACCTCGTAGGTGGTGCCGAGGCCATCACAGGCAGAGCACGCTCCGTACGGAGAGTTGAAGCTGAAGTTTCGAGGTGCCAGCTCTTCGAAACTCTTGCCATCGGAGGGCCGAGAGAGGTGTTGGCTGAAGGTGAGAACCGTGGCCTCTGTGGTGGTGTCGCCCTTTGCCGGGACGATCTCGATCTCGGCCACGCCCTCAGCGAGGCCCAGCGCTGTCTCCATCGAGTCGGTCAAACGCCGCTCGATACCGTCTCGACGAACGAGGCGGTCGACGATCACCTTGATGTCGTGCATCTCGTAGCGCTCGAGCTCGGGAAGGTCGCCGCCGAGATCCACTGCCTCACCGTCGACGAGCGCACGAGCAAAGCCCTGGCCAGCCAGATCAGACATCAGGGTCTCGTAGGTGCCTTTACGACCCCGAACCACTGGCGCCATCACCTGGAAGCGTGTGCCTTCGGGAAGGAGCAGGACCTGGTCGACGATCTGCTGCGGCGTTTGCTTCACCAAGCGCTCGCCGGTCTCGGGATCGTGTGGCACACCGATGCGGGCAAAGAGCAATCGGAGGTAGTCATAGACCTCGGTGACGGTGCCGACGGTCGAACGCGGATTGCGGCTCGCCGACTTCTGATCGATCGAGATCGCTGGCGACAGCCCCTCGATGAAGTCGACGTCCGGCTTGTCCATCTGGCCGAGGAATTGGCGGGCGTACGCCGAGAGGGACTCGACGTAGCGGCGCTGCCCTTCTGCATAGATCGTGTCGAACGCCAGGGACGACTTCCCAGAGCCGGAGAGCCCAGTGAAGACGATCAATTTCTCCCTGGGAAGCTTGAGATCGACGTTCTGAAGATTGTGCTCGCGTGCGCCGCGAATCTCGATGGTGTTGCCCACCGGGCGAAGACTAGCGACGGCCTGGACAGAACGCTTGTTCGAACGGCTAGCTTCGCTGATAGATCGTCAAACGTTGCTGCAGAACAGTGCTGAGCTCCCATTCACCGACCGCCGACACCGCTTCGAAACCGTCGAAGAGTCCCGGGTCTTCGTCGACTCCGTCGACGTACACGAAGCGGTCGATGGATTCGTCAGCGAGCACCTCGAGCATGCGGTCGTCCAACCGGCCACCCACGGTGGACAGCCATCGATGCTCGACGATCTCGGGTCCCGCTTCGCGAGCTTTGACCGGGTCGTACCAGACGACGACGTCTCCATCGGCGACCTCTTCGATGAGGTCGAAGTCGTTGGCCAACGAGTTGGTCCGGAATGCGTTGAACCACACGCCCGAAGCCGTGACGAGCAAACCAGCGACCACAAGCCCCCGGAAGACCGCGAGGTTGCGCCTCGGCAATTCCGCACAGGCGATGACAACAAGCAGAAAGCCGGTCGCCAACAAGTAGCGGCCGCCCCACTGCGGCACCGCACCGGCGGAGTACTGCGTCAGGTGGATCAGCGGCAACGGAAGCAGCGCCATTGCAGCGACGAGCTTGTGGCGATTGGTCGCGAAGCCAAGCGCTGCGCCAGCAACCACCAGCGGAGCGGTCGGCACCATGCCCGGCACGAAACTCGGGCCGAACTGCACAACACGAAGTCCGAGGATCATCGCCAGAGCGATGAGCAGGAGCGAGGGCGGACGAACGTCGCCGCTTCGCCGAACCACGATCACGAGCCACGTCAGTCCTGCGATCAATCCAAGCCCGAAGAAGGTCGCAATCGGATGGATCGCATTGATCGGCGACAACAACGTGGTGAAGGTCGCATCCACTCGCTCGCCCTGCTCGCTGCCGGCGCTTGCTGCTGCACCAGCGCTTCGAGTCGAGCGAAATGCCTCGCCGTAGAACCACCGCTCCACCGCAGAGTTGGCAAGCAGAACAACGACAGCACCGCCAGCCATGACAACACTCGGCGCGACAGAGCGAAGCAGCGCAATCGGCGAGCGACTCGACCCAGCGATCAGCGCACCGGTCAACGCCAAGCCGGCAACAAAGCCGTACACGAGAGCTTCCTGGCGCATCGTGGCGGCCAAGCCGAACGCGACGCCTCCACCGAGCGCAGCCGCTGTCCGACGTCCGGCGTGGCGCACGTCGGCGAGCTCGGTCTCGGCCGCATCGAGCACCCACAACGCTCCGAGCCCCATCAATAATACGCCGATCGAGTGTTCCCAGAAGTCGAGTGCGTACACCGCCACGGGTGTCGACAGCCCAACGACCCACATCGCCGATCGTCCGCCCGATGGCCGCAGTCGCTGCTGCAGCTTGCCGGCCACCACCGCTGCACCAGCAGCAGCCATCATCGGGATGAGCAGAGCGAGTTGAGCGCCACCAATTGCCCAAAGAGGACGGGCGGCAAGAACCATCGGCAGCGATGTCGTGTTGACCCACCAACCGCTTGCAGTGAGCGTGGTGTGAGCAAAGGGGAACACATCGCCCGAGGGGTCGGCCCCCTCGGCCCAGTAGCCGAGATCGGTTGACCAGTCCCCTCGTTCCATCATCGCGGCGAGAGCCCCCGTCTTTCCACCGACATCGGTGCTGAGATACGCATCAGGGCTGGCGAACAACGACAACCCGAAGTAGAGCACCGTCAGCACGCAGAACACCACAAGGCCGGAATTGGCCAAGCGTTGCAAGGCGGAGATGACCACCGCAGGTTCTTGGATCGTGGGTTTCGACACCTCGGCTGGAGGCAGCGGGCGAGTCGACGCTGTCGTCATGACGGCATCCTTTCGATCACGATGGTGCGAATGCTCTGGTCGAGGGTCGCTTCGTTTGCCTGCCAGCCCGTTGGAATGACCGGTTCGTCGTTGTCGAAGAAATCGATGTGCACGACGCGCGTGATCGATGCGGCATCGACCATCTCGAGGAACTCGGCGAGCTCGCTGTCATCAGACATCGACTGCAGCGGCAGCAAAACAGCCACGTCGGGAGCGCTGCGACCGAGACGCCGGTCGGTGGAGATCAAGACGTCGTTGCTTCCCACCAACGGTGCCAGAGCCGACCTGACTTGCTCTTCGATCACTGTCGCCGTTTCGCGAGACGAGTCGATCTTGGCCAATCCGACAACGCTCACCACGAGACTCAACAACAACGCTGCACCCATCACGATGCCAGCACCCGTGGCCATTGATTCCCGCGACCGCAGGGTGTTGACCGCTTGAGCAACGGTCGGAACAGCGACGGCGAGCGTGATGAGAGCGAGGCGCCCGGCCCACCCGAGGCCACCGCCATCGGGCGGGCTGACGAGGACGAGCCCTGCCCATGTGAGACCAAGGACAGCAAGCGGAAACCGGTGGGCCGCTGCCGGCCTGCAAAGAACGAGCGCAGGAAGGAGCACCGGCCATGCAGCAAACAGGCCGGCGTAGGGGTCGCCGATCGCACTTCCGTAGAGCCCAAGGCCGAGTCCCAGCACCGAGATGATCACGACCAAGCCCAGCTCCATCCGACGACGAACCAGTACGGCCGCTGTCAGTAGGAGCAGAGCTGCGAGAAGCCGAGCGACATGTTGCGGTGTTTGCCCCCCCACGTCCAAGAAGAGAGCCGTCGCCGCCTGCAGGCGCTGCGTGACCACACCCTCTACCACGCCTGCGGTACCGGTGGGAGCGAATGACACGCTGCCTGTAGCCCACTCGAAAAGGATTCGATCCAAGGCAAAGGCGGCGCACGTCGACAGTCCAATGGTCCCCAGCCAACGCAGCCAGTCCGGACGGCTTCGCTGAACGAGCGCTACTGCACCGAACAGCGCAGCGGACGCCACGAGCCCCTCCGTCCGCAGCAAGATGACGCCAAAGATGCACCCTGCGACTGCGACTGCGTTCACCACCGACCATCGATCAGCGTGGTGGATGATGGCAACGGCAGCGGCAAAGGCCGCTGTCGCCGGCAGGTGGGCCCATCCGATGTGAGCATGAATCAATAATGGACTGGCCGATGCGGCCAACCAGAACCCAAGGCGACCATCGACTGCGGGCAACCGATCGGTCGCAAGACCCGAAACCAAAGCGACGACGATCAACGACAGTGCAGAGAGCAGGAGACCACCCTGGCCTGGAGCCAGCGGGTCGATGACAGCCAGTGCGGTTGGATAGGCGGCATGACGTGCGTACGGGAACCACCCGTCTGGCTGCACATCAGAAAGCGCCAACGGTGCGTAGAGGGTGGTGATGCCGGAAGGACCAGGAACGATCGGCACGGCCCAGGTTCCCTCATCGACCAGCTGAGTGGTTTGGGCTCGGTACGCGCTCTCGTCGTAGGTGTAGGTCCCCGGGCCCAACAACTGGGACGAGACCAACAACAGCAATCCCAACACCACGACGTGCACAAGCCAACTCCTGGCCTGGACACGCTCCCTCGGCGAGGCAGTCTCGACGCTTACCGAAACGTCACGGTCGAGCACGCTCATCGTTCCCCCATCGGCCATCCTCCCCTATCGGCAAGGAGCGACAGCTTCTGAGGGCGTCCAGCTCAGACCATTTCGCGCAATTCGCGCTGCAGCTCGCGGATCTCGTCACGGATTCGGGCGGCGTACTCGAAACGAAGATCAACCGACGCTTCCTTCATTTCTTCCTCGAGTGTGATGATCAAACGGCGCAAATCGCCTTCGGGCAGATCAGCCATCTCTTTGAGGCGTTTCGCCTCGCCCGGACGAGCCTTGCGCTTGTCAGCTCCGGGCACAGGAGCTGTTTCCTGCCCGGCCGGGCGCATCATCTCGAGAATGTCGGTGACTGCCTTGCGGATGGTCGTTGGATCGATGCCGTGTTCTTCGTTGTACGCCTCTTGCAGGCCTCGACGCCGATTGGTTTCTGACAACGCCTTCTGCATCGAATCGGTGATCTTGTCGGCATACATCAGTACACGGCCATCGACATTTCTCGCAGCGCGACCAATGGTCTGGATCAGCGACGTCTCCGAACGCAGGAATCCCTCCTTGTCGGCATCGAGGATGCAGACCAGCTGGACCTCGGGAAGGTCGAGCCCCTCTCTGAGCAAGTTGATGCCAACCAACACATCGAAGTCGCCGAGCCGTAGGCCGCGAAGGAGCTCGATCCGATTGATCGTGTCGATCTCGGAGTGCAGGTAGCGGACGCGCAGGCCCTGTTCGAGAAGGTAGTCGGTGAGGTCCTCAGACATCTTCTTGGTGAGCGTGGTGACCAGCACCCGACCATCGTTGTCGATCACGTTGCTGATCTCGGTCAAGATGTCGTCGATCTGCCCCTTTGTCGGGCGGACCGTGACCTCAGGATCCAGCAGACCAGTTGGTCGCACGACCTGCTCGACCATTTGGTCGGAGTGCTCGCGTTCGTAAGGACCGGGGGTCGCAGAAAGGAAGATGGTCTGGCCTCGGCGTTCGAGCCATTCCTCGAAGCGGATCGGCCGGTTGTCCGCCGCCGACGGCAGTCGGAAGCCGTGCTCGATCAGTGTCTCTTTGCGGCTTCGATCGCCTGCGTACTGACCGTGCAACTGGGGAATCGCAACATGGGACTCATCGATGATGGTGATGTAGTCCGATGGAAAGAAGTCGAGCAAGGTGTAGGGAGCCTCGCCGGGCTGACGTCCGTCGATGTGCCGGCTGTAGTTCTCGATGCCGTTGCAGAAGCCCATTTCCTGCATCATCTCGAGGTCATATTGCGTCCGCATACGCAAGCGTTGTGCCTCGAGCAGCTTGCCGTCTTTTTCGAATTCGGCCAAACGCTCTTGCAGCTCGTGCTCGATGCCGCTCAGCGCCTTCTGCATTCGATCGTCCGAGGCCGTGTAGTGCCGAGCAGGAAAGACCACCAGCTCGGGAAGCTCGCCAATGCGTTCACCCGTGAGCGGATCGACCGTGGTGATCGACTCGACTTCATCCCCGAACAGTTCGATCCGAACCACGAACTCCTCGTAGGCAGGTTGCAGCTCGATCGTGTCGCCTCGCACACGGAACTTGCCCCGACCGAGTGTCATGTCGTTGCGCTCGTACTGCATGTCGACGAGGTCGGACAGAATCGAGCGTTGGTCGTGCTCCTCGCCAAGCCGGATGACGAGCAGCTTGGCCAGGTACTGGTCGGGGTCACCCAAGCCGTAGATACACGAGACCGAGGCGACCACAATCGTGTCTCGGCGGGTGAGGAGCGCAGAGGTCGCTGCATGGCGAAGCCGATCGATGTCGTCGTTGACCGACGAGTCCTTCTCGATGTAGGTATCCGAGCTCGGGATGTAGGCCTCGGGCTGGTAGTAGTCGTAGTAGCTCACGAAGTATTCGACCCGATTGTTGGGGAAGAACTCCCGAAACTCGTTGGCCAATTGGGCTGCCAATGACTTGTTGGGCGCAATCACGAGCGCAGGTCGCTGAGCCTTCTCGATCGCCCATGCGATGGTGGCGCTTTTGCCTGACCCGGTAATGCCGAGCAGCGTCTGGTAGCGGTTTCCGGCTTCCAAACTCTCGGTGAGAGCTTCGATCGCTTTGGGTTGATCGCCGGCCGGTTCGTAGTCCGACACCATTTTGAACTCTGCCATGAAATCAGCCTACCGATGGGGTGTGACACTGATCCCGGCCAAACTTCGCCCCCAACCCACATCCATCCCAAACTTCGCCCCCAACCCACACTCAGTGTGGGTGTGGCACAAAATTTCGGCGAAGTGTGGGTGTGGCACAAAGTTTCGGCGAAATGTGGGTGTGGGTGTGGGTGTGGGTGCGGGTGTGGGAAGGGGTTAGGGGGTGAGTTGGCGCCAGAGGGTTTCGACCTGGGAGTGGAGGGAGTCGAGATCGCCGGAGTTGTCGATCACGTGGGTGGCGAGGGCGAGGCGTTCCTGACGTGAGGCCTGCGCTGCGATCCGCTTCTTGGCATCGTCGATCTCAAAGCTCCGGAACTGCACAAGCCGCTCGATCTGCACCTCGGGGGAGAGGTCCACCACGATGATCTCCTTCACGCCGTACGGATTCTGCTTCTCGGTGAGAAGCGCCATGTCCAGCACCACCACCTTCTGAGTGTTGGACTGGGCAGCGATTCTGGCCTTTATCTCGGTCTGAAGAACCGGGTGCACGATGGCCTCGATCGCCTTGAGCTCGTCGGGATCAGAAAACACGATCTTGGCCACTTCGGCTCGGTTGAGTGTGCCGTCGTCGGCGACGATGTCTTGGCCCCACCGCTCCACCATCGAGTTGAACACCGGCCTGCAAGTCTCCGGTAATTTTGAACAGGTGATTGCTCACAAAGGGAAACCGGTATTTTTTCAAACTACAGGACCCACAGCACTTTCTTTCCGAAACAAAGAATTGGTAGGCCATAGCACCCAGCACCACCATGATGGGTTCGGCTCACCTATCGGCAAACTCAAAGGAATCAATTTGGCTATTGAGGATATGAGCCCAAGGGACTTAAAAGCCTATAATATTTTCGAAGGCCAAACCATAATCCTAGAATTTGAAGGTGATATCAAAATTTCCGGCGAAATCATTACAGGAACGCGAAACCTGAAAGGTGAAATCATACTCATTACCTTCCGCAATTGTGCAGTGACCCACAAGAAAAAAGAGATTTTCAAATCCAATGAACGGTTATACAGCATGGCTGTGGGTGAGCAAATCACCTCAGCATTCAACGGCCCTGCAGAT
>ENA-ORXM01001344-ORXM01001344.1-marine-metagenome-genome-assembly--contig:-NODE-1344-length-34794-cov-460.439266_pt1 | contig 34794 bp, 36 predicted proteins | sample MGYA00237867_ERZ511480 | MGnify/ENA primary metagenome ERZ511480 (study PRJEB26309, sample SAMN06266103) | marine metagenome | isolation source: Algal blade | place: United Kingdom:Sidmouth, United... | reverse complement strand
ATGCAACGATTTTTTGAATTCTTTAGAAGAAAAAATTACGGCGCATTATGAAACAATTTATTTAATTTCTTTCACTACATTTGATATTTCACGTTTTACATTAAAAAAAATATCAATAGAAAAATTCTTTTATAAAAAAACCGTAGGTCGTTCGCCGTCAAGCGAAGCGTCCGTCTACCGTTAATTGCCTGCCGTAAGAGCTGCCGGGTCAATACCCATCAGGCTCATAAAAGCGATGCCCATCAATCCGGTTAAGATAAAAGCGATACCCAAGCCGCGCAATGCAGGTGGTACAGCCGAATAGCGCAATTTTTCACGAATCGCGGCGATAGCTACGATTGCGAGGAAAAAACCAAAGCCCGAACCAATACCAAAGGCTACCGATTCGCCAAAGGCATATTCACGCGAAACCATGAAAAGTGAACCACCGAGAATCGCACAATTTACTGTAATCAAGGGCAGAAAAATACCCAGAGCAGTATAAAGCGTTGGCGAAAAATTTTCAATAACCATTTCTACGAGTTGTACCATTGCAGCAATAACGGCAATGAATAGAATCAGTCGCAAAAAGGTCAAGTCCATTTCCACACCAACAATACCCGACAAGATATTCGTACTTGGTTCGAGGAGGTAGGTGTAAATCACCCAATTAATCGGCATCGTGATAGCGAGTACGAAGATAACCGCCGCACCAAGTCCAACCGCCGTTTTGACCGTCTTTGATACCGCCAAATATGAACACATCCCCAAGAAATAGGCGAGTACCATATTTTCGATAAAAGCAGCTTTGATAAATATATTTAAATATTCCATTTTATTTAGTTGATTGGTTAATTGGGGAATGAGTTAATTAGAAAACGTGAAGTTTATAACTGCGGACTGCCGACCGACAAGCCGCCGACCAAATCTAACTCACATCTACCAACTTCGGATTCCAACTACGCTGTACCCATATCATAATCCCAATAACGAATAGAGCTGCCGCAGGAAGTACCATCAAACCATTATTGGCATACCAGCCAAAAAACATACTACCCCAACCCGCAGAAACGGTATCAATCAAATAATCTGAATTAGGACCGATAAGTTTGAAGCCCGCGAAAGTTCCTTTTCCGAAAACTTCGCGAATAGCAGCCACTAAAATCAAGATGCCACCATAGCCCAAACCATTGCCGATACCATCGAGAAATGACCGCCAGGGCTTATTTGCCATTGCAAATGCTTCTAAGCGTCCCATCACGATGCAGTTGGTAATGATAAGACCAATAAATACAGATAATTGCTTATAAACGGTAAATGAAAAAGCTTTGAGTACTAACTCAACCACCGTTACGAGAAATGCAATGACGACCAACTGCACTATCATACGCACTTGCTTAGGCATACTATTTCGCAGTAAGGAAACGGTCAAGTTGGCAAAAGCGCAGACAAAAACCACTGCAATCGCCATTACGAAGGAAGGTACAACCAGCGTAGTCACCGCCAATGCCGAACAGATACCAAGTACCTGTACAGTCACCGGATTATTATCATTGAGTGGGTCAGTAATTAGGAGGCGCTCTTTTTTTCCAAATAAGGGTTCGCTCTCTTTGACCGCCACGTTTTTTTCTAAAATATCAGCCATTATTATTCTTTTATTTTGTAAAAATATTCAAGATACGGACCCATGCCATTTCTTATCATTGCCGTTACGCCATCTGCCGTTACGGTTGCGCCCGAAATACCATCTACTTCATACTGTGCGTATTGTGGGTCGTCTCGTTGCCCACCTTTTCTTACATTAAGGTATTCTCCTGTTTCATCATTATAAATTTTATCACCGATAAAATTCTTTTTAAAATCGGAATTGTCTTTAATTTCTGCACCAAGTCCGGGCGTTTCGCCAGTATGGTCAAAGGTAACTCCTACAATAGTACGAAGGTCGTTTTGAAGTGCAACTGACCCCCAGATTTTGTCCCATAATCCATTACCTCGCATACTGGTGATATAGTAATCTTCACCGTTATTATCATAAACGTATAATGGGTAAATGCGTTCTGCTTTTGGCTTTTTTTCTTCTTTCGCCATATCAATTTTCTCAGCTTTTACGCCATCTACGAGATTGCCTTCGGAATCAATTACGAGTTGTTTGATGCTTGCAAAAGTCTCTTCTACTTCATCGTCAGGAAGTTCTGCCATTTTTGGATCGATGGCACTCAGGATGTCTTTTTTCTTGAATAATGCCTCATTTTTGAGCTGCATTGGCTTCAAAGAAGTTGCTAAAAACGCCAAGACTACCGCTACTACGGTTGTCAGTACGAGAGTGTATAAAAATACGTATTTGTTACTATGCACTTTTAATTTTTTTAATGAATGAATTTTGAATTTTTAATGAATGAATTATTTTCGTCCGATTCATTCATTCAAAATTTATTCACTCATTCATTGAGAAGAAACTCGTTTCAATCGTTTGGAAATATTCGCTTCTAAAACGTAATAGTCGATAAGCGGAGCAAACACATTCATAAATAGAATGGCTAACATCCAACCTTCGGGATATGCCGGATTGAGTACGCGAACTATCATGCCCACTACACCAATCATAAAACCATAAATTAATTTTCCGGTAGGCGTAGAAGCAGCCGTCACAGGGTCAGTAGCCATAAATGCCATTGCAAAAAAGAAGCTACCCATCCAAAAATGATATTGCCACGGTACTGACATGAAAACATGAAAATCACCAACAATGTTCATTAAAATAGCAGTAGCTGCAGCACCAAAGACCATTGAGAGCATGATACGCCAGCTCGCAATGCGAAGTACCAACAATAAAGCTGCACCTATCAATATTACAGGCTTGCAAGTCTCGCCAATAGAACCCGGAATTGCACCCCAAAACATTTGGGCATTGGTGTAGTATTCTTGTACTGCACCCCAACCTTGTTTGGAAGCCAGCGCGAGCGGTGTCGCGCCCGTCCAGCCATCGGGTGCGTTCGAGATGACGTATTTAGTAAAGGTCATCCCTTCGGGAATTGCCGTTATTCCAAGTGCAGACATCGTAGCTGCTTTCATACCAACTAAGCTATGCAACCAGTTGTAATCGTAAGCCACCCAGCAAATATCACCCGAAATTTCAACCGGATATGCAAAGAACACGAATACCCGCGCAAGCAAAGCGATATTCAAGACATTCATACCTGTACCACCAAAGGCTTCTTTACCAATAATAACCGCGAAAGCAATCGCTATTGCCAACATCCATAAAGGCAAATCCGGTGGCATAATCAAAGGAATCAACGCTCCCGATACCAAATAACCTTCCTCAATCGCATGACCTTTTTTAGCCGCATAAACGAACTCTATACCCAAGCCTACGAGATTGGACACAACAAAAATCGGTATGATTTGGAGAAGACCATAAAGTAGTTTGGAGAAAAAGTTGTCCAAGAAACCACCAGACATTCCCAAAGCGGTATAGTGCTGATGACCTATATTATACATACCAAAAATGTAGCACAAAGCCAATGCTTGCACAACCAAAAACATGGTACGTTTCAAATCCATACCATCGCGGATATGTACGCCGCCTGCCTTGCGTGTAACGTGGTTAGGTGCATAAGCGAAGGTAAAAAAGCCATCGTAAAGTGTATGTAACATACGCTTTTCTTTGGGCGGCTCTATTTTTTTAACAAAGTCTAAAAATTTACTCATTTTTAGTTGATCAGTTTATAAAATTAACTGGTTTATAAGGTATATATGTTTTACTGTAAATAAATTTTCACAGTAATTTTTTCTCAATTATATCTTTGAAATCCTGCGCTGTTAGAATTTCTACTTTAGGGAACGGAATTTTGTCAAGAATCTTGAAATGCTTATCATCACTTACCAGATATTTCGCATCACAGGCAATTGCACAATCTGCAAATTTATTATCGTCAGCGTCTGCCTTAATCAAATTCCATTTGTAGTACTTCGTTATCCACCTTACATTAGGAGCGTTTTCTATTAAATCCAGAACATATTCTGCGAAAAAACTACCCATGTGTTCTTTGATGATTTCTTCGTATTCTAACAAAATATCAGTCGTTACGCAAAGTTCATATTCTTCATTCACGAAGGCATTGAATATTGGGTAATATTTTGACTTGTCTGAAATACAAACAAGCAGAACATTGGTATCAAGGACAATTCTCAAAGCACTTAATTTTTAGGGTTGTAAGGCGTTCTTTTATGTGTATTCAGCAACCTATCCATGTCTTCATTCGTCCAATTGTTTTCGTCCCAAATCTCATTCGCCATTTCAGTAATTCTACTCGCTAAATACTTGGTAATCAGTCTTTTGATTTCAATCAAATCTTTATCTTCCAAATCTCTTGTAAAGAGTTTGAGTATTTCTAATTGATGTCGATTTAAATTTTGTATTGGCTGTACTGAATTCATATCAATTATTTTTGATTTGTGCTACAATATGTTGCTTTTTTCTATGGGTACATGTATTGTTCAATATAAAAATCATCTTTTTCATCAGAGTCGAAATAACTAACGATTTCTCCTCCGTTTAAATAGTCAAAGAGAAAATTAGGTAACTCAATTCTAAAATTCCCTATTATCTTTCTTCCGGTTAATTTATCTACATTAATTATCAAACCGCAATTAGAACACTGAAGTCCTTCTTGACATTCAAATGGGAAATTGTTTTGGTTTAACTTTGGTCTGTTTTTGAATTTTTTGATTAGAATCTCAATAACCTTATTATATAAATTGAATTTACATTATGGACAAATTGCACATTGCTTCAATTCTTCTTCTCCCCATTCAATAATTTTAATTTTATCATCTTCATTCTCGTAAAAAAAATAATCCTCATCTCCAATGAACCAGTTAATTTCATTGAACCCAATTGTCAAAAAACTCTTTAATTCGCTTAAATTCCATGTCATTAGACTTTTGCGACGCTCAACTTGTTCAATAATTCTTCGATGCCATCCCTTCGATAGCTCCTCAACGCTGACCTTAATCTTTTCAATGTCTTTTTTTCTTGTCCGAGATTTTGACAAAAGATAGAAGTTATTGGTTACTCCCATTATTCATTTTGATAGTAACCAAATTAGCTTTCTCTAACTATATCCAAGCCCTGTCTCAAAATATCCTGTACATTCGTTTTCGACGTACAAGCAAATTCACAAAGCGCGACATCTTCTGGCGCAAGTTCGTAAATACCCAAGCCTTCCATGCGTTCAAAATCATTTGCCAAAATCGCTTTTATCAAATGCTGCGGATACATATCCATTGGCAATACGGATTCGTACTGACCTGTGACTACGAGGGCGCGAGGTTCGCCGTGCGTATTAGTTTCTGCTTCGTATTTAATATCGGGAAATGCTGAACCGGGAAAAGTAGCCGATACACTCGGACGTACTGCGACCGGATTCATCCAGCCAAATAATTGGTATTCATCATTTTCATGTAAAACGGTAATTTGGTCATCATAAAACCCAAGATAACCGTCATTATCAATCTGCTTTCCAGTCAAGACATCACCGGCTACGGTACGTGTTTTGTGTTCTGTCAGAATATTATTTTTCAAAATATCTTCTACATTCGCACCAAGAGGGACGCGGAAGTATTTGGGATTGCGCAACTCTGCACCAGTGACTGCAATTGTACGCTCGGCTTTGTATTTTCCTGTAACGAATAAGTCTCCGATAATCGCCACATCCTGCGGATTGACGACCCAAACAACTTCATCTTTATTAATAGGTGCAGTGTGGTGAATTTGTATACCAACATTTCCGGCAGGATGCGGTCCTTTAAACCAATGTTTTTCTACATTCTCTGCGCGAGTAAACGCCAAAGCCGGAGGGCTGTCTACGCTTGCATTGAGTCCTAAATGTACTTTTCCACCGGTCAATTTTGCGAGTACATCCAAACCGCGTTGAAAACCCGCGGCATTTTTTTGTATCACAAAATCAAGGTCGGGTGCGAGCGGTGCAGTATCGAAAGTCGATACAAAAATATCGCGCGGTACATCCGTCGGGTCAGCCACCAATTCAAAAGGACGCTGACGTATAAATGCCCAAACGCCGCTTTCTGTCATATAATTGACCAAATCTTCACGCGAAGCAAAACTGTTCAAATTCGGTGTGTCGCGCTCGATATATTGTTGTTCCTTGTCTACGAGAATAATGATTTTATCAATCGCTCTTTTCGCACCACGAATCACATCTACAATTTGTCCGCTAACGGGCGACGCATATTTTATTTCAGGACGTTTTTTATCGAAAAATAAAATATCACCTGCTTTCACTTCGTCGTCTTTTTCTACCAAGACCTTCGGAATCGGCGACATGCCAATGAAATCACGCGGGCTGACAGCCACAGTATTTACTCTGGCTTCACCGAGTATTTTTTGTGCTTCACCTTTCAACTTGATGTCATACCCACGTTTTAAGTGTGTGACAGAACTACTTTTGGCGTAGCCGGGAGCTTTCGAGCGAGTAATTTCGGAAAGGCGCGGAAAAAGAGAGTAGTTTTCGCCATTCTTTTCTGCACCGACTTTGCGAGCTTCTTCGCCCATAAAAATATCAGCAACAAATAAGGTAACAACTAATAAGATTAGTAGCGTAACTGCGAAAAGCCCTACAAGGAGTCCATTGGCAAGACCATCGGATTGTGCCTGCGCCGTGATAGCTACGGTCATTAGGATTAGCAAAAGGACTGGTCGTTTGAATTGAATTTTCAATTTGTATATATTTTGTGGTGGCAGAGTTTGAATGTTCCTTTTAAGGTTCTGCTGAAATAAGGATATTTTTAAATTATTTTACAATAAAAAATATTTATAAATAATTCATTTTTAATAAAAAATAAATTAAAAAATAATTTTAATTAATTAAAAAATGGCTATATTTCAATGCGACCTTTTAATACATAAAAGAATTTCTACCTAACTATATGCTCAAAAATCGCTGCAAAGATAAAAACCTTACGGTAAAAAAGATAGTCAAGATTGACTTTTTGGTAATGGTGTTTTTTATTTAGATTTTGTCTAAATAAAAATGTAATATTGTATGCTGTCTTAATTTGTTAAAGAAGCATCTTTCTTTTCACGTATCAATTTTTCAAAACCACTCTAAACCTCGCTTTTCCTTCTTCCAAATGTTCGATGGCTTCATTTACTTTTTCCATCGGAAATTCTTCTACGGTCGGATATATATCGTGCCTCACACAAAAATCCAACATGGTTTTGATAAGTGCAGGGCTTCCAATCGGACTTCCTCCCACGGTTTTTTCTGCCATCAAAACGGAGGAAGAAAATTGCATGGGTTCTAAAACCGCACCGACATTATGAAATTTTCCTTTAGGAGCAAGTGCTTTTAAGTATGAATTCCAATCGAGCGAAACATTGGTGGTATTCAATATAAAATTAAGTTTTCCTCTGATAGGTTTTAACTCCTCTGGCTTGCGTGAATTAATGACTTCGGATGCGCCCATCGCCAATATTTGTTCTTTTTTTGCCACATTAGAACTGAATGCAATGACTTCGCATCCCCAGTTTTTCAAAAATTTAATCGCCAGATGTCCCAAGCCGCCGATTCCGATGACGCCGACGACATCCGTAGGTTTTACCTGCGACAATATGATAGGATTAAAAACAGTGATACCACCACATAAAAGCGGTCCGGCTTTGGTAATATCAATGCCTTCGGGCAAGGAAATTACGCTCGACCAATGTGCGCGAACATAGTCAGCAAAACCGCCGTGTCGCCCGACGATTGTTTGTTCCGAACTGGCGCAAAGGTGCTGGCTGCCACCCATACATTGCTGGCAGTGCATGCAAGAACCCGACTGCCATCCCAAGCCGACTTTATCGCCTTTTTTTACGTTTTTGACCGCATTTCCTACACCGACGACTTCGCCGATTATTTCATGTCCCGGCACAAATGGATACTGCGTCATGCGCCAATCATTATTGAGCATACTGATGTCAGAATGGCAAATTCCGCAATGCGATACCTTAATATCTACCTGTTCTGCGGGTAATTCGAGGAGTTCGTATTGGTATTTTTCTAATTTCCCTTTAGCCTCGTGAGCTGCATAAGCGTTGACTTTCATTTTATTATTATTTAGTTTTTTACGGCAAATGTTAAATGTCCAAAATCAAAGATACAATGATTTCGTCTTTTTACCTTTTGAAATTAAATTTTTAATAATTAAAAAGTACTCCCCCAATATAGGGTGAAATTCATTTTCGAATAAAAGTAACACAGGCTTCCAGCCTGCACTACGCTATATCGACACATTTTTTCGATAAAATAGGACGAACTAACGCCGTTCAGGCTGGAAGCCTGTGTTACTTTCACTTCATAATAGGAATGAGCGAGATTTTTAACGATTGAAAATACTCACGCATTAATTTATTTTACTCAGACGTAATTTTCTTTTTATTATAAGGTTCTACTGAAATAAGGATATTTTTAAATTATTTTACAATAAAAAATATTTATAAATAATTCATTTTTAATGATAAATAAATTATAAAATAATTTTAATTAATTAAAAAATGGCTATATTTCAGTGCGCCCTTATAAAAAAGAAAAAATAACACACATATAAACAAAAACGGCTCCATGCGAATCTGCATGAAGCCGTTTTTATATAAAATTTTATGAAACTAAGCGACACGTTTATATTTCATAATTCACTGAAAGTGAATTGATTATTGAACTTGCGCTTGTCCACGATAACTATCGGGATGAACTTGAACTTACTATGCACTTTTTCCTGAAAAAAAGCGTCTCACACCTGCGCCAAATGCGACAACGGCTATGGCGATAACTTTCCAAAATTTAGCCAAAAGAAGACCGAGTTTTGCGAGAATACCTGCTTTTAACAGCACTTTTCCGGCGATTAATCCGCCGATACCGTAGGCGGCGACTTTATCAATATCGGGATTAAAATCCGCATATTGGCTGCCTGGGTTGAAGTTGACGCTGCTAAGAATCGGTTGGATATTCGCGTTGACATTGGGCAATGCGCCGATGTCGCTGATGGCATTGAGTTGTAGGTAGCCCTTTCTGCCGAGTATGCGAATGTTGTAATTTAAGGTGTTGGTTTCTGCATCACCAAATTTGAGTTCTTTTGCCCAATGCAGCTTTTTATTTGCCAAATCGTAGTAGGGTGGGGCAGCCCAGCCGACCAAATTGACGGTTTCATAACCCATTTCTACACGAGCTTCGTTGATTTCTCTCGAATCCTTTTGCATATCAGAAAGCATGTCATCGTAGTCGATTTTTTTGGCGTCGGCATCGTCCACATAACCATCTGAAGTGAAGGATATATTGATAAAAAACGCCGAATCGGACATGACCGTCGCATCTTCGGGCATCAACATACCGAGCGATTTATCTTCGCGTGGCGGGTTGCCCCAGATGTCGGTGAGTACTACGTCGCTGCCTTCGCCATCAAGGTATTTGAAGCCTTTGGGGATATTGATAGTAGCAATATTTTTTAGACTGACCGTTCCTTCTTTTTGATAGTTGAACGTCTGTTCGATGCTATCAATGTAATTCATATAAAGGGCTTGCATCAGTTCTTCGGAAAGTTTGATGCTGTCATTATTCGCGCGAGCAAACGAGCCGCAGAAGATGAACAGAACTAATAGGGAGTACATTTTTGTTTTCATAAGAAAATTGTTTTTAGTGCTAAAAGTCCGTAACGCAATGTGCTAATTTTGAATGAATAAGCACTGAATTTTGCACCGCAAAATCTGCACAATTCATACATATATATGATGTGTTACGAAATCAGATTGAAAAAAAGTGAAAAGGGCATCAAAGAAGCCGCTTTTAGGAATTAACGAAGTAAAGATAAGTTAAAAATTTGAGTCGTACAATTTTTTTTAGAGGAAATAAAAGAGGGCTAATACACTGTAAATTAAGTAAGTTTAAATTTTACCCACGCCCCATCTTATATGAGTAAGCTTTTCCAATGGAACAAGTTCCATTGAGCGGCAAAGTGTTTTCAATGGAACTTGTTCTATTGGAGAGGGAAGATAATTTAAACATGCTCTTAATTTATAATGTATTTATTTTCTTCGATAAATTGGCGTTTTACGTGGTGTAGAGAAAATTCATGAATTTTCTCTACACCACGAACCGAGAAATGGTTAATTCCGAAGGGGCTTCCTTAAAATACAAGTTCCTTTTTCGGTATCTATCCATTCTGCCTCAAAAGGAAATTCAGCCAGCCACCGCAGTATATTTTTCCCGTCTTTTTCTCGTTTACAATCATCAATAACAACAAAGACATCATCAGCCAATTGATTGAACAACACAGGTAAAACCGGATAACGATTTCCCGCAGGACCGTCTATAATTAATAAGTCAATCGACTGTAAATCAGCGATTTGTCTGGTGTCATAACATTCGAGTGAATTGTCGCCAATTTTATGTGAAATAAGTGGTGCGCATACTATGGAGACGTATTTTTCTAAATGATGTCGTACAATGAGTTGTCTATTTCTTTTATGAAAATTCTTTTTATTTTCTAAAGAAAAAATACGTCCGCATTCATTTTTTTCTAATAAATAAGCCATCACAACTGTCGATACGCCGCTACCACATTCTACTATCGTTTCAGGTTTTCGATCCAATATAATTTCAGAAATAATCGTCAGAAAATCCGGCGAAGCAGCCCATTCACCCAACACAGGTAAAGGACTTCGCAAGCCAATTAATCTATGAATAGAAGCTAAGGCTTGTTGTTGTTTGTAGAGGTTAATTTGTTGATATTGAATACTTTGGAATTTATAGTGTAAATGAATCAACAAAACCACCGCCGCCAAAACAGCCATCGGCGATTTAGGCAAAATTATTGCCACCAAAAGCAATACCATCAGCACTCCAAACGTACTCTTATGGTCGCTTAGGTAGCGTTCTAACAGCGATTTCTTTTTGTATAATGGATTCATAACGTAAAACGATTTTGTAAATCCTTGATAATTATAAGCGATTTACAAAATCGCTTTACGTAAAGATAGCAGGCATTTTCAAAATGCCTGCTATCTTTACCTGATTTTAAACTACTTTTTTATAATTACCAAACATGAAATCATTTTTTATCATAATTTTTCTGACCATCCTTTCGCCCTCCCTGATATTTGCCCAAAACGAATCGCTCGATAAACTCATCAAAAACATCATCAAACGCGAGCTTGATTTTGATGAAACGCCCGGTATTTCCATTGGCATCATCGACCCGGACAGCACCTACACCTATAGTTTCGGCGAAACCCAAAAAGGCAATAAACAAACACCTGATGCCAATACGATTTACGAAATAGGCTCTGCCACAAAAGTGTTTACGACGGCACTTTTGACCATCATGGAGCATCAAAACTTATTGACGTATGAAGATACGATTGGGCAGTATTTTTCGGAACTTAGGCAGCCTGTCACCTTGCTCGATTTGGCAAATCATAGTTCAGGCTTTCCGCGATTGCCGCATAATTTTGGCAGTAGAGAAGAGGACGCGAACCAACCTTACGCGCATTATACACGCGAGGATTTATTATTTTTTTTAGAAAAATATGTACTCACCAAACCTTCGGGCGAAAACTACGCCTACTCACATACGGGCTATGCGCTGTTGACCGAGATAATAGAAGAAGCAGGCGGCGCGACTTTTGATGAATTATTAGAAAAATATTTGTTTAATCAATTGGAAATGAATGATACACGCATTATTTTGAACGACGAACAACAAATTCGCCTCGCACAAGGAAACTCTCTTGCTGGCGAAGTTCCTGCCTGGAAATTCAGTTCATTTGAAGGCGCATTAGGTTTAAAATCTACCGTGAATGACCTCCTAAAATTCCTCGCCATGCACCTTGAAACGGACAACGAACTCAACGATATTTTACAAAAAAACTTTGAACGCCAACATGCGTCCAACTTTCGCAGCGATACTTATTCGGGTTTGGGTTGGCACATACAATCGCCTCGCCGTCGCGCACCTGACGTATATATACATGTCGGCGCAACGCATGGTTGTTATGCCTTCATTGCCCTTGCGCCCCACTCGCACACGGCAGTCGTAGTCTTGAGCAATTCTAAAAAAAGTATTTCCAATATCGGGCAGATGATTTTTGATACGATTAATTTTAATTGGCGGAAAAGGGGATAGTTTATTGAGTATATAAAGTTTACAAGGTTCATAAACCCCATAAACTTAATACACTTTATAAACTCAATAAACTCCATAAACCTAATAAAACCTAATAAACAAAACCGTATCTTTGCCCCAATGAAAACGAAGTCACACAAGCCGGATAAAGTTAACGTCGTCACGCTCGGATGCTCGAAGAACGTGGTCGATTCGGAGGTTTTGATGATGCAGCTCCGCGCCAATGACTACGATGTAGTACACGATGGCGGCATGAATGACGACCCAAATATCGTCATCATCAACACCTGCGGCTTCATCGAACGTGCCAAAGAAGAATCCATCAATACGATACTCGAATACGCCGAAGTTAAAGCTCAGGGCGAAATAGAAAAACTTTACGTAACAGGTTGTTTGTCAGAACGTTATAAAGAGGATTTGGAAAAGGAAATACCCGAAGTAGATGCCTATTTCGGTACGCTCGAACTACCGCATTTGCTCTCCAAACTCAATGCCGATTATAAGCACGACCTCATCGGTGAACGACTCCTCAGCACGCCACCGCATTATGCTTACCTCAAAATTTCGGAGGGCTGCAACCGTACTTGTGCCTTTTGCGCGATACCGCTAATGCGTGGCAAACACATCTCCAAAACTATCGAAGCACTCGTTGCCGAAGCCAAGCACCTCGCCCGAAATGGCGTAAAGGAACTCATGCTTATCGCGCAAGAATTGACCTATTACGGTTTGGATATTTATAAAAAACGCGAACTACCGCGACTTTTACACGCCCTATCGGACGTGGAAGGCATTGAGTGGATTCGCTTGCATTATGCTTATCCGAGCAAGTTTCCTTTGGATATATTCGATGCGATGGCGGAGCGAAAAGAGGTCTGTAATTACCTCGATATTCCGTTTCAACATGCCAGCGATACGGTCTTGGAACGCATGCGCCGACAAATCACTCGCGCCGAACAAGAGGAACTCATCGCTTATGCCCGCAAGCGTGTACCAGAGATAACCATTCGCACAACTTTATTGGTCGGATTTCCGGGCGAAACGGAAGAGGAATTTGAGGAGTTATGCGATTTTGTAGAAAAAATGCGCTTTGAACGAGTGGGCGTTTTCACTTATTCACATGAAGAAAATACGCCTGCCGATGTATTGCCGGATGATATTCCACAAGCCGTAAAAGAGGCGCGCGCTGCACGTATTATGGAAATTCAGCAAGACATTTCCCTCGAAAAGAATGGAGCAAAAGCAGGACAAACTTTACGTGTATTATTTGACAGAAAAGAAGCCGAATATTTTATCGGAAGAACCGAATTTGATTCGCCCGAAGTAGATAACGAAGTACTCGTAAAAGCCGCCGATAATTATGTACGCATCGGTGATTTTGCAAATATAAATATCACAAAAGCAGGAGATTACGATTTGTATGGAACGGTAGTACAAACGTGATAGAACACGGATTTGGCGGATTGAACGGATAACGCGGATTTTTTTATGTTTTGAACCAAAAAGACACGACCTTTGTATTATTCATTGTAAATAACTGTTGACCGCAAAAATGGAGTAATGGAACTGATAGGTAGAATTAATAAAAGAAAAATTTACTACGTTCAGATTAGAAATAACTCTACGTGGAAATCATCGCTACCGAAGAATGGTTGGGTTGCTTTCACAATCGCTAATGAGGAAGATGGAGAGTTAATTCCTCCATGTGTAAAAATTTGTATCGACAGAAATGTCTCTTATACTTGCAGTGCAGGAAGCTACGCGAATATGACAGAACAATATTTTGACGAGGAAATTACTTGGCGTGGTGTGGAATACGAAATGAACACCAAGAAAGAATTTGACTATGAACTTTCACCTGTTACCACAGCACACAAGAACTTTGGAGCAGGGTTTTGGTTTGCAACCACTTTAGCTTATGATGATAACTTTGAAATAGATAAGGTAGTTTGTATTGATTTTACAAAAAGAAAAGTAAAGAAACATTTGATTGATTTAATTGATAAAATAAATGATGGATGGTTACCAGATGATGAGGAAATCAAACCTCCGGAATATGATAATTAAGAGAATATAACGTAGAATTAATCATTAATCATTAACCGTTCACCATTAAAAATTTATGGCAAAGATTACATTTAAATTTGAAGAAGATATACCCACTAAAACCGTTGAGGTAGCAGCGGATGTGTCGATTTTGGAAGCAACCGAACTGCACGACATCCACCTAAACCACAATTGTGGCGCAGTGTGTGCATGTAGCACCTGCCACGTATATGTGGAAAAGGGCGACCAATTTCTCGAAGAAATCACCGATAAAGAAGAAGATTTTGTTGACCGTGCGGCTAATCCGCGCATAGAATCGCGCTTGGCTTGCCAATGCGTCATTTTGGAAGAAGACGCGGAAATTATCGTCACGATTCCTGACCAATCTGGCATTATCGGACACGAACATTAAAAAAGTCCATAGTTGATAGTCTGTATACCATAGTAAAATCTCCTCTCACAGGAGAGGATTTGGGGGTGGGGTTCTCGCGTCCGACTATGGAGTATGGACTATCGACCATTGACTCAAAATACAAAAATATGGGCTTTAATATAGAAGATTTACCAATCAATTGGACCGACCATGAAGACATCGCCATGAAACTTTATGATAAGTTTGGCGATGATTTTACGGAGTCCAAGATATACCGCATTCGCTTCACCGAACTCTTAGAATGGATTTTGGAAGTACCCAACTTTGAAGGTACACGCGAGGGTTCTACCGAAGGACACCTCGAACAAATCCAAGCCAAATGGGTGTACGAATGGAGGGACAACCAATGATGAAATGCTACAATGCGATAATAGAATGAGTGAATGAATTTTGAATGAATGAATTGTTTTACTAAGTGCCCCAATACGATAAAATATTGTCGCATTTTAGCATTGTCGCATTATAATTCATTCACTCGTTCATTCAAAATTCATTCATTAATAATCATTTCAACATTTCAGCATTGAATTACTTAGAACCTTTTAACGATATTGAAACCTTCATTTTTGATGTGGATGGGGTGATTGCGAAAAGCGGTGCGTATGTCTTGGACAGTGGCAAATTGCTACGCAAAACCAATACGCGCGATGGCTTTGCGCTGCGTGCTGCGGTGAATTGTGGCTATCGCGTGGCGGTGATTTCGCAGGGACGATGCGAGGGCATCAAAATACGGATGCAAAATATAGGCGTGACCGATATTTATATCGGACAAATGCACAAAATGGAAGCCTACGAAGAACTCATTCATCTATACGACCTCGACTCTGCCACGATACTTTATATGGGCGATGATTTGCCCGATTATGAGGTGATGTGTAAGGTGGGTTTGCCCGTCTGTCCGCACGATGCTGCGCCGGAAATCAAGGAGATTGCACGGTATATTTCGCCGCTTGGTGGTGGTGAAGGTTGTGTGCGAGATGTGATTGAAAAGGTGCTGAAATTGCATGGAAAGTGGCATGATTCAATGGTGAAAACCTCTTAGAAATGTAAAATGTAAAATCACAAATGTAAAATGTAAAAGGATTTTTAATTGCGCTTCGCGCAATTTCTTTTTACATTATACTTTGTTTCAATATGTTCGCCAAATTCAAAATTAGAAATCGAACGCGAGTAATTTATTTATTTTTATTTTTGTAAATGATTTTATTTTAGATAAATATAAATTATTTTTTAATTAACTTGTAATCAAAAAACGCTCAACATCTAATTTGGCGAACATATTTCTAAATAAAGTCTATTGTACTATCATTTCATTTTAATTTTACAAAGATGAACATTCCACAACAAGTCAAAGAAAAAGTACAAGCTATTGATAGTCAAGCAGAAGTGATTTTGTTTGGTTCGCGGGCGCGTGGGGATGCACGGGAGGATTCGGATTGGGATTTTTTGATTTTGTTGGAAAAAGCTGTTTCTTTTGAAGAAGAAGACATTATACTAAATACAGTTTATAAAATTGAGCTTGAAGTAGATGAAATCATCACACCCGTAATTGAAAATAAGCCACATTGGGAAATGCTGAAAGTTACCCCATTTTATAAAAATGTCCAGCGAGACGGTATTCACATAGCATGAGTCATTCAAAAAAAGAACTAATAACATATCGGCTCAGTCGCGCAGAAAATACGTTAGATGAAGCCAAGGTAATGTTGGAAGTCGAACATTGGAACACGACTGTAAACCGTCTGTACTATGCTTGCTTTTATGCCGTTTCTGCTTATATGGCTTTGAAAGAAATAGAGGCACATACCCATACCGGAATGAAGTCCACATTCAACGAAACACTCATCAAAACCGAACTACTCACATTAGAACATAGCCAACTTTATAACAAATTATTTACCCTCAAAAATAAAGCCGATTACAAAGATTTCGTAGAATTTACCAAAGAACAAGTCACCCCACTATCCCCCCAAACCCAAGCCTTCGTCCAAGCCATTTCCCAACTCATCAAAACCACAAACGATGAGTAATTTCCTCCAATTTATCCGCTTCCCCAACCTCATCATCGTTGGTTTGACGCAATACCTGATGCGTTACTGCATCCTCCAACCTTTCTATTCGCGGCTCGATATTCCGCCTTCTTTGGACGCTTTTCATTTCTTTTTATTGGTGCTGACGACGATGCTCATAGCGGCAGGCGGCTATGTGATTAACGATATTTACGACTACGATATTGATAAAATTAACAAACCGGACAAAGTGTTTGTCGGGCGGATATTCGGACTACGAAAAGCGTGGCGGATGTATGCCTGGCTCAACATCGCGGGTATTGCGATTGCGACGTACGTGGCGTGGCGGGTGGGCGATATGCGACTGGCATTGCTCTTTCCGGCAGCAGCTGCGCCACTGTGGTTGTACTCACGCCAACTGAAAAAGACCCCACTGATGGGCAATGTCGTGGTATCGCTTTTTTGTGCTTTGGTGGCTTTGTTGGTGCTGTTTGCGGAGCGCAATGCCTTCCTGCAAATCACACAAACTAATAAAGAATATGGCGAATATGTTTTTTACCTCTTTTGGGGCTATGCTGCCTTTGCCTACCTCTCCACGATGTTTCGCGAAATCGTAAAAGACATGGAAGATGTAGAAGGCGATACCGCGAATGGCTGCCGCACCCTGCCTGTCATCTGGGGCATTCCTGCGACAAAAAATATCGCGAGTGGCTTCGGGCTGGCACTCGCTGCCACGCTCATCGTGCTGATGCGCTGGCAATGGCAAAACTTTGACTGGCACTGGCTCGGTATGCTCTATACTTTAGTGTTGATTTTCGTGCCGAGCTTGCTCGCGCTCTTGTTACTGTCTTTTGCGAAAACAAAAAAAGATATGCACCGACTCAGCGGTTTCCTAAAGCTGATTATGCTGACGGGACTGTTGTATTTGCCGATGTTTTGTGGCTTGTTTTTATGGAAATAAAATAAATTATGAAAAAAATAATATTAGCATCCAAATCGCCACGTCGTTCTTTTCTAATGAAGGAAGCGGGCTTTGAATTTGAAGTCAAAACACGCGAAATAGACGAATCTTATCCACCCGAAATGCCTGTGGAGGAAGTCGCTGAATTTCTCGCTAAAAAGAAGGCGGATGGTATGATGGATTTTATGGAAAATGACGCAATTATCATCACATCAGATACGGTCGTTATTTTGAATAATAAAATATATGGCAAACCGAAAGATTACAACGATGCTTTGCGTATTTTACGGGAAATATCCGGCACTACGCATCGTGTTATTACGGGCGTATGTATGCGTTCGGCTGAAAAAGAACACAAGTTTTCAGATATTACAGATGTGACCATTGGCGAAATGACGGAGGATGAAATGCACTTTTACTTGAAAAAATGTGAACCCTTCGACAAGGCAGGTGCTTACGGCATCCAAGAGTGGTTGGGCTATGTGAAAGTACTACGAATAGAGGGTTCGTATGCCAATGTGATGGGCTTGCCGGTGCATCGGGTGTATGAGGTGCTGCGTGATTTTTGATTTAGTGATTTTTGAATATGAGCTTTTTTATGATTTCTCATAAAAAATACCAAGTGGTCGATTATTTGTTCCTAATACTTAGTGAAAGAAATTAAATAAATTGTTCCATAATGCGCCGTAATTTTTTCTTCTAAAGAATTCAAAAAATCGTTGCATAGCCATAGCTACGGGGCTATTTTTTGTGTTTTTTAGAAGGGAAAAGAACAAGCATAATGGGGCAAGTTATTTATTTTCTTTCCCTTAAGTAATGAGACAAAACAATATATCATCAAATGAAATATTTATTTTCGATAATTGCAATAATTTTATTAGGCGGATTGGCGCAAATTTTCTTGCCCTGGTGGTCTTTAGTTGTAGTGGCTTTTCTGGTCGCTTATCTTTTTCGTCTGAATGCTTGGCAAGGCTTCCTGTCTGGATTTATTGGAATTTTTCTACTCTGGGGCGGTTACGCTTTTTATCTCAATCAAGCCAACGAAGGTATACTCGCCTCACGTATGGGCGATTTGTTCTCGTTGCCAAGCGGCTCTATTAGTTTGCTGATTGTCAGTGCCTTAATTGGTGGATTAATCGGCGGATTGGCTGCCGCTACAGGCGGATTAGGTAGACAACTTTATAATGATTAGGGAAGAGGAAGAAAATAATCTACCCCAAATAAGGAACAATTCAGACGGGTAGCTTATTTTTTTCGTCTTCCCTTAATACCAGTGTTTTCGCTGCGCGAAAACCATTATACATTAGCCATTGCTTTCTACTGAAAGATATCATTCAGTCCCTCTTCCACCATATCGCCCGAACATTCTTTGAGGGCATCTTCAAATTTTTTAAGGGCTTCGCCTTCGAGTGCTTCCCTATGTTTTTCACGAATTTTGTTGCATTCGCGTACCATTGACCCGAGTTTTTTATCTTCAAAATTTTTCTGAATACAAGTGCAAACCTCTTGCGCCTTCCCTTCAGGATTCGCGAAAGCTGTGGGGACATTATTGCAACTTGAAAAACCAATTAAAAAAAATCCGCTGACTAAAATGATGTGTTTCATAAATGAAAATTATTTTTGACACTAAACACGTAGCACGGCGCTTCCAGCCCGTGCCTCGCGCATATGTGAGTATGAATAATGGTTCTTTGACAAATCCAGTGAAGTGAATGAAAATTTGGGCGTATCCCCCTCCTTATCAGTCGGGGGTCGGGCTATCCGGCACTCTCTCCACTCCGCTATCGCTACGTTACGTTCAAATAACACCTACTATCCCTTACGCAAGGGACGAACAATCGCGAGGCAGAAAAACGAACAATCACAGGATTTGTCAAAAAACCTGAATTATTAAGTTGAACAGGAGCAAAAAGTATTATATTCAACTATATTAATGACTCAAATATGCATACATATATTGCCTTTCCCCCAATTAACTCTACGAAAGCCTATTTTTTTTCGACAATATGAATATTTCATCTGCCATTCCACACGGAAAAAATACGCTTATTTTGTAGTTTTGTCTATCTTTATTGCAAAATCATCAAAATATATTAATAATGAAATTATATCAATTACTTATCGTTTTGGTATTGGGCTTTGCAGCTTGCAAAGCCTCACCCAAAATGAAAATTACCAAACAAAGTGCTTCTACTGCACCTGCCAAGTCTGCAAAAATCATCCATCGCGTTGATAACCAAAATTTTGCAGCCAAGATAGCCAGCTCACCCGACGCACAAGTCGTGGATGTCCGCACACCCGAAGAATGTACGAAAGGAGTTATCAAAAATGCTATAAATATCAATTATCGTGACCGTGATTTTGCTGAACAAGCCAATGGGAAATTGGATAAAAATAAGCCCGTTATGCTCTATTGTGCTGCAGGAGGACGCAGCGCGAAAGCCGCTAACATACTCAAAAAACAAGGCTTTAAGGAAATCTACGAACTAAAAAGCGGATATGGAGGGTGGAAGTAGTTTAGGGAAGAGGAAGAAAATAATCTACTCCAAATGAAGCCGTTATTTTTTTTATATGTTTGGCTAAATTTGACGCGCATAGCCGAGCTACGCAAGGAGAGTTTAGTGAAACATATAAGAAAAATAACAATTCAGACGGGTAGATTATTTTTTTCGTATTCCCTTATTTGGTTTATAGAGCAGTCGAACTCAATAAACCCTATAAACTTCATAAACCTTGTAAACGCTATAAATTTGGCTATCAGTCCACAGTTGGACAGTCGGCAGTCCACAGTTGTTACAATCCCCTGAATCTCAACACCTTTACAACTCATTGATTATCAAAGTGTCCAATGTTGGACGGATAGGTATATACTTAATAAACCAAGCAAAAAATGAAACGAAGAAATTTTATAAAGAATATGGCGCGTGCTTCGGCGGTCGCGCCTTTTGTGTTGAATGGTGTACCAATGCAAGCCTTTGGTACACAAGATATTACAGGGAAATTGAATGGCGAATACGACCATCGAAAGTTGGTTTTGATAGAACTGCATGGCGGTAATGACGGGCTCAATATGCTCGTTCCGATTCCGCAATATGGGGAGTATGAAAGTCTGCGGCAGAATATCGCTATTCCCAACTCGGGCCCAAGAAAATACGTCCAACTTGATAGCACTTTGCCTTTCAATCAGCGGATTGGTTTGCACCCTGATATGGGTGCATTGAAGGCATTATATGAGGAGGGAAAAGTACGTGTTGTGCAATCTGTGGGCTATGAAAATGTCGATAAATCGCATTTTCGCGGGCGTGACATTTGGATGATGGGCGGCAATTATAACGAGTATAAAACATCGGGTTGGATGGGGCGTTATCTCGATAATATTTACCCGGATTATCCGACTGCCTACCCGACTGCCGAGATGCCCGACCCCCTAGGTTTGGAGATTGGTAACACGGTTTCACTTGGTTTTCATCGTGAAACGGGTATTCCTGCCGCGCTTGCAAATAGCGACCCGGCTAATTTCAACGCACTCATTTCGGGCTTGGGCAGTGGTGCGCCGACGAATATTCCCGCCAATCAGTACGGCGATGAACTCCAACACATCATTGACCTCTACGCGAATGCCAATCAGTACGCCGCACAACTCGAATCGCGCTATAATGCAGGCTCGAATTACGCCGTATATCCGGGCGCAGGTGTGCAACAATATACCGGACCGACTGACCCCGATATCGTGGTCAATCCGCTCGCATGGCAGTTGCAGACGGTCGCGCGACTCATCAATGGCGGTTGCCAAACGAAGATATATATGGTGCGTTTGGGTAGTTTTGATACGCATAATGCACAAGCGATTCAAGGTAATACAACTTACGGTTATCACGCAGCACTCCTGTATCATCTTAGCACAGCAATCAAATCATTTATGGATGATTTGGCGGCTTCGGGCAAAGATGAGGAAGTGGTCGGCTGTACTTTTTCCGAGTTTGGTCGCCGTCCTTATTCCAATAGTAATCACGGTACTGACCACGGCACGGCTGCGCCAATGTTGGTGTTTGGTAAGGCGGTAGAACCCGGCGTCATTGGCGATGTGGATTTGAATAGTCTGGATAGTACAGGCAATTTGATGGTGCAAACGGATTATCGACAGGTGTTTGGTACGCTGCTGGTCGATTGGTTGGGTGCAGATGATAGCGCAGTGGAAGCCGCTGAATTTCAGGATTTTGTACATCCTTTATTGCGACTCATAAATGATGATTATCATACGACTACAAGCATAGAACCGCCCGTAGAAGAAGATTTTGAAGGTATAGAAATTTATCCTAATCCGGTGCAATATTCTTTGCACGGAAAGCTACATTCGACAGATAATCAGACGATTAAAACACAAATCATAGATGCAACAGGCAGGCTTGTTCGTGCCGATGAGTTTGTTTTGGAGGAAGGAAATAATACGTTTAGTCTTGATATTTATACCCTTTCTCCAGGGACTTATTTTTTGAAAATTATCACAAAAAGTAATAATAAAATGATGGCAGTGAAGAAGTTTTTGAAGCGGTAGGGCTTGGGTTGGTGTTTTGTATGAATTGCCTTAGTATATCATTGGCAGACTCGAAAATAAAGCAAAAGCTGATACCCAAATAAAGAAGCTTTTGCAGTTGGTAAAAGTGGAAAGTGTCGGACAAACAGCCGTCAATAAAGCCGCCAATTCAAAGTTCAAAGACTTTGAGGATGCCGTACAGAATTTTTGTGCCAAAGAAGCAGGACACCAAATCATCGTTACAAGAAACGTCAAAGATTATAAAGCAAGTGACTTATCTACCCTAACTCCAAAAGAATATCTGGCGAGTATTCAAAATATATAATTTACCAAATATTCACCGTAAAAATATATGCTTTTCGCTTGTATGGGTGAGGGATTGGTGGTAAATTTGTTGGTATTGATAGCTTCAAAGAGATTAACTTCAAGTTGTTTAACTTTTTGTCTTCTAATTATTTAAGAATCTTTAAAATTTCAATGAAAAGATTAGAATACATACATTCTCCGGAGTATATGACTTTGGACGCTATCAGATATAGATACTCAAAAGTATTTCAATTTGAATATGAAACTGACAAATTGAGAACGAAAGGTAAGAAGAAGAACAAAAATAGGATTTATCAAAATGAAAAAAATGATTTCCAAAAACAACTTCTTGAAGCAAAGAGAATTCAGAATAGAAGAGTCTTTAAAAGTGATGTTGTTCTTCAAATGGATATTTATGTAAATCAAAAAAACGCACCATTTATCCAAAATATTCCAAAACATTACATAGACCTCTTATGGAGACCCGAGGCAAAGTTCAAGAACAAGAAACTTATTTTGAATGAAGATGACCAAATTAAATATTTGATAGTAAATTATAAAAAATCAAATTTGGACAAATCAAAGTTATCAATCAAGATATTTCCGTATTATCGTTTTTTAAAGGACATAGAAGTTTTGATGAGATTACGGAGTGGTACATTTAAACATGAGTTTAGAAGGTCTAAGTTAGCTGATGAACAAAGAGACGAAAATAAACACGTAGGTAAGAGATACATTGATTATGCTGATGCTTTAGGAGAGCATCTTAAAGGAAAAGACGAATACATCGCAGAGTATGGGGAGAGTAATTTTGAATTTTGGGAGAATTATCATTTACAAAATTATCAAAGAAGTAGGTTGATAAATAAAAGAATAAAAAATAATGATATTTTAGACTTATTTGAAAGTTCAATTGTCATTGATAATGAAATTATGAATAATTTAGAAGATGACAATCATATATTCCCTAATATAGACTTCAAAGATACATCTGATATTGAAGATTTAAGAAACATGTTATTAGATGTAAAAGTTGATTTTAATATTAATGGTTTACCAATTCGGGAAGGGCAAGGCAAATTATTTAAGAATGAACTTAAAAATAAGGTTGATGAATACTTTGATGAAAATAAGTTTTTTGCCCCTATGTTAGTACCAATCGCATTGAGTATTTTTATCCTACCCCGCAAAAATCATCTAAAGGATTTTGACAATATAGCAAAATGGATTTTACCACTATATATGAAAAAGTTAAACCCACCAACAAGTCTTACAGAATTATCAATTTCTCATGAAAAAGAGAAACAAAACTTACCCAGATGTGTGACAAGATATTTTCCAAAGAATGCGATTATGTCCTATCAAATAATCGAGGTTCCACGTTCAGAGAAGTCACCAGAAAATGGTTATATAAAAGTTAGTTTTCATAATGTAGATTACTATTCCTCATTCGCAGATTATGTTATTAATCAGATTAATAAATACGCAGATGAATTATAACCACTCACCGAATCGGCTGAATCAACACCTGATAATCATCAAAAGGCGCATCCGCATCCTTCATTTCCAACATCTCCATCAACTCACTCACACGCAGTTCTTCCTCCGTAAATTCATGTCGATTTTGTTCCGTTCGGACTTCGACTTTTCCTTCTTTCAGTTGCTTCATGCGCCAAGTGTAGGTATTCCGCATTTTCGACCAGATACGTTGGTGAACTTCAACGTGGTTGGCATCCTGTACCGGAACTTCTGCCTCCTCAAATGCCAAGTTATTTCTCGCAACCATCTTACCGTCTTCGATGATAAAATATGCCGTATGCGCCCAATTATCGTCCTCCGTCAACAGCCGCGAATACATCACGAGTTGCAGGTCTTCTTCATTGCGGATGAGTGCGGCACATCGGCTTGCGCCACGCCATTTGAGGTCCACGATCGCCATTTCACCCGATGCTTTTTTCAAGACCAAATCCGCCCTACCCGTCACCGGAATATTCATAAATTTCCCCCTCAAATCCTGTTCGGTTTCGTAGCTCGTCCAGCCATTTTGCTGAATCATACTGACCAATCCCCATGCGGCAAACTTCATCGTATTTTCAAAACTCACTCGCTCCGGTTCGCGCCCGTACATGAGCAAAACCGCGCCTTCTTGCTCCAAAAACCGCTGCAAATTCTCATCCATCCACGCATCTACATCCGCCTTTTTCCAAGCCAAAACATCCTCCCCAAACATCGCTTCAAACACTCGATGCCCTAGCGTTCCCTTCAATCTATTCTCTCGCGCTACGCTGAGTATCGACGATTTATGCAGCTTTATTTTATGCTTAAAAACCCATTGATACGGATAATAAAACAGCGAATCCAAACTCGTAAAAGACTCCGTTTCGCGCCGTTCCAAACGCTCAATTTCCTTAAAATCAAAATATGCCTTCGTATGTCCGGGTTCGCGCATCGTGAGGGGGATTTTTTTTGGTAAAACAAACGCCTCCAAAGCCGCCAAAGTCCCTTCGTCATCCACATCAAACGTTATTTTTTCTATATCGGAAAATGCCGCCTTCAAATCCCCAAAAAGCGGGTGCGGCTGCATCGGTTTTCCATCCACTGTTTCGGGCATTACGAGCCATAGCCGTTCCGCCGAATGTAGTATCGGGCGACGACGTTGCCACAACATACATTTATTTTCTTTATCAACTCTATCCAACTCAATATCAACCCCTTCCAACCAATCAAACTCATCCTGATACCAACGCTCAAACGCCGGACTACGTTCTATATCCGCAAAATTCCACCATAGCACATCCGCCACATCGCCAATCACTGCGGCAGGCTTATCAATGTACGGCAAATGCCCCACTTCCGCCTCCCGAAAACACACCGGCGAAGGCTCATAAATCGTCCGCACGATACGCTCCAAGCGCAAGTTCGTCAACTGCGTATCACCATCTGGCAGCGACATCAACAGCTCCCGAATCCGCTTCGCCTGTTCCCCCAAAACCAAGAGCGAACTCTGCGAACTTCCATCATCTTCATACCGTTTTTTCGCCCAGCGCGACACATAATCAAACACCTTAATCACCTCATCACGATGCACCGTTTTGTCCACATCAAACCGCCGCCGTTCAAACCAAAATTCGTACTCGCGCCGTACTGCGTCCACGTCTATACGGTCGCCCGTTTTCGCCGCTTCCTCCAATTCTTCAAAATAACCTTGCACTCGTGCAAACCACTTATCGCTCCGCAAACCGGGCGTTTCCGCCACCACTTCCGCGATAATCATCGCCAACCTATCATCCAGCGGCTTCACTGCCAGCGACACAAACTCCATGATTTTATACGGGTCAATCGGTCGCCACAAAAACGCCGTCACCAACTTCAAAATCTGTAACATCGGACGTGCCGACGATGCCGACAAAATTCCCATACTCGGCAAACCTTCCTGTATCAGCGCATTATCAAGTGCGCGATTCTTTTCCGGTATCACACAAAGCGGTTTGAAGTCCGTATTTTCCTTAAAAAACTTCGCCAACCAAGCCGCTGCGTCCGTCTCTCTACTCGATTTTAGAATGAGTAATGAGCCGTCCGCTTGTAGTTCCTGTTTGGGCGGTTTTTCTTTTTTTGTTAGAATATTTTTAAATGTATTTAGGTCGGTTTTTTGGGAAATGGTAGTACGCGAGTCCTCCCCCCAGCCCCCTCCGGAGGGGGAGATAGAAGGTTGCGCCTCTCCAGAGCCGGAGGTGTCGCTTTGCGTTCCACTTGAATGTAAGTTATCGGTTTGTATTTCGCTAAATAAAGTAAGTTCACTCGCGGTAGTCTCCCCCTTCGGAGGGGGTTGGGGGGTGGACTTCACGTTAATTTGTCCCCCTTTGGAGGGGGGAAGGGGGGAGGACTCGCGTCTGTGTACCTGTATATCTTTCCCCTGAAAAACCCCAAACAACCGCTGCAAACCCACAGGCATCAATTCCAAAGGTTCATTCAAATAAATGGTATCAAACATCGCCTCCTGATGCGCCACCGCTTCGATGACCCGCACCATACGCTCCGCATATCCGGGCGCGAGTTGGTCGCCTTCTTGCCGTCTCAATGATTCGATTTGAGCAAGGGTGCGTAAGCGTTCCGGCAACTCCGACCCTAAAGGGAGTCTGTCCGCATTTCCTTCTGAATTTGTATTAAAATCCCAACCCGACAATAGCAATTCATCCCTACGCGAGAGCAAAGCCCCTGCCGTTGCCAAGCTATCTGCCTCAAAGGATTTGGCATAAAACGAATCGGGATGCAGCGCAATATCTTTCTGCAAACTCTGTCGATATTGTTCTACTCGCAGGTAATTATTATTGGAAGGATGGTCGGCTGTACCGAGTTGTTTTTCAATGAGTTGCAATAAGCTCATTGGTCCACAATAGTACGTACCTGTGTCGGTAGCCGCGCCTCGGTCGGTGGCTTTTGGGTAGGCGGTTTCGTCGAGGTGTAAGCCGAAGTATAGTGTAGTCGTTAGATTCACGTATTGTTGTACTGACGACTTTAGCCGTCAAATGAGTTTTATTAAAATTTAATATTCCCTGCAAGCATATTTTCCAATTCCGCGACGGCTAAAGTCGTCGGTACGGGGTGCTATCTCGTAATCAAAGTCCTGTCGTCTGCCGATTATCGTTCATTAAAATTCCATACGTTCAATAACCGACAATTTTCAAAACAACCTATCGTCAGATGACTTTTGCGCCAAAACATTCACTATTGAGAAAGCCATTCATTGATAATCTCACTAATCTCATTCGCCCTATCAACAATCATAAAATGCGCTCCTTTTTCAATTAATTTGGTATTTCCTTTTCCTGGAATCAATTTATCATGCGTACCGCCAATTTTTAAAATCGGATTTTTCACTTTTTCATCATTCTTCCAATTCACCAACTCTTTCACCGCCCATTTCGCAAAAACCAAATCTGTATCGTCCAAAATTTGATTCAATAATTGTTTATTTTTCGCACCAAAAATCCAATTCGCCATTCCTCTTGGTGGGTCGAACAATTTTGTAGGAATGAGATTTATCAATCCTGATTTTCCGAATAGTCGATAAATCGCTCTTAATTCTTTGCTTGTTTCTGCGGATGAAATGAGTATCGTCAATGCAGGATTCAATTTTTTGCTCATTTCAACGGCAACTAATCCACCAAAACTCACCCCAATAATTCCGAACTTTTCTGTCGTATCTATTTTCCGAGAAAGTCTAATTGAATATGCTGCTATCGTTTCATTTTGCTTTGGTTCAATCCAATCTATCGGAATAAGTTCACACTCAAGTGAGAGCTTTTGAAAGACCCTTTTATCCGCCCCAAGTCCGCTTATTCCGTATAGTTTCATCTCATCTTTTTTAAAGCGCATTGCGCTGACACCCTTTGTAAAACTATCCCAACAAAAATCACTAAAGGCGCATCGCGTCGTCACCCTTAAACGGCAAAACATACGTGAGGCACAAGCTGGAAGCATGTGCTACGGTGACGCGGACTGGAAGTGCCGCGCTACGTACTATCTCGGACGCTTCGGACGACGCATTTGTCGAGGGTCTTGAAAGCGTTGTCCGCCGCGTGGTATCATCTTAAATTGCTTTTCGTATTGCTTGATGGCATCTTTGAGTTGTGGCTCGGTGATGTCACAGGCTTTGGCTTCTTTGAGGTAATTTTTGGCGGGTTGAATTTTATTTTTTGAGGCGGCAATATTGGATAGGGCAAGATAGACCTGCGCCGTATAATCGCCACTGGGCATCCCGGCTTCGAGCGAGTCTTGCATGTGAACTTCGGCAGCATCGAGCTGACGGCGTTGCATTTTAATGGTGCCGAGTAGGAAGTGATACACGCCGCGATTCATTTTGAGCATCCAATTGGGTTTCCAAGTCCATTTGAGTTGTTCTTCTGCGCCTTCGTAATCGCCGATTTGCATTCGCTGAGAAGCAGACGATAGTGTACCAAATAGAAAATACCCGACAGTCAGAACAATGCCCGGTATGAGCAATAGCCACGACCACGCGAGTCCGTGAGGTAAAAATGAAATGATAATGCCGCCGATAAGCAAGGCAGCCATGAGCGCGAAACGTATTTTTATTGGTATAATTGGCATAATAGACGGTAAACGGTGGACGGCTGACGGTGAACGGTTTTATAGTCGTTTTGCGTAGCTGTCAGTGTCTTAAAGTTTTAAATTAAAATAAGGGCGAAGTTACGCAAATTGAAGCGCAAATCAGTGATTTGGAGTAAAATTTGATGGCGTTTTTTTTGGTTAAATTTTTGTAACTTTGTATGTATGAAAGACAAAATTATCCAATCATTTACGATAAAAGGCTTGTTTGGGCTGTATGACGTGCATATTCCGTTTGAGAATGATGTGATGATTCTCATTGGGGAAAATGGTATGGGGAAGACGCAGATTATGAATTTGTTGTATTGTGTTTTGAATAATAATTTAAATAAAATTAATGTAAAAAATATTGATTCCATTCATCTCGAATCTCTGGAAAATAATTTGGATAAATACAAAATACTTTATTTGCCATCAAACAGACAAACAGATAAAAGTATTATCAATTTTTCTAAAATAAATAAAGAAAATAAATCGAATCATTTAAATAAAAAATTTACAGATATTTGCAATAGATATTTATTGAATAAAACCTTAATTTACGATGAAAATAAATCGAATATCTATGTAAAAATTAACCTGAATAATCAACAGCTACATTTGAGTGACCTCTCATTCGGCGAAAAGCAAATTATTTCAATTTTTTCAAAAATATATTTATCACCACCTGATAGTGAATTTATCGTGTTAATAGATGAACCGGAATCATCACTATCTATTTTCTGGCAAAGAGAATTTTTGCCCGATATTTATAATTCAGGAAAGGTGCGATTTTTGTTTGCTGTAACACATTCACCGTTTATTTTTGAGAATGATTTGGATAAATACGCCGTCTCGTTAAATGCATACATGACACCCACAACTCCTGCCCAAATTGAACACGCTGTATGTTAGTTTCTCCGTCTTCCCTTAATCAATTTTCACAATACTCAAAAACACCACCCGAACTCCTTCAGTACATTCAAAATTGCATCAACTAAAAATAATATACAAACATGAATCATAAACTCATCTTATCCCTAATCCTCCTCTTTTGTGCAAACCAAATTTTCGCACAACAAGCCGACCGTTGGCAGCAACGTGTCGAATATCAAATGGACATCAACGTAGATGTTGAAAACCACCAATACGACGGCAAACAAACACTGACCTACTATAACAACTCGCCCGATGAATTGAGTCGGGTGTTTTATCATTTGTTTTTTAATGCTTTTCAGCCGAATAGTATGATGGATGTTCGCTCGCGCACGATTGCGGATGCGGATAGTCGTGTAGGCAGTCGTATTTCCAAATTAAAAGATAATGAAATCGGTTACATTCGTGTAAGTTCGTTGACGCAAGACGGCGAAGCGGTTGATTTTGAGGAAGTTGGGACAATACTCGAAGTCGATTTGGCAAAGCCGATTCCGCCCGGTGGCAAGACGACTTTTGTGATGGAATGGAAGGCGCAAGTACCGCGTCAGGTACGCCGAAGCGGCTGGATGAGCAAGGAAGGCATCGAATTGTCGATGACACAATGGTATCCCAAAATGTGCGAGTACGACTACATGGGCTGGCACGCCAACCCGTATGTCGGACGCGAATTTCACGCACCCTGGGGCGATTTTGATGTCAAAATTACGATTGATAAAGACTACATTATCGGCGGTACGGGTTACTTGCAAAATCCCAATGAAATCGGTCACGGTTACGAAACCAACACCTCTTACAAAGCTCCCAAAGGAGAGACGTTGACTTGGCATTTTCTCGCGCCACAGGTACATGATTTTGCATGGGCAGCCGACCCGGATTACAAGCATTTGACGGCAAAAGTACCCGATGGTCCGACCTTACATTTCTTTTATCAGCCGGGCGAAAAAACGGACGAAAACTGGTCGAAATTACCTGATTATACCGTCCAAACATTTGAATATATCAGTGAAAACCACGGCAAATATCCTTACGACCAATACACCGTCATACAAGGCGGCGATGGCGGTATGGAATACCCAATGACGACCCTAATTACGGGCGAACGTCCCTTAACGAGCCTCGTCGGGGTGACAGTGCATGAGGTGTTTCACACTTGGTATCAGATGTTGATGGCAAGCAATGAATCGCTCTACGCATGGATGGACGAGGGCTTTACGAGTTACTCTTCTAATCGCTTGATGCAGCTACTTTTTGACATTCCGGGCGACAATCAAGAGCGCAGCTATATGGGCTATTTTCGTATCGCGGAAAGCGGTATGGAAGAACCCATGAGTACGCACTCCGACCACTTCAAAACCAATGCCGCTTATGGTACAGCTTCGTACTCAAAAGGCGCGGTATTTATGCACCAGTTGAGCTACGTAATCGGACAGGACGCACTCGACAGAGGCTTGTTGGCGTACTACGATAAATGGAAATTTAAACACCCAAATCCGAATGATTTTATTCGTATAATGGAGAAGGAAAGCGGTTTGGAATTGGATTGGTATTTACAGCAATTTACGACCACGACCAACCAAATTGATTATGCGGTTAATTCGGTTAAAAAAGACAAGAGAAATACCATCGTCGAACTCCAACGTATCGGCGATATGATGATGCCGATTGATGTATTGGTAGAAACTAAAAAAGGTGATAAAACAGTGTATCACATTCCTTTACGCATCATGCGCGGCGAAAAACCGCAGGAAGATAAAAGCATCGGCTACGAAGTTGTAGAGGATTGGGCGTGGACACATCCGACCTACGAATTGGTCTTGCCGGAAAGAATTAAAAAGGTCAAAAGTATAACGATAGACCCGACCAATCGCATGGCAGATGTTGACCGCGATAATAATACGTATGGCGTATTGGAAAATGTTGAGGAGGAGGTGAAAAAGAAGAAGAAAAATTAATCTAAAGGTAGAGACGTGATTAATCACGTCTCTACGTTTTATACATATAAAAAGTATGATATTTAGCCTTAAAAAAAACGATGAAATCCTTTTTTCGCAAGCCATTTATCAGCACTCCGTCATTTGTCCAAATTTCACATTTAAGCGCGATGAAAGGCGTATCTTTTTCGTCTTCCCTATATGGTTGCAATAATAACTGAGAAAGGAGGGTGAACTGTTTTTTATTTCTGTCTTTTAAAGTTAAAATTACGAAATTTAAAAACAAACAATTCGTTTACTCAAACGTTGTATTATTTTCAACTAAGTAGTGGGACAAAAATAGGCTTACAATTTTGACGTGATTATTTTTTCGATATTTTTTCTTACAAAAACCGCACATAGCCTACGCTACGTAAGGATTTTTGTAGGTAAAAATAGCGGAAAAAGAAACCGTTAAAAAGTAAGGATATTTTTGTCCCACTACTTACACTTGAGGAAAAGATTGATCAATTTTATAAGTACAATAATAAATTCAGATCGAATTTTTAAGTTCAAACTTGTACTTAAACTTACTATAATGCAGAAGATAAAAACACTTGGCGAATTAAAAAAATCGGCTTATAAGCCGCAGTCAATAAAAGAAGAACTCCGAAAAAACCTTATTATGAAACTCCAAAATAAAGAATTAGTTTTTGAGGGTGTTTTAGGCTTTGACGATACTGTTTTACCAGACATCGAACGGGCGATTTTATCACGACATAATGTGCTATTGCTCGGCTTGCGCGGACAAGCGAAAACGCGTATTGCGCGTTTGTTGGTGCACCTCTTGGACGAATATATTCCCGTGGTTGCAGGGTCGGAATTGAATGATGACCCACTCCAACCGCTTTCGCGATACGCACACGACCTCATCGCAGAACACGGCGATGCGACACCCATAGAATGGATGCACCGTGACGAGCGATATGTCGAAAAATTGGCTACGCCGGATGTAAGTGTGGCGGATCTGGTGGGCGACGTAGACCCAATAAAAGCGGCAACTCTGAAGCTGCCGTATTCGGATGAGCGTGTGATACATTTTGGCTTGATACCGAGGGCACACCGTTGTATTTTTGTGATTAATGAATTACCGGATTTGCAGGCGCGGATTCAGGTGTCTTTATTCAATATTTTGCAAGAAGGCGACATACAGATTCGCGGCTTCAAATTGCGCTTACCGCTTGATATTCAGTTTCTTTTCACTGCCAATCCAGAAGATTATACCAATCGAGGGAGCATTATAACTCCATTGAAAGACCGTATCGAAAGTCAGATTTTGACGCACTATCCTAAAACGATTGAGTTGGCTCGCAACATCACGCAACAAGAGGCGCGACTGAGTGCAAATCAACAAAAAAATATCCATGTGCCTGACATTCTCAAAGACCTTTTAGAGCAGATTTCTTTCGAGGCACGAGAAAGCGAATTTATTGATGAAAAAAGTGGTGTTTCGGCACGTTTGGCGATAGCAGGTTACGAAAATCTACTTAGCACTGCCGAACGTAGAATGTTGATTAATAACGAAAAATCAACTATCGCCCGTGTGACAGATTTTTGGGGCGTCATCCCTGCGATTACAGGCAAAGTGGAGTTGGTGTACGAAGGGGAACAAGAAGGTCCGTATAGTATCGCGCTACATTTATTAGGCGAGGCGGTGAAAAAGCAATTCTTGACAATTTTTCCGCATCCCGACCGTTCGGGCGAAGGCGGACGCGACCTGTATAGCGCGACTCGAATGTGGTTTGCCGATGGCAATGTAGTGAATTTATTTAATGATGGCGATGATAAAGCATACAAAAAACAACTCGACGAAATAGCCGGACTCGGCAAACTCGTAGATAGCGTTAAAGTACCAAAAGAAGACCGCTACCTTTATATGGAACTTGCACTACATGGCTTGTCCGAATTTGATGTGGTCACAAAAAGTGTCGTCGAATCCAAACTTTCTTTCCGCGATATGCTCGCAGATATGCTGGGGGACATTAATTAAATTTTGATGATTAATGATTAACAAAATGCTGTTTTCGCGTAGCGAAAACAAGAGAAAATAATGGTTCTTTGACAAATATAGTGAAGTGAATATTAATTTGGGCGTATCCCTCTCCTTATCAGTCGAGGGTCGGGCTATCCGGCACTCTCTCCGCTGCGCTTCGTTCAAACAACACCTCCTATCCCTTACGCAAAAAACGAGCAATCATTGGATTTGTCAAAGAACCAAAATAATTAACCGTTAATAGACTTTATTCCAAAATAATTTGTAAGCAGCTAAGGAACGACGCAAAAATAGGCTTACAACTTATTTTAGAATAAAGTCTAATCATCAACCATTAATCGTTGAAGCACAGTTTCTATTAATTTTTCTACTGTTTTTGTTGGTGTTTTGCTGAATTGATGATTGATACGATCGGCGATTAAGGCATTGCAAGAGAGGGCATTGTGTCCGAGTGCGTGAGCGAGTCCGTAAATGCCGGCGGTTTCCATTTCGAAATTGGTGAGGCGGTAGTTTTTGTACTTAAATTGATTTAATTTTGGAATAAAATCAGTTGTATTCGGCTGCACACGTAAAGCACGTCCCTGTGGCGCATAAAATCCCGGACAAGTCAGTGTGATACCGCGCAACATATCTTTCTTTCCTATTTTCTCGATGAGCGAGGCACTTCCCGACGCAATGTAAGGCTTGGGAAGGTGCGGCTCATTCAGATACGCTTCAAATTCACTTAACAAATCCTTTTCCTCAGACGATATTTTCTGACTATAAAAATTAAGTAAACCGTCCATTCCAATCCCATATTGAGTAACTAAAAAACTATCTAAGGGCACATCGGCTTGCAAACATCCTGATGTGCCTATTCGTATGATATCCAGAGAGGTAGGAGAGGGGAGAGGCATTCTTTTTTCAAAATCAATATTTACGAGGGCATCAAGTTCATTGAGTACGATATCGATATTATCCGTGCCAATGCCCGTACTAACAACGGAAATTCGTTTGGCACCAAGCGTACCCGTATGCGTGACAAATTCGCGTTTTTGCACCCGGCATTCGATATGGTCGAAATGGCGTGACACCATATCTACACGGTCAGGGTCGCCTACGGTAATGACGGTTTTTGCCAATTGCTCAGGTCGCAAATTGAGATGATAAATACTGCCATCGGGATTGATGATAAGTTCGGATTCAGGTAAATACATTTTGCTTATTTTGGGGCAAATGTACGGGATTTTGTTAGAAAATTTGGATTAAGTAGTGAGACAAAAATATCCTAAGTGAAAGAAATTAAATAAATTGTTCCATAATGCGCCGTAATTTTTTCTTCTAAAGAATTCAAAAAATCGTT
>ENA-ORXM01001343-ORXM01001343.1-marine-metagenome-genome-assembly--contig:-NODE-1343-length-34819-cov-3.810575_pt1 | contig 34819 bp, 28 predicted proteins | sample MGYA00237867_ERZ511480 | MGnify/ENA primary metagenome ERZ511480 (study PRJEB26309, sample SAMN06266103) | marine metagenome | isolation source: Algal blade | place: United Kingdom:Sidmouth, United... | reverse complement strand
AAGTGTCAGCCCAAACGCTGACCTGATTCTTGTCGTTGATGAGCCCCTGGGTTGGGCTTCGCTTCCGCGCGACGTAGCGCAAACGCAAACGGTTATCGTGAGTCGAAATCACTGTCCTGCTTACCGTTTGGATTTACTCGAGCGCGGCCCCGCAGCGCTTATCTTTCCAAAGAGTACTCAGTCCATTTTACTAACCCTTAACTTGGTAGCTGAGGGGGAAACGGTTCATCCCAACGTACATACGCCGCTCACACCTGCTGAACGCTATACTGTGCGCTACACCGCGCGCGGGCATACCAATAAAGAAATTGCCAAGGTGCGCAACATCAGCGAGGGCAGAATTAAGAACATTTTAAGCGCTGTCTACGAGAAATTGAATCTAAAATCACGTGTTCAGATAGCGCATTATTATTACGGTAACTGGCATCTTCTACCTGGATGGACGCCACCTGAGCATATTTCTCTCAAGAGTTTATAAGTTAAAGGCTGATCCGTTACTAAGGTAACGGCATAGCGTGACGAAGGACGCTATGCGGTTGCCTGTGCGTTTACTATGCTTCTATTCAGACGCCAGCTTAACGGCTACGTCGGGCAACTTTTAGTGAGAGGCTAGAAGCCAAGGTCGGTCAAAGGGCCGAATGTCTCCTTTCAAGATTGAGGAAGCGCAATGCGCAAACAGTGGTCGTTGGGTCTTATCGGGATTTCAGTTTTAGTTCTTGCAGCTTGTGACAGTGGCCTAAGCGAAGCGCCAGAGGCCCCTGTGCTTGAACCCCAAGCCTACGGAGCACTTATTTGGCCATCTACTGGCTCTGCAAATTCAGAAATCGCAATGCGCACTCACCCTATTTCAGGTGTCAAGAAGCAGCACCGTGGGCGTGACATTGCTGCGCCGACAGGAACAGCTATTTACGCTGCTTATGACGGCACCATTACATGTGCCTGTTTTGAAGCGAGTGGGGCAGGTAACTACATCAAAATCAGTCATGCGAGTGGTTACGAAACCCTTTACATGCACATGAGCAAGTTTGAGCGCACGTCAGGGACAGTGAAAAAAGGTGATTTAATCGGTCGCGTCGGTTCAACAGGCGGCTCAACTGGACCTCACCTGCACTTTGAAGTACGGCGCAATGGCACTTTTATTGACTGGGATAACAGTATTCTATACGGAACGAAAGTCACCGCTAAGACAGCTGTCCCTTACGATTTTGCAAGCTTAGCGGCTGGTGGCACAGTAACCCCTCCACCAACGTGCACCCGTACTTGGCCTACCGTTCAACGCAGCACCACCTATAGCAGCAATGCTAAAGCCGTTCAACATCTGCTTAAATCACGTGGCTATAGCCTGACGGTTGACGGCTATTTCGGTTCGGGCACGGAGTCAACAGTTAAGAGCTTTCAAAGCTCCAAAGGCTTAAGCGCCGACGGTATCGTGGGTAAAAATACTTGGGAAAAGCTCATTGTGACTGTTCAGCAAGGTAGTCAAGGCGACGCCGTGCGAGCCGTCCAAACGAAACTTGGTATAAGTGCCGACGGTATCTTCGGCTCGGGTACCAAAACAGCTGTTATCACCTTTCAAAAGACTAAAGGTTTAGGCGCTGATGGGATTGTTGGTGTAAATACCTGGGCCGCGTTAATGGGTGGTAAGGGCTGTAGCTAACACTAAAACTACCTTCACTATCGACTAACACGTTATAAAACTTGTCTCCTAGTGAGTAGCGCACCAAGGCTACCTACTAGGAGCTTTTCTGAAAGTCTAAGAGGAAACTCTAAATGAAATTAAGTAAAACGTTTGTTGTAATGTCGGCCCTAGTACTCTCTTTAATTCTCGGTGCGTGCTCGAGTATCCCACCCACCGAACTAACCGTTGATGGTGACGCAGGAACCGACCTCGCCTTCCCACCTGAAGCCCACCGCTTTCACCCAAACGACCTCGCCATCTCGGAGAACGCTCTGAGCCTTTCCAGCACCACCCTTAGAAACACAATTGTCAGCCTCGCCAACGCTGAAGTTGGTATTATCGAAACCCCTCTCAAATCAAACAAGAATCATTCTGATAACTACATGCACGCGAAAAATGGTGAGCGGTATGGCAACATTACCGTGGCCCCCTGGTGCAGCATGTTCGCTTCGTGGATTTACAAGAAAGCTGGCGTGCCAGGCTTCAACACCAACTACGCTGCTGTTTACGATTTTTACCAGTGGGGTAAAGCGGCAGGCCGCTTTAAGACCTCAGGTCCCCAAGTGGGCGACGCTATTATCTGGCTTGGAAGCACGACGAGCCGTAGCAGCGGTCATATCGGTATCGTTGTCGGGGTGACGAGCAGCGGCATTACTACCGTCGAAGGAAACTCGAGCGATAGAGTTAAGAAAAATACTTACAGCTTCCCTATACCTGGTGGCACTCGCGGCGCATTTCGCGGTTACGTTTCTGCCGATGGTTCAGCAACAACGCCCCCACCTCCCACGCCATCTTGCACACGCACCTGGCCTACCGTTAAGCGCGGCAGCGCCTATAACAGTAACGCCAAGGTCGTGCAATACCTTCTCAAATCACGTGGTTACAGCTTGACGGTAGATGGCTACTTTGGCTCAGGTACCGAATCGGCAGTCAAAAGCTTCCAGTCCTCAAAAAGTTTAGGTGCTGACGGTATTGTCGGTAAAAATACCTGGGAGGCGCTGGCTGTAACCGTGAAACAAGGTAGCCAGGGTGACGCCGTGCGGGCGGTGCAAACGAAGTTAGGTATCACAGTGGACGGTATATTTGGCACAGGAACGAAAGCTGCTGTTGCTGAGTTTCAAGACAGTAAGGGTTTGGTGCCAGATGGTGTGGTTGGCCCGAATACCTGGGCTGCGTTGGTGGGTGGCAAGGGTTGTCCCTAACGTTGCTTCTCAGACTTTATTAGCAATGCAAAAAGCAGGCGGTGAGGTCATCTCACCGCCTGCTTGCTTTTGCAGAAGTGCCTAATAGTCAGCTAAATAATGCTCTAACTCCCAATCGTGAACATGCACACGGTAGTTATCGAATTCAACAGTTTTTGCTTCGATAAAGTGGTCGAAAACGTGGTCGCCCAGGGCCTCACGTATCACCGAATCGCGCCCCATAACTTTTAGGGCTTCGCGTAAGGTGCCAGGCAGTTCTTTGATTTTGTGTTTACGGCGGTCACGAACGCTCATTTCGTAGATGTTGCGCTGAATGGGTGGTGGCGGGGTGATTTGGTTGGTAATGCCATCCATACCCGCAGCGAGCATGACGGTTAGGGCCAGGTACGGGTTACACGCGGGGTCGGGCATACGCAGTTCGCAGCGCGTACTCATACCGCGCCGCGCCGGAATACGAATCATCGCGCTGCGGTTAGAGGCTGACCAGGCGATATTGGTGGGCGCTTCGTAGCCTGGGGTCAGGCGTTTATAACTGTTGACAATGGGGTTGGTAACCGCGACCATGCTCGAGGCGTGCTCGAGCAGTCCACCGATAAAATACTGTGAGGTCTGCGAGAGTTGCAAATCAGCCTTTTCGTCTAAAAAGGCGTTTTTCCCCTTTTTAAACAGAGAGAGGTGTGTGTGCATACCTGAGCCGTTGATGCCTGCGACGGGCTTGGGCATGAAGGTCGCGTGTAAACCGTGCTGAATGGCTATGCGCTTGACAATCATTTTGAAGGTCGCAATATTGTCGGCAGTGGTCAAGGCATCTGCATATTTAAAGTCGATTTCGTGCTGTCCTGGCGCGACTTCGTGGTGGGCTGCTTCGATTTCAAAGCCCATTTCGACAAGGGCGTTGACCATGTCACGCCGCGCTTCTTCGCCTAAATCGACGGGTGCTAAGTCGAAATAGCCTGCTGCGTCGTTCGTAATCGTGGTGGGGCGACCATCATGGTCACGTAAAAAGAGAAAAAACTCAGGCTCAGGACCAACCGACATGTTGTCAAAGCCCATAGCTTGCAGCTTTTCAATTTGCCGCTTCAGTAAATAGCGTGGATCGCCTTCAAATGGTTCGTCGTCAGGTGTAGCCACGTCGCAGATAAGGCGAGCAACCGTGCCGCGACCTGGGTCCTCGATACTCGAGGGAAAGACTAAAAATGTATTGTAATCAGGTTTGAGCAGCATATCTGACTCTTCAATACGCGTAAAGCCCTGTATAGAGGAGCCGTCGAACATAACTTCACCCTCGAGCGCTTTATCAAACTGCGAAGTAGGCACTTCGATATTTTTGTTGTGACCTAAAATATCGGTAAATTGAAGCCGCAGAAATTTTACGTCTTCATCTTTTAGCGTTTTTTTGATGTCTTTTGCGGACATTGCCATATCATCCTCCGAGGAAACTCGCAAAAGCTGCAAGTTGTCATGAGTTTCGCGTACATTGGCACGTTTGTCAAGCCTCGAGACGAGCGTAATTTGTAATTTTCTGTAGCTTGAAGCTTGCTTTCTATTGATTTTGGCAATTCTTCGACTATTCCTCGACCATTCCTCGACCAAGCGGGACAGACATAAACGATGTTTTTATACACTCTATGTACATTTACATTTGGAATTTAGAAATGGCTTATGTCTATAACTTACTAAGCCTTATTTCGAGCTATTTGCGAGAGGCTCGAGCCAAACCTCAAGCAAAAACTCCGTATGAACGGCATTTACCAAAGGTTCATTCGTCAAGATTGTGTTAAGAAAAAGCGCTCTGGAGCGTTGACAGGGCTAAAACTGCGCAGTTATGATACTTTTTGCGTCATACAGCACGGTCCAGCATGAACAGCACCGTTCACGCTTTGGTATTCGCCGTGTATGACCTACTTTCTGGAGGTATAAATGAAGAAGTTAATTATGCTCGTTGTCCTGGCACTACTCGGGGCAACCTTTGCTCAAGATACTGCTGTTATCGGCGTTAACTTAGAGCTGTCAGGTCGTTTTGCCACAATTGGCACCTCGACCCTACAAGGTATTGAAACTGCACTTGCACAAAGCCCTATGGCCGACATGGTTGAACTGTCTGTTTGTGATAACGCAACCACGGTTGAAGGTTCTGTTGCCTGCGCCAACCGTTTTGTCGATGAAGGCGCGCTAGCAGTACTGGGTGCTATTAGCTCATCGATGAGCATTCCTGCTGCTGAAGTCTTGCAAGACGCTGGCATCATCATGATATCGACCAGCTCGACCAACCCTGCCACCACGCAAATTGGTGACTACGTGTTCCGCATGGCTTATACCGACGATTTCCAAGGTAAAGTTGCTGCGCGCTACGCCTATAATGACTTAGGTGCTGCCAATGCTATTGTCTTCCGTCAGCAAGACGATGACTACAGCTTCGGCTTAGCCAACTTCTTCGACGAAGAATTTCAAACATTGGGCGGCTCAACTCAAGTTGTCGACTACGTCTCAAATACGGTTGATTTCTCCGCGCAGATTAATGACGTTTTAGGTGTCGAAGCCGACGTTATCTACTTTGCTGGTTTCTGTGCTGAAGGTGCGACGCTCATTCCTGCACTCAAACAAGCTGGTTTCGACCAACAAATCCTAGGTGCAGATGCTTCGGATGACTCGCAGTGCCCTGACGGCGGCGGCGAAGCGTTCAACGACTATCTATTCACAGGTTTCGGTGGCCCCGAAGTTCTTTCTGAGGAAGCTGCCGCACGCGCCACTGATTTCAGATCATTTTTCAACGTTCAAAATCCTGACGCCACAGACTTTAACGGCTTTACCCTAGCGGGCGCTGATAGCCTGAACGTTATGATGCAAGCGGTTAACGACGCTGGCAGCACCGACGTAGCTGCTGTTCGCGACGCTCTTGCTAACCTTGAAGGCTACGCAGGCGTTTCAGGTGAAATCACCTACGCTGGCACCGACGGCACCCCAAGTGACCGTACGATTGCTTTCTTTAAGTACGTTGTTCCTGCTGACAATGACCAAGGCTGGGCATCTGAGTCTCAGTTTGGTATTGGTACAGGCGAATAAGCTAAGCGCTTAGCCTAGTAAAGTTTTTGACTAATTAAGGACGGGTTAGCCCGTCCTTTTCTCATGGAAACTCGAATAAAAAGGACCGCGTGTAGTTTATTACACGCGGTCCTTTTTTGGCGGGGGCAATAGGACTTGAACCCATGACCCTTGGTTTTGGAGACCAATGCTCTACCAGCTGAGCTATACCCCCAAACGACTTAGGAGTATAGCAGGCGAGTACCCTATCTGCCAAGTCTTTAATGAACTGCACGGCAGGTTCCTTGGGTAATTGTTAAGATTTCTGTTTGACTCGAGCATCAGTGTAAAGGGGCGTTTTGATGTGTAACGTGCTAGGCAAGGTGCCTCATCAAGGAATGGCGTTAAGGATTCTGGTTTGATCCTACACCCTACAAGCTAATCCTTAAAATGAAGGCTTATGGTTATGAAGTCTCAGTTGATGATGTCGCTCGAGAACAACCAGTGAAGGCGCTGTATCCATCTTACTTGCGCTTCCAGTCCCTCTTAGCGTTTGGGGTGGGTTGATGACTGGAAGTATAGAAGTCGCCTGGCTTAGTAATAACTTTTGTTTAAATGACTCAGTGGCAATATATGAAGATTGCTTTAGTGATAATTGAAAGGGGAGAGCTTGTTTGGATTCACCGTCATAGGTGAAGACTAAGTTCGTTTTCAATGCGGATTCGGCTAACAGTTCAACACTTGCCTGGGCTACATCAATTTTAATATTTGGCATGGACAAGCTACGTTTTTTAGCGGTGGTATCAAGGATATCAAGTTGACGAGTGTTGTTTGAGCTGGTTGATAAACGCACAACTTTTAAGGTGACATCAAAGTTAGGGGCAGGAATATCGATTAAGGCTTCATTAGCTACCGTTGATGCCTCTACAGGAATTGTCTCAGGTATAAAGGCTGTCGTAGTCGTATCAAGGGCTTCGCTAGGCGAAAGCGAGTTTCTATTGACGATAATAAAAATAAATACCGCAGAGAGGAAAACTGTAAGGTAGGCCGTCCAGTTTGTTACCTTGCCTGCACATCGGTCAGGGTTGTTCATGGTGCGCTCGAGCCCTCCTGAGACTTTTCTTTAAACACATGTAATGTTACTGGTGGCGCAAGGCCATCAGCGTACTCAGTTGACTTGTTTTTTGCTTTTCCCAGTGTGGTAGCGGCAGATGCTAAGGGCTTTTTACTTAACGTTTACCAGCCTTGAAAACTCTGTCCTGCGGGTACGATAACGGCTTCGAAGCGAACGCTCATGGGGAAATAGGCTTTCAGGTCAACATTTCCGTCCCCATTATTAACAAAGTAAGCACTGTCTAACGGGCGATTTTCCTCATCTTTGATAATCACCATGACATCTTCAATGCCGTTGCTCCAATCCACACCTTCGAAGTTGGTAAATTCGCTTAAAGACTGTGAATTTTCGTAGATGCCTGGCTCTGAAAAGGACAGCTGCTCACCGCTGCAAGCCGGACGTGTGGTGATGTCTTTAGGCACCAAACAAAGCTGATAGCGTACGGGGGCGTCACTGGGTTTTTCGAGCACCTCGAGGCGTTGGTACACCGCGCCATCACGGTAATTGATTGGCGCGCTCATGCTATTTACCAAATCTGAAGGGGCATTGAAAAATGCGTACGCGCCCCGTGACCCGCCTGCATCTACGTGGTCATAGGCAACACTGAGTAGTTCGATGGGGGAGCCGCCCGCACTGGCTTGTGCCTCTGCTGCGCGCGCTTCTTCGGCAGCCTGTGCCTCTGCCGCAGCTTGGGCTTCCGCGGCTAAGCGCTCTTCCTCGAGTCTAGCTTCTTCAGCAATACGAGCCTCTTCAGCGAGTCTAGCCTCCTCAGCAAGTCTAGCTTCTTCCGCTAGCCGCGCCTCTTCAGCAAGTCTGGCTTCCTCAGCTACACGTTCCTCTTCGGCTAGCCGCGCTGCCTCTTCGGCAGCTTCCTCGGCTGCGAGACGTTCGGCTACCTCGCGGGCAGCTTCAGCCTCTGCCTCAGTTTGGGCCGCCTCTTCAGCGATACGCGCTTCCTCGGCGCTCGCTTCCTCAGCTTCTTGGGCCGTTTGTTCAGCCTCGAGAGCTTCTGCCTCGGCGGCCAGACGTTCTTCCTCAGCGCGCTCTTCTTCGGCTAGCCGCGCCTCTTCAGCAGCCTGTTCTGCCGCCAGGCGCTCTTCTTCGGCGCGGGCAGCGGCCTCTGCCTCTAATCTTTCTTGCTCGAGACGCTCCGCTTCTAGCCTTGCCTCTTCCTCTGCTTCTAGGCGTTCAGCCTCTTGTTGTTCGGCTAAAAGCTGGCTTACCTGAGCGTAGCGGTCAAGATTGGTCGAATCGTCGGGATTAAAGGTGCGTGCGCGGTCGTAATACAGAACCGAGTCCTCTAAACGGTCGTCTTCAAAAGCAATGCGGCCTAACCAGGCCCAGGCGTCACCGTAGCGGTTATTGCGGGCAACTGCCGCTTGAAACAGGTCTTCCGCTTCGCCCACGCGGCCTGCACTGTGCGCCGCCACGCCCGCCTGATAGTTGCGGTACGCCTGAGCGCCCCAGCGAGCTTGATTTTCGTTAAGTGCAAGCGCTTCTAGCGCAGCGCTGTCTTGCGGGTCGAGCGCGACGACTCGTCGAAAATATTCAGCGGCCCTTTCAGGCTGGTTCAGCTCAGCACTGAGCTGTCCCGCCTGGACAAAAGCGTCTTTGAAGTTCGCGTTGGCTTCGGTAGCGCGGCGAAAAGCGACGAGCGCGTCAGCTTTACTGCCTGCCTCTAACAGGGTCAAGCCCTCGCGGTAGGCGCGGCTCGCCTCGAGACCGTAGGCAAGCTGTTCATCGAGTTCGACCAAAAGATTCGCGTAAGTTTCGTTGTTAGGTTGTGCGTTTACAAGGTCTTGCAGGTAGCTTCTAGCCTGTTCGGGCTGTCCTGTTTCAATATAGCTAAGCGCGATACGCTCCGTCGCCTCACTGTCTTGAACGCCTAGTTCCGCCAAAAAGCTGTAATAGCGTATGGCTGCGGCGTAATCGCCTCCATTAAAACTGTTGTTGCCGAGCCAGCGGGTCGTTTGACTTGCGTAACGGCTCGTCTGCACGTCGAAACTGCCCCCAAGTTCGGCGTAGCGCTGCCAGGCTTCCCAGGCGCGTATGTGCCAGTTGACGGTGCTGTAAACCTGACCTAGAAAACGGTAGGGCTCGGGTCGGTCGGGCGCTAAACGCTGGGCCTCGCGGCCGTAATCAATCGCCTCTTTCCATAGGGGTCTATCGAGGTAATGTGCATCATAGGTTGCCAGGGCAACCGAAGCCGCTTGCTGACCGCTGCTAAGCGCGTCTTGGGCAGCTTGGGGCATATCGGTTTGAGCAGCAGCAAAACCAAAGCAGAGCACAAGTGTGAGCAGAGCAGCCCCAAAACTCTTGACCCTCGAAAGCCTATCAAAGAGGAAACCGTGTAACATACTTAACAGTTTACGCAATTTTTATGAGTGAATGACGGTTATTTGAACGCTCGAGCCCTTATGTCCTTCAGCGTGCTTTTAGATTTAACCATAGTTTTGGGGCAGTTGTGTATAGTTAGAGCAAGGTTTTAACACCCTAAACCGTATGGTTTTTAAGACTTGGAGGCTATTAATAACGTGAAGCAAAAGTTTTTGTTTTTAGCTCTAATTTTGTTTGCAGGGGTGGCGCTCATGCAGGCTACCGAGGCCAATTGGCGCGGTGAAGCCATTGACCGCCTCAACAATTCGAATGTTGCGGTTTCGTTTCCCGACGGCTCATTTTTAGGCGATGACACGCTAACGGGTTATCAAGCGGCGGCTTTGGCTGGGCAAATTCTCGAGCGTATCGAGTCAAGTACAGCCTGCCCGACGGCCTTACCCCCGGAACCCACAGGCGTTTTCGCCACGGTACCCGCCGACCACTGGTCGCGTGACGCGGCGCGGCGTTTGTCGACGCTCGAGCTGAACCAGGCATTCCCAAGCGGTAGTTTCGACGGTAACGCGCTACTGAGCGGTTTTCAAACTGCCGCAATCATGGCAGAGGTTCTGCGCGTGCTGGACGAAAAAGTTGCCTGCGGCGAAGTATCGGTACAAAGCCGCGTGAGTGAACTCGAGGCGCAGTTAAGTGCTATTCAAACTGAGATTAGCGCGGGAACCCTGCAAGGTCCGCCTGGACCTGTGGGTCCAGTAGGCCCCGCCGGTCCAGCGGGAGAAGCAGGTCCGGCAGGCCCCGAAGGTGCAGATGGTGAGGCTGGCGCAACGGGTCCGGCAGGTCCGGCAGGTCCAATGGGGTCGGCAGGTCCAGCAGGCCCCGCGGGTCCCCCCGGTCCCCCTGGAGAGCCCGGACTCGCCTGCTGGGATGTCAACGGCAATGGGCGCGGTGATATTTCGGAAGACGACAACGCCGATGGTGAATTTAACACCGAGGACTGTGTCGGTCCCGCAGGTCCCGCAGGCCCAGAAGGCCCAGAAGGCCCCAAAGGTGACGACGGTAACCGTGGTCCCACAGGCGACGATGGCGCGGCGGGTCCAAGAGGTCCAGCTGGTGATGACGGTGACCGTGGTCCGAAAGGTGATGACGGCGACCGTGGTCCTGAAGGCCCGCAAGGTCCGCAGGGTCCGCAAGGTCCACAGGGTCCCCAAGGCCCTCCGGGTTAAGCGTCAGGACTGAAGCAAAAAAGAAGTGGCTCAACTTGAGCCACTTCTTTTTTTGGGTCGGGGTTAGTTGTTGTAATACTGGTGAGCATCAAAAGTCTCAGTACGTCTACAGGATAAGTCTAAAGTCTGATTGATGTTTCCTAACGGTTAGACTCGAGCCAGAAATGAGCTTAAGAGTCTGCTCGAGCTTCTAAACTCAGCGTTTCAATTTTCTACAGTTAGCGTAAACGAAGTATCAACAAAGGCATCCTCAGTGTCTCGAGCCCTAACCGTTACGTTGCTGCTACCCTCTTCACCATTCAAGATAAGTACGAGTCTACCGTTGTTAATAAACCCTCTGGTGAATATATTTTCGTTTGAAACCTCTCCAGCGAACTCGAGGTCTTCGTCATCATCCTCAACGTCATCAAAAACGTTGTATAGATTGATTGAAAAAACCTGATCGTCATCGTCTAGTTCCACATCTTGAATACCGGAGCTTGTGGGTACGTCGTTAACCGTTGCTACATTGATAGTAATTGTCGCTATGTTGGAGTTTGCACTGCCGTCATTGGCCTTGAAGGTAAAGCTGTCTGCGCCATTAAAGTTTTCGTTAGGCTTGTAGGTTCGTGTCGAAGTCGTGCCACCACTAAGTGTTCCATTTTGCGGGGGCGTGACGATGCTGTAGCTTAGCGCATCATCGTCAGAATCCGTGGCGTTGAGGGTTATATCGACTGACTCATCCTCGAGCACGGGTGGCGCGGCGCCGCCGGTGGCTACGGGCGGCTGGTTAGTAGATGCTACGGTGATTGAGGCACTGTCAGACATTGTAGGATCTGCAACGCTTGTCGCGGTAATGACCGCAGGGGCTGCATCAGTATTCCTAGCCCTAACCAGCCCTGTCGCGCTGACTGTAGCGACCTGCGGGTTACTACTGGTCCAGGTTACTGAATTATCAGCGCCCCCTCTTACAACCACGGTGACCGCAAGTCGTTGCACGTTGCCTGGCTCGAGCGTGGCGGCGGGAGGGGTGACGGTAAGGCTAGTAACTTCCTCCTCTGGCTCAACCGTAATCGTGAAGGTTCGAGCACTCGAGGTATTTTCCCCGCCGTTGGCAGTGCCGCCACTATCTCTAAGAACAACCCGAAAAGACGCTGTTCCAACCGAGTTGGCTTCGACTTCGTAGGACAGTACACCTGTGGGCACAATAGCTGGTGCTGTTGCAAAGACTAAACCACCATCAGTATCCGTGCGAGTAACGATAAAGTTAACTGTTTGTGGTGCCTCGTTAGCCGCTCCTTCAGAAATACCTGTAGCGAAACCAGGAACATTTCCTGATGGACCATTAACTGTCGTCTGGGAAAGTGTAAAGCTAGGTGCATCATTAACGCGCGTGACTGTGATTGCAACCGTTGCGGTATTCGAGTTGACGCTACCGTCTCTGACTCTAAAGGTGAAACTATCGTCGCCATTAAAATCTTCGTCGGGTGTATAGGTTCTTGTTTGTCCCGTACCGCTCAGCGTGCCGTTCGTAGGCGGTGAGACAATTGTGTACGTCAAGGTGTCGCCATCGTCATCATTAGCTTCTAAAGCGATTTGAACGGATTCATCCTCGAGAACTGTTGCCGTGCCGCCTACAGCTGTCGGGGGCTGATTGGCTGTGCCGACAGCTATGGTGACTGTATCCGTATCCGTCGCATCATCATCGTCGGTAACGGTCAAGGTAGCGACGTAGTTGCCTGCGACGTCAGGTGTAAAGCTGGGCGCGGCGGTATTTGGGTTTGTCAAAGTCGCAGCAGATCCATCAGGTTTAGTTGTAAGTGCCCATGAATAGGAAATTGGTCCATCATCACTACTGCCAGAACCGTCAAGGTTAACGATTGTGCCGATAACAGCGTTCGTCTGATTTGGACCAGCGTCTGCTGTAGGAGCTTGATTTGGAGCCGTTACCGTTATGGAAGCGGTGTCTGATTTTGTGCTGTCTTCGGTGCTCGTCGCTGTAATTATGACAGGTGTTGCGCTAGCAGCTACTGCTGTTACGAGACCAGTAGCGCTCACAGTTGCAATGTCTTCATCGCTACTTGTCCATGTCACTGTGCTAGCAGCGCCACCTTCGGTCACAACCTGGACATTGAGCTGCCGCGTTCCACCTTCAAGCACGGTAGCGCTAGCTGGTGTAACGGTTACACTGATTACCTCTTCTTCGGGTTCAGCCGTGATTGAGAAGGTTCTTGCGCTCGAGGTGTCGTCACCGTCATTAGCGGTACCACCACTGTCTTTAAGTACAACTCTAAATGTCGCTGTACCGTCAGAGCCATCTTCAACTGCGTAATTCAATACGCCCGTAGAAGAGATGGTGGGGTCTGTATCAAATTCAAGGTCTCCATCATCGGTACGGGAAACTGTAAAGGTGAGCGTCTGTGCTGCTTCATTTGCAGCACCTTTACTGATATTCGTGGCAAAGTTGGCAATCGGTCCCGCTGATGCGTCCACTGCTGTCTGTGACAAAGTAAAAGACGGAGCGTCATTTACAGGCGTAACTGTAATAGTTACGGTTGATGTATTCGAATCCGTCGCACCATCATTTGCTTTGAAGGTAAAGCTGTCCGTACCGTTAGAGTTAGGAGCAGGTGTATAGGTTCTTGTGTTAGTTGTCCCTCCGCTAATGGTTCCATTTTCTGGCTGTTCGACGATAGCGTACGTTAAAGCGTCACCGTCGTCACTTGCTTCTAGTTCTATCTCAACTGAGGTATCCTCGAGAACAGTTGCCGTACCATCCTCAGCAACCGGAGGGTCATTCGTGTCACTTACCGTAATGGTGACGGTGGCGGGCGCAGATTCTTGACCGCCAGCTTTTGCGACATATGTAAAGGAATCAGTACCACTAAAGTTCGTGTCGGGCGTATAGATAAAGCTGCCATTCGTATTGAAGGTCAGCAGGCCATTCTCAACATCAGTTTTACGTTCTGCGCTTAGTTGGTCGCCCTCATCGTCCGTGTCATTTTTTAGTACGCCATTTGCCACACTAACATTCAAAGTAACGTCTTCTGCAACGGCGTAAACATCATCCTCTGCAACGGGTGGGTCGTCGCCTGCGGTAATGCTCAAGCTCACGGTTATTTCTGCGTCGTTGCCGCGTTCATCGCTGACGCGGTAAACAAAACTGTCGCTCGTCGTATTACTGTCGTCATGCTCGTATGTGAAACTGCCGTCTGCTTTTAGAGTCAGCGTGCCGTTTTCGGGGCCTTCGACGGGTTCAGTGTCTAGGTCTACGCCTCCGGCTAGGGCGACATCATTGACGAGTACGCCGGGTGCAGCTTGCTCGAGGGTTTCACCCTCGCCCACGCTGTAGCTATCTGCCGTCGGTTTAGAAAAGAAGGCTTCTACGGTTTTATCGTCGTCCATCGTGACAACGCAGCTCGAGGTTGCCGTTGCCGTTGGGCACGCGCCGCCCCAACCGTTGAAGAGTGAGCCGTCAGCAACCGTAACCGATGAAAAGCCAACCTTGATAGCGGCACTGCCTTGGGCTGGAATAAGATAAGCCTCTTCACAGTCGTCGCCGCAGTTGATACCCGAGGGGGTGCTCACAACCGTGCCTGTGCCCGTACCTCGTTTGTCAACGCTGAGTAGATACCCAGTTTGGTTAAACAGCGCTGTAACCTCGATAATACTATCGTTGTCGGGGTCGTTTGCAGAGCTGACAGAGACATTGCAGGGGCCTGTGCCAGTACACTCTGCGCCTTCCCAGCCTACAAATTCTGAGCCTGTGTTCGGGGTGGCCTCGAGCGTTACCGTGCTTCCCGTTTGAAAGTCACTGCTGCACTTAGCGCCACCTGGTTCGGTGCAGTTGATGGCGTTGTCGCTCGATTTAATTACGCCCCCGCCACCCTCGCCGCCAAACAGGGCTCGAACACGCAAATCGCCCGTTTTTGGTGCGGCTTGAATGGGTTCTTCGGTGGCGACACGGGCTGACTCGGTACTGCCGCCTTTTGCCGCGACGCTGTAAGAATACTGCTTGCTTGGGTCTAAGCTGTCCTCATCGACATAAACTTTGACATCGGCGGCTGTATCGCCAATTTTCTGAGCATTCTCGGCATTTTCACCGATGGGCATACCCTCATTACGGTAGATGGAAAAACCCGTAAGATTTTTGCCGTCGTGTTCCCAGCTCACGCGAATGTTGCCGTCAAGTAAGATAGCCTGCACGTTGCTGGGGGCATTGGGCGTTTCGTCCCCCCCACCGCCGTTATCACTGCCCCCGCAGCTCGAGATAAGAACTAGCGCTAAGATATAGATCCCAATTCGAAAAACTTGCTTCACAGTGTTTCTCCCATTCCCATTATGCAAAATGCTGAGCAAAGATAGCCCTAGTTTACCGTTCGACTTAGGGTATTAAAGTGACCTGTGAAGATTTGCTGAACGGCGTCTTTTTGAGAGGGCGCTTACACTGCCGCTTTATCTAAGCCGAGTTTGTCGGCGAGCAAGCTGCGAACAGCGCCCGGATTCGCCTGGCCCTTACTCGCGCGCATGACTTGTCCTAAGAGGGCGTTGATGGCGTTGGGGTTCGCCTTGACACGCTCGACTAAGTCTGGGTGGGCGGCAATAACGCTGTCGACGAGTTCTCCCAGCGCGTCTGTGTCGCTGATTTGGCTAAGGCCCCGCTCCTCGACAAGGGCTGCTGGCTCTGCGCCCCCGATGACATCAGGTAAGAGGTCTTTGGCAATTTTTCCCGAAATCGTGCCATTAGCGATAAGTTTGAGCAGGGCCACGAAGTTTTCCGCGTTAAAGATGCAGCCTGCAAATCGGTATTTTCCGCGTTGAGGTAACCTGTCACGTCGCCACTGAGCCAGTTGGCAGCGGTTTGGGGGTCATCGCTATAGAGTGCAATCGCGGCGTCGAAAAACTGGGCAAGCTCTGTATCGAAAGCGATTAACGCCGCGTCCGTTGCGCGCAAACCTAAACTAAGGTAACGTTCTTGTTTGCTGTTGGGCAGTTCGGGGGTTGCGTTGCGCAGGCGCTCGAGCCAATCACTACTAATGTGCATGGGTGGCAGGTCAGGTTCGGGAAAATAGCGGTAATCCGCCGCTTCCTCTTTGGTACGCATCAAGTAGGTTTTTTGCCCACCTTCGTCCCAGCCCATCGTACTTTGAACAATCTTGCCACCATCTTCTAAGACGCGGCTCTGGCGGCGAATTTCAAACTCGAGACTGCGTTGAACACTCTTGAACGAGTTGAGGTTTTTAACCTCGACCTTTGTGCCGAAAGGCTCACCCGCTAGCCGCACAGATACGTTGACATCAGCGCGCATTTTGCCCTCTTCTGGGTTTGCGTCAGATACACCTAAAGCCTGGGCAATCGCGCGAACTTTTTGCAAAAACTCTCGAGCTTCTTCAGGTGTACGCAAGTCCGGCTCGGTCACCATTTCGATAAGCGGTGCTCCCGAGCGGTTCAAGTCTACAAGGCTGTAATCTTTGTAGGTCGGGTGAACACTGCGCCCCGCATCGTTCTCGACGTGACAGCGCGTAATTCCGATACGCCGACCCTCTGAGATATCAATATAGCCGTGTTCGCCTACAGGTTTATCAAACTGGCTAATCTGGTAATTATAGGGTGAGTCGGGGTAGTAGTAATTCTTACGGTGAAACTGCGTAACGTCAGGCACCTGGCAGTTGAGCGCCAGGCTGAACATTAGCGCTTTGTCTATCGCCTCACGGTTGATGGTGGGCAGACTCCCCGGCAATCCCAAACAAACGGGGCAGGTGCTGACATTCGGCCCCTCACCAAAGCTGTCGGCAGGACAGCCGCAAAAAAGCTTGCTGTTTGTCTTCATGGCAAGGTGAATTTCTAAACCGATAACGGGTTCAAACATTTGAATAGTGTATCAGGGACGGTTGAAGGTTGAAAGCTAAAGGTTGAAGGTAGGGTTAAGGGGCTAAGGTAAAGAGTTGTCTTTCTTCTCTAACCGTTTGTTCCGTTGAGTTTTCCCTCAGTGAAGTGCAGGCACGAGACGTGTCACTACAGGTAGGAAGGGGGTAGGGGAATTTTTTGGATATTCGATTTTTTCTAAGAAGAATTAACCAGAAACGTTTCAGCCGCCCCAAGTTACGGTAAACTAACCCTATGATGGTCAAGGCGCAACTCGAGGACATAGCTGTCGCGGCTGACGGCAGCTACTATCTGATGCTTTTGAGTACAGAAGAGGGCGAGCTTTTACCCATTACCATAGACTCGCTGCAAGCTCAGTCGATACTGCTCGGTCAGTCAGATGAAAGCTTTGACCGACCCCTGACGCACGACTTGCTTCTGTCAGTGCTCGAGCTTTTAGGTGCAGACTTAAAACGTATTGAGATTACTGACCTTGATGGCGGCGTTTATTTTGCTCGGCTCATTTTAGCGAGTCGCGGTATCGAATATGAAATTGACGCGAGACCCAGTGACGCTTTGGCGCTTGCCGTTCGGACCGAGGCCGAGCTTTTTATCGAGAAGAAAATCTTGGACCAAGTCGCCATGACCGAAGACGACTTTGGTGGACCAGGAAGCGTTGAAGCGTAGAGAATTAGAAGATTGAAAAATTAAACATTGAAAAATTAAAGTCAAGCCCTAAATGATTTGTCTGAATCCTCTTTGCCCCATAGATACTCAGGGGGCGAGCGAACCTTATTTTCGCCTGAGTATCTGAATGTGGTTCCCTCAGCTTATATCTGTACGCTTTTGCTTAAATTTTCACTGAAAACTGACGACTCTCTAAAGCGAATACCCCCCGCGTTCGTCGTCGCGTACGACTTGGCCATTGCGCAGAACAATCGTGCGGCGGCGCAGGCTGTCGACCAGGTCTCTCGAGTGTGTCGCTACGGCAATCGTCGTGCCGCGCATATTCAGGTCGCTCAGCAACTCAACTATTTCCCAACTTGTATCAGGGTCCAAGTTGCCCGTCGGTTCATCGCACAGCAAAAGAGGCGGATTGGTAACGATGGCCCTGGCAATAGCGACGCGTTGCTGCTCGCCCAAACTCAGTTCAATGGGGAGCGCCTTACGTTTATGAGCAAGGCCCACTTGCCGTAAGGCTTGCGTGGCTTGTTGCTCGTAGTTACCCCGTTGCCCCACCGCCCGCAGTGCAAAAACGAGATTATCAACCGCGCTTAGATTTGGTAATAGGCGGTGGTCTTGAAACACCATGCCAATTTGCCTGCGTAGCAGCGGCAGTTTGCGCGTTTTTACCTTACTAATATCTTGTCCGAGAATATACACCGCCCCTTCCGTGGGGACGATTCGGCGGAGAAGCAGGGATAAAAGGGTTGATTTACCCGCCCCAGAATGTCCAGTAATATAAACAAACTCACCCTTATCAATCTTAAAGTCCACATCTTTTAGGGCGTGGGTGTGGGTACTGGGGTAGGTTTTGGTCACGCGGTGAAACTGAATCACGGTATCAGTTTACCTAAGAATGTCTCGCAAGATGAAAGATGGACGCGGTACATCTCAGTTTCGCTTGTAACCTCTGACGTAATCGACCACCATCGTTTTAGGAAAGGACGCATTTCTAGCTTCAGGTGTTAATGAATCGGGCACCTCGTAAATGTTGAGCATGAACTGCATGGGGTAATCGGCGGATTGCTCAATTCTTCTAATTTTTTGATTGTCGATGTAGAAGTCGATACCCTCAGGCGTCCACTCGGCAGCGTAAACGTGAAAGCTCGAGGCGTCGATATCAAAGGCGTCCTCATAAAATTCATCCTTGATATTGGGGTCGTTAAAAGGGTGCACGCCGTAGCCGATAACAGAACGCTCAGAGCTTATATGTTCCCCTTTAATTTCACAGATACAAATTTCTGAGGTCTGCTCAGGTCTTTCGGCAAACCCAATCATCCAAAACGCACACATATAGCCGCTTAGCGGTACGGCTTTGAGTCGTACTTCGAAATAGCCATACTGGGGGGTGTAAAGCTTGACGGTGGGTTGTGCTTCCTTGACCACAAGACCCTCTTTGAAAGGCAGTTGTCCTATAGAGCTGCCTACCTCACCTGAAAAGCACCCCGTTTGCAGCGAGGAAACGCGGAGGTCACCGTCGTGCTCCGGGCTCCAAGGCTTTTGATCTGCTTCGATGTGTAGCTGCAAGTATCCGTCTTGCAAGTTATAGCGGGGCTTCGTGTTTTCTCTACTACTCCACTGAGGTAAGTAATAGGGCAGCCACTTAGTAGTATTTAGTTCGGTCCCCCCGAAGTTATCGCAGAACTCTAGTTCATACCCCTCTTTTGCTTCGGGGTTAGCAGAATAATCGCCCTCTTTTTGTTTTTCAGTCATAGCTTAATGGTATGGCTTATCGCTGCACAACGGTGTAGCAAAGATTCAGTAACTTGCAATTGCCCCTAGTAAAGCGTTTAGTGCGTCATCTCTATCTATTTTCATAGCGACTTCTACATTGCTAGGCCAATCGCTTTTGACCAAGCGCTCATCCACCACGGTCATGCCGCGTGTATTTGTACCCGTTAATTCAACCGCAACATGTCTGGGGGCGAACTCGAGCAGCTCCGGGTGCGTCAGGGCCATGACAGCGCAGGGGTCGTGCAGGGGCGCTGTAAACTTGCCAAAATACTGCTCGGCGTAGGTTTCACCAAAAAACTCGAGCATATCTGCTACAAACCTCGCCGCTACATTATCAATTTGGCGGATGGTGGCTAAATCCGTTTGCCGAATATCAAACTGATGGGTCAAGTTGAGGCCGCACATAAGTATTCTTGCGCCGCTCTTGAAAACAATATCAGCGGCTTCGGGGTCAGCGAGGATATTGAATTCGGCAACGGGTGTACGGTTCCCGAAGCTAGTCGAGCCGCCCATTATCGATATGCCTTTAAGCTTAGTGGCGATGTCGGGTGCCATCCGCAGGGCTAAGGCGACATTGGTCAAAGGACCTACTGCAACGAGCCATAGGTCATCATGCTTACGAATGGTGTCGATAAGGTAGGTTACGGCGTCGTTGCCTGCGACGGTGCGCTCGAGGTTTGGCAATACTGGACCACCCAAACCGCTCTCGCCATGAATATCAGGTGCGTGAACAGCCTCGGTTACAAGGGGCCGCGCTGCGCCGACGTGGACAGGGATATCCAAATTCAAAAGCTGCGTGGTGAGCAGGGCGTTGCGGGTGGTTAGCTCGAGGGGTACGTTCCCGCTCACGGTGGTTATACCAAGTAGATTTGTGTAATGAGCCGCAAAAAGAATCGCAATTGCGTCGTCATGACCGGGGTCGCAGTCCAGGATGATGGTGGGTTTGGCGGTGGGGGACATAGAGGTTAGTTTAACGGGAAAAGAAGTGGGTAGGAGAATCTAGAAAGGAAAAAGGAGAAAGATTGGTTAAACCCTCTTTCTCCTTTCCACTTTTCCCTTTTTCCTAATTTAACGCTTTATCTGTTTCGGTTTCAATCGTTTTCAGTGTTTCCTCGAGTTCATCCTCATCGGGCATGACCATCGCCGCGACGACGTTGTCTCCGTCGTCGAGACGCATAATCGTGACGCCTTGTGAGCTGCGCCCGTACGAACTGATTTCTTTGACTCGAGTGCGAATTAGTACGCCGCCCTCAGACAGAACAAAGAGTTCTTCATCCCCTTGAACGTTGCCTGTCGAGACTAGGTTGCCCGTTTTGTCGGTGACCTTCATGGTAATTACGCCCATACCGCCGCGACCTTGCAGCGGATATTCTGAGAGTTTCGTGCGCTTGCCGTAACCACACTCTGAAACGGTGAGAAGTTCGGTTTCCTCTTTGTCTTCGTCGGCAATCACTGACAGCCCGACCAGATAGTCACCTTCGCGCAGGCGAATACCAATAACGCCCTGAGTAGCGCGTCCGGTGTCACGGACCTGCTCTTCTTCAAAGCGAATGGCCTGACCATTATGGGTGGCAAGCACGATATCGGCGTTGCCATCTGAGGTTCTCACCGATACGAGTTCATCGCCCTCGACTAAGTTGATAGCGATAAGCCCCGCCGAGTTTATGTTGCCGTAGTCCCGAATGGCGGTGCGCTTGATAATGCCTTGCTGCGTGGCAAACACAAAGTAACCGTCTACATCAAAGTCTTTCAGGGTGATGACGGTTTGGACTTGCTCCTCGCCTTCAAAGGGCAAAATGTTGCGGATGTGTGAACCGCGGGCAGCCCTGTCAGCCTCGGGTAGGTCGTAGATTTTCTCGCGGTACACGCGGCCTCTATCTGTAAAGAACAGCAGGTAGTCATGCGTCGAGCCGACTAAGAGTAGCGAGTTGATATCGTCATCTTTTTGCTTTTGGGCTTTCTTACCCCGTCCACCACGTGTTTGGGCACGGTAGCTCGAGAGCGCCGTACGCTTGATGTAACCGCCGCGTGTCAGCGTCACGACCATGTGCTCTTCGGCAATCAAATCTTCTTTGGTGATGTCGTCAGACAGGTCGCCAATGTGCGTTTTGCGCTCGTCGCCGTAGCTCTTTCTAACGTCGCGCAACTCGTCTTTGATAACCGTCCAAAGCAGCACTTCGTCACCGAGGATGGACTCTAAGCGCCCGATTTCCTCTTGCAACTCGCGGTATTCTGCCATCAGCTTGTCACGCTCTAGGCCGGTCAAACGCTGCAAGCGCATGTCCAGTACGGCCTGCGCCTGAATTTCACTAAGGCCAAAGTTGGCAACCAAGCCTGTGCGCGCTTCAGGGCCGTCTTTCGAGGCGCGAATCAGCTTGATAACCTCATCCAAACGGTCCAGGGCTATCAGATAACCCTCTAAAATATGAGCGCGTTCTTTGGCCTTGCGCAGGTCAAACTCAGTACGGCGGCGCACCACGTCTGCGCGGTGGTCGAGGTAATAGCTCATGGTCTCGAGCAGCGACAATAAACGCGGTGAGCGGTCTACAATGAGAACATTGTTGACGCTAAAGGTGCTTTGCAACTGCGTGTATTTATAAAGCTGGTTGAGCACAAGGTCAGGAATCGCGCCGCGCTTCAGTTCAAAAACGATGCGCATACCCTGGCGGTCAGATTCATCACGCAAGCCTGACAAGTCTGTAATTTTACCTGCACGCACTAAGCTTGCGGCTGTTTGAATAAGTGAGGTTTTGTTGACCTGATAGGGAATCTCTGTCACGACGAGCGAGACACGGTTGTTGCGCTCCTCAACTCGGACACGGCCCCTTACTTTAATACTGCCACGACCAGTCTCAAAGGCGTTGCGAATTTCCTCACCGCTCATAATGCCGCCTGTAGGAAAGTCTGGACCTTTGATATGCTCCATAACTTCATCGAGGCTAATATTGCGGTTATCAATCATGGCGATAAGCCCGTCGATAACCTCGGATAAGTTATGCGGTGCGATGTTCGTCGCCATGCCCACTGCAATCCCCGACGCACCGTTGACAAGCAAGTTGGGAATGGATGAAGGCAGAACCTCGGGCTCGACGGTTGTACCGTCATAGTTCTCGCGCTGATCAACAGTTTCTTTGTCGATGTCGTTGAGCATCGACTCACCCGGCGCTGACATACGCGCTTCGGTGTAACGCTGCGCAGCAGGCGGGTCGCCATCGATTGAACCAAAGTTACCCTGACCATCAACAAGCGGATAGCGCAAGTTCCAGTTTTGGGCTAAGCGAACCATCGCGTCGTAAATGGCCGTATCACCGTGTGGGTGGTACTTTTTCATAACCTCGCCGACGACTGCGGCTGACTTGGCATGTTTGCGGTTACTGAGCAAACCCTCACGGTACATCGCGTAAAGAATGCGGCGTTGTACAGGCTTTAGACCGTCGCGCACATCGGGCAGTGCGCGGTCGACAATGACATACATAGCGTAGTTGATGAAGCTATTTTTGATTTCGTCCGTAATCGGTGCGGGGACGACTTGACCTTCGTTCAAAAGCGACCTCCTGTGAGCTAAAAGTTAGTAGCAAAAGGGGCTAAAAACGCTCTAGCTCAAACAGTCTAGTCTACCATGTGTAGAGGCGCTTGCGGGGATGTTTGGCGACAAGAGGAAGAGGCGTCAGGAACGCAGTTTAGCCACTTTTGGAGCGTGTTGGATTAGATGTCGGCACAGGCTTAAAATATTCACAGCTTGCCTCCCTCAATGAGCAGGGCAGAAAATACCTTAAATGAAGTGTTGACACGCTCAGTATCTCCTGTGATAAGAAGGTCGAGCAACGAGCCTGAACAGGCGTTCACAATGAGGTTTGCCGTATGTGCGTCGCAGGCTTCAAAGCGGCTTTGGACGAAAGCAACCCAGCCTGCAAAAATTTGGGTTGCGAACGCACTGTAATGTGTATTGCCGTTAATGGCAAGCACCTCAACCTCAAAGAGAAGTTTGCTAAACGCTAAAAACTCAGTTGAAGAAAACCACGCCCAAAGAAATGCTAATTCAGCCTCGCTGTTTGTTTTGGGTTCAGGCGAATTTGTGAGGGCGTCAACTTGCCGCTGCTGCGCTAGCTCGAGCGCCTCAATAATCAACTCCTCTTTAGACCCAAAGTGATAAATCAGCATGCGGGCGTTGGTGTCTAAAGCTTTAGCAAGAGGGCGAAGGCTGAGGTTTTGTACACCGTTTTCTAACAGATAGTCAAGAATCTTCTCGAGTAAAGCGACTTTAATCGTCGGGTCGGGGTCTCTTCCCATAGGGAAATCTTATCAGGGTAGGTGAAGAAAAATAGGTTGTAGTGTTTAGCATAGTGCTTAGCCACGCAGCGAATCGCTGAAATCGCAAATCTATAGTCTTTCAAGAAAGTCCCTGAGATGGTTTACAAATAGCGTCGGTTGGTCTACCTGAACATACGTCATTGCACCACTAATAAACACAAGCTGAGAAGAGGGGAGCAGGTTGTGTAGGCGCTCAGCAAGGGAAATGGGAAAGAGTTCTGCGTCTTCGGCCCCCCAGAGTAAAAGTGTGGGCAGACTAAGCTGCGCTAACGTCTGTGCTGCTTCTTGCGTATGGCTTGTCGACCAGCCTTTCACTACCTTTTTAAAGTCGGCTCTCACACCTGCATTATCGACAAACCCCTTGATATAGTCTTCGTAAATCTCTTCTTTGGTTAGGGTCGATGAAAGTAAGCCCAGCACCCACTTGGTCTTCAAAAAAGGTTTCCACTTAAAAAGCTGCGCCATCAGGTTAGTGTAAAGGGGAAAATCGATTGTGCTTTTCAGAGAGGTAAACTGTGCAGGTGGAAAGACATTAAGGGCGTCACAGTTGCTCAAAACAAGGCCGCACAGTTTATCCGGGTACTTTGCCGCGAAAACTTGGGCGTAAGCGCCACCCGTGTCATTACCCACTAAGACAAACTGCTCTAAAGACAAGTTGTGCGCAAACTCTAAAAGTAGGTCTGCGATGGCAGGAGGTGTCAAGTCAGCCCCTTCATCCATCGGCATAAAGTGCCCACCCAAAGGCAAAACTGGCACGATACATCTAAAATGTTTGGATAAGGGCCCTAAAACCCGCTTCCATGTCTGGTGATTACTAAGCGCCCCGTGCAGGAATATAACGGCTAAGCCTTCACCCAGCTCACCATAATGGATTGCGCCGTGTTCTAGTTGCATTTGCTGCATTTCACTCAATTCATTCATGTAGTACGTCCAGCTAACGCTGATGTTTTCGCGGGTCGCCACATAGGGCCGACTACGAGTAGAAGAATGATGATATTGAAAAAGGCGTTTGAGGGGTTGCCAGAGGCTATAGAACCGGCGCTGTCTAGGAAAAACCAGGCAAGTGCCCCAGTGAGTAAAGACCGCCGCACACCTTCGGGTGCTGCGTCGTAAACCCACTGCCGTAAGCACCACACCATAACGCCCCAACCGAAGAGAAAGCCGCCTGTCAGTGCAGATAAAAACCTTGTCGTAGAGTCGGTGTAGGATTGCAAACCGTCTAGCGGCCAACTTAGCAAATCAAGTGTCCACCTGGCAAGTTCTGATGTTGCCCCTATTGCTCCCAAGAAAAAGACGGGGCCAAACGAACCTATGACAATTGCACTGACGAGTAGCCAAGATTTATGAAATCTTTGAGACATGGAAACACTCCTAGTGAAAGTTTTAGAAACCTCGAGCTTGAGGTTTTCAAGCTTGCGTAACAATCGTTACACGTAACTAATGTTACGCAAATTACTGTGGTTTGTCAAAGTAACAAACTTACTCGCATAAAGTTAACCCTGATTGTGATGAACCCCGATTGTCGAAGAAGCTCTACAACTAATCAGTAAAGGAGAACAGCATATCAATGTGGCGACCACGCCCGGAGTCAACGAGTGGTCGATTCTTTGCAAAGTCCTGCGCGCTTTTTCTGCCGCTAGAGTCCTCTCCGCCTTTTGCAGGATGACGCGTGCCCAAAGCTTTGATAACCTGGAAAAGTAAGGGAGGTGTTTGGATGTCACGTTCCTATATCAAATTGGTTTTTATTATCTTCGTTTTCGCGTTCGGTCTGCTCGCCTTAGCCCAAACCTACCCGCCTTATCAAGACCTCTTTATCAATGACTACGCTGCGGTGATTTCAGAAGCAGACGCCGCAGAACTCCGCAACCTTTTAGAAACTTTTAAAGCAGAAACGGGTACGGAAGTGACCGTGCTAACTGTCACTTCCTTTCTTAATCATGGTACAGGCGACTCGACCATCGAATCCTTCGCTACGAATCTCTTTAACATGTGGGGAATAGGCGACGCTGTAACCAACACAGGTGTCCTCGTTTTGGTCGCAGTTCAGGACCGCGAGCTACGTATTGAATTGGGTAGTGGCTACGACCCTTCCTATGACCGCATTGCCGACCTTGTTATAGACGAGTACATGGTGCCGCATTTCAAACGCGATGATTACAGCGGCGGTATTGTGCGCGGAACTAGGGAACTCGTGCAGCGGCTCAATACGAGTTCATTCTCAGGTTCAGGTAACCAAGTTGAAACGCCTCTGCCCGCCGTGAATGCTACGCCAGCCGTGAATGCTACGCCAGCCGCGCCAGCTTACGACCCAGCCCCCACATACAGAACTAACCGAGGTTATGACTCTTATCCTTACAATTCTAGTGACAGAGATGGACTGCAATATCTCCAACTAGGAGGGCTTGCCGTCGCATTGTTAGGGGGTGGGGCCGCCTTTACACTACTGCTCAGGCGTAGACGCTATAAGCTGCGCGATTGTCAGAACTGTAGCCACGCTTTAGAGCGATTAGACGAACTAGATGACGATGTTTATTTAGACGATGGTCAGCAAGTCGAGGAGTTCTTGCAATCGGTAGACTATGATGTTTGGAAGTGCCACAACTGCAATGAACACGAGCTGCACCGCTATCCCGCCCTGTTCAGCTCATACCGAGCTTGCCCTAGCTGTGACTACCGCACATTTTCAGTCACCAATACAACTGTTGTCGCCGCTACCTGTCATGCAGGCGGACGTGAAAAGGTTACGAAAGATTGCCGTAACGACACCTGTCAGTACCATGATTCACACATTGTCAACACGCCCGCTCGAGACTGTGACGATAACAACGCTTCAAGTTCGTTCTCGAGTTCCTATAGCTCCTCAAGTTCTTCAAGCTCGAGTTCTTCGGGTTCGTTTGGTGGCGGTTCATCATCGGGCGGGGGCTCGAGTGGTAAGTGGTAGCTTCACCTAGTCAGGCCTCAAGCGTTCTGTTCGCTGCATAAGCTGTAGAGAGCACATGCTACAACAGGAGCAATGTCTGAATTTCTGAATTATTTAACTGAAGAAGGTGCAGTGCTGGAAAACGGGCGAGTTACTTCTTTTAAGGATGATGCGAAAGCCTATAACGCCTTACAAAACAACGCCATTGTCGTACCCTTAGGCACTGCGGCGCTGCGCGTCACGGGTGCAGACCGCCTCGAGTTCGTCCACGGACAAGTTAGTAACGAAGTGAAACGGCTCAGTGTTGGCGAGTTCAGCGATTCTCTGATGCTGAACCACAAGGGCCACGCTTTGGCGCAAATGAGAGTTGTTCGACGCAAAGATGACCTATTAGTCTTCATTGAGGGTAGTGCAAGCGTCTTTGTTAAACAGCAGCTCGAGGCCCACATTATCTTCGATCAAGTAGAACTCGAGCCTCTCAATTGGGTCAGCTTAAGTGTGCAAGGGGCTGATGCAGCAAGCATTCTCGAGCAGAGTTTAGGTAGCGGACTACCCACGGGAAAAGAGTTTTTGACTTCAACTTTTGAGGGTGCGGAGGTTTTAATCAGCGCCTCGACACGCAGTGTTCAAGGAGGCTTCGACCTTGCTACAAGTGCAGATGCTGGTGCGGGTTTGACGCGAACACTATTAGATGGTGGCGCTACCCTAGTAGGCGAAGAAGCTTTGAACTTAGCCCGCGTAAGCGCCGGTATCCCGCATGCAGAATATGAAGGTGGCGAGGGTAGTTTGCCGCAAGAGGCAGGTCTCGAGCCCCTAATCTCATACACAAAAGGTTGCTATTTGGGCCAAGAAATCATGGCGCGTATCGAAGCACGGGGCAATTTGCGCCGCTCACTTCATGGGCTTAAGTTAGAAAATATGCCCGACCCAGAGGCACGTGATATTGAGCTTGATGGTAAAAGGGTGGGTCGTCTCGGCACCGTTGTTGAACATCCAGACTTGGGCGTTATAGCGTTGGCGATTCTCCGCAATGACATTGACCCGAAAGCGACACTTTTCATTGGTGAAACGGAGGGTAGGCTCGAGCCTCTGCCGTTCAAAGCAGTCTCTAAAACTGAGGACTAAAAGCTGTACAACCCTGTTCTAGACATGTAAACCCTCTATACTGTCACTATGAAACCGAAAAAAGACTGGCTCGAGCAAGACTATGAAAAAGCTTTAAAAAAATACCCAGAACGTGATTATCCGTTCCGTTCACTGTCCGATATCGAGGCTAACCCCATCTACACGCATCACGATTTAGAGGACTTTGACGAGGCTGAAAAATTGGGGTATCCGGGCGAGTATCCTTACACACGGGGCGTGCAAAAAAGTATGTACCGGGGCAAACTCTGGACCATGCGCATGTTCGCGGGTTTTGGTAGCGCCGAACAAACCAACGAGCGGTTTAAGAAACTTTTGGAAGCGGGGCAAGATGGCCTTTCAACTGCTTTTGACTTACCAACACTGATGGGCTACGACTCTGACCACGCCTTCGCCAAAGGTGAGGTCGGCAAATGCGGTGTCGCCGTATCCTCGCTTGCGGATATGGAAGTTTTGTTTGACGGTATTGACCCGGAGGCGGTCACCACCTCTATGACTATCAACAGTCCCGCGAACGCCATCTGGGCCATGTACCTGGCGATGGCAGAGAAAAAAGGCGCAGACCTCGAGAAGGTCGGCGGCACGATTCAGAATGATATTTTAAAAGAGTTCATTGCGCAAAAGGAGTATATTTACCCGCCTGCACCCTCGGTAAAACTCGTCATTGATACGTTCGAGTGGGGACCGAAAAACGTGCCCAGGTGGAATTTTGTGTCAGTTTCGGGCTATCACATTCGTGAGGCGGGTTCGACAGCGGTACAGGAGCTGGCTTTTACGCTGGCTGACGGGATTCACTATGTTCGTAAGGCCGTGGAGCGCGGTCTCGACATAGATGAATTCGCCCCGCGCATCAGTTTTTTCTTCAACGTTCACAATGACTTTTTTGAGGAAATTGCCAAGTTCCGCGCCGCGCGTAGAATATGGGCGCAGCAAATGCGCGAGGTTTACGGTGCGAAAAATCCCAAGTCATGGATGTTGCGCACGCACGCTCAAACGGCGGGCGTTTCGCTAACGGCGCAACAGCCGATGGTCAATATTGCCAGGGTTGCCATCCAGGCGCTGGCAGGCGTTTTGGGCGGAACCAACAGCCTCCACACCGATTCCTATGACGAGGCTTTAGCCCTGCCCACCGAAGAAGCGGCGACCATCGCTCTGCGAACGCAGCAGGTTGTGGCTTATGAAACGGGCGTTGCGAATACCGTCGACCCACTGGCGGGGTCTTATTATCTCGAGACCCTAACCGATGAAATGGAGCGGCAGTGCCTCGCCTATTTTGACCAGATAGACGCGCTTGGCGGCGTCGAAAAAGCGATTGATGCAGGCTTCTTTGCTCAAGAAATCGGAGACGCAAGCTACCAACAACAGCGTGAAATTGATGCGAAAGAGCGCATTATCGTCGGGGTCAATGAATTTGCTGGCGAGTCTCCCGATGTGCCTATTGAACTGGTTGACCCCGAGGTAGAGCGGATTCAGGCCGAGCGTTTGACCAAGGTCAAGTCAGAACGTGATGAAAAAGCAGTCGAGTCAGCCCTGCACGCGCTGCGCGACGCAGCTAAAAATGAACGCAACACCATGCCCGCCTTTATGGCCTGCGCCCACGCCTACGCGACGCTCGGTGAGCAAATGGATGTGCTACGCGAGGTTTACGGGGTTTATGAAGAGCCAGTGCTGATTTGACACCTTCGCAAAAGTTTTATTGTGACGCTATAAAGGTGGTTTAACTTTCGTCTTCCGCATTTAAGCTGGCGATAAGTGCGTCTTTACCGACGACCTCTGTTAGTGCGGTGAGGGGGCTAAGGGGTGGTGCTCGCCACACCCAGGTTGGGCGCAACCAAAAACCTTTAAGAGCAGTTGAGACTATTTTTTCATCGGCCTCGGTAGCAAAAAGTTCATAACGCTCTTCACTGTCAAGTCGGTAAAAGTCGGCTCGCTCATTGTCGGGTCGTGAGTCGATTATCCAGTACTCACCTACCCCAGCCTTTTCATACTCACGAAGTTTGTCCCTGCGGTCAATATAGAGGCTACCCGGCGAAATAACTTCAATTGCCAAGTCGGGCGCGCCGCTGAAGCGTTTTGAACTTAGATTTTTCAGCTTCTTTGTACTTATATATACGAGGTCAGGTTCTCGAGAAGGACCATTTTCCCACAATTTGACTTCAAAAGGGGCAATACGAACGCGCCCAAGCTTTTTTATATCGGTATAGAGGCGAAGCAGGGCATATAAGAATTCAAGAATAGTTTGATGTTCGTCGCGTGGTGGCATATAGACAATAGCCTCTCCGTCAACCCACTCTGTGCGGGTCGCGCTGTCGCCGTAGGTCAGGTAGTCCTCATACGTCATTGCTATACGGTGAACATCAGTTCCCTGCGTTTTCATGGTCGCATCCTTGAAGCTAATATTAGCACGCTCGAGTCTCACTTAAGAGCTTTGGATATGCCTGGAACGTTTAAGCAGGTTCGGTAATCTCGAGCTTATCTTTACCGCCATAAATGTGCCACCAGGGTTTGGCATGCTCATCAACAACCTCATTCAAGCGTTTGATGTTAGCGACACCGTCCGCCTCGAGCCACTCACGCATCGCTTCAGAACTGTGCTGAGCGAATATGGGAATAGCACCTTTCCAGGTTGCACGTCCGCATAGAACGCCGCTAAAGGGAACCCCCGCCTCGCCCGCAAGTTTGAGCGAGGCGATGAAAACGTCCATATCGACACCCGCCGATAGATAGATAAACGGTTTTTTGGCTTCGTTGGCAGCCTCACGAGTATGGGCCTGGGCTTCGTCTTGGCTGTAAGCGACAAGTCCAGACGAGCTGTAGCCTTCGGTGTAGTTTGCATCAAAGGGGATTTCCACTTTCAAAATATCGACGCCGTAGCGCTCTTCTGAAAATATGCGCATTGTTTCTTTGACGTACTGCGGTTTGACTTTGGCGAATTCAAATTTGTCTTTCAAGTCGTCGTTGTATGTCACAGGCTCGAGGAAAAAGGGTAAGCCAACCGCGTCACATTCTGCCCCGACGCGTTCTATAAACGCGTGTTTTTGCTCGTTGATGTCGTCCCTATCAAAGGGATTGTAGTAAAGCAGAAGTTTGACGCCGTTAGCGCCAGTCTCTACCAAGCGCGTCACGCTCCAGGTCGGTAACAGATCGGGTAATCGCCCTGGCACATCGTTGTCATAGCCACTTGTTTCATAAGCTAGAAGGAGACCTGTATTTGCTGCACGTTTCCGTGAGGCTTCCAGACCATAAGTGGGGTCGAGAAGGAGGGCTGTGGCGTGCGGGGTGAGCGATTCGGTGACCTCGAGCTTGAACGCAGCCATACTGGCGTTGTCATCGCTGCCGCCACCCGACTTGAGTGCCTTTTGCAAGGAGCCCCGCTGGTCCATAGCAGCGGCGGCGATGATACCCGCGTCATTGGCGCAAGCTTGCAGGTTGTCGAATTTGGTACGGCTCAGGGTGGGCATGGTAAATCCTCCGAAGGATGGGTTAAAGTTTTTTACTCAGGTCAAAGTCCGCAGCTTCATGAACCGTTACACCGTCTAGTTTGGCGTTGATAAGTTTGGGGTCGGGGAAGCGGGGTCGCTCCATAAGGGCGCGCATGGTCGCCGTGGCGAGAGCAAACTGAGCACGTTGCTTGTCATCCCAGTCTTCGAGAATCCCGTGAATATAAGCGCCCAAAAGTGCGTCACCGCAACCGTTTGTGCTGATGGGCTTAATCTTTGGGTGCGTGGCGATAAGCTTAGTTTTCGAACCAATGAAGACCGCCCCCGCAGCGCCAAGCGAGATGATAGCTTCACCAGCGCCGAGCTTTTGTATGTCCTCCGCTGCGGTTACCGCGTCACCATAAGTTTTGATTTTCTTGTCTAAAAGCGTTTCAGCCTCGAGCCTGTTGGGTTTGACCAAGTCGGGCTCAGCCTTGATACCCTCAGCTAGCGCGTCACCACTCGTATCCAGGGCGACCCAAACTTTTTTTAGGCGCAACTTTTCAATTATTTGCGCGTAGGTTGAAGCGTCGGCGCCGCCTGGCAAGCTGCCTGAAAGCACGACCACGTCGTTGGCACTGGCGCTCGAGACGAGTTTGGTTTGGCAGGTCTCGAGTTCGGCCTGACTTAGTGTTGGGCTTAGGTCGTTAAACTCAGTAAGCTTGCCGGTTTTAGCGTCGTTGATTTTAAAGTTACAGCGCGTTTCACCGCGTATGGGCACGACGTCCGGCGTATAAAAGGCTGCGGCGCGGCCCATAAGGCTCTGTGTTGTCGAGCCGAATAGACCGCCCAGCGGCATAATCGCCGTGCTCGCAACACCTAAGCGTGACAACGCTTTTGAAACGTTCAAGCCCTTACCGCTGGCGCTGTAATGTGACGCGTTCGCACGGTTAAGAGCGCCTAGTTTTGGCGTCTCGACTTGCTGGTGAATGTCTAAGGCAGGGTTCAAGGTGAAGGTAACAATTTTAGGCATTAGAGCTAGTGTATCGTTTTTCGTACTTTAAATTCATGTGCGATACCTGTGGCTAGTCGTCTCAGCATCACAAAGGGTTCCTAGTCAGAGAGGCATTATCGTCAAAAGGTAGAAACTGGCTCTCGGATTTACGCCACACGACGCAGCCGCTTTGACCTAGCTCGAGCTGTTCTATCGCGAGTTTTGAAAACGCTGAGGCTAAGGTTCTATCCCGTGCATTGGGCACGCCGCCGCGCTGCGCATGACCAATCCGACCAAAGCGCGGCGCTTCCCCTACCGCCGCTGAAACGCGCTCAATGATACCTTCGATATCGGGATAATATTCAGGCGTCACAATAATGGCGTAGCGCCGCGCACTAACGGCTTGTTTTATCTCTTCGACAATATCTACTTCGGTCAAATTCAAATGGGGGAGAATGACGATATCTGCGCCGCCCGCTTCCGCAACTGCCTGCGCCAAATAGCCGCGCCCACCCCCTAAGACCTCGAGAGCAAAGACATGCGGCATCGCTTCCGCGGCGTCCCGGATGCCGTCAAGCATGCGCACACCTGTATCTACCGCTGTATTGAAGCCGATAGACTCATCCGAGCCCTCGATATCGTTATCAATTGTTGCAGGAACGCCGACCACTGCACAGTCTTTTAAAGCAAGCATTGAGGCTGCAAACATCGAACCATTACCGCCGAGAATGGCGAGTTTGGTTATTCGGAGTTCTTCTAAACCTTTTTTAAGGTCGTCAACGTGATTAGCGAAGTCTGGCAGTCTCGAGCTGCCCAAAATCGTGCCACCATGCCGCGCCCGTTTCCAGGTTTCGTTCGGCGCTAAGGTTACAGTTTGCCGCTCGAGCAGTCCCTGAAACCCTTCCTTAATCCCGACGGTGCGCCAGCCCTTCTCGCCAGCAAAACGGTTCAAATAGGCAATCGCTGTATTCATCCCCGGCGCGTCGCCACCGGAGGTGAGGATGGCAAAGGTTGTTGTGGATTCAGTCGGCATTAAAGGTTTGCATTCTCAGAAGTTAGGAGAAAGTGGAAAGGGAAAAGTGAACCCGCTTTCTCCATTCTACTTTTCACTTTCTACTGACCTCTTGCCCCATCATAAGCCGCACAACTTCTTCCTCGTCAGTGTCGCTAATCATGCGCTCGCCAGCTTTACGTCCGCGCTCTAAGACAACGATTCGGTCACTTACGTCAAAAATATCAGTCAGATTATGCGAAATAAAAATAATTCCCACGCCCTGCTTTTTTAGACGCATGATGAGGTCTTTGACTTCGCGTTGCTCGGGTACGCCGAGGGCGGCTGTCGGCTCGTCCATAATGAGAACTTTGGCTTGCCAGTAGACCGCGCGGCTAATCGCAATCGCCTGACGTTGCCCGCCTGATAGGTTGCGTACAGGCAAGCTTAAATCGTTGATGACAATACCCAGGTGCTCAAGGGCTTTCTCTGCCTCAACGCGCATGAGCTTGCGGTCCAAAACAGGTAGAAGCCCGAGGGCGCGGCGCATCTTCTCACGGCCTAAAAAAATATTAATACCGACATCTAAATTATCAGCGAGCGCCAGGTCTTGATAGATGGTTTCGATGCCTAGGTCGCGGACCTCTTGCGGCGTCTTGCCCGATATTGGCATACCCGCGTAGCTAATCTCACCCTTATCAGGCTGGTGAACGCCCGAAATCATTTTAATAAGGGTTGACTTGCCCGCGCCGTTGTCACCTGCCAGGGCGAGGACCTCGCCTGGAAACAAGTCGAGTGAAACGTCTCTCGAGGCGTAGGTACCGCCAAAACGCTTATGAACATTCCTGACACTGAGCAAAGGGGCGACCACTAGCGCGTATCCTTTTCTTCAGAAAGAACACCTGCCAGGCGGTCTTTTGATTGGTCAATGAGCACCGCGATGATAATCACCAAACCCACAGCGATAAATTGGATATAGGGCGGCATGTTGATAAAGACGAGCCCAAACTGAATGACTGCAATAATCAGGCTACCGATGACGGTGCCGACCACCGTTCCGCTGCCCCCTGTTAAACTAGCGCCCCCAATAAAAACCGCCGCGACAGCATAAAGCAAAATGGGTTCGCCTGCATCGGCTGCGCCCGCTGAAAAGCGCCCGGTGTAAAAAAGCCCCGCCATCGCCGCAGTAAAGGCGCTGATAATATATAGGCTTAGGGTGAGGCGTGTCGTGTTCACGCCCGCGCGTACCGCCGCCTGAAAGTTTCCGCCCATTGCGTAGGTGTAGAGGCCGAACTTGGTACTCGAGAGTACGTAGTGGAAAATAAGGGTAATCACTGCCGCGACCAAAACAGGTATTGGCACAGCTTCGAAAATAACGCGCCCATTGCCAAATTCCCGGGCAACCGAATTTCTAATTGATACAGTTGCGCCACCTGCGACCAGAAACGCCGCGCCCCGCGTCACCCCGAACATGCCTAGTGTGCCAATAAAAGACGGCACATTGAGCCGCGCAATCATTAGCCCGTTGATAAGCCCAGGGATAATGCCCACCAAAATGCCCGCTGTAATACCGAGCGAAAAAGACAAATAGGGATTCGCTTCGGGCAGTGCGCGAATAACGACTGCCATTGTAACGGCAGACAGTCCGGCGATAAAGCCGATGGACAGGTCAATTCCTGCCGAGATGATGACAAAGGTTAGACCAAGCGCCATCATCAATATCTGCGTTGAAGCAAGCAAAATACTTTGCACATTGCGAATATTGCCAATAAAGCTGCGCCCGTAGACAGCCCAAGCCCAAACTTCAAAAATGATTAAAATAACAAGAAGAAACAGCCACGACCACGCGCCTGTGAGGGTGCGTAAGAGGCGAACATTGCGGTTAGCGGAAGCGGTAGGGGTGCTCAAGAGATCTCCTGCGGATTCACAAGTTTATAGCGAGGTGAGGCGCTTGGCCTTTAACAAGCTAAGACCAAGCGCTGTGCTAAGTTAAACCTTATTCAGAATAAATGAACTTCTGAACCTCGGGGTCGTCAATGTTATCAGCGGTAATGAGCGTAAAACCTGTACCAATAAGAGGTGGCACCGATTGCCCGGTTAAGTGGGCGTAAGCGGTCATCACGCCGTAGTAACCGATTTCGGCAGGGTGTTGCGCAATTGCCATATCGACA
>ENA-ORXM01001340-ORXM01001340.1-marine-metagenome-genome-assembly--contig:-NODE-1340-length-34862-cov-13.089234_pt1 | contig 34862 bp, 27 predicted proteins | sample MGYA00237867_ERZ511480 | MGnify/ENA primary metagenome ERZ511480 (study PRJEB26309, sample SAMN06266103) | marine metagenome | isolation source: Algal blade | place: United Kingdom:Sidmouth, United... | reverse complement strand
CTCCTGCTTCTCTTTCGCGCTCAAATATAATGGCTGGGTAACGACGGCTTGTTCTTCTTATATCACCAATGTTAAGTTTTTCAATCATTTTCTTTCTACTAGTTGCTTGCTTACTCTTTGCAACGTTGGCAGAAAAACGACGAATGAATTCTTCCAATTCCTTTTTCTTCTCTTCGGCTTTTTTATTCTGCTGCGCATGTTGTCTTGCTGCTAATTGTGAAGACTCGTACCAAAAGGTATAGTTACCAGAAAAGTGATTTATTTTTCCGAAGTCAATATCTGAAATGTGTGTACAAACGGCATCTAAAAAGTGCCTATCGTGAGATACTACGATGACGCAGTTATCATAATTTGCTAAGAAATTCTCTAACCAAGAAATCGTTTCGTAATCTAAATCGTTGGTAGGCTCATCCATAATCAATACGTCTGGATTTCCAAATAACGCTTGTGCTAGTAACACACGTACTTTTTGTTTTCCATCTAAATCGGCCATTAATGTGTAATGAAACTCTTCCTTAATCCCTAAATTAGATAGCATGGATGCGGCATTACTATCTGCATTCCAACCATCCATTTCTTCAAATCTTACTTGAAGTTCGCCTATTTTTTCAGCATTTTCATCGGTGTAATCCGCATAAAGCGCGTCGATTTCAGATTTAATTTTGAACAATGGTTTGTTACCCATTAAAATGGTTTCTAAAACCGTATGTTCATCATATAAACTATGGTCTTGCTCTAAAACAGACATACGCTTTCCAGACTCTAAAGAAACATGACCAGATGTTGGATCTTGCTTTCCAGAAATAATCTTTAAAAAAGTAGATTTTCCAGATCCGTTAGCGCCAATAATTCCGTAGCAATTTCCATTATTAAATGTGGTGCTTACTTCATCAAAAAGAACACGTTTACCAAACTGAACTGAAAGATTTGAAACAGATAACATATAGCAAATTTTAAATTTTTGCAAAAGTAAAAAAAATCCTTTGATCTGACGAAAAGTTAGCAACTCTAATTTTAAGTATTTAAAGCTTTTAGAGTCGTATTTGTTTAGTATTTTTTAACAACGCATTAACAGGACTTTATATATACATACTATATTTTTGTTAGTATGATAACTCAGAAGGGATTTATGAAGTTACATTTTACAATAGTATGTATTCTTTTAACATGTTTAGGTTGTAAAAAAGACAGTAAGGAAACTGCTGTTGATTATGCTTATCTTGGTGGTGAGATAATTAACCCTACTGCAAAATATATTATTTTATCTAAGAATAATGCTATAATTGATACTGTACAATTAGATGGTAGAAATCGTTTTTTGTATAAAATAAAAAATTTAAATGAAGGCTTATATAACTTCAGGCATGGTGGCGAATATCAATTAATATTCTTAGAGCCAGAAGACAGTTTATTATTTAGATTAAATACTTTAGATTTTGATGAATCGCTAGTTTACAGTGGCAAAGGCGATAAAAAAAACAACTATTTAATTAATGAATTTAATAAAAATGAAGAAGAAGAAGAATACATTATTGAAATTTCTCAACTTGATGGTGATGTTTTTCAAAGACGAGTAGATTCATTAAAAACTTCAAAAGTTAACGCATTACTTAAATTCTCTGCTAAATATAATCCGTCCCCACTATTTTTGAAAATAGCCAAGGCAAATATTGACTATTCTTATTATTCAGGAAAGGAAGTGTATCCTTTTGTTCATTATGGAAAAAATAAAGTAGCCATTTTAAAATCATTACCAAATAATTTTTATGATTACAGAAAAGAAATTAATTATAATGATGATTTTTTAAGTAGTCATCATAATTACAACAAATTTTTAAGATATAACTTAAGTAACTTAACGCTTAAAACGCATGATACACATGAAACTAATGCTTGCTATGACAGAAAATCTTTGTGTTATAATTTAGATAGACTAACACTTATTGATAGTTTGATTTTAAATCCAACTATTAAAGATGAATTACTATATCATTTTACTATGGGTTATCTTTCTAAAAGTAAAAATGTAAATTATAATAACTCTCTTTTAAAGTCTTATTTAGAAAAAAGCAAAAGCGAAAAAGGTAAGGAATTGATGGCGCGTTATACAAATTCTGTTAATAGCCTAAAAGAAGGTTCAAAATTGCCAGATATTGATGTTATAAATTATAATAAAAATATTCTTAGTATAGAATCACAAATAATTGGTCCCACTGTATTAAGTTTTTGGTCTCATAATTATTATGAACATTTTAAGGAAAGTCATTTTAAATTAAAGGAATTAAAAAATAAATATCCTGAAGTTAAGTTTATAACTATAAATATTGATGGTTATGATTTGAATAAATCTAAAAAGCTTTTAGAAATTAATGGGTTTAATATTGGGGATGATGAATTTAAATTTAAAACCCCTAAATCTTCTTCTGAATTGTTAGCGATTTACCCAATGACGAAAACAATTTTAGTTGATAAAAATAAAAACATAGTAAATAACAATACGAATATATTTTCTATTCATTTTGAAGAACAATTGCTTGGGCTTATAAATAGATAAAAAATAGATGTTAGAATATATATAACTAGACGCTAAACATTTTAAGTTAGTATGCTGTTTGTATATTTTATATTTAATCTTTACTGGTTTAATTTCTAGAATCTTATTTTCACAACTTATAATGCTTCATCAATATTTTCTCATAAACTTTATCAGGTAGAATTCGTTTTAATACGATTGAAAATTTCTGCATAAACTCCCCAACTTTATAATGCGCTTTTGGGTTTGATGAATTTATAATTTTGTGAATCGCAATTGCCATAACATTAGGATTACTACCATTATCAACATGCGTGTTCATTAAATTTAAACTAGCTCCATAAGATTTTTTATAAGGTGAGTTATCAAGCAATGGTGCATGATACCTACCTGCTGCTATATTGGTTGCAAAATCTCCAGGTGCAACATTTGTCATTTTTATGTTAAAGTCTTTAATTTCCATTCTAAAAGCTTCTGTTAAAAGTTCTAATGCGCCTTTACTCGCGCTATAAATGCCTCTATATGGTAAACCCATATAACCAGCAATTGAAGTTACATTAATTATTAATCCAAAATGTTGTTTTCGCATTTGAGGTAAAACTGCTTTAATAACATTTATTGGTCCGAAAAAATTAGTTTCAAAATTTTTTTTAATCTCTTCATTAGGAGTTTCCTCAATAGGTCCTGTAATACCGGCTCCAGCATTATTTATTACAACATCAAGTTTACCTTCTTTTTTAATAATAGCATTAACTGTTTTATAAATTGAAGTTTCATCTATAACATTTAATGCTAAAATGGGAAATTTGCTTTGTTTATAATGTTCAGGACTTCTGCTTGTACCATAAACTATAAAATTTTTTTCAATTAAAAATTCACCAATAGATTTTCCAATACCTGAAGACCCACCTGTTATTAAAACAACTTTAGACATAAAATAAAGAAATTACAAATACAAAGTACCAAATTACAACTTTTAATACCCTTGAATTAAAGTTGACGTAATAAATTAATGAGATTACTACTTTCGTGGGTATGTCTAATAAACTAAAAAATCTTGATTCGCTAAAGCTTTCAAGATTTAAGTTTATTGTACAAAAAAAGGCAAGCTACCTACATCACACCGCTACGACCATTTACCTTTGCTTCGTTCCCGACCTGGAGGATTCAACAGGAGCTGGTTGTGTAGGACTTGCCAGCTGCAAAGATACAAACTTTTAAAATTTTCACAATGATTTTTTAAACTGATTTTAAATAAATATCTTGCTTTAAACTTAAAATTAAAAATGAAATTATTCAAACATCTAACAATCATATTTTTAACTGTATTACTTAGTGCTTGTGGTTCAAATTCTGGTCAGAAAAAAAGTGACTTTACCATTAAAACGAATGCTGAAAAAGGTAATATTACAAATAATAAGACCTTAAAACTATCCTTAGAAAATAAAAAAAATCATGTAATCGACTCTGCTTTATATCGGTTAAACGGGAATAAAATCAATAAAAATTCAGCGTTAAAAAACTTTAAGTTAGGTAAGCATACTATTGAAGCTACTGTATATTTTGAAGGTAATACGGAAATAACAAAATCATCAATTACTATTTTAAATAGTGAATTACCAAAGGTTTATACTTTTAAAATCATTAATGAATATCCTCATGATATTACCTCTTACACACAAGGTTTAGAATTTTATAACGATGCACTTTACGAAAGTACCGGACAACTTAAAGAGTCTAAACTCAGAAAAGTAAATTACAGAACAGGTGAAGTTGTTAAGAATATAGATTTAGCAGACGAATATTTTGGTGAAGGTTTAACTATAATGAATAATAAAGTATATCAATTAACATGGCAAAAAGGTACAGGTTTTATTTATGATGTAAATACGTTTGAAAAACTCAGCAGCTTTAAATACGGTAACAGTAAACAAGGTTGGGGATTATGTAACTATAATAATACCATTTATAAAAGTGATGGTACTGAAAAAATATGGTTATTAAATGCTGAAACTTTAGAAGAACAAGAATACATTCAAGTTTATACTAATAAAGGTAAAATAGTTGGCATAAATGAAATGGAATGGATAGATGGAAAAATTTATGCTAACCGCTATCAAAAAGATGGGGTTGCTATAATTAATCCAAAAAACGGTGCTGTTGTTGGTGTTGTGGATTTTAAACCTTTAAAAAGGTTAGTTACCCAACACAAAGGTCTTGATGTTTTAAATGGTATAGCATATAATCCAAAAACCAAAACTATTTTCGTAACTGGTAAACGTTGGGATAAATTATTTGAAGTTGAGATTTTTGAAAAATAATTTTTTAAATCCGATTCAAAATTGAATCGGATTTTTTTATTGAAAATATATTCTTATTACTCTCCCATTGCCGCCATGACAGCTGCAGATAAACGCTTGTAAGTTCCATTGTCTAATCGTTCTCGAATCGCATCAAAAGCATCTAAAGTTTCTGATACATCTTTTAAAGTATGTGTAGCTGTGGGTATCATTCTGAGTAAAATCAATCCTTTAGGTATAACAGGATAAACCACTATAGAACAGAATATTCCGTAATTTTCACGTAAATCTCTTACTAATGCCATAGCCTCAGGAATACTACCTTTAAGATACACAGGTGTTACGCAACTTTGTGTTGTACCAATATCAAAACCACGCGCCTTTAAACCAGACTGCAAAGCATTTACAATCTTCCAAAGATTCTCTTTTAGCTCAGGCATCGTTTTAAGCATGTCTAAACGCTTTAGTGCCCCAACTGTTAATTGCATTTGCAAAGATTTTGCAAACATTTGAGAGCGTAAGTTATATTTTAAATAATCAATAATTTCTTGATCAGCTGCAATAAATGCTCCAGTACTAGCCATGGATTTTGCAAAAGTTGCAAAATACACATCAATACCATCTTGAACACCTTGCTCTTCTCCTGCGCCTGCTCCAGTAGCCCCTAAAGTTCCAAAACCGTGAGCATCATCAACCAAAAACCTGAAATTAAATTTCTTTTTAAGCGCCACAATTTCTTTTAAACGCCCTTGCTCGCCTCGCATTCCAAAAACACCTTCGGAAATTACTAAAATCCCTCCACCTGTCTGTTCTGCCATTTTAGTAGCACGTTGTAAATTTTTCTCTAGACTTTCAACATCATTATGTTTATAGGTAAAACGTTTTCCCATATGTAAACGAACACCATCAATAATACAAGCATGTGCATCAACATCATAAACGATAATATCATCTTTACCGACTAAAGCATCGATAGTAGAAAGAATGCCTTGATATCCAAAATTTAAAAGATAAGCTGCTTCCTTACTTACAAATTCAGCGAGTTCGTTTTGCAGCTGCTCATGTAAATCTGTATGACCAGACATCATTCTTGCTCCCATGGGGTAAGCAGAACCATATTTAGCACCAGCCTCAGCATCTACCTTACGTACTTCTGGGTGATTTGCTAACCCTAAATAGTCATTTATACTCCAAGTAATAACATCCTTTCCTTGAAATTTCATACGGTTTGAAATTTCTCCTTCTAACTTAGGAAACACAAAGTAACCTTCTGCTTGAGATGCCCATTTCCCCAAAGGCCCTTTGTCTTTATAAATTTTTTCAAATAAATCTTTCATTCAGTAAATTTTGCTATTAAAGTTAAGATATAACTAGAACTAGATAATTGTTTTTAACAAAAAATAAGCAAAAAGAACTTAAAATTAAAGAAGCCTTTAGTACTTAGTTAGTTGCTGCAAAATTAAATATTTATATGGTTTGAACATAATTTTTGATGCTCAATTATTAACAAAACGCAAAAAGAGATGATATTTTACAAATTAAGCAAAATTTCATCTCTAAATTATAAGCCTTTATATATATTATTTTATATATTGAATATTTTGTGCAGCAGCTTCATTAACACTATCAAAGAACCCTTGTTCATTCATCCATTTATCGCTGTAAACTTTACTCATATACCTTGCACCATGGTCAGGGTATATAACAACTACATAATCATTTTTTTTAAAACGACCTGCTTCACCTAATTGAATTAAGGCCTGTGTAACCGCTCCAGAAGTATAACCTACAAACATACCTTCAGATTTCGCAATTAACCTTGCTGTATGAGCGCTATCCTCATCTGTAACTTTTATAAATTCATCAATAATATCAAAATCTGTAGCACCGGGAATTAAATTTTTTCCTAATCCTTCAATCCTATATGGATAAATTTCTTTTTCATCAAATTCTTTAGTTTCATGGTATTTTTTCAAAACCGATCCAAAGGCATCAACTCCAATAACTTTTATATCTGGGTTTTGTTCTTTTAAAAATTTTCCCGTTCCAGAAATCGTACCGCCTGTACCGCTACAAGCTATTAAATGCGTAATTTTACCTTCAGTTTGTTCCCAAATTTCAGGACCTGTCGATTTATAATGCGCATCTATATTTAATTGATTGAAGTATTGGTTTATATAAACCGAACCTTTCATTTCGCTATGTAAACGCTTAGCAACTTCGTAATAAGATCTCGGATCATCTGCACTAACATGAGCTGGACAAACATAAACCTTCGCTCCCATGGTTTTTAGCATGTCTATTTTATCTGGAGATGACTTAGAACTAACTGCTAGAACACAGTCGTAACCTTTTATTATACTTACCATAGCAATGCTAAAACCCGTATTACCAGAAGTGGTTTCTATAATTGTATCACCAGGAGAAAGTATGCCTTCTTTTTCGGCTTGCTCTATAATGTAAAGCGCTATTCTATCTTTAGATGAATGTCCTGGATTAAAAGATTCAACTTTTGCATAAAAGTCGCCTTTAAAATTGGAAGCTACTTTATTCAGTTTAACAAGTGGCGTATTGCCTACTAAATCTAATACATTATCAAATACTTGATTTCTGTTTTTCATATAAGCTTTTTATAAACTCTGTATTTAAAAAATATCACAGTTTAAACCGTACAAAAATAAAACTTTTTTTTTTATTAACCATAAATTCCTTCCAAATCTAACAAAAACACATAATCTAAAGCAACTTCTTTTAAGCTTTCAAAACGGCCTGAAGCCCCGCCATGTCCTGAATCCATATCGGTATTGAGCAATAATATATTTGAATCTGTTTTTGAATCCCTAAGTTTTGCAACCCATTTTGCTGGTTCCCAATATTGTACTTGCGAATCATGTAAACCAGTGGTTACAAGCATATTTGGATACGCTTTAGCCTCTACATTATCATAGGGAGAATATGATTTCATGTAATTGTAATACTCTAATTCGTTTGGGTTTCCCCATTCATCATACTCGCCCGTAGTTAAAGGTATCGTATCATCAAGCATAGTTGTTACTACATCTACAAAAGGAACAGCTGCTAAAACACCATGATAAAGTTCTGGGTTCATATTTATAATAGTCCCCATTAACAGGCCTCCTGCAGAACCTCCATAAGCATACAAATGTTTATTTGAAGTATATTTTTGTTCTATTAAGTATTTCGAACAATCAATAAAATCTGTAAATGTATTTTTTTTACTTAAAAGTTTTCCGTTTTCATACCATTCACGACCTAGATACTCACCGCCTCTAATATGGGAAATGGCATATATAAAACCCCTATCCAGCAAACTTAACCGAATACTTGAAAATGAAGCATCTATTGTGGACCCGTAAGACCCGTAAGCATATTGAAGTAAGGGATTTGAACCATCAAGTTTAATCCCTTTTTTATAGACTAAGGATATTGGCACATTAGTTCCATCTCTAGCAATAGCCCAAATACGTTTGGATTCATAATTTTCTTTTTTAAAATTACCACCTAAAATTTCTTGCTCTTTTTTTATTTGGCTTTGTTTCGTTTTTAAATTATAATCAATTATTGAACCCGGTGTATTTAAAGCATTATAACCATAGCGTAAAAAATCACTATCAAAGTCTGGATTATTACCTATGTATGTTGTGTAAGTTTCAGAGTTAAATGGTAAATAATAATCTTCATCACAATTCCAATTTATTATTCTGAGTTTGTTTAATCCGTTTTCACGCTCATTTATAATTAAATAATCCTTGAATATTTCTACATCTTCAATTAAAACAGATTTTCTATGGGGAATTAGGTCTTGCCAATTCTCTTTTCCGGTAGTTTTTTCTTTGGTCTTAGATATTTTAAAATTTTTGGCGTTATCAATATTAGAGGTAATGTAAAAGCAGTTCTTATAATGTGCTATACTATATTCTAAATTTTTAGTTCGTTTTTGGAAAATATTAAATTTAGCATCGGGAGTATCAGCGTTTAAAAAACGATACTCAGAAGACAACGTACTTGAAGACCCTATAATTATATATTTTTTTGATTTTGATTTGTAAACGAATGTATTAAATGTTTCATCTGCTTCATAAAAAACTTCATGGTCATTATTTGAGTCTGAATGTAATAAATGTTTGAAAATTTTATGAGATCGAAGCGTTACTTCATCCTTCATAGCATAAAACAAGGTTTTATTATCGTTTGCCCAAGTAGCACTTCCTGTAGTATTTAGTATTTTATCTGAATAAATTTCACCCGTAATCAAATTTTTTATTTGAATGGTATATTGTCTTCTACTTACTGTATCGATAGAAAAGGCTGCTAAAGTATTGTCTGGACTTATGGAAATACCTCCTAAATTAAAATAGGCATGGGGTTTTGCCATCTCGTTACAGTTAAATAATATAACTTCTTCTGCCTTAAGCGTCTCTTTTTTGCGAATGTAAATAGGGTAATCCTTTCCTTTTTCAAATTTAGTAAGATACCAATAGCCATTTAATTTATAAGGAACAGACGAATCATCCTCTTTAATTCTAGCTTTCATTTCCTCAAATAATTTCTTTTGAAAACCCTCTGTATGCTTAAGTGAATTTTTAGTATAGGTGTTTTCTTCATTTAAATAATCTAAAACATCTTGATTGTCTCTATTATTTAGCCAGTAATAATTATCTATTCTAGTATCGTTATGAATTGTTAATGGCTTCGGTATTTTTTTAGCTATCGGAATTTGATTTTGTTGTTTCAATGAAAATGAATTTATTCTTAAAAATTTAAACCCTCAAAAATAGAAAAATTAAATAGTTTTGTATATTAATAATAAATTAAAAATTATGTTTGGAGATATGATGAATATGATGGGTAAATTAAAAGAGACCCAAAAGAAAGTGGAAGCGACTAAAAAACGTTTAGATACCGTTTTAATTGATGAAACTAGTAGCGATAATAAGCTTAAAATTACTTTAACAGCAAATAGAACTATTAAATCGATTGAAATTGAAGACGAATTGCTTAACAGTAAAGAACAACTAGAAGATTATTTAATAATAACTCTAAATAAGGCTATTGCTAAGGCAACCCATGTCCATGAAGCTGAATTAGCAGCTGTTGCTAAAGAGGGTATGCCCAACATCCCTGGAATGAATTTATTTAAATAGAATTCTAGTCCTTAATATTTGTAATAAAAATTGATTTTAGTGAAAATTCATAAATTTTCAGTTTTTACAGATAATAATTTTTACAAATTATGTTTATAGTTCTTAATTAGACGATGAAATATTTTGCACAAAAGATTTATAAAATGTCAATTAAATCGGCAAGATGTAATTTGAAATTGTTAAAAGCATCTTAAATCTGATAGTTTGGTATTTGGTCTAAAAAAAAAGACACCTATATGCTCTTCCGATATATTTGTACTTGTAAATTGTAAAAAAACTATTTAAAATTATGAAACACATTACAAAACTTTTATTACTAGCAATGCTTTTTGTATTTGCTTCGTGTCAAAATGAGACACTAAACGAAGATGCTTCTGCTTTAGCTGAAGACGAATTGTCAATGGAAGATGAAATCCTTGTTTCCGATGGGCAAGAGGATGAAACTTTCGTATTAAATCAAGACCTTACAACTGATATGGTTGCTGATGAGCTTACTTTTTCAATGTCTAGTGACCTAACTAGCGGTAGTACTCCAGAAGCTGATATTGAAGGATTTGAATTGAGCTTACCAGATGTTGTAAGTATTACAACAACTGAAAAAAGAGCTGAAGAAGCTTACTTTATTTTAGACATTTTAAATACTAATTTAAAGGGTACTGATCTTCTTGCCTGGTGTATTGATCTTGATTTAAGCTTAGAGGTTGAAGGACCATTAAGTTTTGATGTTTATTCAAGTTATGGAAGTGATATTCCTAGCGGAACATTTGACAATCCTGACAATTTAGATTTAGTTAACTACATCTTAAACCAAAATTACGTTGGTGCAAGTAGCCCAAATGGAGGTACTTACACTTATGGTCACGTTCAGTGGGCTATTTGGGAACTTCTTAACAGCAATAATTGTAACATTTGTGACAATTTAACAAATCCAGTTGGAAATTGGAGAAGTGATTCTAGAAATCTAGAAAAAGGTAAAGAAATTCTTCAAAATGCTTTAAATAATGGCGAAGGTTTTATTCCAGCTGTAGGTCAAAAAATAGGTGTTGTACTTATCCCTGAAGGTAAGCAGCCTATAATTATCATGAAAGATGTTCCTGTAAAAGAAGTACCTTGTAGTGATTGTACTGGAAAAGTTACTGATTTAGTTTTAGAATTTGATTGGAATAGTACTCATAAAATCGATATCGTTCAAAGATATGAGAACACGTGTTATGGTAAAAGAGTTTATTGTAACAGATATGTAAAGCCAGGTGAAAAGATTCACATTTCTGGTAAGAATCATGATGGAACATTCGGTAAGTATATTTACATATACATTAACAATTGTTACTATACTAAAATCAAAACTAATTGTTATGTAAAAATAGGCCCTGGTTATTACAGAGGTGTATTTAATGTGATTAGCGGTAATAGTAGTCATGGAGGTGAGCTTTGTGATTATGTTGCACCAACTCATAACGATACATGTGTTAGATACTGGTAAAATATACTACAATATATAATTGTAGATGTAAAACCTGGGTTGTTTAAGTTAACTTGAATATACCACAAATAATAGCTAAAAGGCTGCCTTTAAAAAGGCAGCCTTTTTTTTACGTTATGAATTGTACAGACATGGAATACTATAATACTACATAAATTATTACTCATTTTTGCAGAAAGTAACATACTAAAAGTATTAGAATATTAAAACAGGCTAAAATGAATTTTATAAATGTAAATGTAATGAGCCAGTTATATTAAAAAAGATGCTATCATCTTTAAGAGTTTAAAGAATAATGAGATTTGATAATGCTCGTTAATTTTGTCTCGAATCTAAATTACTTTAAATTTTTTTTATATCCGTGATAATGCATAAACCAATAATATTAGCAATAACAAGCCTTTAAAAGATTCGTTCTCCAAAATATATAGGATTAAGCTTGTAAACAAGCTTATTTAAATACAATTGCAGTATTTCATTTATATTTTATCATTAATGTCCGACTAAAATATAGACTTTGGCAAATTTTGTTAGGATTTTTTTCTGCTTAAAATTATATTTTTTGTACGCCAAATAAGTTTATATACTGTAGGAATTGGATCTTTGATAGCAAAAAAAAGAGGCGTTTGGCACTTCAAAAATTTATAGTCAAGCAATATAAAGGGTGATTTTTTTATTTTTTTTATTAATCCTTTTAAATTAAAATAAGAAATTAATTTTGCTGTAGGTTTCTCAAAATGTATATTTAAACAACTAAGGCAATTAAACACAGGGAAGTTTACACCTGCAATAGCAGATGCATCTGTATTATACCAATACCTTGTATTAATTTCTATAATTTTAAATTCATTGGTGTTTTCATCAAATCGCCAATCGATATTTGCAACCCCAGACCAGTTTAAACTTTTCATCAAAACCTCAAGATTTTCTAATAAATCCACGTTTTCAACAAAGTCAAAACCTATTTGATATGTTAAATCTCCATTTTCAAATAAGCTTCCTTTTTGGATAGAGTATGCCAAAATATTGCCGTCTTTGCAAAGTACATTTGTACAAATATCATATCCATGTATAAACTCTTGGATTATAGTTTTACATTTAAATGTATTGGTATTATAATAATCGGCAATTTCCTTATCACTTCTTAATACCTCAATACCTTTACCACCACCATAACCAATTACGGGTTTAACAATAATTGGAAATTTTAAATCGATTCTATCAGGTAATTTTTTTTCTGTAATTATAATACTTTCAGGACAAGGTAAATTATTTTGCTTTAAATAGTTATTTAAAAGTCCTTTGTCACTTGCTATAGTGTAGTATTCCAGACTAGGAAGTAAAACACTTTTAATTTTTATAGAATTTTTATTTTCAATTAATTTTTTAATACCATAATCAATAATTGGAAGTATAACATCAATCACATATTTTTCTGAAATACGGTTTATTTTCTCAATCCAATCACTATCAGAGATTGTTTTTTCATAATAAAAAAATTTTTTGACATGCCTTGAAAATCGAATGTTATTACTTTTTGACTTAGACATGATATAAACATCAATTTCTTTCGACATTGAAAAACAGTTTATAACATATCCCATGATATAGCTTTCTCCATCAGGGATTAACACAGAAAATTTTTTCATAAGTAAAAAAATTATAGTTTAAAATTCATTAGGATTTCTAAAAATGTTTCGTGCATAATATCTGTATAATTTAAATGTGTTACCATCCTAAGTTTTCCGTTTCCTAAACTAATTATATATATGCCTTTTTCAGCTAACTGGTTAATAAATACATGTTCATTGATATGATCATTAATCTGAAATATTACGATATTGGTTTCAACGGGCTCAACAGATTTAATAACTGATAATTTCCTCAAAACATTTTCAATATCTTTTGCCTTTTTATGGTCTTCTTTAAGTCTGTTTATATTATTTTTTAAAGCATACAATCCAGCTGCGGCTAAATAACCTGATTGTCGCATATTACCTCCAAAAATTTTTCTTACACGAAGTGCATTTTTCATAATATTAAAATTACCAATAAGCACAGAACCCACAGGACAGCCAAGCCCTTTACTTAAACATACAGAAATAGTATCAAAAATTTTTCCGTACTGTTTTGGGGTTTCATCATTAACAACAAATGCATTCCATAAACGCGCACCATCTAAATGAAAACCTAGGTTATGTTTTTCACAAACGCCTTTTATACGCTTAATCTCATCAATATCCCAACAGCTACCTCCTCCTCTATTTGTGGTGTTTTCAATTTCCACTAAACTGGTTTTGCTAAAATAATAAGCTTCTGGATTTATGGCGTCCTCAACCTGTCGTGCAGTAAACATTCCTCGATGTCCGTCTATTAGTTTGCAAGAAATACCACTATTAAATGAAGCGCCACCAGATTCATAATTGTATATATGTGCATCCTTATCACAGATCATTTGGTCTCCAGGGTTTGTATGCAACTTTAAAGCCGTTTGGTTTGCCATAGTGCCGCTAGGAAAAAACAGAGCCTGCTCTTTACCGAACATTTTTGAAATCTTAGCTTCCAATGCGTTTACTGTTTCATCTTCTCTAAAAACGTCATCACCAACTTTAGCTTGTATCATGGCTTCCAACATGGCTTGCGATGGTTTTGTAACCGTATCACTTCGTAAATCTATATTCATTGTCAGTCCCTAGGATTAATTTTATAATAAATCCAATTTCAATTTAAAATCATCGTAATCATTAGGATTTGTATGTATTAAGAGAAAGCTTCATTTTCCCAGATGAAAGTTGAGGGATTTCATCAACATATTCAATTTCAATTATAGCATTTGAACCTAGGAAATTTTGTAGTATATCAATCATTTTTTCTTCTTGGGTAAATATACCATCCATATTAATTTTAACAACATATGTTTTTTCGCCCTTTTGAATTAACTGTGATTGTTTAAACTCAGGAAAATATTCCAATTCATAAACAACCGTAGTCATTACATTTCCTTGGGTATCATATATGGTATCCATTCTTCTTCCTTCAACTTTAGAAAATGAAGGAGCGCCATTAAAAAAATTCTTATCTACATTCATAATGGCTAAATCTCCAGTGTCATACCTGATCATTGGCATATGATAGTTAAATAAATCTGTAACCACAACTCTTCCTAACGTTCCATAGCTTACGGGTACATCCTCATCAAGGTCTAAAATCTCTATAAAATAACTTGCCCAATTTATATGGTAACTTTGCCCAGCATTCTTTATTTGTTGTGATAATATCCCATTTTCCATGTTAGAATAACGCGATAATATATCAAAATTAAAAAATTTTTTTACAGCTTTTTTTATTGGTAAACCAAGGGGCTCTGCAATAGCAATCATAGAACTGATATCAATCCTAAAAGCTGGTGCATTTACAGATTCCAGATATTTACAAATCTCTTTAAAATAAGAGGTGTAACCAATAAAGGCATTTGTAGAATTTCCTTTTTTTATTTTACTAATTAAATCTTGTATATGATTGTCTTTTACATCTCTTACATTAATTGTTTTTATGTTTTGTAGAAAAGAATACCATGCCGTTTTGGTAAACATACTACCCCACACTTTCATGTAAAAGAGTCTGTGTCCAATTTTATATCCAGCTTTTTCCCCAAAATATAAAGTATCTGCCGTATTTCTGTTTCTTTTGCCAATATCCATAAATACGTGTAATGGTGTACCTGTTGATCCGCTAGTACTTACTTTATATCCAGGCTTATTTGTAAATTTTATTGAGATAAAGTCATCAAGTTCTTTTCGTAAAATAAGCTTATTAACAACAGGAAAATCAGTTATGGAATTATAATTATTAGAATTCTTATAATAAGGTACTGTTTTTATGGCATGGTTTAGAATGTTATTAAGATAGTTTTCTCTCATTTGTATTGATTCGGTATCCTGAAAATTTTCAAGAATATATTTAATTTCTTCAAAGTGACTTTTAATGACTCGTCCTTTTAAAAAATCCGTAAACCAAAATGATTTATACCTTATTCGTTCTAATAGCTTCATTGCAAACAAAACAAAGAAATCCTTAATAGAAAAACAAATAAAAACGACAAGATTAAAAATTAAACTATTAAACTATTAAACCTATATTATTGTACATTATTTTTTAATACCGTATTAGATATCTATTTTTGTTAAAAACAATCAAATTATGATTACATCAGATCAAATTAAACAATTAAATACCCGCCTCGATAAACTTAGGCACTATCTTTGACATTGATGCCAAACTCATAGAAATACAAAACGAAGAAGAGCAAACCTTCGACCCTAATTTCTGGAATGATTCCAAGGCTGCAGAAATTATAATGAAATCACTCCGTGTTAAGAAAAAATGGATACAGGATTTTAAGGACGCTAAAACCTTAGTTGAAGATTTAGAAGTTATTTATGAATTTTTTAAGGAGGAAGAAGCCACATTAGAACATGTTGAAGACAGGTATAACAAAGCCACTACCGTAATTGAAGATATTGAATTTAGGAATATGCTTTCAGAAGAGGGCGATAGCTTAAGTGCCGTACTACAAATCACTGCGGGCGCAGGAGGTACTGAAAGTTGTGATTGGGCAAGTATGCTCATGCGTATGTATTTAATGTATGCAGAAAAAAACGGCTTAAAAGTAAAAGAGTTAAATTTTCAAGAAGGTGATGTTGCAGGTATAAAAACAGTAACCTTAGAAATTGAGGGCGATTTTGCTTTTGGTTGGCTCAAAGGTGAAAATGGCGTACATAGATTAGTGCGTATTTCGCCTTTTGATAGTAATGCCAAACGCCATACCAGTTTTGCTTCGGTTTACGTGTATCCGCTTGTAGATGATACGATTGAAATTGAAATAAACCCTGCAGATATTGATATTACAACAGCACGATCTAGCGGTGCTGGTGGACAAAATGTAAATAAGGTTGAAACAAAGGTGCAATTAACTCACAAACCATCTGGTATACAAATTTCTTGTTCTGAGACACGTTCTCAGCATGATAATAGGTCTAGAGCTATGCAAATGCTTAAATCACAATTGTATGAAATTGAACTTCAAAAACAATTATCACAACGTGATGATATTGAAGCTGGAAAAATGAAAATTGAGTGGGGAAGCCAAATTAGAAATTACGTAATGCACCCGTATAAATTAGTAAAAGATGTAAGAACGGCTCATGAAACGGGTAATGTAGATGCTGTTATGGATGGTTATATTGATGAATTCTTAAAATCCTATTTAATGATGATGGGCCAAAAACCTGAAGATGAAAACACTATATTTTAAATAATGATTAGCAACTACAATATGAGCGATTGAAAGTATAATGAATAAAATAGAAACCATAATATTCGACCTTGGCGGCGTTCTAATCGATTGGAATCCTGAATATGTTTTTTTAGATGTTTTTAATGGAGATAGAAAAAAAATGAAATGGTTTTTCGATACTATTTGCACAAGCGATTGGAACGAAAATCAAGATGCTGGCTATCCTTTGAGTCAAGGTACAAAAGACCTTGTAAAACGTTTTCCTGAATATGAGAAGGAAATAACCATGTATTACGGGCATTGGGAAGATATGTTAGGCGATGCTATTTCAGGAACTGTTGATATATTTAAAAAATTAATTGATTCCAGTAACTATAAAGTTGTAGCGTTAACAAATTGGAGTGCAGAAACCTTTCCTATAGCATTAAATCGTTTTGATTTTTTACAGTGGTTTGAAGGTATTATAGTTTCAGGAGAAGAAAAAACAAGAAAACCATTCGATGCTATTTACAATATTACTTTAAGACGATTCAATATACAGCCAAATCATGCCATTTTTATTGATGATAATCTTAGAAATATTGAAGCTGCCAAGAATCTAGGTATAAACGGCATTCATTTTACATCTCCCGAAAAACTGCTCCAGCAATTAAAAGCTTTTAATATACATTTATAATGATAAAAATATATCACAATAACAGATGCTCTAAATCGCGTTGTGGATTAGCATTTTTAGAGACCTCAGGTAAACCGTTTGAGGTTGTTAAATATCTTGATGATGTTCCTACTGTCTTAGAATTAAAAAACATCCTTAAATTACTCAATATAAAGCCTATAAATTTGGTTAGAAAAAATGAAGCTATTTGGAAAGAAAATTTCAAAAATAAAGACCTAAACGATTCTGAAATAATTATTGCCATGGTTAAATATCCTAAGCTTATAGAGCGCCCTATCGTAATTAACGGAAATAAAGCTGTTATTGGAAGACCACCTGAACTCATATTAAACATTTTATAAATAATACTGTTAACATAACTTTAACCAAAAAGCATTAAACCTTGGGTTAAATTTGTAGTCAAATCGACTAAAATTTGTATATGCTTAAAAAGTTTTCATTATGCCTATCAATCTTTATTTTATTTACACAATTCACATTTGCTCAAAGATCAGATTCTAAAGAAGTAAAAGTTTCAGGAATTGTAATTGATAAAGCGACTAAACTCCCCTTGGAATATGCCACTATAGCTTTTTTAAATAAACGCGAAAACAAAATAGTAACTGGAGGCATTACAGATACTAAAGGATACTTCAGCATTCCTGTACCAAAAGGAATTTATGATATTACTATAGAGTATATATCATTCAAGACCATTACAATTTCAGATAAAACTATAACTAAAGCTGAAAACTTAGGTTCTTTCTCGTTGGAAATTAATGCAGAAGCCTTAAAAGCTGTGGAAATTATTGCAGAAAAAACAACTGTGGAAATTAAGCTGGATAAAAAAATATACAACGTAGGTAAAGATCTTACGGTAAGTGGCGGAAATGTGAGTGATGTTCTGGATAATGTACCATCAGTTTCTGTTGATGCTGAGGGTAATGTGGCATTAAGAGGAAATGATAATGTACGTATTCTCATTAATGGGAAACCCTCTGGTTTAGTAGGTCTTAATTCAACTGAAGCCTTAAAACAGCTACCTGCTGATGCTATTGAAAAAGTAGAAGTCATCACCTCCCCTTCTGCTAGGTATGAAGCTGAAGGTACTGCTGGTATATTGAATATTATTCTGCGAAGAAGCAAATTAAAAGGTTTTAATGGATCTATTACTACAAACTTAGGATACCCTGCTACAGGAGGAATTTCTGGAAATATTAATTATAGAACAGGAAATGTTAATATTTTTAATACCACATCTTACCAATATACTAAAAGATTGGGAAGGTGGTTTAATGATGTAAAATATTTCGATATAAACACACCCGATTTAGATGAAAAGCGAAGGTGGACAGATACCAGAAAAGGTATAACAACAAATACGGGGATTGAATGGTACATCAATGATTCCGCTTCAATAACGTCATCGGTCGTATATCGCGATAATGATTCCGAAAATAATTCAATTAACACACTCGTACAGTTCGATAAAATCGATAATACCTTTAGTGAAAGTGAACGAAGAGATCCAGAGCAAGAGAAAGATAAAACCATACAATATGCACTAAACTTTACTAAGAATTTTAAAGCTAGTAATCATAAATTAACGTTCGATTTTCAATATGAAGATTCAAATGAAGATGAAAATTCATTGATCACATTAGATGGTGTTGAAAGTGAAATAGTATCTACACTAGAAGACCAAAACAATATATTGCTACAATCTGATTATGTTGTGCCAGTAGGAGAAATGAGCCAAATAGAACTTGGATATCGTGGCGATTTCACCACACGTTCAACAGATTTTGAGGTGTCTATTTTTGATGCTGATACCAATACTTTTTTAATCAATAACAATCTAACCAATCTATTTAATTTTAAACAATACATTACCGCACTTTATGCTCAATTTGGAAGTAAAGCAGGTTCGTTTTCTTACCTTTTAGGTTTAAGGATGGAAAATACGAGAATTACTCTAGATCAACCAACAACTGGAGAATTCAATAGAAAAAAAATAAATGGTTTGTTCCCTACGGTTAATTTAAATTATGAAATAAGCGATACCCAAAGTTTCAGCATAGGCTATAATAGGCGAATAAGAAGACCAAGAGGTTTCATGCTCAACCCCTTCCCTTCCCGTTCTAGCGTTACCAATGTATTTCAAGGCAATCCAGATTTAAACCCAACCTTTGCCAGCACGTTCGAGCTTGGATATTTAAATAAGATTAATAAACTAACCATATCATCATCCCTATACTTTTCGCAATCCACAGATATTATGACTTTTGTAAGTAGAAAAAATGATGAAACCGTAATTGTAAATAACAATGAATTTCCAGTTATTGAAAGGGGCCCTGTAAATTTAGGAACAGATAAACGTTATGGTTTTGAGTTGAATTTAAATTACAATGCATCAAAAAAATGGCGTATAAATAGTGATTTTAATATTTTCAAATTTGAACGTGATGGTAATTTCGAAGGTGTGGATTTAAGTGCTAATAATTTAACTTGGACTGCTAGATTAACAAATAAAGTAACGCTGCCTTACAGTATTGATTGGCAAACCAACATAAACTATCGTGGACCAACTCAAGATGCACAAAACGACAGGAGAAGTGTTTTTTCCACCAATTTAGCTTTTAGTAAAGATTTATTTAAAGACAAAGCATCTATTGCTTTTAACATAAGGGACGTTTTTAACAGTGCTTTTTACAGTAATGATATTACAGCAGAAGCTTTTACGGCATATCAAGAAATTCAATTTAGAGGTGGTCGTATCTATAGTTTAGCATTTACCTACCGATTTAACCAAAAGAAAAAACGAGAGCGACAGGGTGGGTATGATGGTGGCGGTATGGATATGTAGTACAACGCAAAAAAAAGGAAGCTAAAATTTAGCTTCCCTTTTTCTTATATGGTAAATTAATGTTAAGCTTGACGCTTAGCCTTTCTTTCATCTCTAATTTCTTTTAATCTTTCTATTAAAGAACCTCCAATCCAATAAGGGATAACAAAAGTTAATAAAAAAATCATTAACCAAAATCCTAAAGTTAAAATGCCTAAGAATGCTAAAAAGCCTAAATACTGGTCAAATTCAAACATAAGTGTAATTGTCTTTTATAAATACTTTACAAATATAATGCAAAGGATAGTCTTAAACAATATCAAGTTAAAAATTATTAACCGAGTTTTTAACTAATCTAAATTGGGTTGTGGCGTCATACGCAAATAAGGTTTGATTTCATCAACACCTTTGGTGAATATCCCTTGGGCATCTTCAGTTGAAATTGCCGGACTAATTACAACGTCCTCACCATGGTTCCAATTGGCAGGTGTTGCAACTTTATGATATGCTGTTAATTGTAACGAGTCTATAACGCGTAGTAACTCATCAAAATTTCGGCCTGTTGATGCTGGATAAGTTATAATAAGTTTCACCTTTTTATCATTACCAATAACAAAAACTGAACGTACCGTTAATTTACTATCTGCATTCGGGTGAATCATGTCATAAAGCTCAGAAACCTTTCTATCTTCATCAGCAATTATAGGAAAATTTACTGTAGTCGATTGGGTTTCATTAATATCATTAATCCAATCTTTATGCGACTCTAGTCCATCCACACTAAGCGCTACAACCTTTACATTTCTTTTATCAAACTCGCTTTTATATTTTGCTACTGTTCCTAATTCCGTTGTACAAACAGGTGTATAATCTGCTGGGTGGGAAAATAAAATACCCCAACCATCACCTAACCAATCATGAAAGTTTATAGTCCCTTCTGTGGATTGAGCTGTAAAATTTGGAGTTACATCTCCTAATCTAATTGTTGCCATAATAATTTATATAATTAATTTACATTTTTAATCCTACTAATTTAATAGATTTTAAAGAATTAATATAAAATATTCCGTTATTAAATTGTTAAAAAGAAGTTACAAAAACTAATAAAAATCATATTCAAAAACATATCAAAATAATTACCTTAGCAATTCAACATTTAAGTATTATTTAAGATGAGTTACAGAATTGAAAAAGATACTATGGGCGAGGTAAAAGTACCTTCCGATAAACTTTGGGGAGCACAAACTGAACGTTCTAGAAATAACTTTAAAATTGGCCCTTCGGCATCTATGCCATTAGAGATAGTTTACGGTTTTGCCTACTTAAAAAAAGCGGCGGCATATACCAATTGTGAACTAGGCGTTTTAGCTATTGAAAAACGTGATTTAATAGCAAAGGTTTGTGAAGAAATCTTAAAAGGCAAACACGACAACCAGTTTCCGTTAGTAATTTGGCAAACAGGTTCTGGCACACAAAGCAACATGAATGTTAATGAAGTTGTTGCAAACAGAGCACATCAAATAGCAGGTAGAGTTATTGGTGAAGGTGATAAAACAATTCAACCGAATGATGATGTGAATAAATCACAATCCTCAAACGATACCTTTCCAACAGGTATGCACATTGCAGCTTATAAAAAAATTGTGGAAATAACTATTCCCGGGGTAAAACAATTACGCGATACATTACATAAAAAATCAAATGCGTTTAACAATGTTGTTAAAATAGGAAGAACACACCTTATGGACGCCACACCAATTACATTAGGGCAAGAATTGTCTGGTTACGTTGCGCAATTGGACCATGGTTTAAAAGCGCTTAAAAACACATTACCGCATTTAAGTGAATTAGCACTTGGTGGAACTGCGGTTGGTACAGGCTTAAACACACCAAAAGGCTACAGCAAACGTGTTGCAGAATACATTGCTGAATTTACAGGCTTACCTTTTGTAACAGCACCTAATAAATTTGAAGCCTTAGCAGCTCATGATGCTTTAGTCGAAACTCATGGTGCTTTAAAACAATTAGCGGTATCGTTAAACAAGATTGCAAATGATATTAGAATGATGGCTTCAGGACCACGTTCCGGAATTGGAGAAATTACCATTCCGGCAAACGAGCCAGGAAGTTCCATAATGCCAGGCAAAGTAAATCCAACACAATGCGAAGCATTAACTATGGTTTGTGCACAAGTAATGGGCAACGATATAGCAGTTTCTGTTGGCGGCATGCAAGGCCATTACGAACTTAATGTATTTAAACCCGTTATGGCTGCAAACGTATTGCAATCGGCACAATTAATAGGAGATGCGTGTTCTAGTTTTGAAGCACATTGTGCTTTTGGTATCGAGCCAAACCACGAGGTTATTAAAACTTTATTAAACAATTCTTTAATGTTAGTAACCGCATTAAACACAAAAATCGGCTATTATAAAGCTGCTGAAATTGCTAATACAGCGCATACCAACGGAACAACTTTAAAAGAAGAAGCTGTAAACTTGGGATATGTTACTGCTGAAGATTATGATGCTTGGGTAAAACCGGAAAACATGGTTGGAAGCCTTAACTAATAGTGGTATTAAATAAATAATTTAATAAAAATAGACAGGTAAATAATTTATCTGTCTTTTTATTTGCTCATAAATTGAGAACTTATACTATAAAAAATTCTAGTTTCTTTTTTCCAAACTGTATAGTGTTTTGGGCGTTACCACAAGGGTCGGGCTTTACGTTACAAGTCCTCGGTTCGCTAATAAAAATTGGCAAACCTGTGGGCTATCCACTGCAATCCCTAACGCGCCACTACTATAGAAGCCTTCCTAAACGCTCCAAAGGCGATAAATTGCTTACTCTTACTTTTCGAAAGCCTTCAAGGTTTAAAAAAAAATGTAGGTTATGCTGTTCTGCCTTTTAGGGACTAAGGTACCTAAAAAACCTATTTTCCCCATTTGGTAATTGCTCATCGCTTCCATAATCTTAGTTTAAATATTATTACATAAGACCCGTAGTGATGCAATAATGAAAACGGATCGATATTATCAATCTTTAGTGTTGGTATGGGCTGCCTTAATTGAATTGGTTCCAAATTCACAAAATCACCTCTACCTACTTTTTTTTATAGTATTTAATGTCATAATATTATTTTATTTTTTTGAAAAAAGAAATCTATTTTTTTTTAATATCTACAAGGTAATAAGAACCTTGCAGTAAGGCTTACTATATTTTACACGGAAAGTATTTAATTTAAAAAAACGATTATCGCATTTTATCCAACAAATTACTTAATTGTTCCGCTTCCTCTTCACTTAAATTATTCAATAATTCTCTATTAAAATTATTAGGGATTGAGTCTAAAAACGATTTCCCTTCTTTTGTAATACCAATTTTTACCACACGCCTATCATGCTCAGAAGCGCAACGTTCTATATATCCCTTTGCACATAACTTATCCATTAAACGTGTTGCATTAGGCGAACGCTCTAACATTCTATCTTTAATAGTTTGTACGTTTAATGGTTCGTCTGCACCTTTTAAAATTCTTAATATATTATACTGCTGTGGCGAGATACCAAAAGATTTAAAAAACTCATTTTGATAACTCATAATCCAATTTGCAGTATATATAATATTCAATAATGCTTTTACTCTATTGTTTTCAAATTTGGAATTTATGTCTTTTGCTAAATCTCCCATGTTTTGTATGCCGTTACAGTGCTTTTTGAAAACACTTTACTTTACTATTTAAGGTTGAATGTAATTCAGCATTAACAATTTTTCCTGCTTTAAAATTTTCAAAAAAAGAGGGTAAACAAAAATCTGCAATAATGTTGCCTCCCATGTGTTTAAAGCGCCCTTTGGCAATTTCTAATACTGTAGCTCCTCCTCTATCTCCAGGAGATGTTGCCATTAAAAGCATAGGCTTTTCACTCCAGAGTTTTCCATCTATTCTAGACATCCAATCAAACATATTTTTAAACGCAGTTGAATAAGCACCGTTATGCTCTGCTAAAGACAAGACAATACCATCTGATGATTTTATAAGGTCTAAAAACTTTTTAGCGTTATCCGGAATGCCTTTTTTAGTTTCTAAATCTATTCCATAAATTGGTAATTCAAAATCATTCAAATCTAATATTGTAGTTTCAACTTGTTCAACTAAACTTGCAGCATATATTGCCAATTGTTTATTAATTGATGTTTTACTGTTACTACCTGCAAATGTTATTAGCTTTTTCATAAATAAACCTTTATTTCTATTTCCTAAAAGGAGGAAACCTCTATATAATTCAAATATAAAAATAAAAACATTTATATTCCAAGGAATATAATTCCACGTAATATTATTTAACAAAATATTCACTTTCAATAGCGGAATTGGTTTCGTAAATTCGTAACAAATAATCAGTATTATGGATATCAACTTCAATAAAAACGAAGATTATAATAAACTCTTAGCATCGGACCTTCAAAAACGCCTAGCTGAAGTAAGCTTAGGCGGTGGTAAATCGCGTATAGAAAAGCAACATAGCAAGGGTAAAATGACTGCCAGAGAGCGTATTGATTTTCTATTGGATGAGAAGAAAAAATCTATTGAAATCGCAGCTTTTGCAGGAGAGGATATGTACGAAGAGCATGGCGGATGCCCCTCTGGTGGTGTAATTGTTAAAATTGGTTATATAAAAGGAAAACAATGTATTGTTGTAGCTAATGATGCTACAGTTAAAGCTGGTGCATGGTTTCCTATTACGGGTAAAAAAAATCTTCGTGCGCAAGAAATAGCCATTGAAAACAAATTACCGATAATATATTTAGTAGATTCTGCTGGTGTTTATTTACCCTTACAGGATGAGATTTTTCCTGATAAAGAACATTTTGGACGAATTTTTAGAAACAATGCCATTATGAGCAGTATGGGCATTATACAAATTTCGGCAGTTATGGGGAGTTGTGTTGCTGGGGGTGCTTACCTTCCGATTATGAGCGATGAAGCTTTAATAGTTGATAAAACAGGTAGTATATTTTTAGCAGGAAGTTACCTGGTAAAAGCTGCCATAGGCGAAAGTATTGATAATGAAACTTTAGGAGGTGCAACTACGCATTGCGAAATTTCTGGAGTTACCGATTATAAGGCAAAAGATGATGCAGATGCTTTAAATACAATTAAGAACATAATTGATAAAATTGGCGATTATGATAAAGCCGGATTCAATAGAAATGAATCAAAGAAACCAAAAGAAAACCCTGAAGATATATTTGGAATTATTCCCAAAAGTCGTGCCGACCAATACGATATGTACGAGGTCATTAAATGTTTAGTTGATAATTCAGAATACGATGAATATAAAGCGGGCTATGGACAAACTATAATTACCTGTTATGCACGTATTGATGGTTGGGCAGTTGGTATTGTTGCAAACCAACGTAAACTGGTTAAAACCACAGGCTCTAAGACCAAGCCGACCGAGATGCAATTTGGTGGCGTTATTTATAATGATTCTGCCGATAAGGCGACCCGTTTTATGGCCAACTGTAACCAAAAGAAAATTCCATTAGTGTTTCTTCAAGATGTTACAGGTTTTATGGTAGGAAGTAAAAGTGAACATGGTGGAATAATTAAAGATGGCGCAAAAATGGTAAATGCCCTTAGTAATTCTGTTGTACCAAAATTTACGATTATTATTGGTAATAGTTATGGTGCTGGTAATTATGCCATGTGCGGAAAAGCTTATGACCCCAGGTTAATTGTCGCTTGGCCAAGCGCAGAACTTGCGGTGATGAGTGGTAATTCTGCTGCCAAGGTATTATTACAAATTGAAAAAGCTTCGCTTTTAAAAAAAGGAGAAAAAATTACTCCTGAAAAAGAAGAAGCGATGTTTAAAAAAATTAAAGACCGTTATGATAACCAAGTATCTCCATACTATGCAGCTGCCAGAATTTGGACAGATGCCATAATTAATCCGTTAGATACTAGAACTTGGATTTCCATGGGTATTGAAGCTGCTAACCATGCACCTATTGAGAAGAAATTCAACTTAGGTGTTTTACAAGTTTAATCCATAAAACTGTTATTATTTTACGCTGTGGTTTATTTATTGCAAATAGCTACTTCAAATATTATTTTCTTCTAAAAACAATTTACCTAAAGCCAAATGCTTCCTACAATATAACTTTATCTTCAACTGAAAAGCCATTTAAAAAAATTTGATTAAAAAAAGGTTACTATAAATAATGTTTCCATCTTGTTCAAAGTGTTATAACATATATAAAATAAAATTTTTAATAGGTATTGAATATATTAAATGTTCTTGTTTTGCCTTGAAACGTTATTAAAATCAATGATAGCAATTAAAACTATGTTTTAAGAAAAGTTTTCATAAAATGATTTTAAATAACGCTATTGGTAAAGTGTATGTTTAGAAACAAAAATTAGTAAACCTAAAGTTTTGATTATTTATATTAATAAAACACTATAACTTAACATTTACATATATGTTTATGTCTATTTATATGAAGATATCAATTTATAAGTTTTAATCTCATTAATAACACGCTGTTTTTTTAGTTTAATTAAATTATTTAAAAAAATTCTAATACATGACAATTGTCATAAAATGTGTCTTAAAATGTTATCAAATTTGTTCAGTAATTATAAACAAACTTGAAGATGTACAAAAACCAACTGTTATCTAAAATATTTTTTTGTTTTATATTTTTTATTTCTCATATATGATTTTTTAGAAAACATAAATTTTGTAAAAGGCAGGAAACCTCATGATAATATTAATATCTTGCTTTCGGTACAACTAATCGTTAATCATACTCTTTTTAAAAGTAACTAAAAAAACAACCAATGTGAACAAACAGATATTACCTCCTAAAAAAACAAAATGGCGTACTACTGCAGTTTTTTTTATTGCTGTACTTATAGGCTTGGGACTGTTTATGGCGAAAGAATCTCGTGTAATATCGTATATGTCTGATGATCCGCAGGCTTGTGTAAATTGTCATGTAATGACGCCAGTTTACAATAGCTGGATGCATAGTTCCCACAGAGAATGGGCAAATTGTAACGATTGCCATGTACCTCATAATAACGTAGTAAATAAATATTTCTTTAAAGCAAAAGATGGATTGTACCACGCATCTGTCTTTACGGCTCGCGCCGAACCTGATGTTATAGCTATGAAAGAAGCATCTCAAGAAGTGGTTCAAAATAATTGTATTCGTTGCCATGTACAACAGGTTACCCAAGCAAAATACGATGGTTACATAAAAGACCACAGAGAAAATAGAACAGGACGTCAATGCTGGAGCTGCCATAAACAAGTGCCGCACGGCAAAGTTCACGGTTTATCTACAATAAAATTTAATATAGCACCATTACCAACAGACCAACAGGAAACAGTAATTCCTGAATGGATGGAAAAACAAATAAAAACTAATGAATAAACCCATACCAAATGAAAAACAAAGTATTATTTATAGTAACCATAATCGTGGTTTTTTTACTAGGGCTATTGGCTTCAAGTATCGTAAATAGAAAATCTGAAGCAAAATATAAATACACACCTAGTGTAAATATTGCAGAAAACGAACCTAGAAATGAGGTTTGGGGAGAAAATTTTCCTTTGGAATACCAATCTTCATTGCAAACTCTAGATACCAGTTTTGCATCAATGCAAGGTGGTTCTGCAATGCGCGATGTTTTAGAAGAAGATCCTAATTTGGTAATACTTTTTGCCGGTTATGGCTTCTCTAAAGATTATAACCAAGGAAGAGGACATGCTTACGCCATAGAAGATATTCATAACACCTTAAGAACTGGAGGTCCAAAAGGCAAAGGAGATGGGCCTATGCCTGCAACATGTTGGACTTGTAAAAGTCCTGATGTACCACGTTTGATGAACGAAATTGGTATTGCAGAATTTTATAGCGGTAAATGGGCAGATAAAGGAGAAGAAGTAGTTAACCCGATTGGTTGCGCAGATTGCCATGATTCTAAAACCATGAAATTACGTATTTCAAGACCCGCATTGGTAGAAGCGTTTGATGCCATGGGAAAAGATATAAATAACGCAACCCACAATGAAATGCGCTCATTAGTTTGTGCACAATGCCATGTAGAATATTATTTTGATAAAAAACTTCCTGGTAAAGAAGGTGTTCCCTATTTAAAGTTTCCGTGGAAGGATGGTATGACAGTAGAAGCTATGGAAAATTATTATGATAATTTAGAATTTAAAGATTGGACGCACAAAATTAGTAAAGCACCAATGCTAAAAGCCCAACACCCAGGTTACGAAACTTTTACAACTGGTGTACATGCCGATAGAGGTGTTTCGTGTGCAGATTGTCACATGCCATACAAAAGCGAAGGCGGGCAAAAGTTTACAGATCACCATATTCAATCGCCATTAAACAATACTTCAAATGCGTGTCAAGTATGTCATAGAGAAGAATCTAATAAACTAATCGCTAACGTATATGAACGCCAACGTAAAGCGACTGAAAATAGATTAAAACTTGAAAAGCTTTTAGTTGCTGCTCATTTAGAAGCAAAAAAATGTTGGGATCTAGGTGCAGCAGAAGCACAAATGAAACCTATTTTAAATGATATTCGCCACGGTCAATGGCGTTGGGATTATTCTGCCGCAGCTCACGGCGCATCTTTCCACTCTCCTGTTGAAACAGCTCGGGTTATAGGGAGCGGGCTGGTAATTGCTCAAGAAGCTAGAGTAAAACTCGCTCGTTTATTAGCTGAACTAGGCCACAATAAGCCAATTGATATGCCTAATATTTCTACAAAAGAAAAAGCACAAGAATATATTGGTTTAGATATAGATAATCTAAAAAAAGAGAAAACTGAATTTAAAAAGAATTTACTTCCTAAATGGCTAGAAAAAGCTAAAGAAAGAGAAGATAAAATGTCTATAAATACAGTATCTTCTGCTATAGAATAAAAGTAAGCAACAAAAAAAGACGCCTAATACCTGCTTATTAAGGTGTCTTTTTAATTATAAATAGTTCAATTTTAGAGATGAATAAATTCTCACGCTTTTTTGCGTCGCCCATATTAGCCGTATTTTGCTTATTTACCTTTGCTATCGCCATGGCTATTGCAACTTTTATTGAAAACGATTACGGTACTGCAACCGCTTGGAAACTTGTTTACAATACATGGTGGTTTGAGCTGGTAATGATAGGTTTAGGTTTGTGTTTTTTAATGAGCATAATTAAATACAAACTATGGCGAAAAGAAAAATGGGCACTATTAATGTTTCATTTAGCCTTTATCATTATTTTATTAGGTGCTGGCATTACACGCTATACTTCTTATGGAGGTATTATGCGTATTCGTGAAGGAACAGCCTCTAACATTATCATTTCAGATAATAATTTCCTGCATATACATCTATCAAAGGGAAAAAAATTTAAAAATTTAAAAAAACGATTAGACTTTTCGCCCATAAGCGATAATAGTTTCAGAATCAATTCTGAATTTGAAGGTTTGCCAATTTCAATTTCATATAAAAAATTTGTAGCTGATGCGGTTCCACAAATAGTAACTAACAATAAACATGGAAAACCGATGATTGAAATGGTTGTATCATCTGGAAATGGAAGGGAGACCGTATTTCTTGAAAAAGGCGAGATTGAAGCTATTGGTGCACATAGCCATAAAATAGGTTTTGATGTTGAAACTGCAGATGTGATAAACATTACTGAGAATAATGGCAATTTTAGCATATTATCACCAAGACAATTAAGCGCTTTTGTAATGGCTACCGAAACTGCTAGTACCATTAAAAAAGACAGCCTTCATGCTATACAATTAAGAACTTTATATAGAGATGGCGATGTATCATTTGTACCCTTAGCCTATTATGCTAAAGGAAAAATAGATATAGTAAGTGCTTCTGAAAAACCCAAAGATAATGATGAACAAAAAGATGATGCGCTTATTTTAAATGTATCTGTTGGTAAAGATGTAAAAGAAACTACACTTTTATATCGTGATGGATTTTTACCTACAAATCATAACGTTGCTTTTGATGAAATAAACATATCGCTATCGTACGGAGCAGAACCCATTACTACGCCATTTTATGTTCATTTAAGTGATTTTCAATTGGAGCGTTATCCAGGATCAACGAGTCCTTCGGCTTACGCGAGTGAAGTAAAAGTGATAGATAACGGTGAGGAGATACCACATCGCATTTTTATGAATAATGTACTGGATTATAAAGGTTACCGATTTTTTCAAGCAAGTTATGATACCGATGAACTAGGTACTGTTTTAGCCGTAAACCATGATGTTATTGGTACCAATGTTACTTATACTGGTTACCTCATAATGATGATTGGTATGTTTTTTACACTCTTCGGAAAAAGATCACGTTTTAAATTAATCAATAACAAATTAAAAAAAATAAAGTTGAAGGAAGCGGTAATTGGTCTTTTTTTGCTCATTTCATCTTATACTGGATTTTCACAAAATGAAAACAACACACCGATTATAAACCTAGAGTTGATTCAGCAATTAGAAATAGACCATCAGCATGCTGAACTATTTGGACGATTAATGGTTCAGGATTTAGACGGACGAATAAAACCCATGAACACATTAGCTTCAGAATTTTTAAGAAAACTATCTCGCAAGCCTTATTTTAAGTATACTAAAAATGGAAAAAGCTTGAAATATTCAGCAAATCAAGCATTTCTTGCAATGCAATCTGCAACTAATGTTTGGCAATATGTACCGCTTATTAAAGTGAATAAAAAAAAGGGCGGTGAACTTTTTAGTAATTTAACTATTAGCGAAGACGGTTTGGTGTCTTTTTCCGAATTACTTGGAGATGACAGAAAATACCTTTTAGCTGAAGTCGCAGAAAAAGCAAATAAAAAGAAACCTGCAGAACGTAGCGAATTAGATAAAGAGATATTAAAAGTTGATGAGCGTTTTAATATTCTTTACAATGTATTTGCTGGCAACTATTTAAAGGTATTTCCAAACAGTAATGATGAAAATAATAAATGGCACAGTCAAACCCATCACTTTCAAGATTTTCCTGAAGAAGATGCTGAATTTGCAAAACAAATTATACCGAATTATTTTAAAGATGTAAATGAAAAAAAATGGGTGGCTGCAAGTGAAAAACTTGGATTCATAAAAACCTTTCAAGATATTTTAGGGAAACAAATAATACCTTCTAGAAAGCGTGTAGAGGCAGAACTTTGGTATAATCAGCTCAACTTGAATTTCTGGTTGTTTCAAGTGTTTTTCATACTTGGAGCTATACTTTTAATTATTGCTGTTTCTAAACTTTTTACAAACAAAAAAATCTTAAAAGCGATATGGAATTTATTCATATTATTAACACTTATTAGTTTTTTATTATTTACTGGTAATATTATTTTAAGATGGTATATATCACAACATGCACCTTGGAGCAACGGTTATGAAATGCTGGTATTTGTATCTTGGGTACTATTACTTTGCGGGCTATTTAACTTTAGAAAATCTGACTTTGCATTACCGCTATCTACACTATTTGCAGGTGCACTTTTATTTGTAAGTTATCTAGATTGGTTAAGTCCAGAAATAACTAATTTAATGCCCGTATTAAAATCGTTTTGGTTAAAAGTTCATGTAGCAACAATTGTAAGCAGTTATGCGCCCTTAGCACTTTCTGCAATTCTAGGCTTTATGGCATTGTTACTTACTATTTTTAAAACGAAAAACAATAAAACTATATTAGATATTAAAATAAAAGAACTCACTTATATTAACGAAATATCTATGATTATTGGTTTATTCGTGTTAGCCGTAGGTACATTTTTAGGGGGTATATGGGCCAATGAATCTTGGGGTAGGTATTGGGCGTGGGATCCTAAAGAAACTTGGGCTCTTATTAGTATTATCGTGTATGCTATCGTGCTACACCTTAGGTTAATACCAAATTTGAAAAGTAATTATGTACTAAATACTACCAGTATATTTGCATTTGGATCTATAATAATGACCTCTTTTGGGGTAAATTACTATTTATCGGGATTGCACAGTTACGCAGCTGGAGACCCTTTACCAATTCCAAAGTTTATTTATATTTTATTAGTCGTAGTGATTTTAGTAGCTGTAATTGCTTATTTTAGAAAGCAGAAGTTTTTATCAACTAAATAATTTTATTTTTTATTTATAGCACAATTTTTTAATTGCCATTAATTACACTGGGATCTTTTGTTATTGGGTATCCAATTTCTGCAAGTCGCATTCTGAAACCCTCCATGGCATTGTGCGTTTTATAATAAAAATGCAGGTGTTTTGTATCTAAATCGATAACAACATTTAAAATTCCTTTTAATTTATAAGCCTCTTTAATTACAAAGTTTTTACATACTTCACATTCCAAATTTTCTATAACTACAGTAGCAACCATAAATATCCATAAATCGATTTATAAACTTATGAACTTTAATAATTATAAAATGTGATATTTATCAGGTTCTGAAAAAAAATTAGAAATCATCTATAAAGCGCACCAATATTTTTTTATCTAAAATAGCCATCTTTTTACCCGTAATTTTTATAAAACCTTCTTTTTTTAAAGCTGAAACATTACGAATACAAGATTCTATTGCAGTACCAACTATGCTTGCCAAATCTTCTCTAGATAAATTAAGATTTAAATACCCGCCATCATCAACGCCATAATTATTATCTAAATATAATAAAGTTTGAGCTATGCGTTGTTTCACATTTTTTTGAGAAAGACTTAAAATAACACGATTGGAATCCTTTAAATCGCTAATCATAGTTTTTAATACCTGCATAGTAAACTTCGGATTAGATTTAAGCGGAATAATAACATTATCTTTAGGAATAAAACATACCTCCATATCGCTAAGAGCAGTAGCTTTAAGATTTATCGTTTCTTCTATAATTATAGAACGTTGGCCGATTACCTCACCCTTAGTAGCAAGTTTTATAATCTGCTCCCGACCATTAGAACTTAACTGAGATAATTTGGAAACACCATGACGGATACAGAATACACCATTAAGTTTTTCACCTTCTTTAAAAAGTGTTTCTCCTTTTTTTATAATTTTAGTAATTTTAGCTTTAGAAACCAACTTAAGCTCTTCCTTGTTTAAAGTATTTAAATCATTAAACTGCCTTACTAAACAGTTTTTGCAACATTTTGTAAAATCTTCTTTAGACATAAAATAACATTGGTAAAGGGCATAAATATACAAGATGAGTAAAAAATAAAACCTATGATTTTATAGGTTAAAAATATTTTATGTGGTAATTAACATGTTTTTAAATACTTTAATGAATAAAATATTTATTTTTAAGCTTGAAGATATCTGATTTATTAAACCAAAATAAAAATGAAATAAAATTTTTACTGATAGCACCAAGTATATTATCTGTATCTCTTCGTGTTAATGATATTAAAATCTAATCTTGGTTTTCAATTCCAAAATCATCCTATAAATAAAATATTAATCCAACAAGTCTCAGTTTTATACTTTTGAAAGTATTTAATGTTTTCAGCATCTTCTTCCATATTATAAATAAAAGAGTTATTACTTAATACACGGTTTTATTTAATAGTTTTTTTTGACTTTTTACTTACTAAGAAAAGTATTTATTTAAATCACCTCATATTCGTATTTTAATTAACTGGTTTGTTATAATCTTTTAAAAAGTGTATACTCATTTTCTAATAAGTGATAGACATTTATATATTCGCAGAAATTTAAATCTTTTTATCACGCAGACATGCTAATGGTTCCACAGCTTTATTCGCTTAAATTTTTCATTAAATCTAAATAAATAATTATTATTTATCAAACTTTAAGGTGTGCCAAAATGGGAAATCTTACAAAATAGTAATACCGAAAATAGGATTTTTAACTTTTAGGTATAATAAATGAAAACAGCTGTTAAAAAGTAATTTAATGTCTAAAACTATTTTCAAATTACTGGTAGGGAAAAAATGAACTAGACTGTTATAATATAAATATTTAATTAATAAATAAAATAAATGATTATGTTGAACAGTTTTAAACTTTTAATTTTCACTAATTGTGCTTATGCTATCCACATGTTCAAAAAATGACTATAATCAAATTGAAGACATGACTCCAACGGGAATTACCGTAAGTTCTTATTTAGAAAATGAAACAGACCTTTCTGAATTTAATAAAGCTTGGATTACAATGGAAAATTTAAGAACACCGGAATTTACATTTATATCATATTTAAACACTAAACATTATGCTATTATAGAGGATAATATCAATACTATTGAAGCGTTTAATTTTAACTCGAATCCAAACCTTATATTCGGAGACATTCAGGCTACTGATGGGATTATTCACAAAATTGATAAAATGCTATGCGCAATTAATATTTTTGATTTTTCCAAATAAATCTAAATTAACATAAACAAAGCGAGACCATTTAAATGGTCTCGCTTTGTTTATGACTTAAATATTCTATTTTAATTATTTAATCTTTGTACTAAAAGGAAACAACAACTGAATACCTTTCTTCTCAGACATGGCTTTTACTTCTT